>JADHEF010000397.1_pt1 | contig 47771 bp, 54 predicted proteins | sample 8952391 | NCBI WGS metagenome assembly JADHEF01 (sample SAMN16124439, study PRJNA663245) | bioreactor sludge metagenome | isolation source: sludge (nitrite) | place: India:Bengaluru | collected 2019-02-28 | reverse complement strand
AATGGCTAAGGCAAAATTTGAACGTACGAAGCCGCACGTAAACGTTGGCACGATTGGTCACGTGGATCATGGGAAGACGACGCTGACGGCGGCGATCACGACGATCCTGTCGAAGAAGTTTGGTGGCGAAGCGAAGGCGTACGACCAGATTGACGCAGCGCCGGAAGAAAAGGCGCGTGGTATCACGATCAATACCGCGCACGTCGAGTACGAAACTGCCACGCGTCACTACGCACACGTTGACTGCCCGGGTCACGCCGACTACATCAAGAACATGATTACCGGCGCAGCCCAGATGGACGGCGCAGTGCTGGTTGTCTCCGCAGCTGACGGCCCGATGCCGCAAACGCGTGAGCACATCCTGCTCGCCCGTCAGGTTGGCGTCCCGTACATCATCGTCTACCTCAATAAGTGCGACATGGTGGACGACGAAGAGCTGCTCGAGCTGGTTGAAATGGAAGTGCGTGAACTGCTCTCCAAGTACGAATTCCCGGGCGACGACATCCCCATCGTCAAGGGCTCGGCGCTCAAGGCGCTCGAAGGCGACACCAGCGACATCGGCGAAGCATCGATCATGCGCCTCGCAGACGCGCTTGACAGCTACATCCCGACGCCGGAGCGCACGGTTGACAAGCCCTTCCTCCTCCCGATCGAAGACGTCTTCTCGATCTCGGGTCGTGGTACGGTTGTTACCGGTCGTGTCGAGCGCGGCATCATCAAGGTTGGCGAGGAAATTGAAATCGTCGGCATCAAGCCCACGGTCAAGACCACCTGCACCGGCGTCGAAATGTTCCGCAAGCTCCTCGACCAAGGTCAGGCTGGCGACAACGTCGGCGTCCTCCTGCGCGGCACCAAGCGTGAAGAAGTTGAGCGTGGTCAAGTGCTGGCCAAGCCGGGCTCGATCACCCCGCACACCCACTTCACGGGTGAAGTTTACGTCCTGTCCAAGGATGAAGGTGGTCGTCACACCCCGTTCTTCAACAACTACCGTCCGCAGTTCTACTTCCGTACGACCGATGTGACGGGGGCGATCTCGCTGCCGGAAGGGACTGAAATGGTCATGCCGGGCGACAACATCCAGATGACGGTCAAGCTGATCTGCCCGATCGCCATGGAAGAAGGTCTGCGCTTCGCGATTCGCGAAGGCGGTCGTACCGTCGGCGCCGGTGTTGTCGCGAAAATCATCGAGTAGTTTTTATCGCATTTCGGGGCTCCTGCAAGGGAGCCTCGACGCTCTTTGGAACTTTGTATGCAAAATCAGAAAATCCGCATTCGCCTGAAGGCTTTCGACTATCGTTTGATCGATCAGTCGGCTCTAGAAATTGTCGAGACCGCGAAACGTACCGGCGCGGTCGTTCGCGGTCCGGTGCCGCTGCCGACGCGTATCCAGCGATTCGATGTGTTGCGCTCGCCACACGTCAACAAGACTTCGCGCGATCAGTTTGAAATCCGCACGCATCAGAGACTGATGGATATCATCGATCCAACCGACAAAACCGTAGACGCGCTGATGAAGCTCGATTTGGCGGCTGGTGTGGACGTCGAAATTAAGTTGCAGTAGTCAGCCTGTTGGGGCATAATCTTGCCCTTTTTCGGGGTCGCGTCGTTTTGATTGCGGCCTGTTTCTGTATCGCTTGTCGGCCAATCGCAGCCGGCTAGAGGAGAATAATCATGAGTCTAGGCCTTGTAGGGCGCAAGGTCGGCATGACACGCATTTTTACGGACGACGGTGTGTCGATTCCCGTGACAGTGCTGGATGTGTCGAATAATCGAGTCGCGCAAGTCAAAACGCCGGAGGTTGATGGCTATGCGGCCGTTCAGGTCGTCTATGGAGTTCGCCGCCCTTCGCGCGTTAACAAAGCAATGGCTGGCCATTTGGCGAAAGCCGGTGTCGAGGCGGGTAGTGTTGTTAAGGAGTTTCCCGTCGATGTCGCGCAACTTGGCGAAATGAAGGCTGGCGACCAATTGAGCGTCACCCTCTTTTCGGTCGGGCAGACGGTCGATGTAACCGGCCGAACCGTTGGTAAGGGTTTTCAGGGTGGTATCAAACGCCACCATTTTAGCTCTCAGCGCGCGACACACGGCAACTCGGTTTCGCATAACGCGCCGGGTTCTATCGGTATGAATCAAGACCCGGGGCGTGTTTTCCCGGGTAAGCGGATGGCAGGTCATCTGGGTGATGCTTTGCGCACGCAGCAGAATTTGCAGGTCGTTCGTGTCGATGTCGAACGACAGTTGTTGCTGGTTAAGGGCGCGGTTCCTGGTTCGAAAGGCTCGAACCTGGTTGTTCGTCCGGCTGTCAAGGCGGGGGCGTAATGGAACTTAAATTGGTCGATAGCAAGGGTGTCGAGGTAGGAAAGTTGGAGGCGTCCGATGTGTTGTTCGGGCGTGAGTACAACGAAGCCCTCATCCATCAGGTTGTTGTGGCGTATCAAGCTAATGCCCGTAGTGGGAATCGTGCGCAGAAAGATCGCGAACAGGTTCGGCACACGACGGCTAAGCCGTTCCGGCAAAAGGGGACTGGCCGCGCACGGGCGGGTATGTCGTCCTCGCCGTTGTGGCGTGGTGGCGGTCGAATCTTTCCGAACTCGCCGGATGAGAACTTTAGCCAGAAACTGAACAAGAAGATGTATCGGGCTGGCATGGCGTCGATTATGTCGCAGCTTGTTCGTGAAGATCGCTTGGCCGTTGTTGATACGCTTGAGTTGGAAGCGCCGAAGACGAAGCTTTTCGTCCAGAAGATGAAGGCGCTTGGTTGTGAGTCCGCGTTGGTGATTACCGATGAGTTGGCGGAAAACCTGTTCCTTGCGTCGCGCAACCTTCCTAGCGTGCTTGTTGTGGAAGTCAATGAGGCGGACCCTGTCTCGCTGATTCGATTCCCGAGGGTCGTAATGACGAAGGCTGCCCTCGCCAAGTTTGAGGAGATTCTGGGATGAATCAGCAACGTTTAATGCAGGTGCTCTTGGCGCCGCAAATCTCTGAAAAAGCGACGTTCATTGCGGACAAGAACGAACAGGTCGTTTTCCGCGTGGCCCCGGGGGCAACCAAGCTGGAAGTCAAGGCGGCCGTCGAGTTGCTGTTCAAAGTCTCTGTCGCATCGGTTCAGATGGCAAATGTGAAGGGCAAGTCAAAGCGTTCCGGCCGTAGCGCTGGTCGCCGAAGCGATTGGAAGAAAGCGTTTGTATGCCTGAAGCCCGGTCAGGAGATCAATTTCGTTGATGGAGGGGCTGCATAATGGCGCTCATCAAAGTAAAGCCAACTTCTCCGGGTAGGCGCGCTGTCGTCAAGGTCGTGACGCCGGGTTTGCACAAGGGTGTCCCGTTTGCCGGTCTTGTCGAAGCTCAGTCAAAGAAAGCAGGGCGAAACAACAACGGGCATGTGACGACTCGCCACCAAGGCGGCGGTCACAAGCAGCACTACCGCGTTGTCGATTTCAAGCGCAACAAGGACGGGATTGTCGGCAAAGTCGAACGGCTTGAGTACGATCCGAATCGGACGGCCAACATTGCGCTCGTCCTCTACGCTGATGGCGAGCGTCGTTACGTGATCGCGCCGCGCGGTCTCGCGGTTGGCCAGGAAGTTGTTAGTGGTTCCGAAGCGCCGATCAAGGTGGGTAATACGCTGCCGATTCGGAATATTCCGGTCGGGACAACCGTTCATTGCGTTGAGATGATTCCTGGCAAGGGTGCGCAGTTGGCGCGGTCCGCAGGAACTTCTGCGCAGTTGCTTGCTCGCGAAGGTGTTTATGCGCAATTGCGTTTGCGTTCCGGAGAAATCCGGCGCGTCCATGTCGAGTGCCGGGCGACGATCGGTGAGGTCGGAAATGAGGAGCATAGTCTTCGGTCGATCGGTAAGGCTGGCGCGATGCGTTGGCGCGGTGTTCGTCCGACCGTTCGTGGCGTGGTGATGAATCCGGTCGATCACCCGCACGGTGGCGGCGAAGGGCGTACCGCGGCTGGTATGCACCCTGTTACGCCCTGGGGCATAAAGACCAAGGGTTTCCGGACTCGCAGCAACAAGCGCACGAACAGCATGATCGTGCAGCGCCGCCATAAACGATAGGGGATAGATAGCTATGGGACGTTCTGTAAAAAAGGGCCCGTTCGTCGACGCCCATCTCATCAAGAAAGTTGAAGCCGTCAGGGCAACTAGCGACAAGCGGCCGATCAAGACGTGGTCGCGTCGTTCAACGGTGCTGCCAGATTTCGTCGGTCTTACCATTGCTGTTCATAATGGTAAGCAACACATTCCAGTGTATGTGACTGAAAACATGGTCGGGCACAAGCTTGGCGAGTTCTCGCTGACCCGGACATTTAAGGGTCATACGGCCGGCAAGAAGGCGAAGAAGTAGAGGGAATGAATATGGAAACTCGTGCTAGCTTGCGTGGTGTCCGGCTTTCGGACCAAAAAGGACGGTTGGTTGCGGATCAGATTCGCGGTTTGCCGGTCGATAAGGCGCTCAATATTCTCACCTTCAGCCCCAAGAAGGGTGCTGGCATCATCAAGAAGGTGCTTGAGTCGGCTATTGCCAACGCCGAGCATAATGACGGTGCGGATATCGACGAATTGAAAGTCAAGACGATTTATGTCGAAAAAGGCATGGTGCTCAAGCGCTTCACCGCGCGCGCAAAGGGGCGTGGCAATCGGATCGTCAAACCGACTTGCCACATTTTTCTGACGGTCGGGAACTAAGGAAGAGCAATGGGACAGAAGATTCATCCGACTGGTTTTCGGCTTGCAGTAACGCGTGATTGGGCTTCGCGCTGGTACGCGAACAGCAAGAATTTCGCCGGCATGTTGAACGAAGACGTGCAGGTGCGTGCGTATCTAAAAACCAAGCTTAAGCATGCGTCCGTCGGGCGCGTGCTGATCGAAAGGCCGGCGAAGAATGCGCGGGTCACCGTGTTTTCCGCGCGGCCAGGCGTAGTGATTGGAAAGAAGGGCGAGGAGATCGATCATCTGCGCGCCGCGCTCCAGAAGATCATGGGCGTGCCGGTTCATGTTTCGATTGAGGAGATTCGCAAGCCCGAACTTGACGCGCAACTGATCGCTGACTCGATTACTCAGCAGCTCGAGAAGCGCATCATGTTCCGCCGCGCTATGAAGCGCGCAATGCAAAACGCGATGCGTTTGGGTGCGCAAGGCATCAAGATCATGAGTTCCGGTCGTCTCAATGGCGCTGAGATTGCGCGTCGCGAGTGGTATCGCGAGGGGCGCGTGCCGCTCCACACGATGCGTGCCGATATTGACTACGCTACGTCCGAGGCGCTGACGACTTATGGGCTGATCGGTGTCAAAGTGTGGGTTTTCAAGGGCGAAGTGCTTAATCGCAACGAGCAAGTTGCGGCGTCCGTGGATGCAGGCTTGGTCGACGAGGCCGCGAAGAAGCCGCGCCGTTTGACAAAGCCCGCGACAGGTGACGCTGATAGGGCAAAGACCAAGGCTGCCGATGCTGGCGCGGGTGAAGTTAAGGCAACGGCAAAACGAGTGAGAAAGGCAGGGGCGAGCGATGCTGCAGCCAACTAGAAGGAAATACCGCAAGGAGCAGAAGGGTCGCAATACAGGATTGGCGACCCGCGGCGCTAAAGTGAGTTTTGGCGACTTCGGACTAAAAGCGACGGGTCGTGGGCGTTTGACCGCGCGGCAGATCGAGGCTGCGCGACGTGCGATGACCCGGCATATCAAGCGCGGTGGCCGGATCTGGATCCGGATTTTCCCGGACAAGCCAATCTCGAAGAAGCCCGCAGAAGTTCGCATGGGTAACGGCAAGGGAAATCCGGAGTATTACGTTGCCGAAATCCAGCCCGGCAAAGTGCTCTACGAAATGGATGGCGTTGGTGAGGCGCTGGCGCGCGAGGCGTTCGCACTCGCCGCTGCAAAGCTGCCTATTCCAACCACGTTTGTGACTCGGATGGTGGGTTGAGATGAAGACGAGTGAACTAAGAAGCAAGAGCGTCGATGAGTTGAACAAGGAATTGCTAGATCTGCTTAAGGCTCAGTTCGGTTTGCGGATGCAGATGGCTACGCAACAGCTTGCGAACGTAAGTCAGATTGGTAAGGTCAGGCGTGATATCGCACGAGTAAGAACGCTTCTTCGTGAAAAGGTGGTGAAGCAATGAGTGATACGATGAGTAAGCGCACGCTTGTCGGGCGTGTCGTCAGTGACAAGATGGAGAAGACCGTGACGGTCTTGGTTGAGCGCCGAGTCAAGCATCCGATGTACGACAAGATCATCGTCCGGTCGCGCAAGTATCACGCTCATAACGCCAACAATGAGGCGAAGGCAGGAGACTTGGTTGAGATCCAGGAAGGTCGTCCGCTTTCAAAGACGAAGACTTGGTCGGTTAGTCGCCTTCTTGAGCGCGCTGTTGCGATCTAGTCGTTGCATTCGCCGTTGATTAGTATATAATTCCGGCTCTTTTTCGCCTGGCGTCGAACGGCAGGCGGTCCTTCCCTTACGGGTTCCAAGACTGACCGCCGCGGCGGGTTAAGTTGGAGTGAATAAATGATTCAAATGCAGACGGTGTTGGACGTCGCCGATAATACGGGCGCGCGTTCTGTCATGTGTATCAAGGTGCTTGGTGGGTCCAAGCGTCGGTACGCAAGTGTTGGTGACATCATCAAGGTGAGTATCAAGGATGCTGCTCCGCGTGGGCGCGTCAAGAAAGGTGATGTTTATAACGCTGTTGTGGTTCGTACCGCAAAAGGTGTTCGTCGCCCGGACGGTTCGCTGGTCCGTTTCGATGGTAATGCCGCGGTGTTGTTGAATAACAAACTCGAGCCGATCGGGACTCGTATCTTCGGGCCGGTTACGCGTGAGCTGCGCGGCGATCGTTTCATGAAGATCGTTTCGCTGGCGCCTGAAGTTCTGTGAGGTTGGGCGATGAATAAGATTCGTAAGGGTGATGAAGTCATTGTTCTTGCCGGTAAGGATAAGGGCAAGCGCGGTTCGGTGGTTTCGTGTGTCGACGGGTTTGTGGTTGTAGAAGGTGTAAACCGCGTCAAGAAACACGTTAAGCCCAATCCGGTGAAGGGTGTGGTCGGCGGTGTTGTGGAAAAGAATGCGCCGCTCCATGTTTCGAATGTGGCCTTGTTTAATCCGGCAACTCAGCGCGCTGATCGTGTTGGGTTTAAGGTGGCGGCCGACGGCGCAAAGATTCGCGTCTTCAGGTCGAGTGGCGAGGCGGTTGGGGCGTAAGGGGCGATCATGGCGCGTTTGTTTGACTTTTATAAGAGTACCGTCGTTGGTGAGTTGACGAAGAAGTTCGGCTACAAGTCGGTGATGGAGGTTCCTCGCATCACGAAGATCACGCTGAACATGGGCGTTGGCGAGGCTGTGGCGGACAAGAAAGTGCTCGAGCATGCGGTTTCGGATATGACGAAGATCGCCGGGCAGAAGCCGGTTGTGACGAAATCGCGTAAGTCGATCGCTGGGTTCAAGATCCGTGACGGTTACCCTATTGGTTGCATGGTGACTCTGCGCGGTCCGCGCATGTTCGAGTTCCTCGATCGCCTGGTTACTGTGGCGTTGCCGCGAGTCCGTGACTTCCGGGGTGTGTCTGGTAAGGGCTTCGATGGGCGTGGCAATTACAATATGGGCGTCAAAGAGCAGATCATCTTTCCGGAAATCGAGTACGACAAGATCGATGCGTTGCGTGGCATGAATATCAGTGTAACGACGACCGCGAAGACCGACGAGGAAGCCAGAGCGCTTCTCGGTGCGTTCAAATTTCCGTTCAAGAATTGAGGTAATCAATAATGGCGAAACGTGCATTGATTAACCGCGACGAGAAGCGTCGTAAGCTGGTTGAGAAATTCGCTGCAAAGCGTGAGAGTCTGTTTGCTGTTGTTAATGACCAAGCTCGGACGGATGAAGAGCGATTTGCCGCGCGCCTTGAGATTCAGGCGTTGCCGCGGAATTCGAGTCCAGTCCGGTTGCGCAACCGGTGCAAACTGACCGGGCGTCCCCGTGGTTTTTTTCGCAAGTTCGGGTTGGGGCGCAGCAAGCTGCGTGATTTTGTCATGCGCGGAGAAGTGCCGGGTATGACTAAGGCTAGCTGGTAAGCAGGAGACAACGAGATGAGTATGAGCGATCCGATCAGCGACATGCTGACCCGCATTCGCAACGCGCAGTTGGCTAGTAAAGCTTCTGTTGCGATGCCTTCGTCAAAAGTGAAGGTTGCGATATCCAAGGTGTTGAAGGACGAAGGCTATATCGAAGATTTCTCGGTGGCGACTGTCGAAGGTAAGGCGGTGCTTGAGGTGGTTCTCAAGTACTACGCGGGCCAGCCGGTTATTGAGAGAATCGACCGTGTTTCGAAGCCAGGTCTGCGAATTTACCGCGGTGTTGATGCGATACCGACGGTCATGAATGGGTTGGGTGTTGCGATAGTGTCAACCCCGAAGGGCGTAATGACTGATCGTAAGGCGCGCGCCAGTAATACTGGCGGTGAAGTGCTTTGCGTCGTGGCGTAATAAGGGGAAACTATGTCGCGTGTAGCTAAAAATCCCATCGTTCTTCCGCAGGGCGTAGAAGTCTTGCTCGAAGGCGGTTCCATTTCGATTAAGGGGCCTCTGGGTGCCACTACGTTTCCGGCTTGTGATTCGGTAACGGTCGAGAAAGTCGAGAATACTCTCGTCTGCAAGGCTGTTGAAGGCGCCGAGAACGCCGGTGCTTTGTCGGGTACGGTCCGCGCGATCGTCGCGAACATGGTCACCGGTGTCAGCAAGGGTTTTGAGCGTAAGCTGACGTTGGTCGGTGTTGGTTACCGCGCGCAGGTGCAAGGCGATGCGCTGAATCTGACGCTTGGTTTCTCTCACCCTGTTGTGCATAAGATGCCCCAGGGTATCAAGTGCGAGACGCCTACGCAAACGGAGATCGTTATCAAGGGCGTTGACAAGCAACAGGTGGGGCAGGTCGCCGCCGAGATCCGGGCGTATCGCAAGCCTGAGCCGTATAAGGGCAAGGGCGTGCGCTATTCCGACGAAGTGATCGTCCTTAAAGAAACCAAGAAGAAGTAAGGGTGCATAGATGATTAACAAGAACGAAGCGCGGTTGCGCAGAGCACGTAAGACTCGGCTTAAGATTGCCGAGTTGAACACCGTACGGCTATCGGTTCATCGTACGAACTTGCACATTTACGCACAGGTGTGTTCGCCGTGTGGGTCCAAGGTTCTCGCGGCGGCTTCGTCGCTCGAGCCTGCGTTGCGTAAGGAGCTGGCTAACGGCGGTAACAAGAATGCTGCTGCCGTTATCGGTAAGTTGATTGCGGAGCGCGCCATTAAGGCGGGTGTCGCGCAGGTGGCTTTCGACCGTAGCGGCTTTCAGTATCACGGACGAGTAAAGGCGCTGGCCGAAGCTGCGCGTGAGGCTGGGCTCAAGTTCTGAGCGCACGAATATTGGATCGGAGTAAGTAATGGCAAAACCGCAAAGCAGAAAGTCGCAGCAAGCCGAAAAGCCTGATGACGGCATGCGCGAGAAGATGATCTCGATCAACCGTGTCACGAAAGTCGTCAAAGGTGGTCGCATCCTCGGGTTCGCCGCGTTGACGGTGGTGGGCGATGGCGACGGGCGTATCGGTATGGGTAAGGGTAAGTCGCGTGAAGTGCCGGTTGCGGTGCAGAAGGCGATGGAGGAAGCGCGACGGAAGATGGTCAAGGTTAGCCTCAAGAACGGGACGCTGCACCATACCGTCGTGGGCCGTCATGGTGCATCAACGGTGATGATGCAACCGGCGCCTGAAGGTACAGGGGTTATCGCCGGCGGCGCGATGCGTGCTGTGTTCGATGTGATGGGAATGACGAACGTCGTTGCGAAGGCACACGGTTCAACTAATCCTTATAACATCGTCCGCGCGACGATCAACGGCCTGCAAGCAATGAATACACCCGCGGAAATTGCGGCAAAACGCGGCAAGACAGTCGAAGAGATCTTGGGGTAAGACATGGCAGAGAAGACGGTAAAAGTCACGCTAGTCAAGAGCGTCATTGGGACCAAGCAGTCTCATAGAGCGACCGTAAAGGGGCTCGGGCTTCGGCGCTTGAATAGCGTCTCGGTGCTGGAGGATACGCCTGCGGTTCGCGGCATGATCAACAAGGTCGCGTACCTTGTGAAGTGCGAGGGTTGATATGAAATTGAATACGATTCAGCCCGCTGAGGGCGCCAAGCACGCTAAGCGCCGCGTCGGTCGTGGTATTGGCTCTGGGCTTGGAAAGACCGCTGGGCGTGGTCATAAGGGGCAGAAGTCGCGCGCAGGCGGGTTTCACAAGGTTGGTTTCGAAGGTGGCCAAATGCCGCTACAACGTCGGTTGCCGAAACGTGGGTTCGTTTCGCTTGCAAAGGGGCGGAGCGCCGAAGTTCGTCTCTCCGAGATTTCCGCACTGCCTGTAGATGAGATTGATCTGCTTACTTTGATGCAAGCGAATCTCATTTCTCAGCATTCGTTGTGCGCGAAGGTGGTGCTTTCCGGCGAGATAACAAGGAAGGTCACCCTCAAGGGCGTGAGTGCTACGCGCGGCGCAAAGGCTGCTATCGAAGCGGCCGGCGGTTCCGTGATCGAGTAATCGTTTTTACCGGGGTGTTTTTTGGCGGCTAATCAAAGTTCAGTCGGTAAGGGTGGGAAGTATGGCGATCTAAAGAGACGTCTGCTCTTCCTGCTCGGCGCATTGGTTGTGTATCGGATCGGTTCGCACATTCCTGTGCCTGGGATCGATCCGACTGCCCTGAGTGAACTCTTTAGTCGCCAGCAGGGTGGAATTCTGGGAATGTTTAACATGTTCTCGGGTGGCGCATTGATGCGTTTCTCCATTTTCGCCCTCGGGATCATGCCTTACATCTCATCCTCAATCATCATGCAGTTGATGACGCATGCCAGCCCGCAGCTGGAAGCGTTAAAGAAAGAGGGCGAGGCCGGACGTAGAAAGATTACGCAATACACTCGCTACGGTACCGTGGTGCTCGCCCTTTTTCAGGGGGTTGGTATTGCGGTTGCGGTTGAAGCACAACCCGGTCTGGTGCCGCACCCCGGGCTCGTTTTCCGGCTGGTTACAGTGGTAACGCTGTTGACGGGAACGATGTTCTTGATGTGGCTCGGTGAGCAGATTACCGAGCGGGGTCTGGGTAACGGAATCTCTATTATCATTTTCTCCGGTATCGCAGCAGGTTTGCCCAAGGCGATCGCGGGATTGCTCGAGCTGGTACGTACTGGCGCTATGCATCCGGTGTCGGCGTTATTCATAACCCTGCTGGTTGGTTTGGTTACCGCGTTCGTTGTGTTCGTTGAGCGGGGGCAACGGAAGATTCTGGTCAATTACGCGAAGCGGCAAGTGGGTAACAAGATTTACGGGGGGCAGAGTTCTCACCTGCCGCTCAAGTTGAATATGGCAGGGGTTATCCCGCCGATTTTCGCTTCTTCGATCATTCTGTTCCCCGCGACGATTGCCGGTTGGTTCGGTTCAGGCGAGTCGATGCGCTGGCTAAAGGATTTCGCTGGAGCGGTTTCGCCGGGGCAACCGATTTATGTGATGTTGTACGCCGCGGCTATCGTCTTTTTCTGCTTCTTTTACACGGCCCTCGTTTTTAATTCGAAAGAGACGGCGGACAATCTGAAGAAGAGCGGCGCATTCGTCCCGGGGATTCGTCCCGGCGAGCAGACCGCACGCTACATCGACAAGATTTTGATGCGTTTGACCTTGGTCGGCGCCGCATACATCACTATCGTTTGTTTGTTGCCGGAGTTCCTGATTTTGAAGTGGAACGTACCGTTCTACTTCGGCGGTACGTCGTTATTGATCATTGTCGTTGTTACGATGGATTTCATGACCCAGGTTCAAGCCTACGCGATGTCGCATCAGTACGAGGGGCTGCTTAAGAAGGCGAATTTCAAAGGCTCTGGCTACACGGCGAAATAAGGATGGCGAAAGAAGATCTCATTGAAATGCAAGGGGAGGTTCTCGAAAACCTCCCGAATGCGACGTTTCGGGTAAAGCTTGAGAACGGGCACGTTGTTCTTGGTTTCATTTCCGGGAAAATGCGCATGCACTATATCCGCATTCTCCCCGGCGACAAGGTAACTGTCCAACTTACGCCCTATGACTTGAGTCGGGCGAGAATCGTCTTCAGGGCGAAGTAATAATTCAGAATCTCTACGTAGTTGTGTTTTTGGCAAATGGCTGGCTGCGCCGGATGCCGTGATTTTAGGAGCAAACCATGAAAGTGCTGGCATCTGTAAAGCGCATCTGCCGCAACTGCAAGATTATTCGGCGCCACGGCATTGTGCGCGTGATCTGTTCTGATCCGCGTCACAAGCAGCGTCAGGGTTGATCGGGGCGACTCAGTTTGAGTTGTCGTCGGTCGAGTACAATTTTAAGTTTCGTTTATTTGGGGTGAATCGATGGCCCGCATCGCAGGGGTAAATATTCCCAACCACCAACATGCCGAGATCGCGTTGACAGCGATTTACGGTATTGGACGTAGTCGAGCACGTCTTATTTGTGATGCATCGAGCATCGCGCGTACGACGAAGATGAAGGACCTTACAGAGGCGGAGATGGATCGTCTGCGTGAGCAGGTCGGCAAGTTTACCGTCGAAGGCGATCTGCGTCGTGAAGTGACGATGAGCATCAAGCGCCTGATGGATTTAGGTTGTTACCGCGGCCTTCGCCATCGCAAGGGTCTGCCGTGTCGTGGTCAACGTACGCGTACGAATGCGCGGACACGTAAAGGCCCACGCAAGGCCATCGCCGGCAAGAAATAAGAGGATCTGATCATGGCAAAGACTGCAACGAAAGTTCGCAAAAAAGTCAAAAAGAACGTCGCGGAAGGTATCGCGCACATTCACGCGTCGTTTAATAACACGATCATTACGATTACGGATCGCCAAGGTAATGCGTTGTCGTGGGCGACATCGGGTGGCGCCGGGTTCAAGGGGTCGCGTAAGAGCACGCCGTTCGCCGCGCAGGTGGCAGCTGAAGCCGCCGGTAAGGTCGCAGTTGAATGCGGTGTGAAGAATTTGGAGGTCCGGATCAAGGGACCTGGCCCGGGGCGCGAGTCTTCGGTGCGTGCGTTGAATGCGCTTGGCATGAAGATCACGGCGATCACGGATGTGACGCCTATCCCCCACAATGGTTGCCGTCCGCCGAAGAAGCGCCGGATTTAAGGAGAAAGTACAGTGGCTCGCAATCTCGATCCCAAGTGCCGTCAGTGCCGCCGTGAGGGGGAGAAGCTCTTCCTCAAGGGCGAGAAGTGTTTCACCGACAAGTGCGCAATTGAGCGCCGGTCATACGCGCCTGGCCAGCATGGTCAGAAGTCTGGGCAACGTTTGTCCGACTATGGTGTCCATTTGCGCGAAAAGCAGAAGATTCGCCGCATTTACGGCGTGCTCGAAGGGCAATTCCGGAAAGTGTACAAGGAAGCAGATCGTCGGAAGGGTGTGACCGGTGAGAACCTGCTGCAATTGCTTGAGTCGCGGTTGGATACGGTTGCCTACCGTATGGGCTTCGCGGCCTCGCGTTCCGAATCGCGTCAGGTGGTTCGCCACAACTGTGTCCTGGTTAACGGCCGACGTGTGAATATTCCGTCGTACCAGGTTCGCCCCGGCGACGTGCTCGAAGTCGCTGAGAAGGCGAAGAATCATTTGCGTGTTAAGGCTGCGTTGGCCGCGGCTGAGTCGCGCGGATTCCCGGAATGGGTCCAGGTCGATACCAAGGAAGCCAAAGGTGTTTACAAAGCGCGTCCGGAACGCAGCGAGCTGTCGTCGACGATCAACGAAAGTCTCGTCGTCGAGTTGTATTCGAAGTAAGCGCTGCGCGGCTTGACAGAATCAGGCAAAGGACAGGATATGCATAGTAGTGGATTATTGAAACCGCGCATTATTGATGTACAGAGTTTGTCTCCTGTGCACGCACGGGTGGTTATGGAACCGTTCGAGCGTGGCTACGGGCATACGTTAGGAAACGCGCTGCGCAGGATTCTGCTGTCGTCGATGCCAGGTTTCGCTCCAACGGAGGTCAATATCGATGGTGTGCTCCATGAGTACTCCACGATTGACGGCGTTCAGGAGGACGTTGTCGACATTCTCCTCAATCTGAAGGGTGTCGTTTTCAAGCTTCACAACCGGGATGAAGCAACACTTCATCTCGCGAAGGATGGCGAGGGCGTTGTGCGGGCTAGCGACATCACGGTTTCGCACGATGTCGAGATCGTGAATCCTGATCACGTGATCGCGCATGTATCGGCCGGCGGCAAACTGTCGATGGAGTTGAAAGTTGAGAAAGGCCGCGGGTACGTTCCGGGTAACGTTCGTTCGGACGGAGAGAACGGAAAGAGTATCGGAAACTTGGTGCTTGATGCATCGTTCAGCCCGGTTCGTCGCGTAAGCTACTTCGTCGAGAGCGCGCGTGTGGAGCAAAGAACCGATCTCGACAAGCTGGTGATGGAAATCGAAACAAACGGCGTAATCGAGCCGGAGGAATCGATTCGCACCGCCGCGCGGATTCTGATGGAACAGCTGTCGGTGTTTGCGGACCTTGAAGGGACTGCGCTTCCGGTCGAGCATCATAAGACCGTTCAGGTTGATCCCCTGCTGCTGCGCCCGGTTGACGACCTGGAGCTCACGGTCCGTTCGGCAAATTGCTTGAAGGCCGAGAACATCTACTATATCGGCGACCTGATCCAGCGCACAGAAAACGAACTGCTCAAGACCCCTAACCTGGGCAGAAAGTCGCTGAATGAAATCAAGGAAGTGTTGGCCGCTAGGGGCCTGACACTGGGCATGAAGCTTGAGAACTGGCCGCCGGCTGGTCTCGACAAGTAGCCCTCTCGGACAAGAATAGGAAGGAAATGATATGCGTCACCGTTTAGGTCTGCGTAAGCTCAACCGCACTAGTGCTCACCGTTTGGCGATGCTGCGCAACATGGCAGTTTCAGTCCTGCGCCACGAGACGATCAAGACAACCTTGCCGAAGGCAAAGGAGTTGCGTCGTGTCGTCGAGCCGCTGATCACGCTTGGCAAGAAGCCTAGCTTGGCAAACCGGCGCTTGGCGTTTGATCGCTTGCGTGACCGGGAGATCGTGGTAAAGTTGTTCGACGTAATCGGCCCGCGCTATGCGACTCGCAACGGCGGTTATCTGCGAATCCTCAAGTGCGGCTTCCGTGATGGCGACAACGCGCCGATGGCGCTGGTCCAGTTGCTGGACCAGCCGGAAGAAGAGGCGTTGCCCGTCGCAGCGTAGAACGCTCACGTTGAATAGGTAAGTCGAAGGCCGCCTAGTTACTGCTAGGTGGCCTTTTTCTTGTCCCGCCCCCGGGTGCCGGCCCATTGGTATCGTGGCTCGGACGGCTGTCGGGATCGCGCGAGAGATTGCGGGTGCAAAAGCGGGCGTTTGGGTAGATTCGCGGCACGACTGGATGACTTGGTGTCGTAGCTCAGACCTTCGGCTGTGGACTTGTTCGGCCGGTTCTCACGCTCGAACGGGGAACGTGCAATCGGTGACGTGGCGGGGTTGGGGGGGCGGCAAGGCTGATGGACTGACGGCGAGACGGAGGCACGATGAAGGCGTTTCTGGTGGCAAACCCCAAGGGCGGATCGGGCAAGACGACGCTTGCGACGAACCTGGCGGGCTATTTTGCACGACGTGGCCATCAAGTGATGCTTGGTGATACCGATCGCCAACTGTCGGCGCGCACCTGGCTACAGATCCGTCCGGCCGAACTGCCTCCGATTCGCAGCTGGAGTATTGAGAAGGACTCGCCCGCCAGACCGCCGCGCGGAACTTCGCACGCAATCCTCGATTCTCAGGCTGGTTTGCATGGTAAAGCGCTCGAACGCGTTCTGAAGGCTGTTTCACGCGTAATCGTGCCTGTTCAACCGTCGTTCTTTGACGTCGCGGCCACGCGGCAATTTCTCGAGTTGCTCCTATTGGAGAAAGCGATCCGGAAGGAGCGAGTCCAGGTAGCGATAGTCGGAATGAGGGTCGACGCGCGAACGCGTTCCGCCGCCGAGCTTGAGCGGTTTCTCAGCGCCTATGACCTGCCGGTCCTGGCGTATCTTCGCGACACCCAGCTCTATGTTCAGGTTGCGGCCAACGGGATGACGTTGTTTGACTTACCTGAATCGCGTGTTGAGAAAGACATGGAGCAGTGGCGGCCAATAGTCGATTGGGCTTGCGCGGACTAAGGAATGTGACCGCATTCACCGCCTCGTCGCGACAGAGCGTGAAATTGCGGTAGATCAACGATAGTCTGGCCAGTGTCTCTTTGCGCGGTGCCACCGCTCGTGATGATGGTGCGAGGGGCGTGCTGCGCGATAGGTCGTGACGTAATAGACCGGTGTGACTACGCGCGCGGGCGGCGTGTAGTAAACAGGGGGCGCGGGATAGTACACGACGTGCGGGCGATAGCCGGCGCGGTTGTAGTCGTGGTGGCTGTCGGATGCAATTACGGCGCCAGCCGCTGCGCCGATCGCTCCGCCGACAACTGCACCGTTTCGGCCGCTGACAGAGCCGCCGATCGCGGCGCCTGCGCCTCCACCGACAAGTGCGCCCCACACGGCATCGTTGGCGACTGCGCCGCCTGAGGCCAGGATGCACAACGAGGCAATCAAGATACGGGTTCTGGTATTCATGGTGGCTCCTCTATGTCAGCCGATGTAACTACGACAGACGGAACAACGTCGCCGAATTGCCTGCGCTGACGGCGCTTACAATTTCTTACGAATCGTCAGTTGCGGGGGCTCGGGCGACTCTCGGCCACGCGATTGTTCATTCGGCGTGTCGTGTCGCTCGGAGTAAAATTGCAGGATGCTTGATTCCCGCTTCGTCCATCTCCGCTTGCACAGCGAATTCTCGGTCACAGACGGCGCCGTTCGTCTGGATGTCGGCAAGAACCATGATTGTCCGCCCGTATTGCGCGCACTCGAATACGGCATGCCGGCCGTTGCACTGACCGACCTCTCGAATCTTTTCGGCTTGGTGAAGTTCTATCAAGCGGCGCGCGGAAAGGGTATCAAGCCGGTTTTTGGCTGTGATGTCTTCATCATGAACAAGGCCGACCCCGACCGGCCGTACCGCATGCTGTTGCTGTGTCGCAACCATGGAGGTTACCTGCAGTTGTGCGAGATCATCACGCGCTCGTATCTCGCGCCGCGTACGCGCGGACGTGCCGAGATCTCGCGGCAGATGCTGCGCGAGGTCGGTTGCGACGGACTGATCGCGCTTTCGGGCGCCGGGTTGGGTGACGTCGGCGAATCCTTGCAAGCCGGAAATGTCGAACAGGCTGCCAATCGGGCGCGGGTTTGGGAAGGGCTGTTTCCGGGGGCGTTCTACCTTGAGGTCCAGCGCGTGCACCCGCGTGGTCATGCGCAGCAGGAAGCGCTGATCGAGGCCACCGCGGACCTGGCCGAAGAACTCGGTTTGCCGCTGGTAGCCACGCATCCGATCCAGTTCATGGAGCGAGACGACTTCAAGGCGCACGAGGCGCGCGTCTGCATTGCAGAAGGCTACATGCTGGGCGACCGCCGCCGGCCTCGTTTGTATACCGAGGAGCAGTACTTCAAGTCGCCGGATGAGATGGTCGAGCTGTTCTCCGACCTGCCCGAGGCACTCGAGAACTCGGTGGAAATCGCCAAGCGCTGCAGCCTTTCGATCACGCTGGGCAAGAACTACCTGCCCGACTTCCCGACGCCGCCGGGCATGACGATCGACGAGTTTCTCTGCGCCGAGGCGGCGCGCGGCCTCGAGAAACGCTTGGTGCACCTATTCCCAGACGAAGCCGAACGACTGGAAAAGCGCCCGGCCTACGACGAACGCCTGAAGATCGAGACCGACACCATCGTGCAGATGGGCTTCCCCGGTTACTTCCTGATCGTCGCGGACTTCATCAACTGGGCGAAGAACAACGGCGTCCCGGTCGGCCCGGGACGGGGCTCGGGTGCAGGCTCTCTAGTTGCCTACTCGCTGGGCATCACCGACCTCGATCCGCTGCGTTACGCACTGCTGTTCGAGCGTTTCCTGAATCCCGAGCGGGTATCGATGCCCGACTTCGACATCGACTTCTGCCAGGACAACCGTTGGCGCGTCATCGAGTACGTGCGCGAAAAGTACGGCAAGGACGCCGTCTCGCAGATTGCCACCTTCGGCACGATGTCGTCGAAGGCCGTCATCCGCGACGTCGGGCGCGTGCTCGATCTGCCGTACAACTTCTGCGACCAGCTCTCGAAGCTGATTCCGGTCGAGCAGAACAAGCCGCTGTCGCTGGCCAAGGCGATAGAAGCCGAACCGCAACTCAAGGCGAAACTCGAAGCGGAGGAAGAGGTTCGCGACCTGTTCGACCTCGCCGGGCGCCTTGAGGATATGACGCGCAACGTCGGGATGCACGCCGGCGGCGTGCTCATCGCCCCCGGCAAGCTCACTGACTTTTGTCCGCTTTACTCGGCGGACGGCGGCGGCTCGGTCGTCTCGCAGTACGACAAGGACGACGTCGAGAAAGTCGGCCTAGTCAAGTTCGACTTCCTCGGCCTGCGCAACTTGACCATCATCCGGCTCGCTGTCGATTACGTCGAACGTTTGACCGGCGTTCGTCCCGATCTTGACGCGCTGACCTTTGATGACCCGAAGGCCTACCAGATCCTCAAAGACGCCAACACGACGGCGATCTTCCAGGTCGAATCGGAGGGCATGAAGAAGCTGCTCAAGAAGCTGGCGCCTGACCGCTTCGAGGACATCATCGCCGTTCTAGCGCTCTACCGGCCGGGCCCGCTCGGCTCGGGCATGGTGGATGACTTCATCCTGCGCAAGAAAGGCCAGCAGAAGATCGACTACTTCCACCCGGACCTGACCGCGTGCCTGTCGCCGACCTACGGCGTCATCGTGTATCAGGAACAGGTGATGCAGATTTCGCAGATCATCGGCGGCTACACGCTCGGCGGTGCCGACATGCTGCGGCGCGCGATGGGCAAGAAGAAGGCCGACGAGATGGCCAAGCACCGGGCGACGATCGCCGAAGGTGCGGCTAAGAAGGGCTACGACCCGGCGCTCGCCGAGCAGCTCTTCGATCTGATGACGAAGTTCGCCGAGTACGGCTTCAACAAGTCGCACACGGCCGCCTACGCGGTGGTGACCTACCACACCGCCTGGCTCAAGGCGCACCATTGCGCGGCGTTCATGGCGGCGACGTTGTCGTCGGACATGGACAACACCGACACGGTCAAGATCTTCTACGACGACGCGCTGGCCAACAAGCTCAAGGTGCTCGGGCCGGATGTCAATGCCTCCGAGTACCGCTTCGCGCCTGTGGACCGCTCGACGATCCGCTACGGACTCGGCGCGGTGAAGGGAACGGGCGAGCAGGCGGTCAACGTGATCCTAAAGGCACGCGCCGAAGGCGGGCCGTTCAAGGATCTCTTCGACTTTTGTTTGCGCGTCGACAAGCGCATGGTCAACCGGCGCACGATCGAGGCGCTGATCCGTGCCGGCGCCTTCGACTCACTCGACGATCACCGCGCGCGCCTGATCGCCTCGGTCGGGATAGCCATGGAAGCGGCGGAGCAGGCCGAGCGGAACGCCATGCAGGTCAGTCTGTTCGACGTCTTTGACAGTACGACGCAGGCCGAGCATGGGCCGCAGTACTGCGAAGTCCCGCGCTGGACCGAACGGCAGAAGCTGACCGAGGAGAAGATCGCGCTCGGCTTCTTCTTCTCTGGGCATCCATTCTTCGAGGCCAAGCGCGAGGTCTCGCGCTTTGTCCGCCGTCCGCTTGCCTCGCTCGAACCGCGCAAGGAGCCGCAACTGCTCGCCGGCCTGGTGGTCGCCGTGCGCACCAAGATCACGTCGCGCGGCAAGATGGCCTTCGTCCAGCTTGACGACGGGACGAGCCAGCTCGAAGTCTCGGTGTTCAACGAGACCTTCGAAGCCGAGCGCGAGAAGATCAAGGAGGACGAAGTCCTGATCGTTGAAGGAAAGGTACAGAAGGACGACTTTGCTGGCGAGGGCAAGATTCGCGTCGTTGCCGAACGGCTGCTGACACTCGCCGATGCACGCGGTCGCTTTGCGCGCCATCTGCGCATTTCGCTCAATGGTCAGGCGAGTGGCGCTAATGCTCAAGGCGCCGCCTTGCGCCTGCAGTCGATTCTGTCGCCTTACATGCCGGGAAACTGCCCGGTGCGGCTGACGTATCGAAACAAGGAAGCTGTTTGCGAATTGAACTTGGGTGACGCGAGCCGCGTTCGCCTGGAAGATGATCTGCTGCTCTCGCTCTCCGATTGGCTGAGCAGCGAGAACGTCAGCATCGAATACAGCTGAAATCAGTCCCCGGTCACGCGACGTGACCGGGGCGGTGTGTGCTTACAGTTCCTTGGCGTGTGCAGCCAAATACTCGGCGACACCAGCCGTCGAGGCCTTCATTCCGGCCTTGCCTTTGTTCCAGCCGGCCGGACAGACTTCCCCGTGTTGCTCGGTGAATTGCAACGCGTCGACCATGCGCAGCATTTCGTCGACGTTGCGGCCGAGCGGCAGGTCATTGACCACCTGATGGCGGACGACGCCTTTCTGGTCGATTAGGAACGAGCCACGGAAGGCGACGCCGGCGGCACCGAACTCGACGTCGTAGGCGCGGCAGATCTCGTGCTTCACGTCGGCAATCAAGGGGTACTGCACCTGGCCGATGCCGCCGTTGTTGACCGGCGTGTTCTTCCATGCGAGGTGGGTGAATTGCGAGTCGATCGAAACACCGATGACTTCGACGCCGCGCTGTTTGAACTCATCCAGCCGGTGGTCGAAAGCAATCAGCTCGGACGGGCAGACGAAGGTGAAGTCGAGCGGGTAAAAGAAAATGACCGTGTACTTGCCCTTGGTTTCCGCGGACAGCGTGAAGTCACGGATTTCGTTGTTGCCCATGACGGCGGTTGCGGTGAAATCGGGGGCCTGCTTGCCAACTAGAACAGCCATGGTTCTTCTCCTTGATGGTGGAAAACTGCGGATGGAATGACACACTACGTCTCTAGGCGAGTGATCCTTGGTCAGCGCTGAGCGCCGGCAGTTCCCGCGATTTCAGAACGTCGGGCGCTGACGAAAGCCGCCTGTCATTTCCGCGAACTCGCCGGAAGTGCCCGGTTCGTCGTTGCTGAGCACGCGGTCGACGCGCGCCGAACTCGGGCCGTGCCAGGCCCAGACGGTGAGCGCCTCGACGGCGTCCGGCGAGCCGTGGATCAAGGCTTCGACCGAGCCGTCACGCCGGTTGCGTACCCAGCCCTTGAGTCCCAGCGCCGTCGCCTCGGCGGTGAGCGCCCAGCGGAAACCGACGCCTTGCACGCGGCCATCGATCAATAGGCGACGGGTGACGACCGGGGGCGACATGGTGGGCTTACTCCTCAGTCTGCCTTCCTGGCGCGATAGCCGCCAGAATACCCTGCATCAACTGCAGCGGCGTCGGCGGACAGCCGGGAACGGCGACATCGACCGGGATGACGTTGGAGACTCGTCCGCAGGATGCGTAACTCTCGCCGAAGATGCCGCCCGTGCAGCCGCAATCCCCGACGGAGACGACGAGCTTCGGTTCCGGCGTCGCGTCGTAGGCGCGCTTGACAGCCGTTTCCATGTTCTTCGCCACCGGGCCGGTCACGAGGAGCAGATCGGCGTGGCGTGGGCTGGCGGCGAACTTGATGCCGAGCGCTTCGAGGTTGTAGTACGGGTTGTTCAACGCGTGGATCTCGAGTTCGCAGCCGTTGCATGAACCGGCGTCGATGTGGCGAATGACGAGCGCGCGCCCGATTTCCTTCTGCATCGCGGCCGAAAGCTGCTGGGCCGTAACGCGCATCGCCTCGTCGGCATCCGGCGCCGCTTCGCTGATGATGCCGGTGCGCAGGATTTTTCGGAGCATGGGAAACATGGTGGGGGCTCTACAGGTCGGGTCCGGCGTAGGAGAGATTGAACGACTTGTTGATCAGCGGAAAGTCGGGAACGATGTTGTCGATTACCGCGTGCTCGAGCGCCGGCCAGTTCTGCCACGACGGATCGTGGCAATGGCAGCGCCGAATCTTGCCGTCGCTGCCGGTCTCCAGCGCGACGAAGACGTCGCCGCGCCAGCCCTCGATCCAGCCGAAACCTTCCCGATCCGGCTCGCTGCGCACGTCCTTGCGGATCGCGCCATGCGGCAGGTCGGCAAGCAGCTTATGGATCAGGCGGATCGACTCGAGGATCTCGCCGAAGCGCACCAGCGCGCGTGCCGCCACGTCGCCATTGCGTTCGGTGATGATTCGCGGCTTGAGTTCGTCGTAGGGCTCGCACGGGTGGTTGTAGCGCAGATCCCACCACTGGGCGCTGGCACGCCCGGCAAGGCCTATGAGACCGAGGCGCTTGGCGAGTTGTGGCACGATGCGCCCGGTCATCAGGAAGCGATCCTGCAGGCCGGCGTGCTCGTCGTAAATGGCCTTGAGCTGCCGCACTTCGCGGCCGATTACATCACATTGCTCAAGGATTTCGCTGCGTCCCGCATCATCAAGGTCGACGGCGACACCGCCGGGAACGATGCGGTCCATCAGCAGGCGATGGCCGAACAGCGTGGCGTTGAGGCGAGTCCAGTCCTCCTTGAGGCGCATGAACTGCATCAGGCCGAAGGAAAGCGCGACATCGTTACCGAGATAACCGAGGTCGCCCAAATGATTGGCCACGCGTTCGCGTTCGAGCAGCAGCGCACGCAGCCGCAAGGCACGCGGCGGCGGCATCGTGCCGCTGACTGCCTCGGTGGCTTGCGCGTAGGCCCAGGCGTAGGCGACCGTCGAGTCGCCGGACACGCGGCCGGCGAGCTTGGCGCCTTCGGCCAGACTCATGCCGACGAAACGGCGTTCGATGCCCTTGTGCTTCCAGCCGAGGCGCTCTTCTAGGCGCAGGACGTTCTCACCCATCACGGAGAAGCGGAAATGCCCGGGTTCGATGATGCCGGCGTGGATCGGGCCGACCGGGATCTCGTGCACGCCGTTGCCTTCGACGCGGACGAAGGCGTAGTCCTCGTTCTTCACCTCGAAGCGTGTGTCAGGCGCGTCGCGGCGCAGCGGGTAATACTCGGCCGGCCAGTTGTCGTGCCGCAGCCACGGACGTTGGTCACCGGCGTCGGGCCGGATGCCGACGAGATCGCGCGTGGCCCGCTGCATGCGCTCGGCTGTTGGAAAGATGATCGACAGATCGGGGTACTGCGGGTCGTCGGTGGGCAGCGGCAGCGTCAGGCAAGCGAGTCCGGGCGAAAGGTCGAAAGCCAGGTGCAGGGCAAAACCGAGTTTCGCATCGCGGTCGCGCTCGTCGCTGCCCCACAGCGCGACGAGTCGGCGTTCGTCGGCGTGCGCCGCCTTGCAGAAGGCGAGCAACTCGCGCTCGCTGACGCGCGCGGCACAGGTGAAAGCGGCGTGGTCGGCGAGCAGTTCGAAGTCGATGGGCAGGTTGAAGAATTGCATGGCGCGCTTCCGTGATTAGCCGATCAGGCGCGCCGCCTGCCGATACCACTCGGCGAGGTAGGGCGGAATCCACAAGCCGAGGAGAAGTACCAGCCCGAGATGCAGGAAGACGGGCAGCAGCGCCGGGTTGTGCGCGAGCGGCTTGACCGACGGTTCGCCGAAGGCCATGCCCTGCACCCGCTGGAACATCGTCGCGAAGGCGACGCCGAGCGCGACGAGCAACAACGGAACGGCCCACGGATGATGCTTGATGGCCGTGGTCAGGATCATGAACTCGCTGGTGAACACGCCGAACGGTGGCATGCCAAGGATGGCCAGCGAACCGAGCATCAATCCCCAACCGATCGTCGGCGAGCGTTTGAGCAGGCCCTGGATGTTCTCGATGATCTGTGTTCCGGCCATCTGCGAGGCGTGCCCGACGGCGAAGAAGATCGCCGACTTGGTCAGCGAATGTACAGTCATGTGCAAGAGGCCGGCAAAGCTGGCGACCGGGCCGCCCATGCCGAAAGCGAAGGTGATGAGCCCCATGTGCTCGATTGACGAGAAGCCGAAAAGGCGCTTCACGTCCTTCTGGCGCGAGAGGTAGAAGGCGGCGACGACGACGGTCAAGAGGCCGAAGCCCATCATCAGGTTGCCGGCGAAGCTGCCGTCGAGCGCACCGTCGACCAGCACCTTGCAGCGGATGATGGCGTATAGCGCGACGTTGAGCAGAAGGCCGGAGAGTACGGCGGAGACGGGCGTGGGGCCTTCGGCGTGCGCGTCGGGCAGCCAGTTGTGCAGCGGCACGAGGCCGGTTTTCGTGCCGTAGCCGACGATCAGGAAGACGAAGGCGAGCGCGAGCACGGTCGGTTCGAGCTGCGTTTTGACCGAATCGAGGTGCGTCCACAAGAGCGCGCCGTGCTCGGCGCCGATGACGCGCTCGGCGGCGAAGTAGATGAGGATGGTGCCGAAGAGCGCCTGCGCGATGCCGACGCCGCACAGGATGAAGTACTTCCACGCCGCTTCGAGGCTCGCCGGCGTGCGGTAGAGCGCGACAAGCAGCACGGTGGTCAGCGTCGCCGCTTCCATCGCCACCCAGAGGATGCCGAGGTTGTTGGTCGACAACGCGATCAGCATGGTGCACATGAACATCTGGAACATGCTGTGGTAGAGGCGCAGGCGGCCGGCCGAGAGCTTGCCGTGGTCGTGCTCGATACGCATGTAGGGCGTCGAGAAGAGCGAGGTGGTGAAGCCGACGAGCGCGGTCAGCGCGATCAGGAAGACGTTGAGCGGATCGACGAAGAACTGCTGGTCGAACGCGCGCGTCGGCCCTTCAGCGACGATCCGGGTGGCGAGCAGGACGGACGCCAGGAAGGTGAGCAGGCTGCAGATCGAGTTGATCGCGGCGGCCTCGCGGCGATGGCCGAACAGGGCCAGCAGCAGCGCGCCGACAAAGGGAATGACGAGGACGAGGGCGAGTTCGATCATGGCTGCTTGGCCCTTTCCTGTGCGAGTTCCCTTTCTCTTTCCATGTGGCGGATGTCGAGGCTGTCGAACTGTTCGCGGATCTGGAAGAAGAAGACGCCGAGAATCACCATGCCGACAAGCACGTCGAGCGCGATGCCGAGTTCGACGACCATCGGCATGCCGTAGGTGGCGCTGGTCGCGGCAAAGAACAAGCCGTTCTCCATCGACAGGAAGGCGATGACCTGTGGCACCGCCTTGCTGCGCGTGATCATCATCAGGAAAGAGAGCAGCACGCAGGCGAGCGCAATGCCGAGCGTCGAGCGCGTGATGGTGCCGGCAAGCTGCGAGATCGGTTGCGCGACGTTGAAAGCGACGATGACGAGCGCGATGCCGGCGAGCATCGTCGTCGGGATGTTGAGCAGCGTCTCAACGTCCCACTTCACCGACAACTGGCGGATCAGGCGATGCAGGATATAGGGTAGCCCAATCACCTTTAGCAGTACGGTGAGCGCAACCGACCAGAATAGATGGCTTTGCCCGGTCGATAACGCGACGATCAGCGTCGATGCGGCGAGCACCATGCCCTGCATCATGAACAGGTTGATCAGCGTGAGGATGCGCCGCTGCGCGAGCATGGCGAAGCCCAAGAGCAGCATGATCGCCGCGCATAGGTTGATAAGCTGGCCTGCAAACGGAATCAACTGAAGCGGCGAGAAATTCATGACCCGGTCTCCAGCAGCAGGTGGACCAGCATCGCCAGCACGCCGAGCAGGAAGGCGGTGCCGAGGAACTCCGGCGCGCGGAAGATCCGCATCTTGGCGCTCAGCGTCTCGATCAGCGCGAGGATGAAGCCGCCGACCGCGAGCTTGAGCGCCATGATGGCGCAGGCGATGACGAGCGCCAGCGGTTCGGCCGACGTGGCGATGCCCATCGGCAGGAAGAGCGCGATGCCGAGGCACGAGTAGGCAAACAGCTTGAGCGCCGCCGCCCATTCGATCAGCGCCAGGTGGCGCCCCGAGAATTCGAGGATCATCGCCTCGTGGATCATCGTCAGTTCGAGGTGCGTCGTCGGATTGTCGACCGGCACGCGCGCGTTCTCGGCCAGCGAAACCATAGTAAACGCGACGCCGGCGAAGGCGAGGCTCGGATAGATGACGAAGTCGCTGTTGGCGAGCGTCTGCACGATCGACGCGAGCGAGGTCGAGCGCGAGATCAGCGAGGCGGTGAAGAAGACCATCAGCAGGGCGGGCTCGGCGAGGAAGCCGATCAGCATCTCGCGGCGCGCGCCGAGCGAACCGAACGACGTGCCGACGTCCATGCCGGCCAGCGCGATAAAGACGCGGCCGAGCGCGAAGAGACCAACCAGCGCGATGGCGTCGGCGGCGGGCGCGAACATCAGCTCGGTCGACAGCGTCGGCACGATCGCCGAGGCAAGCGCCATACACGAGAAGATGACGTAGGGCGCCGCGCGGAACAGCGACGAAGCGTTGTGCGCGAGCAACGCATCCTTGCGGAACAGCTTGGAGAGCATGTAGTAGCTCTGCAGCAAGGGCGGCGCCGACCGATTCTGCAGCCACGCCCGGCACTGGTTGACCCAGCCCGTGAGGAGCGGCGCCAGCGCCAGGGCGGCGACGAGTTCCAGCAGTTGGGCGAGCAGGGCGTAGGCGTTCATCCGCGGGTCAGGATCAGGAGCGTGAGAAGCGTCGCGAAGCTGTAGAGCAGGTAGATCGCGATGCGGCCTTGTTGCAGGAAGGCGACGAGACGCGTGCCGCGCTCGACGATGCGGACGATCGGCAAATACAGCCAGTACCAAATCGGGTCTTCGACGATACTGCGGTATCGCGGTTGCGTATCGAACGGCGACGGATGCTCGCGCGTGCGGCGGAAGAACGGCGAAAAAATCCGCCGGATTGGCTGGCCGAAGCCTTCGGCCGTGTCCTGCATGCGGCTTGTCTGCATCGGGTAGCCGCAGTCCCAGGCCGGGACGCGCTTGGTGTTGCCGTGGAAGCGGCGGCGCAGGATCCAATAGACGAAAGGCATGAAGATGAGCAGCCCGCCGAGAAAGATCGCCGGACTGTAGCTGGCGCGGTCCTCGCTGATCGGCGCCAGCAGCCACCAGCCATAACTGCTTGAGGTGTAGCGCAGACCGCTGCCGACCAACAGGCGCGTGATCGGGTCGAGCTGCGCGATCACGACGTTGGGCAACAGACCAAGCAGCACACAGCCGACGGCCAGCCAGAGCAAGCCGGCGCGTTCGAGGCGGTTGGCGTCGTGCGCCTGCGTGAGCCGATCCTCACGTGGCTGGCCGAGGAAGACGACGCCGAAGAACTTCACCATCGCGAATCCGGCGAGCGCGGCGATCAGCGCGATGGCGCCGGCCCCGACGGGGAGCAGCATGTTCAGGTAGCCATGCGGCAGCACGGCGGTGAACAGGAAACTCTGCAGGAGCAGCCATTCCGAGACGAAGCCGTTGAGTGGCGGAATGCCGGCCGAGGCGAGCACGCCGACGAGCGCCACCCACGTCACCCACGGCATGTGCTGGATCAGGCCGCCGAGCTTCCCGAGATTGCGTTCCCCGGTCGCGTGCAGCACCGAGCCGGTGGAGAGGAAGAGCAGACTCTTGAAGAACGCGTGGTTGAGGCAGTGATAGAGCGTCGCCGTCAGCGTCAGCGCGGCGAGGTTGAGCAGCAGGAAGGTCTTGAAGATCAGCGTCAGCCCCAGCCCGACGAAGATCAGGCCGATGTTCTCGATCGACGAATAGGCGAGCAGGCGCTTCATGTCGTTCTGCACGGTCGAGAAGATCACGCCGAACAGCGCGGTCGCCAGCCCCATGACGAGCAGCAGCGCGCCCCACCACCACAGTTGTGCGTTCAGGAGGTCGAAACTGACGCGCAGCAGCCCGTAGATCGCCGTTTTCAGCATGACGCCGCTCATCATCGCCGAGACCGGTGACGGCGCGGCCGGGTGCGCTTCCGGCAGCCAGATATGCACCGGCAGCAGGCCGGCCTTCGCGCCGAAACCGAGCACGGCGAGCAGGAAAGCGACGGTCGGCCAGATCCCGAGCGTCGGGAAGGAGCGCATCGCGTCGAACGTGTAGTCGCCCGAACTGCCGGCCATCACGCCGAACGAGAGGAGGATGGCCAGCGCTCCGACGTGCGCGATGACGAGATATAGATAGCCGGCACGTCGGATCTCGGCGTGGCGATGTTCCGACGTGACGAGAAAGAACGAACTGAGCGCCATCGACTCCCAGGCGACCATGAAGGCGTAGCCGTCGTCGGCGAGGAAGATGAAAACGATGCTGGTCAGGAAACCGTGGTAGAGCAGGCAGTGGAGGCCGGGCTGGCCGCCTTCGCTCGGGCGGAGGTACCCCGCGGCGTAGATCGAGATGCCCGCCGATACCGCGCCGAGCAGCACGAGAAAGAAACTGGCGAGTGCGTCGAGACGCAGATGGAAGGGCAGGTCCGGCAGGCCGAGCGGCAGGATGCGGGTCTGGGGAATGCCGGTCAGGCTGGCCAGTGCGATGCCGGCGACGGCGAGCCCAACGAGCGCGCCGAGCGGGAAGAGAACCCGGCTGATGAGTTTGAAGTTGTGCGGCTGAGCCACTCCGACCAGACCGATCGCCAGCCAGACGCCGGCGGCGATCAGGATCAAGTCAAGCGACATCACTTCGCTCATGTCAGGCGCTGTCCTCAGAAAGGCATGAGCAGGCGCCTTCGACAGTGAGCGTCATTTCATTTCCAGTCCCCCCGTGACGGCATGAAACCTCTGGAACTCGAATGACCGGGCGTTTGTCATGCCCGGTTTATTTTACGCGCATTCCCGGCTGGGCGCCGCTGTCCGGTGCGAGCAGGAAAATGCCCGGCGTTTTGCCTTCGGCATCCGACGCGGCGAGGATCATGCCTTCGCTCATGCCGAACTTCATCTTGCGCGGTGCGAGGTTGGCGACCATTACCGTCATGCGGCCGATCAGCGTCGCCGGATCGTAGGCCGACTTGATGCCGGCGAAGACCTGGCGCGGCTTCTCCTCGCCGATGTCGAGCGAGAGGCGGATCAGTTTCTCGGCGCCTTCGACGTGGCCTGCGTCTACGATCTTCGCGGCGCGCAACTCGATCTTCATGAAATCGTCGATCGAGATGTGCGGGCTGGCAGCAGCTTGGGCAACGGCTTCGGTCACGGCGTTCTCCTGTTTTTCAGCATGTTTTTGTGGCGCGGCTTCGGGCACTGGTGCTAGCGACGTCTTGTTGGCTTCGACGAGCGCGGTGATCAGCTTCGGATCGACGCGTGTCATCAGGTGGTTATAGGCGTTGATCGCATGACCGGCCGGCAGCGGCGTCGCCGCGTCGGTCCAGGTCAGCGGCGCGATGTTGAGGAAGGCTTCGACTGCTTCGGCAACCTTCGGCAGCACCGGCTTCAGATACAGCGTGAGCAGGCGGAAGGCTTCGATCGCTTGCGAGCAGGCGGCGTGCAGTTCGGGATCCTTGCCATCCTGCTTGGCCAGTTCCCACGGTTTCTTGTCGTTGACGAAGACGTTGGCCGCGTCGGCCAGTGCCATCACTTCGCGCAGGGCACGACCGAACTCGCGGGCCTCGTAGGCTTCGGCGATGTTCGCGGCAGCTGTGCGCAGAGGCTTGAGCCACTCGGCATCGGTGCTTGCCAGCTTGCCGTCGAACTTCTTGCCGATGAAACCGGCGCAGCGGCTGGCGATGTTGACGTACTTGCCGACGAGGTCGGAATTTACGCGAGCGACGAAGTCCTCGAGGTTGAGGTCGATGTCCTCCATCGTTGCGTTGAGCTTGGCGGCGTAGTAGTAGCGCAGCCATTCCGGGTTCAGTCCGGTATTCAGATAGCTTTCGGCGGTGATGAAGGTGCCGCGCGACTTGCTCATCTTGGCGCCGTCGACGGTCAGGAAGCCGTGCACGCACAGCCCGCTCGGCGTGCGGTAGCCGGCGTGTTCAAGCTCGGCCGGCCAGAACAGCGCGTGGAAGTACAAAATATCTTTGCCGATGAAGTGGTACAGCTCGGTCTTCGAATCCGGCTTGAAGTACTCGTCGAAGTCGATGCCCTTCTTGGTGCAGAGATTCTTGAACGAACCCATGTAGCCGATCGGTGCGTCGAGCCAGACGTAGAAGTATTTGCCCGGTGCGTCGGGAATCTCGAAGCCAAAATACGGCGCGTCGCGCGAGATGTCCCAGTCGGTCAGCTTGTTCTCGCCTTCCGCGCCCAGCCATTCCTGCATCTTGTTTGACGCTTCGGATTGCAGGCGGCCGGGTTCGCGCGTCCAGCGGCGCAGGAAGCTCTGGCACGAGTCGCTGGAGAGCTTGAAGAAATAGTGGTCAGAGTTGCGCAACTCGGGCGTGGCGCCAGAGATGGCGGAATACGGATTCTTCAGCTCGTTTGGGGTGTAGGCGGCGCCGCAGGACTCGCAGTTGTCGCCGTACTGGTCCTTGGCACCGCATTTTGGGCACTCGCCCTTGATGAAGCGGTCGGGCAGGAACATCTGCTTCTGCGGGTCGTAGTATTGCTCGATGGTACGCTTCTCGATCAGTCCGGCCTGCTGCAGACGGCCGTAGATCGTGTTGGCGCATTCCTGCGTTTCCGGCGAATGCGTGCTGTAAAAGTTGTCGAAGGCGACATGAAAGCCCGCGAAGTCGCGCGAATGCTCGCCGTGCACGCGCTCGATCAGCGCTTCGGGCGTGATGCCGTCCTTCTCGGCGCGCAGCATGATCGGCGTGCCGTGCGTGTCGTCGGCGCAGCAATACCAGCACTCGGCGACCTTGTCCTTCGGCTGCATCTTCTGGAAGCGCACCCAGATGTCGGTCTGGATGTATTCGACGAGATGGCCGAGGTGGATGGAGCCGTTGGCATACGGCAGGGCGGACGTGACGAGAATTTTGCGGGTCATGGGCAGCGATCGAAGCTCTGAAAAGTGGTGGGGGAGCCGCTTGCGGCAAGCCGATCATTCTAGCAAAGTGCAGGCGGTCCAGTTTTCAAGTAAACTGGACAAATTTACTCGGGTATCCGCATAAGGAGCAAGGCATGGCAGTCACCAAGGAGGCCGTCGAGGCGGCGCTGAAGAATCTGATCGATCCGAACACACAGAAGGATTTCGTGACGTCGAAAGAGGTCAAGGGCATCAACGTCGACGGCGGGACCGTCTCGCTCGAGATCGAACTCGGCTACCCGGCGAACTCGCAGCTCAACGCCATCCGCAACCAGGTGGTCGGCGCGGTGAAGGCGGTGCCGGGCGTCGCCAACGTCAATGTCAATGTCTCGTACAAGATCGTCGCGCACGCCGTGCAGGGCACCTTGAAGCCGCTGAAGGGCGTCAAGAACATCGTCGCCGTGGCCTCCGGCAAGGGCGGCGTCGGCAAGAGCACGACGGCGGCCAATCTCGCGTTGGCCTTGGCGCAGGAGGGCGCGCGCGTCGGCTTGCTCGATGCGGATATCTACGGCCCGTCGATGCCGCAGATGATGGGACTCGTTGGGCAGCAACCCGAGTCGGACGATGGCAAGACGATGCATCCCTTGAAGGCACACGGTGTGCAGACGATGTCGATCGGCTTCATGATCGACGTCGACTCGCCGATGGTCTGGCGCGGCCCGATGGTCACGCAGGCGTTGGAGCAACTGCTCAACCAGACAAACTGGGACGACCTTGACTACCTCGTTGTCGACATGCCGCCGGGCACCGGCGACACGCAGCTGACGCTGGCGCAGAAGGTACCCGTCACCGGCGCAATCATCGTCACCACGCCGCAGGACATCGCCCTGATCGACGCGCGCAAGGGGCTCAAGATGTTCGAGAAAGTCGGCATCCCGATCCTCGGTCTGATCGAGAACATGAGCATCCATATCTGCTCGAAGTGCGGCCACGAAGAACACATCTTCGGCCATGGTGGTGGCGAACAGATGTGCAAGGACTACGAGGCCGAGTTTCTCGGTGCTTTGCCGCTCGAACTTGCGATTCGCGAAATGGCTGATTCCGGCAAGCCCACCGTCGTCGGTGCGCCGGATTCGCGTTCGGCGGAGATCTATCGCACGATCGCACGTCGCGTCGCGGTGAAGGTTGCGGAGCGCGCCAAGGATATGACGCACAAGTTCCCGAACATCGTCGTCCAGAACACTTGAGCGGCGAATGCGTTTTCGCCTGAGTTAACAAGGCGATAAAGTGCGGAAGTTGCCCGCACTTTCGGCCCCGGAACTCGTAAAATAGCGCACTTTTATTTTTACGGTCTCCGGGGTTATTTACATGTCCATCAAATCCGATAAATGGATCCGCCGCATGGCGGAAGAGCACGGCATGATCGAGCCGTTCGAGCCGGGTCAGGTGCGCTACCTCGATGGGCAGAAGATCGTTTCCTACGGCACGTCGAGCTACGGCTACGACATCCGCTGCTCGAACGAATTCAAGCTGTTCACCAACCTCAACTCGACGATCGTCGATCCGAAGAACTTTGATCCGAACTCCTTCGTCGAGGTCTCCGGCGACTACTGCATCATCCCGCCGAATTCGTTTGCGCTGGCGCGCACGGTCGAGTACTTCCGCATCCCGCGCAGCGTGATGACGGTCTGCCTCGGCAAGAGCACTTATGCGCGCTGCGGCATCATCGTGAACGTCACGCCCTTCGAGCCCGAGTGGGAAGGCTACGTGACGCTCGAGTTCTCCAACACCACGCCCTTGCCGGCGAAGATATACGCCAACGAGGGCTGCGCGCAGGTGCTCTTCTTCGAAGCCGACGAAATCTGCGAGACGTCGTACAAGGATCGCGGCGGCAAGTACCAGGGGCAGATCGGCGTGACGCTGCCGAAAATCTAGTCCAATCCTTTTCATCACCTAGCAACACGGCGCCGCGAGCATTGCCGCGAAAGCACACTATTCTTTAGTGTGCTTTCGTGCTTTTGGTGCCTCGATCACTGTTTTCTGGAGTCGGCCATGCGCTTCAACTTCCCGGTCATCATCATCGACGAGGACTTCCGTTCGGAGAACGCCTCGGGTCTCGGCATTCGTGCGCTCGCCAAGGCGATCGAAGTCGAAGGCTTCGAGGTCATCGGCGTCACCAGCTACGGCGACCTGTCGTCGTTCGCGCAACAGCAGAGCCGCGCGTCGGCTTTCATTCTCTCGATCGACGACGAGGAATTCTCCGGCGATGAAGCCGACAAGACGATCGCCGAATTGCGCGCCTTCGTGCAGGAAATCCGCTGCCGCAACGAGGAGATCCCGATCTTCCTGCACGGCGAGACGCGCACCTCGCGCCACATCCCGAACGACGTGCTGCGCGAGTTGCACGGCTTCATCCACATGTTCGAGGATACGCCCGAGTTCATCGGCCGCTACGTCGTGCGCGAGGCGAAGTCCTACCTGAAGAGCGTGCCGCCGCCGTTCTTCCGCGCCCTCACGCACTACGCGGCCGATGGTTCGTACTCGTGGCACTGCCCCGGCCACTCGGGCGGCGTCGCCTTCCTCAAGTCGCCAGTCGGCCAGATGTTCCACCAGTTCTTCGGCGAGAACATGCTGCGCGCCGACGTCTGCAACGCGGTCGAGGAACTCGGCCAACTGCTCGACCACACCGGGCCGGTCGCGGCGTCCGAACGCAACGCGGCGCGCATCTTCAACGCCGACCACCTGTTCTTCGTCACCAACGGCACGTCGACGTCGAACAAGATTGTCTGGAACTCGACGGTGGCACCGGGCGACGTGGTCATCGTCGACCGCAACTGCCACAAGTCGATCCTGCACTCGATCATCATGACTGGCGCGATCCCCGTCTTCCTGATGCCGACGCGCAATCACTTCGGCATCATCGGCCCGATCCCGAAGGAGGAATTCCGTTGGGAGAACATCGAAAAGAAGATCGCCGCGCACCCCTTCGCCAAGGACGTGAAAGCCAAGCCGCGCGTGCTGACGATCACCCAGTCGACCTACGACGGCATCCTCTACAACGTCGAGGAGATCAAGGAGATGCTCGACGGCCGGATCGACACGCTGCACTTCGACGAAGCCTGGCTGCCGCACGCGGCCTTCCACGACTTCTACGGCGACTACCACGCGATCGGCGCCGACCGGCCGCGCTGCAAGGAGTCGATGGTCTTCTCGACGCAATCGACGCACAAGCTGCTCGCCGGCCTCTCGCAGGCGTCGCAGATTCTGGTGCAGAACTCGGAGGGGCGCGAACTCGATCGCAGCGTGTTCAACGAGGCCTACCTGATGCACACCTCGACGTCGCCGCAGTACGCCATCATCGCCTCGTGCGACGTCGCGGCGGCGATGATGGAAGCGCCGGCCGGCACGGCGCTGGTCGAAGAGTCGATCGCCGAGGCGCTCGACTTCCGCCGCGCCATGCGCAAGGTTGAACAGGAGTGGGGGACCGACTGGTGGTTCAAGGTGTGGGGGCCGGACGACCTCTCGGAAGAGGGCATCGAGGAGCGCGAGGCGTGGATGCTGAAACCCGGCGAGCGCTGGCACGGCTTCGGCCAGTTGTCCGACGGCTTCAACATGCTCGACCCGATCAAGGCGACGATCATCACGCCCGGACTAGACGTCGACGGCGACTTTGCCGAGCACTTCGGCATCCCGGCGGCGATCGTCACCAAGTATCTTGCCGAGCACGGCGTCATCGTCGAGAAGTGCGGCCTGTACTCGTTCTTCATCATGTTCACCATCGGCATCACCAAGGGCCGCTGGAACACGATGGTCACCGAGCTGCAGCAGTTCAAGGACGATTACGACAAGAACCAGCCGCTGTGGAAGGTGCTGCCGGAATTCGTCGCCCAGAACCCGGTTTACGAACGCATCGGGTTGAAGGATCTCTGCCACCTGATCCACGGCGTCTACGCGCTGAACGATGTGGCGCGCCTGACCACCGAGATGTACCTCTCGGACATGGAACCGGCGATGAAGCCGACCGACGCCTTCGCCAAGATGGCGCACCGCGAGATCGACCGCGTGCCGATCGACGAACTCGAAGGGCGCATCACCAGCATCCTGCTGACGCCGTACCCGCCAGGCATCCCGCTGCTCATCCCGGGCGAGCGCTTCAACAAGACGATCGTGCGCTACCTCAAGTTCGCGCGCGATTTCAACGAGCAGTTCCCCGGCTTCGAGACCGACATCCACGGCCTCGTCAAGGAAGTCGTCGACGGAAAATCGGTCTACTACGTGGATTGCGTCCGCTAGGGACGCGGGGCGGGGTCAGGCGCGCTGATAGACGGCGAAGGTGAAGTCGAGGCCGGCGCCGGTCTTCACCGCTGAGCGCGAGATTTCGGTCCAGTCGCCGGTGCTGAATTCGGGGAAGAACGCGTCTGCTGCGAAATCTTGCGCCACCTCGGTCAGGTAGAGCCGCTGCGCCAGCGGCAGCGCCTGCCGGTAGATCTCGGCACCGCCGATGACGAAGACTTCCGCGTCGTCCTGCGTCAGCCGCAGGGCTTCTTCGAGCGACCCGGCGAGCATCGCACCGGGTGCGTCGTACGCCGGGTTGCGGCTGATCACGATGTTGCGCCGACCGGGCAGCGGGCGGAAGGCGTCGGGAAGCGACTCCCAGGTCTTGCGTCCCATGATGACCGGCTTGCCGCGCGTCGTTTCGCGGAAGTGGCGCATGTCCTCGGGCAGGTGCCAGAGCAGCTGGCCGTCCTTGCCGAGCGCGCGGTTCCGTGCGACGGCGGCAATCAGTGAAATCATCGTGTTGTGCTCTCTATCTTAAGGTTGCCCGTGGCGGGCCTTATACTGACGCCCGACGTCAAACCAACGGATTTTAAGACATGAAGCAGTATCACGAACTCCTCAAAGACATTCTCGCCAACGGCGTCGTCAAGGGCGACCGGACGGGGACGGGGACGACCTCCGTCTTCGGCCGGCAGATTCGTCATGACCTGACGCAGGGTTTCCCGCTGCTGACGACGAAGAAGCTCCACTTCAAGAGCATCGCCAACGAACTCATCTGGTTCCTCAGCGGCAACACCAACGTCCGCTGGCTGAACGAGCACGGCGTGTCGATCTGGAACGAGTGGGCGACCGAGGAGGGCGAACTCGGCCCGGTCTACGGAAAGCAGTGGACGGCCTGGCCGACCAGGGACGGCGGGACGATCAACCAGATCGACTACGTCGTCGATACCTTGCGCAACAACCCGAACAGCCGGCGCATCCTGTTCCACGGCTGGAATCCGGAATACCTGCCGGACGAGTCGCAGAGCCCGCAGGAGAACGCGCGGCAGGGACGCATGGCGCTGCCGCCCTGCCATCTGCTCTACCAGTTCTACGTCGCCAACGGACGACTTTCGGCGCAGCTCTACATCCGCAGTTCGGACAGCTTCCTCGGCCTGCCCTACAACATCGCGTCGCTCGCCCTGCTCACGCACATGCTGGCGCAGCAGTGCGACCTCGCTGCGCACGAGATCGTCGTCAGTATCGGCGACCTGCACGCCTACTCGAACCACATGGCACAGATCGAAACGCAACTGGGCCGCGAAACTCGTGCTTTGCCGCAAATGGTGATCAAGCGCAGACCGGCATCGATTTACGGCTACGCGTTCGAGGACTTCGAGATTGTCGGCTACGATCCACATCCTTCGATCGCCGCGCCGATCGCTGTCTAGTCGGTAGGGCGCTTGGCGCTCGCGCGGCCGACGGGGCGGGGCGCCAGTGCGCGGCCGATCCGCTTCTCAACTTCGACGACAACGAATACAACCAAGCCCACGCCGATCGGGATAAGCCATTGCTGCGGTGCCAGCGCGGCCGTGCCGAACCAGGCGTGCATGAACGGCAGGTAAACGAAGCCCAATTGCAGCACGATGAGCACGCCGGCTGCCAGCCACGAGACCTTGTTGGTGTGCAGCATCTCGCGGCGCAGGCTGGACGATTTCAGTACGCGGCAGTTGAATAGGTAGAACAGTTCGCCCATCACCAAGGTATTGACCGCCAGTGTGCGGGCCAACTCCACCGGCATGCCAAGTTGTTTCTCGATAACAAATACAGCCAGCGTGGCTCCCCCCATAAGCAAGGAAACGAAAGCCACGCGCCAGAGGAACATGCCATCGAGAATCGAGGCATCGGGGCGCCGTGGCGGTCGTGCCATCACCCCAGGTTCGGCCGGCTCGAACGCCAGCGCAATCGCCAGCGTGACTGCCGTGACCATGTTGACCCACAGGATCTGCACTGGCGTCAGCGGCAAGGCCAGTCCGAAGACGACTGCGGCCAGCATCACGAAACCTTCGGCGCCGTTGGTGGGCAAGATGAAGATGATCGCCTTGCGCAGGTTGTCGTAGATCGTGCGGCCTTCTTCCACGGCGCGCTCGATCGAGCTGAAATTGTCGTCGGCAAGGACGATTTCGGCAGCCTCCTTGGTTGCTTCGGTGCCCTTGATTCCCATGGCGACGCCGACATCGGCGCGCTTGAGCGCAGGTGCATCGTTGACGCCGTCGCCGGTCATGGCGACGACTTCGCCATTGGCCTGCAGGGCCTCCACCAGGCGCAGCTTGTGTTCCGGGCTGGTACGTGCAAAGACGCTGGCGCGCCGGACAATCTCGCGCAACTGCAGATCGCTCGCCGCTTCCAGTTCTGTCCCGGTGACGACTTCAGCCTGATCGTCGGTGACGATGCCCATCTCGCGGCCAATAGCCAGTGCCGTGCCGGCATGGTCGCCGGTAATCATCTTGACCGCGATGCCGGCGCGATGGCAGGCCTTGATCGCCTTGATGGCCTCCGGCCGGGGCGGGTCGATGATGCCGACCAGTCCGAGGAAAACCATGTGCTGGTTCAGATCGGTGATGGCCAGATCGGTCTTGTCCGGTTTGACATCGCGCGCAGCGGCGGCCAGCACACGCAAGCCACCGGCACTCAGGGTGTCGATCTGTGCTTCCCAGAACGCCCGGTCGAGGGTTTCCTTGCCTCCGTCGGCCGCGCGCTGCAGCGTACAACGGTCCAAAAGACGATCCGGCGCTCCTTTGAGCAGGATGTGCGCCGTACCTTGCGGCGTGTGATCCAGCGTCGCCATGAACTTGTTTTCCGACTCGAACGGGATCACGGCCTTGCGCGTGTAACCCGTGGCATCGAACCCGGCCTTGCATGCCAGTGAACGCAGAGCGCCTTCGGTGGGTTCGCCGGTCACGTGCCACTGACCGTCCTCAAACGAAATGACCGAGTCGTTGGCGACGGCCATGACCTCGATCACGGCCAGCAGGTCGGCCTGCTGATCCATGCGGACTTCCTGCCCGGCTTGCGTGATCCGGCCTTCCGGTGCATAGCCGGTACCGTGTACCTCGTAGCGGTGCGCGCACGTCACCACGTGGCGCGCCGTCATTTCGTTGCGTGTGAGCGTACCGGTCTTGTCCGAGCAGATGACGGTGACCGAACCGAGCGTCTCGACCGCGTTGAGCTTGCGGGTGATGGCATTGCGGCGCGCCATGCGCTGTACGCCAAGTGCCAGTGTGATGGTCAGAATGGCCGGCAAGCCTTCCGGAATGGCCGCGACGGCAAAGCCGATGGCGGCCAGGAACAACTCATCCGGCGTGAAGTCGTGGAACACGTAGCCGACGATGAACATGGTCACAGCCAGGGCAACGATGGCGATCGAGAGCAGCTTGCCGAACCGGTTCATTTGCCGCGTCAGCGGCGTGGCGAGCGTTTGCACTTCGGCAATCATGCGGTTGATGCGGCCGATCTCGGTAGCGACGCCCGTCGCCGTGATGACGCCGATACCACGGCCGGCGGCGACCAAGGTGCCGGAATAGGCCATGCCATGACGATCACCGATGCCGGCGTCTTCCGCAACGGCGTCTGTCCGTTTCTCACTCGGGACGGATTCGCCGGTCAGTGCCGATTCCTCGATGCGCAGGTTGGTGGCTTCGATCAGGCGCAGATCGGCCGGTACGCGGTCGCCCGAGCGCAGGCGAACGATGTCACCGGGCACCAGCGCGTCGGCGTCGACTTCCTTCCACTCGCCGTCGCGGCGTGCGTGGGCGTGCAACGACAGCATCTTGCGAATGCCTTCCAGCGCCTGCTCGGCCTTGCCTTCCTGAATGAAGCCGATGATCGCGTTGATGATCACGACACCGAGAATGACCCAAGTGTCGATCCAGTGGCCGAGCAGCGCCGTGATGGCAGCGGCAAACAGCAGGACATAGATGAGGACGTCGTGGAAGTGCTTGAAGAAGCGCTTGAGCAAACCGTCCTTGGGCGGCGCGGGCAAGCGGTTCGGGCCGGTGGCTTGCAGACGCTCGCGGGCTTGCGCCTCGCTCAGTCCGTGTGCGCCGCATTCCAGGCGAGCAAGCACTTCGGTGGGCTCCAGCGCGTGAGCGTGTTCGACACTCTGCGGAGTATCGCTATGGTAGGTCATGGTTCGCCTCCTTAACGACGGGTCGGCCCGCGCAGGATGCCTTTCAACCGTCCACGTGCGCTCGACCCGTGACAACAGCGCGTTGTGTTTCCCTCGGTAAGCTCAGTCTAGCCGGATTCTCGCAGAAGTCGAACGCGCTACGGCGCCAACTGCGTGTTCGCCACCGGCACCGCGCGCAGATGCGGTTCTCCGCCGCGGTGTTGTCAGCGGTCAGAGTTGGGCGTACATCGGACGTCCGACTGGCCGGCTGTGGTCTCAACTCGGCTGATAGCGTTCCAGCCAGTGCGCGTATGGTGCCGGCAGTACCCACGACGGCTTCTCTTCGGCCAGCTTCAAGGCTGCCTGGTAGGGCCAGTGTGGATTGGCGAGATGCATGCGGCCGACCATGACGAGGTCCATCTGGTTTTCGGCGATGACTCGGTCGGCGATCTGCGGATCGCCGATTCCCCATGATGATGCAACGGGTAGCTCGGCCTCGCGCCGCACTCGTTCGGCGATCGGTGCGAGGAAGGCTGGGGCCCAGGGAATCGTCGCCGCGGGCGTCGAGAAACCGACGCTGACGTTGAGCAGATCAAGCCCGCCACGGCGGAAGGCGCGAGCCAGTTCGATCGACTCGGCCACTGTCGCTTCGTCGCGCCCGTCGAACTCGATGACGCCGAAGCGCGCGGTTAGCGGCAGGCGTTCGGGCCACACTTCGCGCACTGCGGTCAGTGTTTCCAGAAGAAAGCGGCAGCGTCCGTCAAAGCTGCCGCCATAGGCGTCGGTGCGCTGGTTGGAGTGAACAGAGAAGAAGCTCTGGCCGAGGTAGCCGTGCGCGAAGTGCAGCTCCAGCCACTCGAAACCGGCATCGCGAGCACGCTTCGCTGCCGCGACGAAATCGTTCCTGACCCGTGCGATGTCTTCCAGCGTCATGGCGCGCGGCACACGTGGGAGATTCGCGCCGTAGGCGACGGCCGACGGGGCGATCGTCTGCCAGGCGCGTGGGTCATCTTCCGGAATATGGTCGTCGCCTTCCCAAGGGCGTTGCGCGCTGGCCTTGCGCCCGGCGTGGCCGATCTGGATGCCGGCCACGGCCCCCGCTGCCTTGATTGACGCGGCGATCGTCGCCAGTCCCGCCGCCTGCTCGTCGTTCCATAGTCCGAGGCAGGCCGGCGTGATGCGGCCTTCAGGCGCAACGGCGGTCGCTTCGACGATCAGCAAACCGGCGCCGCCGCGCGCAAGGCTCGTGTAGTGGGCGCTGTGCCAATCGTTGGTCAGGCCATCGTCGGCGCTGTACTGGCACATTGGCGGAATGGCGATGCGGTTGCGCAGCGTAACGTCTTTCAGTTTGAAGCTTGAAAACAAGGCAGACATGTTGAACTCCTGAAATGACAAAGCATGTGCCAAGACACATGCTGCGGGATATGTCGAATTGTAGCGACAAGCGGCCCTCGCCGACGACGGCGGCGGCCGGCTTTCCCCATGGCGCTCGCTTCCATGGCGATGACTTGCGGCATCGATCGCTGGTCTTATACTATCGGGATACCTTCATTCATCCCGCTGGTCGGGAAAAAGCTGGGGCGTCATGATCCTGAATCTCTTCTCGTCGCGCCCGGATCATCCTCTGGGTGATCCCAAGGAACTCAAGCGCGTCATCGCCGAACTGCCGCTCGACAACTCGTTCCGAGCCGTCGACGAGATCTACGGCTGGTACGAGTCGCTGATGGTCGCGAACGACTTCCGGGTCGATCACCTGTTTGACGTCGTCCGGCAGCTTGACGAAGCGGCGCAGCCCTTCATCCGCCGCTTGTCGCGCGACTACCTGCATTCGCCGAGGCTGTCCAAGAACGAGGAACGGCGCTTGTCGAGCATGTGCTACAACTACTGGGGCGAGGTTTCGATCCTGTATGCGCGTTGTGCCGAACGCGCACGGCAGAATCCCAAGGACAAAGGCAGTGAAGCGCTCAAGAACTCTTTGCCCCTGCTCGCAACACGTCTGATGGCAGCGCGCGCGACGCAGCTAAAATGGGTCGAGTACCGCTACGGACCGGTCGGCGAAGACCTCTGGCGTGGCTTGGGCCTGCAGTATCTGGCGGCGGAAGAAGCGGGCTTTGCGACCAAACCGGTGCAGGTCTATCCGTCGATGTCGGGCATGACCAACGTTACCCAGCAGTATCTGCAGGCGTTGATCGTGCATTCGTCGTCGATGGACAGCCTGTTGCCTTTGGAGATCGAACTGGCCGACCGGCTGATCGCGCATTTCCTGCCGGGCTTTGCCTTCACGACGACCTGCCAGCCGGACAGCGTGTATTGGGTGGACGCCGCCATTGGAACGCCGCCCGTCCGCCTGGCGCGGCATCCCAGCCAGATGTCCGAAAGCCTGCGCTTCTTCTCGCCGGGCACGGCGCCGCAGGCGCTCAACGAGCTGATCCGCAGCGTCGAGCGCGGCGTTGTGCCTGTGGATCTGAATCTCGGCGGTGAGTATCCGGCCAAGGTCTTGTTGCCAGTCTTGCGGCACTTGGCGACGTACTGGGCGCACGAGCCACCGCAGCGCGAGTTCCAGCGCCACGCCGTGAAGACGCGCATCTCGGTGCTGCAGGGCTTTGATGACTGTTTCACGGTCCTCGCCGGCGACGTGGCGCGTCTCGGCAAGGAGCGTGCGGCCGAGAGCTGGGTGGTGGAAAACGTCAGCCTCAGTGGTTTTGGCGCCGGGATCGAAGAGCAGAGCGGCGACTGGGTCAAGATCGGCGCCTTGCTCTGCATGCAGCCCGAAGGCGGTGAGAACTGGGTACTCGGCGTGGTTCGGCGCTACAACAAGGAGTCGGATGCGCGCGCCAGTGTCGGCATCAAGGCGCTCTCCAAGCGCGCCAAGAGCATCGAACTTTGGCCGCGCACATCCGGCTTCTCCGCGACCGGGGCAATTCCGGGCATCTGGCTGCGCGAAGGGGAGGTGAAGGGCGAAACGCGGCTTGTCTTGCCGAGCCTCAGCTTCGATCTGCGCGAGTCGCTCGAGTTCATCAACGAAGGCCGCCGTTACTTGCTGACGCCTATCGACCTCGAGGAATCGGGCAGCAACTACGAGATCGGGCGTTACCGCGAGAGCGTCTTGGAGTAAGCGCGCAGCGCTTACGCGTCGTCACCAGTGTCGGTCGCGCTGCCCGGCCCGCTTTCTTCCAACGCGTTCTCGAGTTCCTTGAGCCGCTGAAACAGCGCCCGATAGCTGCGCGGCGGCTTGTTCTGCTCCTGCTCCTTGAGCGCCGCACGGCGCAGCGAGCGCAAGTGCTGCAGATCGACGCCGGGATAGCGTTGCGCGATCTCGTGCACGACCTTCTCGTCGGCGAGAAAATCGGCGCGCAGGCGCTCCAGACGGTGCAGCTTGGCCGTTTCGCCAGCCGACTCGCCCCGCACCAGCGCAAGCGCCGCCCGGATCGGTTCGATTTCGACGCTACGCATCAGTTTCCCTATGTACTGAAGTTGCCGGCGTTTGGCCTCGTCGTGCTTCGTCATGCGCTGGGCTTCGACAATGGCACTGCGTAGATCATCGGGAATATCGATGCGCTTGACCTGATCGGATGCCAGTGCGACCAGTTCTTCACCGAGCGCCTGCAATTCCTCCATCGCCTGCTTGCGTCGTGTTTTCGATAGTGGGAGGTCGTCGTCGGGCGTTGTCATGGTGTCGTAGAGTCAGGGGGGCGGCCGGGATGGCCGGTAGGGAGCTGCTATGATAACGACTTTCCACGTATCGATTGCCTTCCCATGTCGCGAACCCCTTCTTCCCCGGTCTCCGAATCGCGTTTCAGCCACCCGCTGGAGACCTTGCAGCAACTGGCGCAGGACGTTCTCGCGCATGCAAAGCATCTGGGTGCGAGCGATTGCGAGGTCGACGTCTCGGAAGGGTTCGGGCAATCGGTCACCGTGCGTTGCGACGAGGTCGAGACGATCGAGTACAACCGCGACAAGGGCATCGGCATCACCGTCTATCTCGGGAAGCAGAAAGGTCACGCGAGCACGTCGGACTTCTCGGCGTCGGCGCTGCGCGAAACCGTCGAGGCTGCGCTCAATATCGCCCGTTTCACCGCACCCGATCCGTGCGCCGGCCTGCCCGAGCCGGAACTGCTTGCGACGCGCGAGCAGGCCTTTGCTGACCTGGACCTCTACCATCCGTGGACGCTCTCCGTCGACGAAAGCGTCGACCTGGCGCGGCGCTGTGAGCAGGCCGCGTTCGCTGTCAGTCCGGAAGTGTCCAATTCGGAAGGGGCAACGGTCTCGATCCAGGAAGGGCATTTCATCTCGGCCAACAGCCTCGGCTTCATGGGCGGTTATCCGACCTCTCGGCACTACCTCGCGTGTTCGGTGATCGCCGGCAAGGACGAGAACATGCAGCGCGACGACTGGTATTCGACGGCACGTGATGCACGCAATATTGCGACGCCCGAGGAGATCGGCGACTACGCGGCGCGGCGCGCGCTGGCGCGATTGGGCGCGCGCAAGATCAAGACGTGCAAGGTGCCGGTGCTGTTCGAAGCGCCCCTCGCTTCGTCGTTGATCGGCAACTTCGTCCATTCGGTGAGCGGCGGCAGCCTTTACCGCAAGGCGACTTTCCTGGTCGACAGCCTGGGCAAACCGGTGTTCTCGAAGAACGTGCAGATCGGTGAGAAACCGCATCTGCCCGGCGGCCTCTCCAGTAGTTCCTTCGACAGCGACGGCGTGGCGACGCGCGAGCGTGAGGTGGTCGTCGACGGCGTGTTGAACGGCTACTTCCTGAGCGCTTATTCGGCGCGCAAGCTGGGTATGCAGTCGACCGGGAACGCCGGTGGTTGTCACAACCTGATCGTCAAGCCGGGTCGCCACAACTTCGAAGGATTGCTCAAGAAAATGGGCCGCGGCCTCGTCGTGACCGAACTTCTCGGCCAGGGCGTCAATTATGTGAACGGTGACTACTCGCGCGGCGCGGCTGGTTTCTGGGTCGAGGACGGAAAGATCGTACATGCGGTCGAGGAGATCACCATCGCCGGCAACCTGCGCGACATGTTCCGTCATGTGGCGGCGGTCGGCAACGACGTGCTGGTGCGCGGCTCGAAGCAGGTCGGCTCGCTGCTCATCGAACAGATGAAGGTCGCCGGCAACTGAGCCGGCATTGGTCTGGCCGGCAAATCGGTTTTGTCCCTCGGAGAGTTGAAAACCATGGAAAGACGTTCATTTCTGAAGAAGGCCGGCATCGGACTGGCCGCCGGAACGGTCGCGGCGCCGGTGTTGGCGCAGGATACGCCGGCGATCAAATGGCGGATGGCGTCGAGCTTCCCCAAGAGCCTCGATACGTTGCATGGCACGGCCGAGTACCTCGTCAAGCGTATTGCCGACATGACGGGCGGCAAGTTCCAGATTCAGCTTTTTGCCGCGGGTGAGATCGTCCCCGGCCCGGCCGTACATGACGCCGTGCGCGACAACACGGTCGAGATGGGGCAGACCTGCTCCTATTACTACTACGGCAAGGACCCGACGTATTGCATCGATACGGCGATTCCGTTCGGTATGAACAATCGCCAGACCGACGCCTGGTATCGCCAGGGCAATGGAACCAAGCTGATGGCCGAGTTCTTTGCCAAGTCGAACATCGTCGCTTTCCCCTGCGGCAATACCGGCGTGCAAATGGGGGGCTGGTTCCGCAAGGAAATCAAGACGGCGGACGACCTGAAGGGGTTGAAGATGCGCATCGCCGGGCTGGCCGGTGCTGTGCTCGCCAAGGTTGGCGTCGTTCCGCAACAGATCGCCGGGTCGGACATCTACCCGTCGCTGGAAAAAGGCACCATCGACGCGGCCGAATGGGTCGGTCCGTACGACGACCAGAAGCTGGGATTCAACAAAGTCGCCAAGTACTACTACTACCCGGGTTGGTGGGAAGGCGGGCCGCAGATCTCGATTTACATCAATGCCAAGAAATGGGCGGAGCTACCGAAGGAGTATCAGGCCGTCGTGCAGACAGCGTGCGCCGATGCGCACATCGAGATGCTGGCGCGTTACGACGCGAAGAATCCGGTGGCGCTCAAACAGCTGGTGGCGGCCGGTGCACAACTCCGCCCCTTCCCGAAGGAAGTGATGGAAGTCTGCCACAAAGCAGCGATGGAGCTTTATGCCGAGATTTCGTCCAAGAATCCGGATTTCAAGAAGATCTACGACGACTACAAGAAGTTCATGGACGAACAGAACTCCTGGTTCCGAGTCGCTGAGGGCATGTACTCCAACTTCATGTTCAGCCGCAAAGGCTGAGCCGACGGTTCAGCGGTGAGGACGACACGGGGGCGCAAGCCCCCGTTCCTTGTTTACTCGACCGTTGGAATTTCGTACTCGTATTCCGGCGTCTCGATCTTGACCGAGTCCACGTCGACCGCGTTCTCCTTGTGCAGGCTCATCGTGACCAGCTGCGGAAACGCGATCAGCAGGCTGACCATGACGATCTGAATGCAGACAAAGGGAATGGCCCCCCAGTAGATGTCGCTCGTCTTGACCGAGGGCGGTGCGACCGAGCGCAGGAAGAACAGCGCGAAACCGAACGGCGGGTGCAGGAAAGAGGTTTGCATGTTGACCCCGAGCAAGACGCCGAACCAGATCAGGTCGATGCCGAGCTTTTCCGCCACGGGCGCGAGAAGCGGCACCAGGATGAAGGCAAGCTCGAAGTAGTCGAGGAAGAACGCCAGCACGAAGATCAACAGGTTCACGACGATCAGGAAACCAATCGGTCCGCCGGGCAGGCCCCCCAGCAGATGCTCGACCCACAGGTGGCCGTCGACGCCGTAGAAGGTCAGCGAGAAGACGCGCGCGCCGATCAGGATGAAGACGACGAAGGTTGTCAGCTTGGCCGTGCTCTCCATCGCCTGCTTGAGCAGCGACCAGTTCAGGCGTTTGCGGACGATTGCCATGATCAGCGCACCGGTTGCCCCCATGGCCCCACCTTCGGTGGGCGTCGCGATGCCGAGGAAAATGGTGCCGAGCACGAGAAAGATGAGCAGTAGCGGCGGGAACAACGTGGTCAGCGTGCGCAGGATCAGTTGCGAGCCGCGCAGGCTGCGAGCCTCCTGCGGCAGGGCGGGTAGCCACTGCGGCTTGAGCAGCGCGACCCCCGCCACGTAGGCGAAGTACAGGCCGGTGAGAACGAAGGCAGGGATGAACGCGCCGGCATACATGTCGCCGACCGACTTGCCCAACTGGTCGGCCATGACGATGAGGACCAGAGACGGCGGGATGATCTGGGCGAGCGTTCCCGAGGCAGCGATGACGCCTGCGGCCGCACGCTTGTCGTAGCCATAGCGCAGCATGATCGGCAGGGAAATGAGTCCCATCGAGATGACCGACGCGGCGACGACGCCGGTGGTCGCGGCGAGCAGCGCGCCGACGAAGATGACGGCGTAGGCAAGCCCCCCGCGGACCGGACCGAACAGCTGGCCGATCGTGTCGAGCAGGTCTTCCGCCATGCCGGAACGCTCCAGGATCAGGCCCATGAAGGTGAAGAACGGCACGGCGAGCAGGGTCTCGTTGGACATGATGCCGAAGATGCGATCGGGCAAGGCCTGGAAGAGCTGCGGCCCGAGGAGTCCCAACTGGATGCCGATCAGGCCGAACACGATGCCGTTGGCCGCCAGCGCGAATGCGACGGGGAAGCCGACGAGCAGGAAGACAATCATCGAGATGAAGATGATCGGCGCCATGTTGGCGATCATGAAGTCGGCGATCATGCTTCTTCCTTTCTCGCCTTGATGGCGAGCGCGAGTTCTTCTTCCGCCGTCAGCGTGCTGCCGCCCTTGGCGGCCGGGTCGGGGCATCGTCCTTGCAGGAAGCCGATCCGCTTGATGAGTTCGGAGACGGCTTGCAAGACGAGCAGGAAGAAGCCGGCCGGTACCATGAGGCGCGCCGGCCAGACGATCAGGCCGCCGGCACTGTTCGACATTTCGCCCGTTTGCCAGGCATTCACGAAAACGGGCCAGGAGAGCACCATGACGGCGACGGCGATCGGCATCAGAAAGAACAACAGACCGAAGATGTCGACCCAGATCTGACCACGTCGGGACAGCTTGCCGCTGAGCAGGTCGATACGCACGTGTTCGTTGCGCATCAGCGTGTAGCCGCCGCAGGAGAGAAATATCAGACCGAACAGGTACCACTGGATTTCGAGGAAGGCATTCGAACTGTAGTTGATGCCGTAACGCATCACGGCATTGGCCGCACTGATCAGGACGACGAGAAGGACAAGCCAACGGGCGGCCTTGCCGATGCGTTCAGTGAGCGCGTCGATGGCGCGCGACAGCCAAAGCAGGTGGTTCACGATAGCAATCCCTGAAAGATGGCCAAAAACGGCGTCGGAGAACTGCGAACGCTGCGCGCCTTTGACGGATAATCTGCCGCTTGTTCTTCTCGACGCTGGCGCAGCAGGAGATCGCGATTATCGCACAGGGCATGGAGTCAACTCCCTTGGTGCGAGGCGTTTGGCATGAACGGGCGCGCTTTCTGCGCTCAACTCGATGGAATTTGAAAGGCTCAGTTCGCGTTAAGTAAGGACGTGGCTACACACGGATGGCAGAAGCGA
>JADHEF010000394.1_pt1 | contig 48151 bp, 43 predicted proteins | sample 8952391 | NCBI WGS metagenome assembly JADHEF01 (sample SAMN16124439, study PRJNA663245) | bioreactor sludge metagenome | isolation source: sludge (nitrite) | place: India:Bengaluru | collected 2019-02-28 | reverse complement strand
GTAGGAGCGAGCGCAGCTCGCGATTGCGCCGCGCGGGCGGCGCTCGCTCCAACAGCCGCTGCATATCTTGTGACAAACACCTATCAGGCCCTGATGCGATCCCTGTGGGAGCTGGCGTGCCAGCGAATGGGGCGCAGAGCGCCCCCAGAGATCTCAATACCAGCGCGGCTCGCCAGCCGGGCGCTTCTTGAAGCGCTTCATGCTCCACATGTACTGGCTCGGGTACTCGCGCACATAACGCTCGACCACCTTGCTCATCGCCGCCGCCGACTCATTCACGTCGGTGCTGTACATCGCTTGCGGCGCAGCTTCGAGAAACACCTTGAAACCCGAGCCATCCGGCAGGCGCAAGGCATGCAGGAACACCCCCACCGCCTTGCCGCCCGCCAGCATGTTCGGCACGAACTTGCTGGTCAGTGCCTGGGTACCGAGAAATGGCACGAACACGCCTGCCGATTCGGCCGGCTCCGGGTCAGCGGGGATGCCCACCTGGCCGCCCCGGCGCACCTCCTTGATCACGCTGAGAATGCCTTCCTTGGTCGAAGGCGCAACGCGGTTGCCCATCTGTACGCGCTGCTCACGCAGCAGGTCATCCACAGCCTTGAGCTTGGGCGGGCGGTAGAAAATGATCGGCTTGCACTGGTTGCAATAGAAGTGGTTGAGCACCTCCCAGTTACCCAGGTGGCTGGTGATGCCCACAACACCCTTACCAGACGCCAGGGCTTGCTCCAGCACTTCCAGGCCGTGCACTTCCTTGACCAGTTCCAGCGAGCGCTGTGGCGGCCAGATCCAGGCGCAGGCGCTTTCCACAAACGACTTGCCAATGTCCCGCAAGGCTTGCCCAACCAGTTGCTCGCGGGCAACCGGGTCCATCTCGGGGAAACACTTGGCCAGGTTGATGCGCACCACGTTGCGTGAACCGTTGGGGATCTTCCACATCAGCCAGCCGATGCCGGCGCCCACGCGCTGTACAGCGCCCCAGGGCAGCTTGGCAAACAGGCGCAGCACCCCGACCATCAGGGCGCCCTTGAACTTTTCCACAGGCGAATTCCTTATTTCAGCAAGGTGCGCATTGTAACCCTTCAACGAACCAGGGCGGCGTAACGATCGCAATCGATGGTGTGGTCCATGACCATGCCGGTGGCTTGCATGAAGGCATAGCAGATGGTCGGGCCGACAAAGGTGAAGCCGGCTTTCTGCAGCGCCTTGCTCATGGCCTTGGCTTCGTCGGTGACCGCCGGCACGTCAGCGCGACCCTGGAAGTGATTGATCTTCGGCGCACCGCCCACGAACGACCACAGCCATTCGGCGGGGTTATCCACAGCCAGCCAGGCCTGCGCATTGCGCCGGGCAGCCTTGAGTTTGAGGCGGTTGCGGATGATCCCGGGGTCCTGCATCAGCGCTTCGATGCGTTCGTCGCTGAGGGTGGCCAGTTTGACCGGGTCGAACCCGTGCATCACCTCGCGGTAACGCTCGCGTTTGCGCAAAACGGTGATCCATGAAAGCCCGGCCTGGAACCCTTCGAGCAAAAGCATCTCGAACAGCAACGCCGGATCGCGCTGCGGCGTTCCCCATTCCTGGTCATGGTAGGCCTGGTACAACGGATCGTCGGTACACCAAAAGCAGCGTGGCATAAGGCTCCAATGAGTAGAGGGCGAGGCGAATCAGGTTATACTCCCGCTCTTTACATCCGCATCCCCAGATACAGGTGAATTTCGTGAGCCAGCCTACGCCAGCCGTGCGTACCTTCCAAGACCTGATCCTCGCCCTGCAAAACTACTGGGCAGCTCAAGGTTGTGTGGTGCTTCAGCCCTACGATATGGAAGTAGGCGCCGGCACTTTCCACACCGCAACGTTCCTGCGCGCCGTGGGTCCAGAAACCTGGAACGCCGCCTACGTGCAGCCTAGCCGTCGCCCTGCCGACGGGCGGTATGGCGAAAACCCCAACCGCCTGCAGCACTACTACCAGTTCCAGGTGGTGCTCAAGCCGAACCCGGCCAACTTCCAGGAGCTGTACCTGGGCTCGCTGAAAGCCATTGGCCTGGACCCGCTGGTGCACGACATTCGCTTTGTCGAAGACAACTGGGAATCGCCGACCCTCGGCGCCTGGGGCCTGGGCTGGGAAATCTGGCTGAACGGCATGGAAGTCACCCAGTTCACCTACTTCCAGCAGGTAGGTGGCATCGAGTGCTACCCGGTCACCGGTGAAATCACCTACGGCCTCGAACGTCTGGCCATGTACATCCAGGGCGTCGATTCGGTCTATGACCTGGTATGGGCCGACGGCCCGTTCGGCAAGGTCACCTACGGTGACGTGTTCCACCAGAACGAGGTGGAGCAGTCGACCTACAACTTCGAACACGCCAACGTCGACAAGCTGTTCGAACTGTTCGACTTCTACGAAAGCGAAGCCAACCGCCTGATCAAGCTGGAGCTGCCGCTGCCGACCTATGAAATGGTGTTGAAGGCCTCGCATACCTTCAACCTGCTGGACGCCCGCCGCGCCATCTCGGTGACCGAGCGCCAGCGCTACATCCTGCGTGTGCGTACCCTGGCCCGGGACGTGGCGCAAAGCTATCTGCAAGCCCGCGCACGCCTGGGCTTCCCGATGGCCACCCCCGAACTGCGTGACGAAGTGTTGGCTAAGCTGGAGGCTGCACAATGAGTGCTCAAGATTTCCTGGTAGAACTGGGCACCGAAGAGCTGCCTCCCAAGGCCCTCGCCAGCCTCGGCGACGCCTTCCTGGCCGGCATCGAAAAGGGCCTGCAGGCCGCTGGCCTAAACTACACCGGCAAGCAGGTCTATGCTGCGCCGCGTCGCCTGGCCGTGCTGATTCGCCAGCTAGACGTGCAGCAGCCTGACCGCAGCATCAACATCGACGGGCCACCCCTGCAGGCTGCTTTCAAAGACGGCGAGCCGACCCAGGCTGCCCTGGGCTTTGCCAAGAAGTGCGGTGTAGAGCTGGCCGAAATCGACCAGAGCGGCCCCAAGCTGCGTTTCTCCCAGCACATCCCAGGCAAAGCGACCGTCGGCTTGCTGCCGACCATCGTCGAGGACTCGCTGAACGATCTGCCCATTCCCAAGCGCATGCGCTGGGCCGCCAGCCGTGAAGAGTTCGTGCGCCCGACCCAATGGCTGGTCATGCTGCTGGGCGACCAGGTGGTCGATTGCACCATCCTGTCGCAGAAGGCCGGCCGTGAATCCCGTGGCCACCGCTTCCACCACCCGGAAAACGTGCTCATCACTGCCCCCGCCAACTACGTCGAAGACCTGCGCAAAGCCTACGTGCTGGCCGACTTCGCCGAGCGCCGCGAGCTGATCAGCAAGCGTACTGCAGAGCTGGCCATGCAGCAGGAAGGCACGGCCATCGTGCCACCGGCGCTGCTGGACGAAGTGACCGCGCTGGTCGAGTGGCCGGTGCCGCTGGTGTGCTCGTTCGAGGAGCGTTTCCTCGAAGTGCCGCAGGAAGCCCTGATCACCACCATGCAGGACAACCAGAAGTACTTCTGCCTGCTGGACAGCGAAGGCAAGCTGCTGCCGCGCTTCATCACCGTGGCCAACGTTGAAAGCCGCGACCCGAAGCAGATCGTGCAAGGCAACGAGAAAGTCGTGCGCCCACGCCTGACCGACGCCGAATTCTTCTTCAAGCAGGACAAGAAGCAGCCGCTGGAAACCTTCAACGAGCGCCTCAAGAACGTGGTCTTCCAGGCTCAGCTGGGCACTGTGTACGACAAGGCCGAGCGCGTTTCCAAACTGGCTGCCTTCATCGCCCCGCTGATCGGCGGCGACGCCCAGCGCGCCGGCCGGGCCGGCCTGCTGTCGAAATGCGACCTGGCCACTGAAATGGTCGGCGAATTCCCGGAGATGCAGGGTGTTGCCGGTTACTACTACGCGCTCAACGACGGTGAGCCGCAAGACGTCGCCCTGGCGCTGAACGAGCAGTACATGCCACGCGGGGCTGGTGCCGAGCTGCCGCAAACCCTCACCGGTGCCGCCGTGGCCATCGCCGACAAGCTCGACACCCTGGTGGGCATCTTCGGCATCGGCATGCTGCCAACCGGCAGCAAAGACCCGTACGCCCTGCGCCGTGCAGCGCTGGGTGTGCTGCGTATCCTGATCGAGAAGCAGCTGGACCTGAACCTGACCGGTGCGGTGGAATTCGCGGTCAAGCAGTTCGGTGCCAAGGTCAAGGCTGCCGGCCTGGCCGAGCAGGTGCTGGAGTTCATCTTCGACCGCCTGCGTGCGCGCTACGAAGACGAAGGCATCGACGTGGCCACCTACCTGTCGGTACGTGCCCTGCAGCCAGGCTCGGCGCTGGACTTCGACCAGCGTGTCCAGGCGGTGCAAGCGTTCCGCAAGCTGCCCGAAGCCGAGGCCCTGGCCGCGGTCAACAAACGTGTGTCGAACCTGCTGAGCAAGGCCGAAGGCGCCATCGCCGAGCAGGTCGAGCCGAAGTACTTCGACAATGCCAACGAGTTCTCGCTGTACTCGGCCATCCAGCAGGCCGACCAGGCCGTGCAACCGATGGCTGCTGCACGGCAATACAGCGAATCGCTGGCCCGCCTGGCAGCCCTGCGCGACCCGGTTGATGCCTTCTTCGAGGCGGTCATGGTCAACGCCGAAGACGCCAAGGTACGTGCCAACCGCTACGCCCTGCTCAGCCGCCTGCGCGGCCTGTTCCTGGGTGTGGCCGACATCTCGTTGCTGGGGTAAGCCTTGAAACTGCTGATTCTCGACCGTGACGGGGTGATCAACTACGACTCCGACGCCTACATCAAGACGCTGGAAGAGTGGGTCCCGATCCCTGGCTCGGTCGCAGCGATCGCGCAGTTGAGCAAGGCGGGCTGGACGGTGGCCGTGGCCACCAACCAGTCCGGTATCGCCCGTGGCTATTACCCGCTGGCAACCCTCGAGGCCATGCACGCGCGCCTGCGCGCGCTGGTGGCCGAGCAGGGCGGCGAGGTTGGCCACATCGTGTATTGCCCGCACGGCCCGGATGAAGGCTGCGATTGCCGCAAGCCCAAGCCAGGCATGCTGCGGGCGATCGCCGAGCATTACCAGGTCGGCCTTGAAGGCGTCTGGTTCGTTGGCGACAGCAAAGGTGACCTGGAGGCCGCCCTGGCCGTCGGTGCACAACCCGTGTTGGTGAAAACCGGCAAAGGTGAGCGGACCCTGGCAAAAGGTGTTCCGGAAACTACACTGATTTTCGACGATCTGGCAGCTATCGCCAGAGAACTAATTTAAACAGTGCGCCTGCGGGCGCATTTTTCTCAGGCGGGCATGCCCCGCAATGGTACAAGCCACTATGTCGATCCTGCAGGCGATCAGAATCTTTCTTTTTTACCTGCTGCTGGGCACCAGTTCGTTGCTGTGGTGCTCGCTGAGCTTTTTCGTCGCGCCGTTTCTGTCGTTCCCCAAGCGCTACAAGTTCATCAATGTGTACTGGTGCCGCTGCGCCTTGTTCCTCGTGCGGACGATTCTGGGCATCGACTACAAGATCACCGGTGCCGAGAACGTGCCGGCCGAGCCTTGCGTGATCCTGTCGAACCACCAAAGCACTTGGGAAACATTCTTCCTGTCGCAGTACTTCTCGCCGCTTAGCCAGGTGCTCAAGCGCGAACTGCTGTACGTGCCGTTCTTCGGCTGGGCCATGGCCATGCTGCGGCCGATCGCGATCAACCGCGACAACCCGAAGGAGGCACTGCGCCAGGTCGCGAGCAAGGGCGATGAGCTGCTCAAGCAGAAGACCTGGGTGCTGATCTTCCCGGAGGGCACCCGTGTGCCGTTCGGCACGGTCGGCAAGTTCTCGCGCGGGGGCACCGCGCTGGCAGTGAATGCCGGGCTGCCGGTACTGCCGATTGCCCACAACGCCGGCAAGTTCTGGCCGAAAACCGGTTGGGGCAAGCGCTCGGGCACCATCGAGGTGGTAATTGGCGAGCCGATGTACGCCAACGGCACCGGGCCACGGGCCATTGCCGAGCTCAACGACCGCGCTCAGGCGTGGAACGAAGCGGCCCAGCGGGCCATGGGCTCGCTGCCGCCAGCAGCAGAAGAACCGCAGGAGCAGATGGCGTGATATCTGTGGATAACTTGTGAGCACTTTTTCGTTGAAATGCTTGAAGTAAGCGCTAAGTTATTGAATTGGCTGTTTATTTTTGGGTGTGACATTTTTCTGAAAAGCGTGCATAAGTTTTTTCGGGGCATAAGAAAACCGGCTTTTACAGCCGGTTTTTTTTTGGGCTCCATTTCCAGTACGAATCGCTTCGTGTAGGAGCGGCCTTGTGTCGCGATGGGCCGCAAAGCGGCCCCGGCAATGTGTACATCAAGGCAGAAATCCTGGGGCCGCTGCGCGGCCCATCGCGACACAAGGCCGCTCCTACAAGGATCCGCGCCAGCTTTCAGATCTTGTCGATATCCACATCCTTGGTTTCTTTCAGGCAGAAAATCCCCACCACCAAGCTGATGCCGGTCACCAGGATCGGGTACCAAAGCCCGTAGAAGATGTCCCCGGTGTACACCACCAGTGCAAATGACACGGTGGGCAGGAAGCCGCCGAACCAGCCGTTGCCAATGTGGTAGGGCAGCGACATCGAGGTGTAGCGAATGCGGGTCGGGAACAGCTCGACCATCACTGCGGCCAACGGGCCGTAGGTCATGGTCGCGATCAGGATCATCGCCACGATCAGCACCACGACCATCACCTGGTTGACCTGTGCGGGGTCAGCCTTGGCCGGGTAGCCTGCCTGCTCCACCGCCGCACGCATCGCGGCTTCGTCGAAGCCGTTGATGGTCTTGTCGCCCACATTCACCACTACCTCGCTGCCGGCTACGCTGACCGAGCTGTAAGGCAGGCCCTGTTTGACCAGGAAGGTCTTGACCTTGTCGCACGGGCTGTCGAAGCGGGCCTTGCCGACCGGGTCGAACTGGAACGTGCAGCCTTGCGGATCAGCAGTGACCACGATCGGCGCCTGGCGGCTGGCGGCGTCAATTTGTGGGTTGGCATAGTGGCTCAAGGCCTTGAACAGCGGGAAGTACAGCACCGTGGCCAGGAGCAAGCCCAGCATCAGGATCGGTTTGCGCCCGATACGGTCCGACAGCCAGCCAAAAAACACGAAGAACGGCGCACCGATCACCACGCTGATGATCAGCAAGGTATTGGCCTGGGCCGGGTCTACCTTCAGCATCTGGGTCATGAAGAACAGCACGTAGAACTGCGCGGTGTAGAAGGTCACCGCTTGCCCGGCATTGATGCTGAACAGTGCGGTCAGTACGACTTTGAGGTTCGGCCACGAGGTGAACGACTCCCGGATCGGCGACTTGCTGACCTTGCCCTGGGCCTTCATTTTCACGAAGGCTGGCGACTCATGCATGCTCATGCGGATCCAGGTGGAAATGCCCAGCAGCACGATCGACAGCAGGAACGGCAGGCGCCAGCCCCAGGTTTCGAACTGATCGCCACTGACATAGCGGCTGCCCAGTACCACCAGCAACGACAACAACAGGCCCAGGGTGGCGGTGGACTGGATAAAGCCGGTGTGGAAACCGCGCTTGCCCGCGGGGGCATGTTCGGCCACATAAGTGGCCGCACCACCGTACTCACCGCCCAGCGCCAGGCCCTGCAGCATGCGCAGTATCACCAGAATGATCGGTGCGGCGATGCCGATGCTGGCATACGTGGGCAGCAAGCCCACGGCGAAAGTGGACAGCCCCATCAGTACGATGGTGACCAGGAAGGTGTATTTACGCCCGATCATGTCCCCCAGGCGGCCGAACACCAATGCACCGAACGGCCGCACAAGGAAGCCGGCAGCGAAGGCCATGAGGGCGAAGATGAAAGCGGTGGTGTCGTTCACACCCGCAAAGAACTGCTTGCTGATGACCGCTGCCAACGCGCCATAGAGAAAAAAGTCATACCACTCGAACACCGTCCCGAGGGATGACGCGAAAATGATCTTGCGTTCTTCACGACGGTTGGAACCGCTGGCCGCCGCAGCCTGCTCTTGAATGTAATCCGACATCGTTGCTGTCCTCGGCCCGCAGGCCACAGTGATTATTCTTGTTGTTCCACTGTCGGCAGCCTTCGACCGCAAGCTGCCGCTACTGCACGCACCCGGGTCAGGGCGTCGGTAATGCGTCTTCGTTCAGGTAGGTCTGGGTAGCAGCTCCTTTGAGGATCAGTTGTGCCGCCTTTTCGGCGATCATCAGGGTGGGGGAACAGGTATTGCCTGAGGTGATCTGCGGCATGATCGAGGCATCGGCCACGCGCAGGCCGGGGATGCCATGCACGCGCAGCTGGTTATCCACAACGTCCATCGCACCATTGCCCATGCGGCAGGTACCCACCGGGTGGAAAATGGTAGTGCCGATCTTGCCGGCAGCCTCGATAAGGTCCTGTTCGCTTTGCAGGGTCGCGCCAGGCAGATATTCCTCGGGCTCGAATACGGCCAGGGCAGGGGCCTGAACGATGCGCCGGGTAAGGCGGATGGCATCGGCGGCCACCTGCAAGTCCTGGGGGTCGCTCAGGTAGTTGGGGTCGATCAGCGGCGTGCTGTGCATGTCGGTGCTACGAATATCGATACGCCCACGGCTGGCCGGGCGCAGGTTGCAGACCGAGGCGGTAAAGGCCGGGAACCGGTGCAACGGCTCGCCGAAGCGCTCCAGCGACAGCGGCTGCACGTGGTACTGCAGGTTGGCGGTGGCCTGGTCGGGGCTGGACCGCACGAACGCGCCCAACTGGCTCGGGGCCATGGCCAGCGGGCCGCTGCGGTCGTAGAGGTAGCGCAGGCCCATGCCCATCTTGCCCCACAGGCTGTTGGCCATCTGGTTCAAGGTGCGGGTATTGCGGATCTGATAGATCAGCCGCAATTGCAGGTGGTCCTGCAGGTTGCCACCCACGCCAGGCATGTGGTGGCGCACGCCAATACCCAGGCTTTCCAGCAATTGCCGGGGGCCGATGCCGGAGCGTTGCAGGATGCCCGGGGAACCGACCGCCCCAGCACACAGCACGATCTCGCGGCGAGCCGCAAACTCGTGCCAGGCGCCTTGCCAGAATGCTTTCACCGCACGTGCGCGGGTATTGTTGAGCAGCACCTGGTCAACCTGCACACCCGTAAGCACGGTGAGGTTGGCGCGGTGCTGAACCGGCCGCAGAAACGCCTTGGAGGCATTCCAGCGCACGCCACTGCGTTGGTTGACCTGGAAATAACCACACCCCTGGTTATCGCCGGTGTTGAAGTCATCCACCTTGGCGATGCCGCTTTGCTCGGCGGCGTCGCGGAAGGCATCCAGTATCGGCCAGCTGTAGCGCTGGCGTTCTACCCGCCACTCGCCACCGCCGCCGTGGTGCTCGCTGGCGCCAGCAAAGTGGTTTTCACTGGCCTTGAACAGCGGCAGCACGTCCTTCCAGGCCCAGCCGGGGTTGCCCTGTTCGGCCCAGTGGTCGTAGTCGGCAGCCTGGCCACGCATATAGATCATGCCATTGATGGAAGAGCAGCCGCCCAGCACCTTGCCGCGCGGGTAGCCCAATGCGCGACCACCCAGGCCGGGCTGGGCTTGGGTCTTGAAGCACCAGTCGGTGCGTGGGTTGCCAATGCAGTAGAGGTAACCCACGGGAATGTGAATCCAGGGATAGTTGTCCCGCCCGCCCGCTTCCAGCAGCAGCACGCGGCAACCAGGGTCGGCGGACAAGCGGTTGGCCAGCAGGCACCCGGCGGGGCCGGCGCCTACCACCACGTAATCGAAGACAGAATCGGCTGATGGCATGTGCAACCTCGGGCCTGATTATTATTCTTGTCCCGATCCATCTTAGTGCGTAATTTCGTGGGTGAAACACGCGATTTCGCGCAGCGGTTGTGCGTTTTAGCACAGCGGCAACTCTGTACAGGCCTCTTCGCGGATTCACCCGCGAAAGGGGCCCACGAACAGCCACAAGGATCAGCATGTTCGACTGGAACGATCTGCGGTTTTTCCTCGAGTTGCAGCGCAGCGGCCGCCTGCTTACCGCCGCCAAGCGCCTCAATACCACCCACAGCACCGTGGCCCGGCACATCGAGCGCATCGAAGAAAGCCTGGGCACAGCCTTGTTCGTGCAACACGCCCAAGGCTATGAGCTGACCCCTTCGGGCCAGGCCCTGCTCAAGCACGCCGAAGCCATGGAGAACGTCGCCCTGCTGGCCCAGGAAGAAATCACCCAGGCCATCACCCCACTGGGCAAGATCCGCCTGGGGGTCACCGAAGGCATTGGCATCATGTTCTTCACCCCGCGCATGAACGCGCTGTTCGAGCGCTATCCCGGGCTGGAAGTGGAGCTGGTGGCAGTGCCGAGGTTCGTCAGCATCCTCAACCGCGAAGCCGAGATCAGTATTCACCTGGAGCGGCCCAACGCCGACCTGCTGATCACGCGCAAACTCACCGACTACCGCCTGGCCCTGTATGCCAGCCAGGGCTACCTCGACCGCGCACCACCCCTGCGCAACCGCGAGGATCTGGCCCGCCACAGCTGGATCGGCTACGTCGACGACCTGCTGTTCAGCCAGGAGCTGCTGTTTCTCAACAGCTTCTGCCGGGCGCCCAACGTGGTCTTCCGCAGCACCAGCGTGATTGCCCAGCAGGTGGCCGCACGTGCTGGGCTGGGCATTGCAGTGCTGCCCAACTACATGGCCCGGCACGACCCGACCCTGGTCCGCGTACTGCCTGGCGAAACCATCCAGCGCAGTTACTGGATCTGTACCCGCCGCGAGCTGCACAAGTCGGTGCGCCTGCGGGTCGTATGGGATTACCTGCTGGCGCTGTGCGCAGAGCAACAGGGCGAGCTGTTAGCTCAGTAATGCCTTGCTGGCCAGCAGCAGGGCAGCGGCGCAACCTGCCACGGCAAACATCTGCTGCAGCCGTGGGCCGGCCAACCTGGCCGCCAGGGGGCGCGCCAGCAGCAAACCAAGCACGGCGCCGACAGCGAACGGGCCACCCACTTGCCAATGCAGGACACCTGCAAGGCTGGCACTGATCACACTGCCGGCAGACACCAAGGCAATCACCGCCAGCGACGTGGAGACGATCGTGGCCATGCGCAGGTTGGTATAGCGGTTGAGCGCCGGAATGATCACGAACCCGCCCCCCACACCGAGCAGGCCAGACAGCAAGCCGGACAGCGCGCCGGTGAATGCCAGGGCGCGAGCGCAGGGCAGGGTCCAGCGCAAGCGGCCCTGCAGCGGGTTCAGCACACAGGGCTCGATGAAGCGATGCGCATCGTTGGCTTCGCCACGCAGCTCCCTGGCCGCCTTGCGCCAGATACGCAGGCAGGCGTAGGTGAGCACAGCGGCGAACACCAGTTGCAACGGCGTATTGGGCAAACGGTGCGCCAGCATCAACCCCAGTGGCGCTGCCGCCATCCCGATCAAGGCGATGAACAGTGCCGCCCGATAGCGCACCAGGCCGCGACGCAAACCCAGTACCGCGCCCACGGCTGCCGCCAGGCCTACCGCCAACAAGCCGACCGGTGCCGCTTCGACCATCGAAAGGCCAAGGCCGAACACCAACAGGGGCACGGCAAGAATGCCTCCACCGGCGCCCGTCAATGCCAGCACGGCGCCGATGATGGCCCCCAGGGCTGCGCCAAGCAGTTGCGTTTCGATCACTGCCCGCCCTCTGCTACCAACGGTTGTGGCCGCGCCAGCCATTCCCGACCCTTGAGCATGGCTTGCCAGTACAGCGGCGGCAGGGCCTGCGCCTTGAGCAGCCAAGCCAGGCGGGTCGGCTTGCGACCGTCGAGCAACCAGTTGGGGAAGCTGGGCGCCAGCTTGCCACCATAGGTGAACTCGGCCAGCACGATCTTGCCGCGCTCGACCGTGAGCGGGCATGAGCCGTAACCGTCGTACTGGGCCAGTGTCTGCAACCGCCCCTGCGCTACCAGCACATTATTGGCCACTACCGGAGCCTGCTTGCGGGCCGCTGCAGCGGTCTTGGCGTTGCTGGTGTTGGCCACATCGCCCAAGGCGTGAACAGTGCTGTACTGGCGATGGCGCAGGGTGTGCGGGTCTACATCGACCCAGCCGGCACTGTCGGCCAATGGGCTTTCACGGATGAAGTCGGGCGCGACTTGCGGCGGAACCACATGCAGCATGTCGAAGGCCTTGACGTGGGTTTCGCTGCTGCCATCGGGCAGGCTACCCACAAAGGTGGCACGTTTGTTGGGGCCGTCCACGGCGACCAGCCGATGGCTGAAATTCAGGTCCACGGCATATTTTTCGATGTACTGCATCAAGGCAGGCACGTAGTCGGCCACACCGAACAAGACTGCGCCGGCATTGAAGAAGCTGGCTTTGATCGCGCCCAGGTCACCGTGGCGTAGCCAATGGTCACATGACAGGTACAGCGCCTTCTGTGGCGCGCCGGCGCACTTGATCGGCATCGGCGGCTGGCTGAACAGGGCACGGCCGTGCTTGAGCTTTTGCACCAGCTCCCAGGTATAGGGCGCCAGGTCGTAGCGGTAATTGGAGGTGACCCCGTTACGGCCCAAGGTCTCGCTGAGCCCATCAATGGCCGCCCAATCGAGCTTCAGGCCAGGGCAAACCACCAGTTGTTCATAGCCGATGGCCCGGCCATCCTCGAGCATGACCAACTGGCGCACCGGGTCGAAACCCTGGACGCGCGCCTTTACCCAGCGCACCCCGCGCGGAATCGTCGAAGCCATGGTGCGGGCAGTGCTCGCCGCGTTGAAAACACCAGCGCCGACCATGGTCCAGCCAGGTTGGTAGTAGTGCACCTCGGCGGGGTCGATCAAGGCCACATCCAGGGACGCGTCGCGGCTGATCAGGCTGGATGCAGTGGCGATCCCGGCGGCACCGGCACCGACGATGACCACTGTGTGGTGGTCGGTATGGGTAGTGGACGACAAGGCAGGCATGGCAATAAATCCTGGAAATCTGGTTATAGGGCAGGGCGCTTACAGCTTGTTCAGCGGGATCTTCAAATAACTGACGCCGTTGGCTTCCGGCTCCGGGAAGTGGCCACTGCGCATGTTCACCTGCACCGACGGCAAGATCAGCACGGGCATGTCGAGGGTTTTGTCGCGGGCCTCACGCATGGCGACGAAGCTGTCCTCGTCGATACCCTGGTGGATGTGGATATTGCTGGCGCGCTGCTCGGCAACGGTGGTGACGTACTGCATTTCGCGACCACCTGGCAGGTAGTCGTGGCACATGAACAGGCGGGTCTGGTCGGGGAACGCCAGCAAGCGCCGGATCGAGCGGTACAGCGTACGGGCGTCGGCGCCGGGGAAATCGCAACGGGCAGTACCGTAGTCAGGCATGAACAAGGTGTCGCCGACGAACACCGCGGTCTCACCCGCATCCTCGATCATGAAGCTCATGCATGCAGGCGTGTGCCCAGGGGTGTGCAATGCACGCGCATGCAGGTTGCCGATGCGGAAACCTTCTTCGTCTTCGAACAGCACATCGAATTGGCTGCCATCACGGGCAAAGCCACGCTCGGCGTTGAACAGGCTGCCAGAAACCTTCTGCACCTGGGTGATGTGCGCACCAATGGCGGTATGGCCGCCAAGCTTCTCCTTCAGGTAGGCCGCTGCCGATAGGTGGTCGGCATGCACATGTGTTTCAAGTATCCAGCGCACGCTGGCGTGCAATTCAGCCACGCGCTCGACCAGCCGATCTGCTGAGGCAGTACAGGTGCGCCCGGCCTTGGGGTCGTAATCCAGCACGCTGTCGATCAACGCGCACTGCCGGGTTTCACAGTCCATGACCAGGTAGCTGATGGTCGAGGTCGCCTCATCGTAAAAGGCGTCCACGTGAAGGTTGTTGCCGATGATCATCACGTTCTCCAGTTATCCGCCGCGTCTATTCAACGCGTAGGCAGTGACAGGAGGTATATCAAGATGCATGCCAGGCTCTTTATCGTGCCGGGCCCAACGAAACCGAGGCAGTGCTGACAGCACCTGGCTGAATTGGCAGCATGATTGGCAGTCGACTGTCAGCCAATGGCAGTGTTTGGCAGTCCTTGTTACCCTGCATCCATCATCCGAACGGTGCTGTCATGCCTGAAACCCATCCGTTTATCCTGGCGCTGGTTTCCTACCTCGAGCACGATGCCCTGCCGACCATCGTGCTGGACACCGACTACAACATCCTGGCAGCCAATGCTGCGTATCGCCGCCAGTTCGGCCAGCACGAACAAGCACCCCTAGGGGAAAAGTGCCACAGGGTGTCGCACCACTATGCCGTGCCATGCGACCAGGCTGGCGAACATTGCCCGATGCGCAAAGCCTGGGACAGCAAGGTCGCGGAGCGTGTGTTGCACATTCACCACACGCCACGTGGGCCCGAGCACGTGGATGTAGAGCTGCGGCCGATCCTGGACGAACAGGGTACGGTGGTAGCCTTTGTCGAACGCTTGACCACCATCACCCTGGCCTCGGCCCAGCCGCAAGAGCAAGGGCTGGTCGGCCGTGCGCCGGCCTTCAAGGCAGCCCTGGCCAGCCTGCAACGCGCGGCGCCAGCGCAGATCCCTGTCTTGCTGCAAGGTGAGTCAGGCACCGGCAAGGAGCTGTTCGCCCGTGCGCTGCACATGGGTAGCGCCAGGGCAAACGGCCCACTGGTGGTGGTGGACTGCACCGGCTTGACCGAGTCATTGTTCGAGAGCGAACTGTTCGGGTACGAAAAAGGCGCGTTCACCGGTGCCAACCAGCGCAAGATCGGCCTGGCCGAAGCCGCCCATGGCGGCACGCTGTTCCTTGATGAAATTGGTGAAGTGCCGCTGGCGATGCAGGTGAAGCTGTTGCGCCTGATCGAGTCTGGCAGCTTCCGCCCGGTAGGCAGCCTGCGCACAGTGCATTCGGATTTCCGCCTGGTGTCGGCCACGCACAAACCCCTCAGGCAAATGGTTGCCGATGGCAGCTTCCGTGAAGACCTGTACTACCGCATCAGCGGCTTCCCGATTCGCCTGCCGGCACTGCGTGAGCGGGTAGAGGACCTTCCCTTGCTGGCGCAGAGCCTGCTGCAACGCATGGCGGGCACATCGGTCCCCAGCTTGAGTGACGATGCCTTGCAGCGCCTTGCCTTGCATCCGTTCCCGGGCAACATCCGCGAGCTGCGCAATGTTCTGGAACGGGCGCGGTTGTTCGCTGATGATGGGGTGATCAGGCCGGAGCACCTGCCCGAGGACATCGGCGCGCAAACGCCGGTGAGCCGTGGCGCAAAGCGCCGTGACCTCGGTGAACTGGCCCAGGCTCTGGAACAGTTCAAAGGTTCGCGCAGTGAGCTGGCGCTTCATTTGGGCATGAGCGAACGCACGTTGTACCGTCGCTTGAAAGCGCTTGGGCTGCGCTAGCTTCGTGTTTTCGCCAGGCCACCTTTACCGGACCTTTACCGCTGTCCTGACATTAAACGACCTGGTTCATGGTCTGATTGGTTAACCGTACCCGGTAACTGAAAGATTCAGCCGGGCGTTAATACACAGAGGACCGCAACGATGAAAAAGACCCTGACCATGATGTGCGCGGCGCTGATGCTCAGCGCACCTCTGGCAAGCTTCGCGCAGCCTGGTCCACCTGACCGTCATGATGGCGGCCCAGGGCACCCAGGCAACCCGCCCCACGCTCAGCCGCAGGGCCGCCACGACAATGGCCGCGGGCCTGCTTATCGCGACCCGAACTTCCACCCGCAAAAAGGTATGCCGGTACCCCACCAGCAGTGGCGCCGCGGCCATGTGGTAGACCCGCATTACCGTGGTGACCGTTACTGGGTAACCGACTGGAAGGCGCGGCACCTGTATGCACCTCCGCGCGATCACCGCTGGTTGTACGTGAACGGTGACTACGTACTGGTCGCCATCGCCAGCGGAGTGATCGTCAATATTCTCAGCGGCTACTGATGTGTGGGAACACGCTGTTCAGTTAGCAACTGGGGCTGAACTACGCGCCAGGATGTGCTCGGGCATGTTCGATCACCATGTGGTGCCTGCCTCGAACGCTTCGCAAAAAACCCGCAGTAGTGAAATGCCTGTCAGTTAAGTAATTTGGGGCCGCTGTGCGACCCTTCGCGGGCACGCCCGCTCCCACAGGGGATCGCGCATTTCTTGAGTTCAGCGCCAAACATGTGGGAGCGGGCTTGCCCGCGAAGGGCTGCAAAGCAGCCCCAGTAACGCTTAACTGACAGGCATTACGCAGTAGCGGTTTTTTTTGGTGACCGGTAGGTGTCAGACTTTGAACCCGGCTGTAGGTTCACAAAATAGGTGATAGGCCAGACCCCGTGAAATTGGAATCTTCGCCATTTTTTTTGTGAAATGAAGGGGTGCTTTTCACAGAAAAGCCGAGAAATCCCTACTCACCAATCACAAAAGTTGATTGGCCTGGAAAGGGCCGTTTACGACCGACGCGTGACTTTTCGGTAAGGGATGAGGAGTAGTCGCAGCGATCCTTTAGCTCCTAGTCTGGCGACCTTGGGTTCAGAATCCGACTGGCAATGCCCGCCGTCACTACTTCAGAGGAACCAGCTTCCTCTGCTGCCAAAATTGCGGGGGGCTCATGCTGGTACCCAGGCCCGACAAATGCGCAGTTGCAGCCCTCAATTGCAAGGCTATCCAAAGCGGCACGCGTGTCAATCAAGATCTGATGCATGACGATGGCCGGCCTCACGGAGGTGAAACCGGAGATTCAGATTGACTAAACCGACCCCGTAGACACCAACCTCCACGAAGGCCGCTATCGACCCAAAGCTGTCCTTCAAGAAAGGCAGCTAACGGCGAGAAGCGGTCATTTTGTATCTACAGGTTTCGGGGCGATTCACTCGTCTGATGCTCAGGAGCACCAGGATGGGCGTCAAGGAGGTGGTCATCTTGAGGTGGACTATGCTGACCAGTTGCTCTCAAATCTAATCGTGAGGTCCTCCATGGCAAACCCCAATCTGCTGGCTCTATTCAGAGATGAAGTCCTTCTGACCGGGCCTGAAAGCTCCCTTCCAAGCAACCTATCTCAGTTCTGGCTTGAGGAGCTCCAGAGTCATCTGGAGAGGTATTTCGACGGTTTGAACTCGGATTCAGATGCAGAAGAGAAGGATCTCGACATCTCTCTCCCACTCGCAGCGATCATCCACATCTTGTTCGCGAAGAATGGTGGGGAGGAGATATCCGAGAGCTCTGAAAAGCTGTACGAGTATTTCCAAGACTACCGGCTCGAACTGGCCCTTGAAGAGATCACGCGAAAGACTCATGTGGCTGCCGAGGCTGCAACCATTGAGACCATCTTCACCAACCGAGATGTCCTGGTGGAACAAGGCCCCCTTCTTCAATAGGTACCTCCACCGATGCCATCGCCGGCGGGCACGCTCCGAGGCATTGATGGAATGCATTTTGACGGCTGCCGAGATCAGCGAATGAAAGAAATTGCTGCGCCGATGTTCGATCTAATCGCTTTGTCGCTTCCACGAGGGTTGGGGTTTGGGGACAGCCCGCCAGTAGGGGCATGGCTTAGTGAGGACGGAATTTCTTGTGCCGCTCTAACCCGAAATATCCATGCCGGCAGCTTCGGAATTGTCACCTTGCGGCGTCGTGTCGATAGCGTGTGGGTGCTCCTCAGCCATAGTGAGCGCACCACTGGCGAGTCTGAAGCCCGCGCCTCAATCAGCCATTTTCTCTATACCCAAGCCCATCCGCTTCCACTCCCTTCAGGTGAACGACGACGTGCTCCTCTAAGCAGAATGGGTAAGCGCACACCAAGCGTGGTGTTCAAATCACTATTTGATCCAAGCCGCCGTATTGGGGCGTGGGCGCTGAATCAACTGTATCTCGCACTGCCATCCCCAGACAGAAATTGGGTTCCCGATTGCCAGACTGAGAATTTTCACACCCGCCTCTGGGAAGCCCACCTATTAGCGATTTTTCGTGAACAGGGACTCTTGGTCACCCAGCCTAAAGAATCACCCGATTTTCACATCGAGAATAGGCTGGGAGATGAGGCCTGGGTTGAAGCAGTGACAGCCAACCCGGAAGAGCGGTATGAGCATTTTGGCGCCTCGCCGGTCCCCCCACCCGCTGACCGACATGAGCGTTTCTTAGGAGCGGCTGCAGAAAGGTTTGCGAGGACCATCCAAAACAAATTGGACAAGCGTTACGAATCCCTACCGCACGTGGAGGGTAAGCCGCTCATTCTGGCCTTAGCCGATTTCCATGCGCCCAGTTCAATGCTGTGGAGCAGGGAGTCGCTCATCAGCTATCTCTATGGCTTTGCAGTTCACTCATCTGCGCATCGTGGTACGCACCTGATAACTGTGGAGGAAGAGACATCTCTGCTATCAGGGCGCCCCAACGGCCTATTTACGCTAATGGAAAATGCCCATCTTTCAGCGGTCATTTTCACCAATGCCTGCACAGTGCCAAAGCTCAGCCGAGTGCCGATCTCAGGTGGAGCTCATCTAGACGGGTACCGATACTTGCGGTTTGGTGAGTTTTTCGACCGTTCTCCGGGAGCATCACGAGGTATCCCATTTCTGTTGGATGTAGCGTCCAGCGACTACGGTCAGCTCTGGCCGCAATATGGCTACGAGCCGTGGTCTGCTGAAGTGGAGGTATTCCATAACCCTATGGCACTATACCCGGTGCCTAATGAGTTGATACCAGAAGTCACCCACTGGAGAGAAGTAAACGGAAGAGTCGAGTGCGAATCTTTCTTTGATGTATCCATACTCCGATCCAGAACACTCGTCCTCAGTGCAAACGCTAAGGTTCCGTCACTCGATGAGTTGCTGACAGCAGCCAGTCCTCCAGAGCTCTGACGGCGGCGGGGTGGCCGCATCGTTGCCACGCAGGTAGATGAGAATTTCTCAGCAAGCTACCCAGCCAGGGGAAGGACATGAGATCCCCTGCGCAATTCAGGACCGTTGAAGCGTCACCTCTCTTCGGGTAAAAGCATGACCGTCATACAACGCTACAACAGCGTCATACCCGAGAGCATAGGAAGAAAAATGTCGATCCAAGGACTAAAACGATACTTTGGAAACAAGATTCACGCAGTGATAATGATGGCCCCGCTTAAGCGGGAAATGATACGCCTCGGCATATGCACCCTTATGGCGATTATTCTGAATATCATCTTGTATACCGGCGTTGAAGTAGACGGCACCATCAAGCCGTGGGCAGAAACCCCGATAAAACTGTTTGCATCGTCGATGTTATTCGCCTTCATGATCAAGGCTTTTCTGCCAGTTCTCGGCTGGACGATACTGAAAGCAATGCTGTTGAGTGCGAACAATGCCTTCAGCGGCATACTGAGTTTTTTGGGCAATCAGTTCACAGGCGTCATGTACTGTACCGGAATTATTATGGGTTCTATCACGATTAAATTGTATATGGTTTCCGGGGTTTTAGACTCTGAGTTTGCTTATCTGTCCGCAATCGTATTTGCTTCCGGGGTTTTATATTTCTATGTGCTGCAATGCGCCATTCAAAAAACAATGAGTCCGGCCCTGCGTACACCAGCAGTACCGCGTTAAACCACTAGGCTGTGACTATTCATCTCTGGTGCTCAGTAGGCGCTCGCTCTGCTGAACCCTCACCCATACACAACCATTAATGGACTGGCCCGCCTTCGACTTTATGAAGAAGGCGAGCGAGCACGTGACTGATTGCGCATGTATTCCGAGATGAGACTTTCGAAATTGATGTCCGCCTCCTCAACGAGAATATTGACGTGACAGTACAGCTCTTCAGGACCTCTGAGATAATTGAAAATCCTTGATCTAACGATGCCGCAAACCCCTTCTTTGACCGCCGTAGAGGGGAGGTTGATAACATCGCCAACGCACGGGATAAGAGCTAGGCCATGGTCGCTGTTGAAGACAATGTCAGCTGGACAGGCATCAATGCTGGCATCGGATTGTCCTTGCGAAACCTGCTGATAATCAATGCTATACCTCATGTACAGCCTACCTCATTTGTTGAGTGAGGAATCAGCGCCGCGGATCGTAAACAGAAACCTCAAGTTCGCAAGCGACGGGAGCATGTAGCGGATTTTCGGTACTAGAGAGCTTGGCAACTATCGTTTTTCAAGCACATACCCTACGCCCCGAAGCGTATGTATCAGTTTGGTCTCGAAAGGGTCATCTATCTTGGCTCTGAGTCTTCGAATCGACACCTCTACAACGTTTGTGTCGCAGTCAAAATTCATATCCCAAACCTGCGAAATAATTTGGGTGCGGCTCAGCACCACACCGGTATTACGCATCAGGTAATGCAGTAACGCGAATTCTTTCGTGGTCAGGTCAATGCGCTGACCGTCCCTGAATGCCCTGTGCCGGCTCTGATCAAGCTCCAGGTCAGCGACGCGAATGACCTCTACGGATGCAGGGTGATCTGACCTGCGCATCAAGGCGCGAACCCGGGCCAGCAGCTCAGGGAACTCAAATGGCTTGATCAGGTAGTCATCTGCTCCGTTCTCCAGCCCCCGGACCTTATCCGCCAGCCGGCTTCTCGCCGTCAGCATCATGATACGGGAAGGGCAGTTTTTACGACGCAACAACTCAAGGACCTGCCAACCGTCCATCTCTGGCAGATTTATATCCAGGATAATCAGCTCATATTCGTGCTGCTTAGCCAAGAATAATCCATCTGACCCGGTGTGGACGCAATCTACGACATAGCCACATTCCGTCAGACCTTGACGCACATACTCCGCAGTTTTTACTTCATCCTCAATTACCAGAATTCGCATGGGATTTTGTCTCGATATCACTGAGCAATTAACCGCGCACGCGCGCCGGCATTATTGAAAGGGATGGTAAATCAAAATGAGCGTGCCGGGGCTCAAATGACGGATTTGTAATTTCTAGGTAATACAGTTGATAGTCTGGCGGTATATCTTGTCGCGGTTTGGGTTTGACAGTTGCGGGCCCTCTCTCCAGCAGGTGATTTGACCTTATGAAGTATTGGGTTATTTTCTTCTTTGTGCTGGCTTCGTTCCGCTCAGATGACGGCGAGGTCGCTCACATTGAAGAGACTGGTCATTGGTGTAGTCATGAACTTCACCGGCATGCGATGCGTACAATCGAACGCCTACTTGAATTTTAGGCAAAAAAAGGCGCCCAATGGGCGCCAAATATCCACCTTTTACCAAAGGAGCACTTAAGCCACTCAAGGTGAATTCGTAATGCTCGTTTTACTAATAGGACCAGTTAATGAATAACTGGTCCAGTTAGCGAATTACAGAATCGAAAGCGGGTACTCAATGATCACACGGGTTTCATCCAGATCCGATTCGAATGCAGTGGCACGTGTGGTTGCCTGGCGCAACCGGAAGGACAGATCTTTTGCTGGACCGGTTTGGACAACGTATTTGACTTCGACGTCACGCTCCCAACGCTTCTGATTGTCGAGCGGGTTGCCGTTGTCATCAGTGCGCATGTAGAACTGGTTAGCGTTCGAGTAATCCGCGCCCGAGCCTCTGGCGTAGCGGGTCATGAACGTCAGGCCTGGAATGCCGTAGCTGGTGAAGTTCAGGTCATAGCGCAGCATCCAGGAACGCTCTTTCGGCGAGTTGAAGTCGCTGTACTGGATGGAGTTGTCGACGAAAATCGAGTCCGACTGACGCAGGTAGTCAAAATCGTCGTCGCCGTTGTTGCGCTGGTGCGACAGGGCTAGGGTATGGGCACCGTAACGCACGCCGACCTTGGCACTCCAGATGTTGTTGTCGAATTCACCCAGGCGCTTCTTACCTTCATCTACGGCTTTGTAGTAGTTGAAGCCACCGATCAGCGCCAGATCGTCGCTCAGCGGGTAAACCACGCTGGTGCCGGCGTAGTACTGATTCCAGACGTCTTTCAGCTGGCTGGCGTAGACGCTCACAGTCCAGTTGTCGTTGATCGAGTAGTCACCGCCACCGTAACCGATCCATGGCGAGTTGACCGGGCCGCCGTAGAACGTCACGAAGTTGTCGTTCAGGTTGCTTGAGACCGGCTGGCTCATCGCATGCAGACGACCACCCTGCAGGGTGAGGCCTTGGATGCTGGTGTTCTCAACGGTCACGCCGCGGAAGCTTTCTGGCAGCAGGCGAGAGTCGCCGGATGCAACGACCGGAGTCGATGGGAAAACATCACCTACTTTCACGATGGTATCGAACAAGCGGACTTTGGCTGCGCCGCCGACCTTGGTGTATTCGTCGCGAGCTTCGCCCTTGTTATCAACGGGTAGCACGTCGAAGGAGCTACGGCCGCCGTTGCGCCCATCACCGGTGTCGAGCTTGAGGCCGATCATGGCGAAGGCATCAACGCCAAAGCCAACGGTTCCCTGGGTAAACCCAGAGTTGAATTTGCTGATGATCGCGTGCGCCCAGGCTTCGGAGTAGCCGTTGGTGTTGCCCTTGCCACTGTTATAAGTGGGGGCAGTGCTGTCGCGGTTATCACGGTTGAAGTAGAAGTTACGGTTCAGCACTGTAAGGCTGCTGCCTTCAATGAAGCCTTCTGGCTTGTCTTCTGCCTGTGCCGAAATAGCATAGCTTCCAGACAGCGCAGAAACTGCCGCCAAATACAGTGGTACTTTGATTTTCATCCGATGCTCCTTTGATTCACGGCAGTTTTTATTATGTTTACCGGCGCGGGTGTCGTTAATTGTTCTGACCAGGCGGCGCGCCTAGCGTAGCGCGAGCTCATATTTGCAGGCCGAAGATAACGGGGGGGTGATAGGAAAATTACAATTTCGTCATCTACCTGTTGTTCGGGCCTTCGCACCGCGTGTTTGCCATCTCCGTTGCTTGTAACGAAATCATCGTGTCGGGTTTGGTTTCCCAGTATTTTCGGGCATTACAGGACATTCTTACGGAATTGTAATTTTCTAGCCACCCCTCTGATAGCTACCGCTCATTAGAGTGCCATCACCTAATCAAGTGGGGCTTGGCAGCTGTTTCGGCGTTCTCGCCAAGCTTTATCGAAGTTTGTGCACGAGGACCATCAAAGTGCCCCGGTATAACCGCAATGTCTTACCCAAGACCCCCGTCTCGCCCTGGAAGATCGCTGCACTCTGTGCAGTCATCTCTGGGTTGATGGCGCCTGCAGCCCTTGCCCAAAGCATCAGCTTGCCCCAGGCGCTTTCGACGGCCATGGATGCCAACCCAGACCTGGCCGCGGCCAGGCAAGAAATTGGGATCGCTGATGGTGCTCGCAAGCAGGCCGGGCTTATCCCCAACCCCACAATCTCGTATGACGTGGAAGACACCCGTCGTAACACCAGCCAGACGACTGTCTCTCTCAGCCAGACCCTTGAGCTGGGCGGTAAGCGGGGGGCTCGTGTTGACGTCGCCACATACGGGCAGACCGCCGCACAGCTTGAGTTAGACCGTCGCGTTAACGGCCTGCGTGCAGATGTCGTCCAAGCCTTTTACGCCGCGTTGCGGGCCCAGACAGGTCTCGACCTGGCCAAGCAATCTCTCGAACTGACTGAGCGCGGTCTTCGCATCGTCGATGGCCGTGTTCGCGCAGGTAAGTCGTCCCCAGTGGAGGCGACCCGCGCTCAAGTGCAACTGGCCGAAGCCCAGCTGCAAGTTCGACGTGCAGAAACGGAAAAAGCGACCGCTTACCAACAGCTCGCTCAAATTACCGGGAGCTCAGTCACCGTGTTTGATCGACTCGAATCGCCAACCCTCTCCCCGGGCTTGCCACCTCGCACTGAAGATCTGCTGGCTAAGCTCGACCAAACAGCAGAAATGCGTCAGGCCGTGGTGCAGATAGACAAGAGCGATGCCTCGCTCGGCTCAGAGAAAGCTCAGCGTATCCCGAACCTTACTGTCAGTGTAGGTAGCCAGTACGACCGCTCTGTGCGCGAGCGGGTCAACACTGTGGGCCTGTCTATGCCTTTGCCGCTGTTCGATCGTAACCAGGGCAACATTCTTTCCGCTTCTCGTCGTGCAGATCAGGCCCGGGACCAGCGCAATGCTGTTGAGCTGCGCCTGCGCACCGAAACCCAAACCGCGTTGAACCAATGGTCCACCGCCATGCAGGAGGTCGAGTCCTACGACAAGACCATTCTGCCTTCAGCCCAACAAGCCGTAGAGACCGCAACCCGCGGCTTCGAGATGGGCAAATTCGGTTTCATCGAAGTGCTGGATGCCCAGCGCACCTTGATCGTCGCTCGTGGCCAATACCTCGAATCGTTGGCAGCGGCGACCAATGCGCGTGCGCAGGTGGAAAGGGTTTATGGCGAAGTCGGCTCAACCGCCGGCACTCGCTGAACGGGCCAAACATTTTCTTCGGCACACAGCCTTGAACAAGCCGGTGCCTACGATCAGCAGGAGTAGCAATGGATAACAAACGCAAGATCGCCCTCGCGGTAGCCGCTGTGGCAGCCCTCGGATTTGGCAGCCTTGCCTGGAACAACAGTTCCGGACAGCAGGCCGCCAGTACTGCCGAGCATGGCGCTAACGATGGCCATGGCGACGAAAAGAAAGCCGCATCTGCCGCCAAAGAGGAAGGTGATGAGGGCCATGGTGAAGAAGGCCACAGCGAAGAGGGCGGTGAAGAAGAGGGCAAGCTGACGCTCAGCGCTGAACAGATCAAGGCCGCTGGTGTTGCCCTGGAAGCTGCAGCGCCTCGTGACCTCGGTACCGTCGTGAGCTTCCCTGGCGAAATTCGCTTCGACGAAGATCGTACTGCCCACGTGGTTCCTCGTGTTCCTGGCGTTGTTGAGGCTGTCCAGGCCAACCTGGGCGAGACGGTCAAGAAAGGGCAAGTCCTCGCGGTAATCGCCAGCCAGCAGATCTCTGACCTGCGCAGCGAACAACAGGCCGCACAGCGTCGCGTCGAACTGGCGCGTGTGACCTTCGAACGTGAGAAGCAACTGTGGCAGGACAAGATCTCTGCAGAGCAAGACTACCTCCAAGCACGCCAAGCGCTGCAAGAAGCGGAGATCTCCTTGGCCAACGCCAAGCAGAAGGTCGGCGCAATCGGTGCCTCGGTTAACTCCGTTGGCGGTAATCGTTACGAGCTCCGCGCTCCCTTCGACGCCGTGGTAGTGGAGAAACACCTGACCGTCGGCGAAGTCGTCAGCGAGGCGACCAACGCCTTCATCCTTTCCGACCTGAATCAGGTCTGGGCGACCTTCGCAGTTCCGCCGACAGATCTGGGCAAGGTCACGACTGGCCGTGCAGTGAAAGTCTCTTCGCCTGACATGAACGTCGAGGTCGAAGGGAAGGTGGGTTATGTCGGCAGCCTGCTGGGCGAGCAAAACCGTGCAGCTACTGTCCGCGTCACCTTGACCAACCCCAACGGCGCCTGGCGTCCAGGCCTGTTCGTAAACATTGCGGTCACCTCCCAGACCGATCGAGTTGCCGTAGCGGTCCCTGAGCACGCTGTGCAGACCGTTGAAGACAAACCTTCGGTATTCGTACGCACCCCAGATGGCTTTGACACCCGCCCGGTAAAACTGGGTCGCCGCGACAATGGGTACGTGGAAATCATCGACGGTATTGAAGCCGGCGCCCAGGTAGCAACCAGTGGCAGCTTCACACTCAAGTCCGAGCTCGGCAAAGCTTCTGCCGAACACGGTCACTGATGCGAACTGACAGGATGATTTCTCATGTTTGAACGTATCATCAGATTCGCCATCGAGCAGCGCATCGTAGTAATGATCGCCGTTCTGATCATGGCGGGTATCGGTATCTACAGCTATCAAAAGCTGCCCATCGATGCGGTACCCGATATCACCAACGTCCAGGTGCAGATCAACACTGCAGCGCCTGGTTACTCGCCCTTGGAAACCGAACAACGGATCACGTTTCCAGTTGAAACGGCCATGGCCGGTCTCCCGGGCCTTCAGCAGACCCGTTCCCTGTCTCGCTCTGGCCTGTCTCAGGTCACCGTGATCTTCAAGGATGGCACTGACATCTTCTTTGCCCGCCAGTTGATCAACGAGCGGCTGCAGGTTGCGAAGGAACAGCTGCCAGAAGGTGTAGAGGCCGTCATGGGTCCGGTATCTACCGGCCTCGGCGAGATCTTCCTGTGGACTGTTGAAGCCGAAGATGGCGCGGTCAAAGAGGACGGTACGCCGTACACCCCGACCGACCTGCGCGTGATCCAGGACTGGATCATCAAGCCTCAGCTGCGTAACGTCCCGGGTGTGGCCGAGATCAATACCATCGGCGGTTATGCCAAGCAGTTCCTGGTTGCGCCGGATCCAAAGCGCCTGGCTACCTACAAGCTGACACTCAATGACCTGGTCGCAGCGTTGGAAAGTAACAACGCCAACGTCGGTGCCGGCTACATCGAGCGTAATGGTGAACAGTTGCTCATCCGTGCACCGGGTCAGGTAGGCAATATCGAAGACATCGCCAACATCGTGATCACCAGTGTGGATGGTGCACCGATTCGCATCAGCAGCGTTGCTGACGTCAGCATCGGTAAAGAGCTCCGTACAGGTGCTGCTACTGAGAACGGCCGCGAAGTCGTGCTCGGTACCGTGTTCATGCTGATTGGTGAAAACAGCCGCACCGTATCTCAAGCTGTCGCCGCCAAATTGGCGGACATCAACCGCACCCTGCCAAAGGGCGTGGTGGCTGTGACTGTTTACGACCGTACCAACCTGGTTGAAAAAGCCATCGCGACGGTGAAGAAGAACCTGGTGGAAGGCGCGATCCTGGTTATCGCCATTCTGTTCCTGTTCCTCGGCAACATCCGTGCGGCTCTGATCACCGCGATGGTGATTCCGCTGTCCATGCTGTTCACCTTCACAGGCATGTTCAACAACAAGGTCAGTGCCAACTTAATGAGTTTGGGGGCACTCGACTTCGGCATCATCGTCGACGGTGCCGTGGTTATTGTAGAAAACGCGATCCGTCGACTGGCTCATGCGCAACATAAGCATGGCCGCATGCTCACCAAAACCGAACGCTTCCACGAGGTCTTTGCCGCGGCGCGAGAAGCTCGCCGGCCGCTGATCTTCGGTCAGCTGATCATCATGGTGGTGTACCTGCCGATCTTCGCCCTCACCGGCGTCGAAGGCAAAATGTTCCACCCGATGGCCTTCACCGTTGTGATGGCGCTGCTGGGTGCAATGGTCCTGTCCGTTACCTTTGTTCCTGCAGCTATTGCCATGTTCGTCACTGGCAAGGTGAAGGAAGAGGAAGGCGTGGTCATGCGCACAGCTCGACTGCGCTATGAACCGGTTCTGCAATGGGTGCTGGGACATCGGAACATCGCTTTCTCGGCCGCAGTAGCCTTGGTCGTGCTCAGTGGTTTGCTGGCAAGTCGTATGGGTAGCGAGTTCATCCCAAGCCTCAGTGAGGGTGACTTTGCGATGCAGGCCATGCGTGTGCCTGGAACGAGCCTCACTCAATCTGTCGAGATGCAGCAGCGTCTGGAGAAAGCGGTGATTGCGCAGGTGCCTGAAGTTGAGCGGATGTTCGCACGCTCGGGTACCGCAGAAATTGCATCTGACCCGATGCCGCCGAACGCCTCTGACGCCTACATCATGCTCAAGCCTCAGGATCAGTGGCCTAACCCGAAGAAGCCTCGTGATGAGCTGATTGCTGAAGTGCAGAAGGCCGCAGCGGGTGTTCCAGGAAGCAACTACGAGTTGTCGCAGCCAATCCAACTGCGTTTCAACGAGCTGATTTCGGGCGTGCGTAGTGACGTCGCTGTGAAAGTCTTCGGCGATGACATGGACGTGCTCAACAACACCGCCAACAAGATCGCGGCAGCGCTCAAAGCGGTCCCGGGCTCATCGGAAGTGAAAGTTGAGCAGACATCCGGCCTGCCGGTGCTGACCATCAACATTGACCGCGAAAAAGCAGCACGCTACGGCCTGAACATCGCGGATGTTCAGAACTCGATCGCTATCGCCGTGGGTGGCCGTCAGGCCGGCACGCTGTATGAGGGCGACCGTCGGTTCGACATGGTAGTACGCCTACCAGAGACCGTTCGCACCGACGTAGCGGGTATGTCCAGCTTGCTGATCCCGGTACCTGCCAATGCGGCACAGGGTGCCAATCAGATCGGCTTCATCCCGCTGTCCCAGGTCGCCAATCTGGACCTGCAACTGGGCCCGAACCAAATCAGCCGCGAGAACGGCAAACGTCTGGTTATCGTCAGCGCCAACGTTCGAGGCCGCGATCTGGGGTCCTTCGTTGAGGAGGCGACCGCATCGCTGGACAAGAAGGTGCAAATCCCTGCGGGCTACTGGACGACTTGGGGGGGCCAGTTCGAGCAGCTGCAGTCGGCTGCCAAACGCCTGCAGATCGTTGTTCCAGTCGCCTTGCTGCTGGTCATGACCTTGTTGTTCCTGATGTTCAACAACCTGAAGGACGGCATGCTGGTCTTCACCGGTATTCCATTCGCACTCACCGGTGGTGTTGTGGCGTTGTGGCTGCGGGACATCCCACTGTCGATCTCGGCAGGTGTCGGCTTCATTGCACTGTCCGGCGTTGCAGTACTGAACGGCCTGGTGATGATTGCCTTCATCCGCGGGCTAAGGGAGGAGGGACGAACGCTCAGACAGGCAGTCGATGAAGGTGCATTGACCCGTCTGCGACCTGTTCTGATGACAGCCTTGGTAGCGTCCCTGGGCTTCATCCCGATGGCTTTGGCCACCGGCACCGGTGCCGAAGTTCAGCGGCCATTGGCGACGGTGGTGATTGGCGGGATCCTGTCCTCCACCGCACTGACCTTGCTGGTACTGCCTGCCCTGTATCACTGGGCACACCGCAAGGATGAAGACGGCGACGAGGCCGAAGTGGTTAGCTAACAGCCTCCGCTAAAGAGAAGCCCACAACACGTGTTGTGGGCTTTTTTGTTTAAAGTGAAGTAGATGCACTTACCTTTCAAAATTGTAAGTTTCTCGTCATGCCGGTGATGCCTATGCATTGCTAAGGTTACGCCCGAGAAGTTTTGAAATTGAGAGGGTTTTATGAAAAAGCTAATTATCGCTGCTGCACTTGTTGTTTTCTCGGTGGCTTCGCAGGCCAACACTTTCTCCGAGAGCAAGCAGCTTCAATACACCAAGGAACACCAGACCGCAGTGGCCAAGTACGCGGAGAAAAATGGCAAGCCAATGCCAGAGATTCAGGATTACAAATATGGCATGAAGATAGACGTTGCGAAATTCGTACGTCAGTCGCAGGACCCCCGTACCTGCCAGGTCTATCCACGGTTGATGACCTTCGAGGACTCCCAGGGCACGCTCAAGACTGTTCGTTACTCGATGTATTCGCAATGCATCAACAACAAGTAGTAAACGATTTGAACAGAACAATTAGAGAATTCATAAATGCCAGGCAGTGCCTGGCATTTTTTATTACGCCCGATACCCCATAGCTTCGAAATGTTAACGCCTGGGCTCGGGCAAACCGTGCAATAGATCTTAGCCAACCAACAGAGACGGCTCCCCAACTGCAGAGGGCAATTGGAAGCCTTGACCCCAGAAGGGACGAGTTATGAAGAGTTTGCTTGAACGCCCTGATGACCAAGCCGGGCATGAAGGTCATAGCCATGAGCATGGCGGCATTTTTGGAATGAACACAGAGCTGATTTTCGCGCTGATCTGTGGTGCTCTCCTGGGTGCCGGAGCTCTCGCAGGAAAACTTGGCCTGATTGATCGTCTGCCTCTGATTCTGTACGTGTCGGCCTACGTGTTCGGTGGATGGTTCACCACTAAGGAAGCGGTTACCAACATCCGTCAGAAACGCTTCGAGATCGACTCGCTGATGCTTCTCGCCGCAGTCGGTGCCGCGAGCATCGGCGCCTGGGCGGAGGGGGCTCTGCTGCTGTTCCTGTTCAGTCTGGGGCATTCCCTTGAAAGCTACGCGATGGGGCGGGCCAAGAAAGCGATTGAGGCACTGTCCAAGCTCGCACCAGCCACCGCGATCGTACGCAGAGCAAATGGCACGGTGGAGATGCCCGTGGAGCTGCTGGTTCCCGGTGACGTTGTCATCGTGCGCCCCAATGACCGCCTGCCGGCCGATGGTTTTGTAGTCGTAGGCTCCTCAAGTATCAACCAGGCGCCAGTAACCGGTGAGAGCGTCCCCGTGGACAAGCAACCTGTTCCTGATGCCGAACTCGCACGCAGCAAGCCAGATGCAGTGGATGCAGCCTCGAAAGTCTTCGCCGGTACCATCAATGGCGAAACGCTCATCGAGGTTGAGGTAACACGGCGCTCTACGGAGAGTACCTTGGCGCGGGTCATCAAGATGGTCAGTGAAGCCGAAGTCAGGAAGTCACCGACCCAGCGATTCACGGACCGCTTCCAACGCATATTCGTCCCGTTGGTTTTACTGCTGGTAGTCGGGCTGCTATTTGCCGGCATTTTCCTTGACGAGCCGTTCCGTGACTCGTTCTACCGGGCGATGGCCGTACTGGTTGCAGCCAGCCCCTGCGCGCTCGCGATCGCTACACCAAGCGCCATTCTCTCTGGCATCGCCAGGGCAGCCCGAGGTGGCGTGCTGATCAAGGGCGGTGCGCCACTTGAAGAGCTTGGATCATTGAATGCCATGGCATTCGACAAGACCGGTACCCTGACCGAAGGGCGCCCACGTATCACCGATGTAATACCCATAGGCGGCACGCAGATCGAGGATCTGCTAAACGTCGCCATCGCTGTGGAGTCGATGAGCGACCATCCGCTGGCTGCGGCAATTGTGCGTGACGGTGAAGAGATGATTGGCACACGGCGCCGATTCCAAGCCAAGAACATGAGCAACATGATTGGCCGCGGCGTGCGTGCTGAGCTTGATGGGCAGTTCGTCTGGATTGGCAAGGTCGAGATGTTCGGTACCAATGGTATTCCCGCACTCAGCAAGGCAGCCCTGGAGGCTGCGGAGCGTCTACGTCAGTCAGGCCGTACCACCATGGTGGTACGGCGTGCTGACAAGGATCTGGGCGCTATCGGGCTATTGGACACACCCCGGGAGGGGGCCAAAGAGGCACTCCAGAAGCTTAGAGAGATGGGCATCGAACGCATGGTCATGATTTCTGGAGACCACAACCGCGTTGCAGAGGCTGTAGCCAAACAAGTTGGCTTAGATGAAGCGTGGGGAGACCTGATGCCGGAAGACAAGGTCAAGGCCATCAAAAACCTGCGCCTTAGCGCCAAGGTGGCCATGGTGGGTGACGGCGTCAATGATGCCCCTGCCATGGCCAGTTCGAGCGTTGGTATCGCAATGGGGGCTGCTGGATCTGATGTTGCCCTGGAAACGGCTGATATCGCGCTTATGGCTGACGACATCAGGCAACTCCCATTTGCGGTGGGGCTGAGCCGTCACACGCGATCGATCATCCACCAGAATCTGTTCGTCAGCTTGGGGATTGTGGCCATCCTGGTTCCGTCCACCATCATGGGCTTGAGCATTGGTGCCGCTGTTGCGATCCATGAGGGCTCCACACTGTTGGTCGTCTTCAACGCCTTGCGCCTGTTGGCCTACCGCAGAAGCACCTGATCCCTGAGCTTCAATCATGAAGCTAAGCAGGGAAATGACCTGAAGTAGAAGTACGGGTCGTGCGCGATCAGCGCACGACCCGTACTTTTCTCTCACTCGTCGATCCCGATGCGCTTGAGGCTTTCAAGGGCCTTTCCGCACTCAGGTGAGCCATGCCGTAAGCCGCAGGCCAATGCAGCTTTGAGGCTCATGACACCGGCTACGAAACCGACTTGATTGCCGACTCCGTGTCCGTCCGCAAATCCCTGATCATACGCAATCTCGACAAGCGCATTGATCGCCGCCAGGGTGTCCTGTTTGTTTTTACTCTTTTGCATATCTACTCCGCGAGCATTCAGCTCATATCGCTCGGTTAGGTGGCGGCGCCTTCAGGTTTGGGGTGAGCGAATCCCGCTCCCATAGCCAATCCCTAACGGGGGGCTCAGCCCGCCACCGTAAGGAAAATCAGCTATTGAGAGCAGATGACTCGTTTTGGTCACCCGTGCTGCTCGCCTCACCGCATTGGCACTGAGTGGGTACATCCGGGTAGTCGCTGTGATTCTCAATGAACAGCGTTCGGCAGGTTTCGCACCCATAGATCCGGGGCAGGGATTTAAGGCCGCTCGGAAGCACGTCACTCAGAGGCTCGTTATGCCAAGGAGCCCCGTCAAGGATTCTTGAACGCAGGATGTTTCCCAGGCGCCAGGTGTCACTTTGTGCGCGCCAGGACCACATCGGCGCAGAAAGCGAATACTGGATGAAGGTCTCTTGTGACTGCCTGGATAGCGGGTACTTGGGGCGGGTCCAGCCGGAATCGATGATGCTGAACCCCATGCCCATTTCTGCGCTCGGGTGGGTCTTTTCACCAAAGAAACGGTCATGCGTCGCTGGAGCCGTCGCATGATGGTCAGTCGGTGGGAATACCCACAGATAACACTCATCCCGGTTGACCATGCTGATGAGCTCGCTTGGCCCCCGCATGGGGGAATTTGCAGCCAGGGCGAAGCGATCCTTCCACGACATTTTGGGAGGCGGCGCAATACCAGCAGCGATGGCCAACGTGGCAGTCTTGGGGACGAAGCGATCGCCTAGCTCGTTCAGATCCAGGTTCTTGCAGAGAGCCTTGAAGGCCTTTTTGCGAGTCTTCGAGCTGAAGGAGGGGTCAAGGAGCAGGCGAACCTGGTTCACGCCGATTCCCGCAGTTCGTAGCACCTCAATGACTTCTTCAGCCACACCGACTGCTTGAAGATCGGTCAATCCTAAGCACGTTTTCGCCCGCTCGACCGCCGCGTAGAGGTTGTACTGCCGTGTCTCGTTGTCACGACAGACCTGAATTGGCAGCTTGTCTTGGATGGCAACTTGCGGTGCAACGGAGCCGATGGCCGCGTGGAACAGCTGGTGGAGGTGCAGATGAGAGTACGGGCGGCCAGAAGCCGAGAACGAGGCGTGCAGCTGAGCAGCGAGAGGTTGAAGCAGCTTTTTTGCAGACATGACTATCCCCTAATGAGCGACGTTGGGGTAGCTGCGCTTGTAGGGCCGTTAGACGCGAAGCTGGACGTCGAATCAGGTTCAATCATGAATAGGAGTCAGGTTTGATTTGCTTGCACGGCCACCATGCAAAGCCCGACGCGGCAATCACATCAGATTCGCCGAGCTTTGGCAAGAGCGGTCATCGGTAAGCGAAAGCAGGTAGGAGGAGGGCGCTCCATGCTTGATCACCTCCAGAAACAGGAAAGCCGGAAGCACGTTGAGCGCTTCCGGCTTTCTCACGTCAGACTGATGAGAGGGATCAGAAGACGTATTGCAGGCGGGTCACGATGGCATTGCCGCTGTCGTCGCCCACGGTGTTCTCGTTGTTGTCGGTGCGCACGTTGATGTAGTTGGCACTGACTTTCACCGCCTCGTTGACGTACCAGTTCACACCCACCGTGTGGCTCTTGGCCTTGCGCTCGTTCGATTGGTCCGCCGCGGTGACCAGGTTGCCGTCTTCGACCTTGATATCGTCAAAGCGGTAGAAGACTTCCCAGGCCCCCAGTTCCTTGTTCTCTGGTTTGATAGTGTCGAACTTGGCACCATCGAGCTTGTAGATACGCGGCTCGCCGGTCAGGGTGTAAGCCATCTGGGCGTAGTAACCGGAGGCCTTCATGTCGTTGTTGGCCTGGTCAGCTTTCAGCTTGCGGCGAAGGTATTCCGCTTGAACCGAGAACGGGCCGGTGGCCCAGGCACCTTCGAGACCCCAGACCGAGTCGTCCTTCCACAGGCCATCTTGTGCAGCAGCACCGCCAAACAGCATGCGGTTGCCGTTGGTGCCGGCATCGCCGCCGCCATTGGTATCTACACCGCGGACGCCCAGACGCGAACGAATCCGGGTATCGACCGCACTGTTTTTGAGGTCGCGGTAAGCGTACTGAGCACCGACGTGCAGGACGTTGCCATCACTGTGCAGCGGTGCGAACACGCCACGTACGTTGTAGCGCTTGGTGCTGTCGCCATCCGAGTTGTTATTGGTTTCGCTGAAAACGCTACCGGAAACATAAGCCATGTCAGCGATGGTGCTGGTGGCTTGAACACCCATGCCGGCGTTGTCGTTGATCCAGTCCGCCAGGTCGTACGAGAGGTTCCGCTCCATGGCGGTGGTCCACTTCGAACTGGTGGCTTTCTCAAGACCGAAGTCGGTGTAGAAACGGCCAAAGCGCAGTTGCACCGGCTTGAAACCCGTGTAGGTCAGGCTGGCTTCGTCGAAGTAGCCGTCGGAGTCGTTGCCCGTGTTGCGGGAAAGGTCGTAGTTGAGCTGATACTTCCAGTCGCGGTACAGCACGCCACCGAGCTCAAGGTAGGCGCGACGGAAGTAGCCTGCGTCAGCGGTATCGCCATTCTTGGTGAAGACACCATCGAAACGGCCGTAGTCGGCCTGAACTCGGCCGCCCAGTTTGAAACTGAATTCCTTGTCAGAAGTCGATACTTCAAGACCGCCCTTGGTCTTCAGAACGATGTCAGCTCCGTCAGTGGTTACTGTTCCGGAGAATGCTTGCGAGGAAAATGTGCCTATTATTGCGGCAGCCAACAGCTTTTCCCGCATGTTCGAAGAACGGATCATTGCTTGCCTCTCGTATGTTAAGTGCTTAGCTACCGACGTTATATTTCGCCCTGCGCCGGCCTAAATTTATCTTGCAGATGGGAGCAGGCCACGGTTGTCACCCGCTGTAACAAGATGCCTTTGTTCTAAGCACTCTGACTAGGTTGCAAGCGAATATGACAGTTGTGTTTCTGTAGTGTTAACGGAGGAGTTTGAAACCTAACAAAACTGTTACCGAACAAGCCAGTCCTTCTTATCAAAGAAGCTCTTCTTGATCAATCTTCGAATTTCCAAAACCTGCGGATTGCGGACAAGCTTCGTTTTGATAACAAGATAGACATCTTTCTCCTCCAGGTCGTCCAGGAAACCCGGCACGGGTAGGATATTTCTCTCCAGTTTTCGGCTGTAGTCGGGCAGCACTCCAATACACGCACCGCCAACGACAAGGCCTCGTGATAGGTTGTAGCTCTTGACCCGAGTGGTACCGCCCTGATGCTCAGCCATTATCGATGCCCACTTTCGTGAGCCCGCCAAGATCTCTTCATCCCAAGGGACAACGAGCATGAAGTTGTGCAAATCCAAGCTCTCCACTGGAAGGGTGACGCTTCTTGAATAGCGGCTGGAAATGAACAGGGCGTGCCCAATCCGGCCAAGCCTTTCAAACCTATACGTAGGATGGCGATCAAGCGCGCCTTTATCATCTGGGCTCACCAAAGCGATACCCACATCGACTTCACACTCAGAAAGCATCTGCGTTGTGCATTCTGAATGGATTTCCAGCTGCATTTCGGCATGATCACGCACGTAGGCGACTAGATCGCGGTTTACGATGTCGTTCAGCACTGGCTCTGTGATCGCGATGGTAAGCCTGGGGACTTCCTTTTCACCGGACTTGCCAAGGCCGTCTGGGCCGAAGAGCTGGCACAGGTAATGGCTGACCCTCTCGCCTGTGCGGGTCAGGGCAAGCTTGTTGTGTTTGTAGACAAACACGGGAGCACCAATGTGCTCTTCCAGTTTCTCCAAGCGTTTCCGCAGGCCTACCACTGGCACATTGAGCCCTCGGGCAGCCTGTTTGAAACTGGCACAACGTGCTGTTGCGAAAAACTCTACGGCCAGCTGATCATCAATTGGCAAATCATCCAATATGTCAGGGCTGTAAGGAACAACGCTGCTTGTATATGTTTCATTTTGTGTAACCATTAGGTCCCCCTTAATTCGGGGAATCTATCTCAATGCCACCCGGTGTTTCCTTATCTTGTCAACATTGTAATCCACGGGTCATGCATGCGTTATCGGAAGGCTTTTATTTCGAAAGCGTAATTTTCAGGCAATCCCTCTGATATTGTAGCGTGCTAGCCTAGTGCGCCGACTTGTTACTTACCATATATAGATTCGGCTAATTACGCATTTACATTTAGTTCACTATTTTTTCACCTTTGCCTCCATAGGCTTTGGGCATGGAAAATCAAACCCCACCTCTTACTACCTTACTGATTCGTTATCTGGGGATCGGCTTCATAGCAACGGGAGTCCATTATGCGGTGTTCCTATTGCTGGTTACGACAGAATTCGTTACTCCGTTACTGGCCAGTATCTGTGGCGGCATGGTTGGCGCAATCGCGAGCTTCATTGGAAATAGGGCGCTCTGTTTTGTGGCAGATGGCTCTCGTAAGTTTCAGCCTGTCAGGTTTGCACTGGTCGCGTTAACCACAAACTTCGGCAATGGCGTGGGTATGTGGTTCCTCATCAAGTCGAATCTGTCACCGCTCATCTCCCAAGTCGTAGTGACCTTAAGCCTCACTGCACTTGGATTCATTGCACATCGTTTTTGGACATTCAATCATGCAGACATTACATCGCTTTCCCGAGCGCCCTGATCCCTTGTTAACCATCGTGGTCCCTTGCTTCCAGGAAGAGGAAACCATCCCCGAGTTCCACCAGCGAATCACCCGCGTGGTGAAGCGCTTACCCGTCTCCTGCGAAATCCTCTATGTCGACGACGGCAGTAATGACCGGACGGCCGACATTCTTCGCCACTATCAGGATGGGTCATCTGTACGTTGCCTGTCCCTGAGTCGCAACTTCGGCAAAGAGGCTGCACTGAGCGCCGGGATAGACCATGCCCGTGGCAGTGCGCTGATCTTCATTGATGTCGACCTGCAGGATCCACCAGAGCTCATCGCGGCCATGGTGGACTACTGGCAACGCGGCTACGACGTGGTGAACATGCAGCGCAACCTGAGAATCGGTGATTCGTGGTTCAAGCGCATGAGTGCCCGGGCTTACTACTGGGTCATGCAGCGCCTGGTGGAGAAGGTGGACATGCCGGCCGATGTCAGCGATTTCCGATTGATTGGGCCTGCGCCGCTGGCAGCCCTGCGGGCCCTGGATGAACGCTCCAGGATTCTCAAAGGCATGATCGGCTGGGTAGGCTTTCGTACCATCGAACTGCCCTACAATCGCACTGTTCGCCATGCCGGGAGCACCAAATGGAATGCAGCTGGCCTGTTCAATCTGGCCATCGAGAGCATCGTCAGCTTCTCTCGCAAACCACTGCGCATTTTCAGCCTCATCAGTTTCGGTCTTTTCGTCTCCAGCATCTGCTACATGCTTGCGTCGCTTGTGGCAGGCAGTTTCGACATCCATCACCTGATCGTCGGAATGGCTTCATTCATGTGCGTCGGTGTCGCCATGGTGGGGGAGTACCTGGGCGTGACACTCGCGGAAGTGAAGCGCCGGCCTCTCTATTTCCTGAAGCACAGCAACAAGGCAGATCCCGTGTCACTCCACCCTTCGATGGCTTCGATCGAGGGTAAGAAATGCTGAACCTGAAGAACGAGAGGACGCTGTGGTGGGTCCTGGGTTCGATTTTGCTATTGCGTTTGGTGGGGCTGGGCATCTACCCGCTGATGGACACATCTGAGGCCCGTTACGCTGAAATGGCTCGCAAGATGGTCGAGTTGAATGACTGGATCACGCCCATGTTCGACTACGGGGTACCGTTCTGGGGCAAGCCTCCGTTGTCCTTCTGGACCCAGGCCGCGAGCATGACGGTCTTCGGCGTTAACGAGTTCGCTGCGCGCTTCCCAGCGTGGCTACTCCACCTGGCAAGCTGTTTCATCATCATCAAACTCGGCACGCAGCAGATTTCTCGTAACGCCGGCATCTGGGCTGCCATTATTTTTTCCAGCACCACACTTGGCCTGGTCTCCAGCGGTGTTGTGCTGACTGACCCTGTTTTGTCGTTCTCGATTCTGCTGGCCAGCTACGGTTTCTGGCGTTGGATGAAGTGCGCCAGCAAGGCGGATGCCTACCTGATGTTCGCAGGTCTCGGGCTGGGCTTGCTTGCCAAAGGGCCGCTGACCCTGGTGCTTATGGGGGCGCCGGCATTCGCCTGGTTCGTTATCTACAAGGAATGGGGACGGGTACTGAGGCTTCCCTGGATAAGCGGCCTTGTACTCATGTTCGGTATATCCGTGCCATGGTATGTCGCGGCCGAGATGAAAACGCCCGGCTTCATGGAGTACTTCTTCGTTGGTGAGCACTGGAGCCGCTACGTCGTCAGTAACTGGGCAGGGGACCTCTATGGTAGTGCTCATGCCAAGCCGTACGGCAGCATCTGGATCCAGCTCGGATTGTCGCTACTGCCATGGGCCTTGTTTCTACCACTGTTGATCCGCAAGCGTGGATCGATGCAGCGCTTCAAAGCCTACCTCTGGCTGTGGGCCTTGGCGACACCGGTCTTCTTCACATTTGCAGGCAACATTCTGTGGACCTACCTGCTACCCGCGCTGCCAGCGTGGGCATTGCTGCTGTCTGCACGGGTCAGCGAAGTTGGCCCGAAGACCACCTGGGCTGCCGCTGCGAGCGCATTGGTGTTGCCAATCATCGGTGCGGGCATCATCTACGCCGGGGTACTAGAGGAGCGCCCTCAGAATCAGCGGGATGTGGTTCAAGCCTGGCTCAATGTGCAGTCTGCTCATTCCGCTCCCCTGATCTATCCTGGCCGCCGCTCATACTCGTCGGAGTTTTACAGCAGCGGGAAGTCCGAGAACATCAAGGATCCTGCCAAGTGGCCGCGGGATGGCTCGTTCTATCTGTCCAGGCGCTTGCGAGACAGCAAGGATGGTCTGCCCGCTGATCTAGCTTGCACATCGATCACCGAAGCGAACGCCAGCCAGCTCCTGCTGTGCCATTGGAAACGCCCCGCACAAGGTGCCGAGGGTCTGGCCGGAGAAAGCAATGCGGAAACGCCTCGCAAGAACGAAGGCTAAATTCCAAGCACAAAAAAGCCAGGTTTTACCCTGGCTTTTTTGTCGATTTCTTTCGTCATTTGAAGTCCTATTTAACCGCCGATTAATTGTCGGCTTGTTCCTTACCATCCTTGCTTTCTTTCTTTTGCTCTTGAGCGACTTGTTGTTTGTTCTGGTCCGAAGAGTCATCGCTCCATAGGCGAGCCTGTTCGGTTCGGAAGTTCTCGTTGAACTGTTTCGTTCGCTCGAAGCCGCCTTCAGCGTAAGCGGTACCCATGAGACCCAGCAGCAGGCTGCCAATAGCGATAGATTTGACAAATTTCATTGTGAACCTCGGTTCATACTAGGCCAACCTGATTAGCGGCCTTTGTTGGTTTGTAGTTTAGGAACGCGAAGCTAACGACAAGGTGAGTCAATAATTACAATTCCGTAATTTTGGCTGCAGATAGGATGCGTTAAATCTTCAAATCTGGAAGGATCATGTCTATCTCGGCACTGTCGAGGGCGACTTCGAATTTTCTCTTAAATTACAATTTTGATATCTAGCGCGTTAATTCAGCGCGGCGTTGTTGGCCGCCCTAGGAGATAGCCATGAATGACATAGAGCCCTGGGCAGTTGCTATCGGTGACTTTCGCCGCTGCACTGAAAAACTCACTGTCCAGCTCGATGAGCTGACCTCGCAGACGCGCACCTCCAGCGCTGTTCTGGAGAGGTCGAACGAACTGGTGGAGCAGGTGGACGCTGTCGGCCGGCAGATTCAGGAGGAGGTGCGAAAGGCGGAGAAGGCTTGGTCGAACGCGGAGGAGGTTGCCTTGCGCGCCGCTGCATCAGCGTATTCAGCTGCATGCCGCGGAGTCGACACCGCCATCCAGCCACTGATCTCGGAGCTTACAGCAGCGACAAAGGCGGCGGACGCCTCTATCCAGGAGCTCAAGCGGGCACCGGTGCTGGCCAAGCGTTATGTGATGGTGGTCGCCACGGCGTTCTTCATTCTGGCGCTGATCTGTGTCTACTCGACCATGCGCCTGATCGATGCCGCCGGCAGCGTAAGTGCTCAAGAGAAAGTGAATGCTCAGTACTTCTCACACCTGTGGAAAAACGCCAATCCTGACGAACAGAAGATTATTAAGTCGGTGATTCTGCGGTCGCCCATGGACCCTGTGGTCCTTCGGCACTGATGCATTGAGGCAAACAAAAGGCCCGTCGATTGACGGGCCTAATCGTGTCTGCGCAATTTAAGCGGCGGTCATTGCCGGCTGCATTTGCTGGGCTTCCGGAAAGTGAAGGTGGAACCAGGTGAAGTTTTCTTCGGTCACCTCCACGCTCGCCGATCCCTGGTGCAGACTCATGATCGACTGCACAATGGCCAAGCCAAGACCGGTACCGCCTTCGCTCCGTGCTCGGCTCTTGTCCACACGGTAGAACCGCTCAAACAAGTGCGCGTGGTGTTCCTTGGCAATACCACGGCCGGGGTTGCCGACACTCAACGTCGTACCGCTCGCACTATGCTGCACCTTAACGTAGACCGTGCGGCCGCGAGGGCAGTAACGGATCGCGTTCGAGACCAGATTCGAGACGGCACGTTGAACCATCAGGCGATTCCCGCGCACCACGTCATCACTGCCGGAGATCTGCAGCTGAATCTCGCCTTCTTCTGCTGAAATGCTGAAGAGCTCGCACACTCGCTGAACCTCGTCGACCAAGGAGACGGATTCGAACTCCACCATTGATGCTGGATGACTGACCTGGGCCAAGAACAGCATGTCGGAAACCATGCGGCTCATGCGGTCCAGCTCTTCTGTGCACGACTCCAGAACCTCCCGGTACTCGGAAAGCGATCGTTCTCTGGTCAAGGCAACCTGGGCCTTGCCCATCAGGTTGGAAAGCGGTGCTCGAAGTTCGTGAGCAAGGTCGTCAGAAAACTGCGAGAGCTGCTGAACCCCATCATCCAGGCGAGCCAGCATGATGTTGATGCCGTCGGCGAGCATTTTGAGTTCTGCCGGCATCCCATCAGTTGGAAGGCGATGGTCGAGGCTCTCGGTTGAGATTTTCGAGGCGATCTTGAGGAACTTGGTCAGTGGTAGCAGGCCTCTGCGCACAGTCCACCAGCCAATGGCCAAGATCAGTGCGAGGATGACGGGGGACATCATCAAGGCCCAGGTCAGCAACGCATCGAGCAGCGCCTCACTGGATGACTGGTCCATGGTCATATAGACGCTGACCTCTGTTCCATCGCCCAAACGCATGATTCGAGAAGCACTCAGCAGAGGACGGTCCTGCGTATCACGCCATTCGTGCTCTTTGGGCTGGGCCGCCGGCTGAAACTTGTGCACCTCCAGATTGACCTGTTTCGAGCCAATCGAGAGCAGGGGAGTCTGATTCTGTGAGGTATCGAATATGCTCACATACAGGTTGTTGTGGCCCATGACCAAATCGACAAGCTGATGCGCATCCGCGTTGACGCCGGAGATGTCCGGGATGGTGGACAGGTTGTGAGCCATCCCCGCCATCTTTACTTCCAGGTCTGCTCTGGCATTTCTTTCCAGAGCCTTGCCTACCATCAGATAGCCAAAGGTGGCGAACAGAAGCAGCAACGCTGCGCTCATCAACCCAACTTTTAACCCCAGCTTTGCAGCCAGGCTGAATGGCCTCATGCGCGTTCCTCAAAAACGTACCCAACGCCACGAAGCGTGTGAATGAGCTTGGTTTCAAACGGGTCATCGATCTTCGAGCGCAAGCGCCGGATGGCTACATCGATGACATTGGTGTCGCAATCGAAATTCATATCCCAGACCAACGAGATGATCTGAGAGCGAGTCAGCGCTTCGCCCGTTCGGCTCATGAGCAGGTGCAGAAGCGCAAATTCCTTGGTGGTGAGATCGATGCGTGTGCCACCGCGGAAGACGCGATGGCGGACGGAGTCGAGTTCCAGATCGGCAATTTTCAGCGAGCTCTTCTCGACTAACTCATCACCACGGCGTTGCAGCGAACGGATGCGAGCAAGCAGCTCAGGGAATTCGAATGGCTTCACAAGGTAGTCATCCGCGCCGCCGTCCAAGCCCTTGAGCTTGTCATTGATGCGTCCGCGGGCGGTCAGCATGATGATGCGGACCCGGCTGGTCTTACGGATGGTTTCCAGCAGGTCCCAGCCGTCGATACCCGGGAGGTTCACGTCCAGGAGGACCAACGAATAGACATTAGTGTTGAACAAGTGCAGAGCATCTACACCGTTGTGCACGATATCTACGACATACCCGCTTTCGGATAGGCCCTGCTGAAGATATTCGGCAGTTTTAATTTCGTCTTCCACAACTAGAACGCGCATAACTTATCTCAAGGTGTGAGGAAGGAGTTGGCCTAATCCGCCAAGATTATGGTTGCAGGCTGTTCGAAAGTTTGGCTGAGGGTATGGCATGTGGTAGTCGCTACCTCTGTCCATACGCCGGGTCACCTGAGGACGCTTGAATCTTAACGCGAAGAAGCTGGCCGCGGCGAAATCCTACAAATTTGTAATGTAGCCGCAAGATTTCTGACAGTCATGCAGGCTCCACCCCTAAGCATAGCGGATTCTGGGGCCTGCGGCGGTGTATGACAGATTCGCCTGGCAGGTGGAATCGGCCAGGACAGGCAGCATTTCGGTCGTTAGCTTGCAAGGACTGGTACTGGCCTTGGATCGAGGGCGCCACGCAGGCAGACCCCATGCACGGCCGCAAACCGCAGCGCCTTTCTGCAAATTAGTTCACGTGGCGGCTCGATATTCTCTCGAATAATTATCTTACAATCTATTACATGTCCAAATTGTAATTGCCCGATCATCTTGGTGTTAGCCTCCTTTGCTAGTTTAAGGGCAGCGGAAGAGGCATCGCTGCTTTGGAAATTGTCTCATTTCAAAGCAGCTTGGCAAGAGCACCGAGCAGTTGTTCGCGCCAGTGCATTCACCTGTAAACCATACGCTCCTTTGGTAGGTGAATTTTAGCGCCCCCCTACGGGCGCTTTTTTATTAAGGGACTTCTTATGAACACTACTGTATCAGCGATCGCCGTGTTTTTGCTCTTTACATCACTAACAGCCAATGCCCAAAGCGGTATGGAGATCAATAAACGCATCGAGCGTACTGCTAGAGAGGCTACAGCGGATTATGCTCAACGCGTAAAAAAGCCCATGCCTCAACTAGAAGACTACGCCTATGGCATGGACCTGGACGTTGGTAAGTTGGTGTATGTATCACCCAGTGTGCGGTACTGCGGTAATGTAAGAAGCATGATGACCTACGAAGACTCGAAAGGCGAACTGCACATGGTTCGCTACCTGGTGAAGGGCGAGTGTGTTAATAGCCGTTAAGACTCATCAAGATGATCCCTGCGGCCACCGGATCATAGAAGCTCAATGCCGAACCGGCGCAGCAGTATGGCGAAGCCTCCGAAGCTGGCCATTGTGATGAGGATGCTGCTGATCAGTGTCGGCCAAAAGCCGAGCTTAGGTAGCAGCAATGGAAAAGCAATAAACATCGGTAGGGTCGGAAGCACGTACCAGAACGTGTACCAAGCATGGTTGGAGATCTTCTCCATGCTCTGGTTCTCTAAATAGAGCCAGACCAACGTCACGACCGTGACCAAGGGTAGGGCGGCGACCAAGCCGCCCAGCTTGTCGCTGCGTTTCGCCAGCTCTGACACGAGAATCACTATACCGGCAGTGAGTAGGTACTTCGTGATGATCCAGGCCATCGCTGAGCCTTCTGGAGGTTGTTGACGAGGGCAGGCGAAGCCATTCACCAACCCCCTTGAAGCGCTCTTGCCGTTTACGGCATCCCTCACCGCATTTTTTTTGCAACATCACCCTCAGCCAGGAGGGTGATGTGTTTGCATGGTGTTTACCGATCGGTCAGTGCGAGGGTGAGGGAACGCTCTCGTGGAAAGCTGCCCGCTCGATCTGGATGGTGCAGTGATGGATTTCGAATGCATCGCTGACAGCATCCACGACGGCCGCCAACACAGCATCCCCATCTGCAGAATCCCGAACCACTACGTGCGACGTCATCACGTTACTGCCACTGCTGACAGCCCACACGTGCAAGTCATGAACGTCCGTCACGCCATCTACTCCGAGGATGGTGGCCTCGATTGCCGTAACGTCGAGCCCCCTCGGGACACCCTCCATGAGGATCCCCAGGCTTTCGCGAAGCAACTGCCACGTCCGCGGCAGAACCCAAAGGCCGATCGCCACAGCGACAATCGTGTCGACCCAGGTCCAGCCGGTGAAGCGGATGATAAGTGCCGCGATGATTACGCCAAGCGAGCCGAGCATGTCGCTCCAAACTTCGAGGTAGGCTCCTTTGACGTTGAGGCTTTCGTTGCTCGCAGATGCCAGAAGGCGCATCGAAATTAGGTTGATGATCAGGCCGGCGATTGCGATCCACATCATCGCTCCGGTAGCGATCTCCGCCGGCATGAAGAAGCGCTGGTAGGCCTCATACAAGATGTACATCGCCACCAGGAAGAGCAGCACGGCGTTGAACGTCGAAGCCAGAATTTCCAGGCGCGCATAGCCGAAGGTTCTTTTCTGATCCGCCGGCCGCTTGGCTATCTGAAGTGCAATCAGTGAGATCGCCAAGGCGGCAGTATCTGTGAACATGTGAGATGCGTCCGACAGCAGCGCCAGGCTGCCGGTAATCCACGCACCGATCACTTCTGCAATCATGAAGCTGCCAGTCAAGCCGAGCGCCATGATTAGCTTCTTCTGATGCCCCTCGCGTACTGCAGCGCTGCCATGGTCATGATTTGAACCCACGTATTTCTCCTTGCGCAGGGTTGTGGTCTCGTTGGCCTTCCTGTCTACCTAGCCTTAGAGCGTCGCTTGGCCACAGTGACTGCAAAATCTTGCTCCTGCACTCAGCAGCGAGCCGCAGGCGGTGCAACCACTCGATAGCGGTGTTCCGCAGTTTAGACAAAAGCGTGCTGACGGATCGTTGGCCGTCCGGCACTGCCTGCAGCCCTGCAGATCTTTGATGGGGGCAGGAGTGGGAGGGCGCCCGCCGTCATACACCTGATTACCGCCGTCGCAGCCCTGCTGCCGGCCATGGCGATCATATTGCTCGGCCCCATGTCCCCCGCTGTGGTGCTTGCCTCCACCGTGGTTTCCACGGCCATGGTGCCCGCCCAGGATGTTTTTGAAAAAGCTCATGGTATTCGCCCCTCATTGATGGGTGACATATTAACGAGCAAAAGTTGAAAATAATATTCTGCTCGCGAGAAAGACTTGTAAGTTGAATTGAAAGTTCAAAATTAGCCTACGACAAAACGAAACCGTTTTGTTTGTGAAATTAAATTTATCTAGCTGAGCGGAGCATTGCTTTTGGTGGGTAGTATCCCCCTAATTTTGATCATAGCGTGATCAATGACAATCAAAACAGCAGTAATTGGATTTCTGTCAGCATTGTAATCCCGAGGTCATCGTGTCGTTATCAGGTCCCGGAAATAATGCGCTCAGCGAGATTCATTTCTCTTTTTATCCCTATGCCTCACACATACTAAGCGTCCCCAACGCCTAGGGGCCTAAGGCCTCTGACGCTCCGCACATTGCGCAATCGCTCAGCATCTGTCGACGGTTTGCCTTGTAGCTCCCGCTAACTCCATAGCTACCGCCATGGATAAGCAGCTTCCAGAGTTTGATAATGACACCTTCCAAATCCATTGTTCACACCCTGTTAAGCAAATGGATCTTTGCTATTCGCAATGCGCGGCAGAAAGGCATCAGTACTAATTTGCTAATCGGCCTGGTGACTTTTTGGTTACTGCTATTCGCGAACGCTGAGCTCTGGAACGTGCTCTGGAAGCTGGTATTCAAAACCGATGAAGTGAACTGGCAGCTAGCGGCTAGCCTCCCAGTCATAGTATTCGCATGGGTGTTTACCGTTCTGAGCTTGCTGTCATGGGGGCGGCTGGCCAAACCCATACTGTGCCTGGTACTGATCAGCGCGTCTTTTGCGAGTTACTTCATGAATGCCTACGGCATCGTGATCGATTACACAATGTTCACCAACGTTGTGGAGACCGACGTCGCTGAGGCAACCGAGCTGCTGAATTGGAAGCTCGGTCTTTGGGTCGCAATGGTTGGGGTGTTGCCCGTCTACCTGATTGCCCGGGTTCCCCTCCGGCGCAAGCCTTGGGCCAAAGCTTTGGTCAGCAGGTTCATTGCTCTGTCGCTCGCTCTGTTGACCTTATCTGGCATCGCGTTGAGTCAGTACCAGTCGTATGCCTCCTTGCTGCGCAACAATCGGGAGATCCGGCTGATTCTGGTACCTACCAACTTGTTTGCGGCTGGCCATGGGTACCTGAAGCGTCAGCTGGCCTCACCTAAAACGCTGACGGCCATTGGTACTGATGCGGTAGTTAATCGACAGGGTGCGGCTCGTAAACCCAGGCTGCTGGTACTGGCAGTAGGAGAGACCGCTCGCTCCGCCAACTTCTCCCTCAACGGCTACTCCCGTGAAACGAATCCGGAACTAGAAAAGCGAAATGTCATTAGCTTCACGAACGTGAGCTCCTGCGGTACCGCTACCGCGGTCTCGCTGCCATGCATGTTCCTGGACGTGGGTAAGGCCCAGTACAAAGATGGCTTGGCCAAGAGCCGAGAAGGGCTGCTCGACGTGCTTCAACGCGCTGGCATCAGTGTCATGTGGACTGACAACAACTCGGGGTGCAAAGGGGTCTGCGACAGGGTTCCCAACCACAAGGCTGCCTCTCACGCGGATTCCCAACTGTGCACCAGCGAGGAGTGTAAGGACGGGGTGCTGCTCACGGAGATGCAAGACTTCATCAAGCGCCAGGAAGGCGATGCTGTCCTGGTGCTCCACTACAAAGGCAGTCACGGCCCGGCCTACTACAAGCGCTACCCCTCGCAATTCAAGAAATTCGCACCGGTGTGCGAGACCAACGAGCTCGACAAATGTAAGCAGGAGGAGGTGGTCAATGCCTACGACAACTCAATCCTCTACACCGATTATGTGACTGCAAATCTCATCGATATCCTGGCGGCCAACACCAAGTTCGACACTGCGCTGATGTACGTTTCGGACCACGGCGAATCGCTGGGGGAGGGTGGGCTCTATCTACACGGGCTGCCTTACGCGATGGCTCCTGACGAGCAAACAAAGGTGCCGTTGGTACTTTGGATGTCTGACTCGCTCGCGAAGAGCGAAAAGGTCAACGTGGGTTGTTTGAAAGCTCAAACCACGTCACCGCTGAGCCACGACAACCTGTTCCACACCGTGCTCGGCATGATGAACGTCCAGACGTCTTCGTATCGCTCAGCGCTGGATTTCACTGCCCCTTGTAAGCCCTTTGTCGGAGGCTCTTATTCTGGCCTCTGAATGTTCGATGTGGACCGGATCATCGGCCAGGCGGTTCTGCACCAGCCTGCTTTGACAGCTGAGAGAAGCTGGACTAATTACATAGCTGCATTCAACAACCCAAGCGGAAAAGGAAGTTTTGCATGAGCATCAAGCCAGGCCCAAAGCGCACCAATGAAGATGGCACTCCGGACAAAAGGCAGCGAGTCACCCCTGAAAAGCAGAAGGACCATCCGGACCTGAAACCCCACAAGCACAAAAAGGGGGAGTAAGAAAAAAGCAGCTCTCGGGAGCTGCTTTTTTTTTGGGGCTGTGTGCAAACCCTCCCGACCGTCTCGCTGATCAATCGGACCGCGTCGTGAGTCTTCCGCTTGGCTTGATGGATTCTGAAGCTACCTCCGGATCGGTTATCCCTTCAGTGCGGACGACGAGACTGATATCCCAGAGCGTTGAGCTGATACTCGCTGACAGCCCGAAATTGTGATTCTGCGATTTGACGCAGGCGCTCAACCTCTTCGGCAGATGAGCCAGAAGCCTGCGCCTCGTGGTATTGCTTCATCGCATCCACTGCGTCGGTATACATGGGGTGGTCGGGGAGAAGAGCTGGTATCTTTTTCGTCATGTAGCGGCAGGTCCTCACTGGATAGTCGACGGTGGTTTACCTGCTTTGAGGAGCTGAAAATCAATGACCGCCTGATAGAGCGAATCTGCCAATAGGTGAAGACGCTGTACCTCAAGGTCTGGCAATCCAGCAGCCTCCGCTTCGTGGGCCTGTCGGATAGCTTCAAGCGCTTGCCTCATCAGTGGCTCACCAGCCTCGACCATTCCAATGAATGTGCGCTTCACAACATTTTGCTCCATTCAGCTGAAGATGAATTATAGGACACCGCGGCGTGGCAAGGCCCCGAGCAGCACAGGTGTTCGACGTCCGGCTGAACGAACCAATGAGGAGCGCGCTGGCCTGGGGAGTGGCCAGGGCGCGTGTCATAGCTACGTTGTAAACCACTTTTTTCACTGTAAACCACTGTGTGTTGCCGCTGACCGAAAACTGACCCAGTAGAGGCTGTTCTGCCGACTGAAAACT
>JADHEF010000393.1_pt1 | contig 48188 bp, 37 predicted proteins | sample 8952391 | NCBI WGS metagenome assembly JADHEF01 (sample SAMN16124439, study PRJNA663245) | bioreactor sludge metagenome | isolation source: sludge (nitrite) | place: India:Bengaluru | collected 2019-02-28 | reverse complement strand
CTTCAACCCGCACGCCTACGAGCCCCGGGCCGAAGACATCAAGCGCATCGGCACGATGGACGTGGTGGTGCTCAACGGTGTCGGCCATGACGACTTCGCCGACCGCATGATCGCCGCCAGCGAAAAACCCGGCATCGCGACCATCGAGGCCAACCAGAACGTACCGTTGCTGGCGGCCACGGGCATTGCCGCGCGCGGCGCCGGCAAAGTGGTCAACCCGCACACCTTCCTGTCCATCAGCACCACCATCGCCCAGGTCAACAACATCGCCCGCGAACTGGGCAAGCTCGACCCGGACAACGCCAAGCTGTACACGCAAAACGCCCGCGCCTATGCCAAACGCCTGCGCGCCCTGCGTGCCGAGGCGCTGGCCAAGGTAACCGAAGCGCCCAGCGCCACCTTCCGGGTTGCCACCATCCATGCCGCCTACGACTACCTGGTGCGCGACTTCGGCCTGGAGGTGACCGCCGTGGTCGAACCGGCCCACGGCATCGAGCCCAGCCCGGCCCAGCTGAAAAAGACCATCGACCAGCTCAAAGCCCTGGATGTGAAGGTGATCTTCTCGGAAATGGACTTCCCGTCCGCCTATGTCGAAACCATCCAGCGTGAATCCGGCGTACGCCTGTACCCGCTGACGCACATTTCCTACGGTGAATACACCAAAGAGAAGTACGAAGTGGAGATGAAGCGCAACCTCGACACCGTGGTGCGCGCCATCCAGGAGAACCGCGCATGACCGCCGCCGCCAACCTGGTGAAGGCCTGTGGGCCACGCATCGAATTCGCCGACGTCGACCTCACCCTGGGCCGTACACGCATCCTTGAACACGTCAGCTTCGGCGTTGCTGCCGGGAGCGTGCATGCCATCGTCGGCCCCAACGGCGGCGGCAAGAGTTCGCTGATCAAGACCCTGCTCGGGCAAATGCCACACCAGGGCCAACTGACCCTGCATTGGCCGGGTGAGCGCGAGGTGATCGGTTATGTGCCACAAGCGCTGGAGTTCGACCGTGGCCTGCCAATGACCGTAGATGACTTCATGGCTGCCATGTGCCAGCGGCGCCCGGCTTTTCTCGGCTTGTCGCGCCGCGTGCAGCCGGCCATTGATGCGGCCTTGGCGCGGGTCGGCATGCTCGACAAGCGCAAACGGCGCATGGGCACATTGTCTGGCGGCGAACGCCAGCGTGTGCTGTTGGCCCAAGGCCTGATCCCCGAGCCGCAGTTGCTGGTACTGGACGAGCCCATGTCGGCCCTCGATGAAGCCGGTATCCAGGTGTTCGAGCAGTTACTGCAGGGCTGGCGCCAGGCCGGCACCACAGTGCTGTGGATAGAACACGACCTGGAGGCCGTGCTGCGCCTGGCCGACCGGGTCACTGGCCTGAGCCGCCAGGTGTTGTTCGATGCCCCGCCGGCCCAGGCCCTCACACCAGAGCGCCTGCTTGGCCTGTTCTCTGTTCACCCGCGTAGCGAGAGCCTTGCCTCATGAGTTTTGAAGCATTTCGCCAACTGGTCCAGGACTGGGCCACGGCTGGTTACTTGCCTGAGGCTCTGGCCTACGGCTTCGTGGTCAATGCCTTGCTGGCTGGCCTGATGATTGGCCCGGTACTGGGCGGCCTGGGCACCCTGGTGGTGGTCAAGCGCTTTGCGTTCTTTTCCGAAGCCGTGGGCCATGCTGCACTGACCGGGGTAGCCATCGGCATCCTGCTCGGTGAGCCCTACACCGGCCCTTATGGCAGCCTGTTCGGTTACTGCCTGCTGTTCGGCATCTTGCTCAACTTCCTGCGCAACCGCACCGGTCTTTCACCCGACACGCTGATCGGCGTGTTCCTGTCGGTGTCGCTGGCGCTGGGCGCCAGCCTGCTGCTGATGCTGGCCGGCAAGATCAACGTGCACATCCTCGAAAACGTGCTGTTCGGCTCGGTGCTGACCGTCAGTGGCCAGGACCTGGTGGTGCTGGGTATCGTCGCAGTACTGGTGCTGGCTCTGGCCGTGCCGCTGTACAACCGCATCATGCTGGCCAGTTTCAACCCGCAACTGGCGGCCGTGCGCGGGGTGGCAGTGAAAACCCTGGATTACCTGTTCGTGGTGCTGGTGACCCTGGTGACCGTGGCCGCAGTGAAGGTGATCGGGGCCATTCTGGTCGGTGCACTGCTGGTCATCCCCGCTGCGGCTGCACGCCTGGTCAGCCAGTCGCTCAAGGGGTTTTTCTTCGTCTCGGTACTGATCGCCACCTTGAGCACCCTGCTCGGTATCCTGCTGCCGATCGTCTTCGACCTGCCCGTGCCGTCGGGCGCCGCGATCATCCTGGTCGCCGGCATCTGCTTTGCCCTGGCCGCCCTGGCCCGCGCCCTCGTCCCACGCCTGCAAGGAAACCCGGCATGAACCTGAAACGCCTGACCCTGGCGCTGGCCTTGGCCGGCCTGCCGTCGCTGTCTTTTGCCACGCAAGTGCTGACCACCCTGCCCATCACCCACAGCCTGGCCAGCGCCCTGCTTGACGGCACGGCGGTGCAACTCAAACGGGCGGCACCGGCCAACCTGCCGGCCAGCCGCCAGCCGTCGTATTTCAGCTCGCGCGGTGGTCCCAGCCTGGAGAAAGCCGCACAGCAGGCCGACGCGGTGATCGGTGTACGCTCGATCTGGCGTGACGACCCGCTGTACCCGATGGCCCGGCGCAGCAACATCCGTATCGTCGAAATCGATGCCGCACGCCCGGTGGATGGCGCGCTGCCCGGCATTGCGGTCACAGGTGATGATGCCTACGGCACCTACCCCTGGCTCAACCCGACCAACCTCGGGCGTATGGCCGATGTAGTGGCCAATGATCTGGAGCGGCTGGCACCGGACGACAAGGCGAAGATCCAGGGCAACCTGGCAGGGCTCAAGCGCCAGTTGCTTGAGCTATCGGCCAGCAGCCAGACACGCCTGGCCAAGGTCGACAACCTGACGGTGGTGAGCTTGTCCGAGCGGTTGGGATACCTGGCCAGCGGCTTGAACCTGGATGTGGTGGAGCAGCCGCTGCCGACCGAATGGGACGCTGCCGCGCTCCAGGCGCTGGGGGAGAACCTGAAAGCGCAGGATGTGGCACTGGTGCTGGACCATCGGCAACCGGACGCGGCGGTGGCCGAGGTGATCAAGGCTGCCGGGGCGAAGCTGGTGGTGGTGGAGAGCGATCCTGAGGATGCGTTTGCCGGTTTGAAGACCAGTGTCGACCAGGTGGTTGGGGCGCTGGGCGAGAGCTGATCTCGCCTGTGCCGGCCTCTTCGCGGGCAAGCCCGCTCCCACAGGGACCGCGCAGCCCCTGGGCTCACTGATTGCATTGTGAGGGCCTTGAGCCTATTACCGCTCTCAGTCCCAGCGGCATTCCTGTGGGAGCGGGCTTGCCCGCGAAGAGGCCGGTACAGGCAACACAATGCTACCGTTTCATGCACCTCTGATAGCGCTCATCCACCCGCCCGGCAAACCACGCCGTGGTCAGCTTGCGGGTGATCTTCGGGCTCTTCAGCTCGATCCCCGGCAACACCGCCCGTGGCACCGGCTTGCCAGCCTTGGCATCTGCCAAGGCAAACACCCCGCTGTACAGCTTGCTGTCCTCGAACGCCAAACTGTCGCCCTCTTCCAGCTGGCTGCGAATCTGCGGATTACGCAGCCCCAGCTTCACCCCCAGCTTGCGCGCAGCCAGTTCAGTGCTCCCTGGCATGATCGCCCCCGGCGCAACAAGGTCACCATCCAAGGCCAGCGTCACGCCAGTCGCCTTGCTCAGTGCCGCCTGGAAGGCCGCGTTACGGCTGGCGTACCAACCGGCGTTGAAGTCGGCAAAACGGTAAAGCTGGCGCTCGTAGTTGACCGGGTAGCCCAACAGGTGGGCAATACCGAAGTACATGCCGCCACGCCGGCTGAATACCTCCTGGCGAATGCTGCCATCGTGGCTGTAGGGGTAGCCCTGCGCGTGCTTTTCGGCAAAATCGATGCTGACCTGCATCGGACCACCGGTATGCACCGGGTTGAGCCCGCCCAGTAACGTCTTGCCCAACGGCACACGGGCTATCACCTCGTCGTACAGCTCGCTCAACTGCTTCTCGCTGCGCACTGCCTGCAAGCGCTGCTGGTAGCTTTGGCCGTTGCCCGAGGGTGTCTTCAGCGCACCGTCGACCAACAATTTGGGGATATGCAGGCGCGCGGCGCGACGGTCGATTTCCTCGCGGGCGATACGCCCCAGGTTGGGTACCTGCGGGTCGGCGCTGAAAGTGGATTCCTGTTCAGTCACGGCCAGCACCGCACACAGGTTGCTTTTGCTCGGGGTAATACGCTGGGTTTCGAACGCCACCTGAATGTCCCTGGCCCAGCCCTCGCGGTCCTTGGTCTGGGCCGGCAATAGCCGCAACAGTTGCGCACGGACCTTGGCCGTGTCCGCCTCGGGCGCTTCCTCACGGTGCCCGACGCAGCCTTGCAGCAGCGCCAGGGCCATCAACCCGGCGGCCAGTAACCGGCCGTTCAGGGCTGTTCACCGACCAGCAGTACGGCCTTGTGTGGATCAATCAGCATTGTCTGCCCCTTGCCTGGAAAAAGGCCTAGCCTCCCCCAGGCAAGCGGCAACGTCAATCAGGCGGACAGCCGAAGCGGCTGCAGTGATGCGGTCAACGCGTCGAGCACGGGGTCTTCGTGCTCATGGATGAAGAAGTGGCCACCCGGGAACATCTGCAGCGAGAAGTCACCATGGGTTTCCTTGCGCCAGGCCTGCAACTGCTCTTCGCTGGCCCGGTCGTCCGCGCCGCCCAGCACGTGCAGCGGGCACTGCAGGGCCGGCCGCTGACGGTAGGCGTAAGTGCCACAGAGCAGAAAATCCGCGCGCAAGGTCGGCAAGGTCAGGCTCATCAGCTCGGCGTTGGCCAGCACTTCCTCGGGCGTACCCTGAAGCTCGCGCAACTCGCTGATCAGCTCGGCGTCGCTCTTGGGCTCGCGCCAGTCCTTGCCATCGTAATCCTCGCGCCGGGTCGGGGCTGCGGTACCGCAGGCAAACAATGCCAGTGGCGACGGGCAGCCCAGCGCTTGCAGTTCATGGGCCAGCTCGAAGGCCAGCAACGCCCCCAGGCTATGGCCAAGCAACGCATAGGGCCCATTGGCCGCCAGGCGCTGCTCGGCGGCCAGTTGCCGGGCCAGCGCCTGCATGTCGGTGTGCAACGGCTCGGCCATGCGTGCGCCACGCCCGGGCAGCTCCACCGGGCGCACCTGCAGCCACGCCGGCAGCTTGCGCCGCCAGCGGCTGTAAACCATGGCGCTGGCCCCGGAATACGGCAGGCACAGCAGGTTCAGTGCGGTCACTGGGCGGCGGCTTCGGCCATTTTCTGGCGCAGGCTCAGTGGGCGCATGTCGGTCCAGACCTCATCGATGTAGGCCAGGCATTCCTTCTTCAGGCCGCTCTTGCCCACGGCACGCCAGCCGTTGGGGATGGCCTTGTAGTCGGGCCAGATCGAGTATTGCTCTTCGTGGTTGACCACTACCTGAAACTGGATATCGTCGCGGTCGAAAACGGAAGTCATTGCCTGTCTCCTTGAATGATGGATGCCGCTGTGCACGTGGTGCAGGGGGGCTTTCAAGTAGACGTAGGGCGCTGCGGGAAAATTAGTGCGTCCAATGCAGAGAAATGATCGCGCAACCTTTCAGGTTTTGCGCAGGACACGCGCCCGGCTATCGCGCGACATTGGCGCCATCAGCCACCCTGCACTAGCGTTGTGCTACCAGCCAGCCTCAACGTTCATCCGGAGCCCTTACCCATCATGCCGGACCTGCGCCCGAACCCGACGCTGTGCCTGGAGTACCGTGCCGAGCAGCCTATTCACCACGCGTTCCTCGAGCAGGCCGGTCGCTGCCCGGATGCCACCGCCATCATCGCCCAGCACACCACCTGCAGCTATGCACAACTCGCGCAGATCAGCCAGGGCGTTGCCGCCTATCTGGTAGAAAACGCTGCCAGCGGCACCGATCGTGTGGTCATCGTCGCCAGCCGCAGCGCCGCCCTGGTATACGCCATGCTCGGCTGCCTGCGGGCTGGCCTGGCCTTTACCGTGGCCGACGCCGCCTACCCTCCTGCGCGCATTGCACAGATCGTCCGCACATTGGGGCCGGCCGTGGTCCTGCGCTGTGGCGAGGCAACCGTCGATACCGACGGCCCTCTTGTCGTTACGGTGCCGCAAGCCCCCGCAGACGCACTGCAAGCCTTCCCCAACCTGCCTGTGGCGCTGCCCGTCGTAAACCCCGAACACCCCGCCTACATCACCTTCACCTCAGGCAGCACCGGCGAACCCAAGGGCATCGTCACCCATCACGCGCCGCTGGTGCACTTCATCGACTGGCATGTACGCCAGCATGGCTTCACCCAGGCCGACACCTTCTCCCTGCTTTCCGGCCTGGGCCACGACCCGGTGTACCGCGACGTGTTCACACCTCTGTCGATTGGCGCGACCATCGCCTGCCCTGCCCAGTCAACCCTGACCGACCCGTCCCGGCTGGCCAACTGGATTCACCAGCACAACGTGAGCGTGATCCACCTCACCCCGCCACTGGGCAAGCTGATCGAAACCGGCGCACACCTGAATGGCCAGGTACTCGACCGGCTACGCTACCTGTTCTGGGGCGGCGATGCACTCAGCCCGGCGCTGTACCAACAGATCCGCGCCATTGCGCCCAACGCCGTCAACGTGAACTTCTACGGCACCACCGAAACACCACAAGCAATGGCCTTCCATACGCTTGACCCGCGCGCCGACAATGCGCGTGTCCCGTTGGGCAAGGGCATCGCCAATGCACAGTTGCTGGTGGTCAACCCGGCCAACCAGTTGGTCAGCGAAGGGGAAACGGGCGAAATACTGATTCGCAGCCCCTACCTGTCCCAGGGCTACTGGGGCGACCCGGCACTGACCGAGGCCAAGTTCGTCGCCAACCCGTTCACCGGCGACCCAAGCGACCGCTGCTACCGCACGGGTGACCTGGGCACCTACCTGGCCGATGGCAGCGCCCGTTTTCTGGGACGCGGCGACAGCCAGGTGAAAATCCGTGGCCATCGCATCGAGCTGGCGGAAATCGAAAACGCCATCACCCGCCACCCACACATCGGGCAATGCGTGGTCGTGGCCAACCACGACAGCGCCTCGATCCGGCTGGTTGCCTATTGCGTCAGCCGCAAGCCCACCACCGCCGATGAACTGCGCCAGGCGCTCAGCGGCCAACTGCCGGACTACATGGTGCCGGCGCTTTTCGTGTTCCTCGATGCCCTGCCGCTCACCCCAAACGGCAAGCTCGACAAACGCGCCCTGCCTGCGCCCTTTGACGACACGGCCAACGTGCTCCTGTCCCCACTGGCGGAAAAGCTGAGCACCGCCTGGGCGCGCATCCTCCAGGTGCCACGCCTGGACGCCAGGTTGAGTTTTGTCGAGCTGGGCGGCGACTCGCTGTCGTTCGTGCAGGCCTCACGCGTGCTGGAGGAGCTGATCGGCCACCTCCCTGAACGTTGGGAAACCCTGTCGGTGTGCCAGCTGGCAGAGCTGAGCGCACCGCCCAAGGGCCCTTGGCGGGTGATGGAAATGCCGGTGTTCGTGCGCATGCTCGCCATCATCCTGATCGTCGTCGGCCACCTGAGCGAGTTCGACCACTGGCTGATCGTGGGCGAAACGTCGGTGCTGTTTCTGGTTTCCGGCATCAGCCTGGCGCGGTTCCAGCTCAAGGCCATCGAAGAACGTGGCGATGCGCGCACACTGCTCAGGTCGCTGGCAGCCATCGTGGTGCCAACGGTGCTGTACACCGCGCTGATCCAGCTGGTGTTCGACCAGCTGCACTGGCAATCGCTGCTGTTGGTTTCCAACTGGTTCCCGGCCAGCGAGGTCAGTGTGTTCAATTACTGGTACATCGAAGTGCTGGTACAGATGATCCTGATCATCGGCCTGGTGTTGTCGATCCGGCGTGTGCGCCAGGTGGTCCTTGCCGACCCGTTCCGCTGCCTGATCATTGCGACCTGTGCGCTGGTGGCAGTGGATGTGTTGGTCAGCCGCTTCGTGTTCGACGCCGGTGCGCTGTTCAACCGGGTACCACAGCATTTCCTGGCCGTCATGGTGTTGGGCATGGCAGCGCACCATGCCGACACTACCGCGCGTAAATGGGTGGCCAGCGCGGTGGCGGTGCTGGTGGTCGGCGAACTGGACCTGATGGCAATTGCTGGCGTGGGCTGGCAGGCGTTCTCGCGCTATATCGATATCGCCCTGCCGGCGATGCTGGCCCTGATCTGGGTGCGCTCGGTGCCAGTGCCTGCCTTGGTGGCCCGGGCAGGTGCGGTGATTGCCTCGTCAACCTTGTATATCTACCTGACGCATTTCCAGTTCCAGTCGCTGGCAGACCGTATTTTCAATCACCCGCTGTTCGAGGTAACCCTGGCACTGGCCGGCGGAGTGCTGGTGGCCTACTGCTGGAATACCCTGTTGCGCCTTCTATTCACCCGCCGGAACAAGCAGGACCCGGCGCGCGGGGCAGATACGGCCGAGCGCGCCACCTCCGCTTGAGGCTGGGCAACTTCGGGGCCGCTTTGCGGCCCCGGTTGCTCTAATGGCCTACCCCGCCTGCACGATGATCTGGCTCTGCAGGTCGCGGACCATCGCCTCCAGCGCCGGTTTCATGGCTGTGAAGTCCTCAGGCGTACATACCACGTCCGGCCGGCTGAACCTGAAACGCCGCTCCACCACCACCGCATTGCCCTCCTGGGTGTAGCGGGCGCTGTAGTCGACGTTGCCATCCTGCAACTTCACAGGTTTGGGAATCGCCAGCACATTGACCTGGGCCGGGAACTCGAAGCGCGAAGTTTCCACCACATCGTTGGAAATGCACACGAAGCGCTGGCTGCGTTCCTTCTCCAGCGTGAAGCTGTACACGCTCTGCGAAATACCGCCCGCCAGGCTGGTCAGGGTCGCCACGCCCACCGGCCCTGGCAGGTTGACCAGGTTTTCCGTGTGCCCGTCCACGGTGCTGACAAAGTCGCCGTTGGCGGCAGGCGGTGCAACCTTGAACGAACCGCTGCCACGCTGGCCATAAGCAGCCAGTACTCTTTCCACCAGCATGTCGCGGTCTGCCGGCTTCATCAGTTTCACGCCAAAGCGGCTCATCTCGCTGGCCCAACCCTTCACCGTCGACACGTGGGTGAAGTCGGCGGCGCCATCGGCCTTTACCTTGAACAACAAGTCACTGGAAACCTGGTTCAGTTGCATGGCCGGGGTTTTGCCAAACTCGCCGGTGGCCGTCAGCAGCACACGCTTGTTCAGCACGGTCAGTGGCAGGTAACCCGCCGCTATCGACGGGTCGGTCGAGTCCAGGTACAAGTCCAGGCTTGGCACATAGGTGATCACATGGTTCAGAACACCCAAGGTCGGCACTTTGGGGAATACATAGGCATTGCCCTGGTTCACCAGCGCGGGTGTGCTCTTGATACCCGCCGCGCTCAACAGCGCTTCCAGCAACGCGACATGGTCCTTGCAGTCACCGTAGCGGTTGTCCAGCACGGTTTGCGCGGCATGCGGCACTACCCCGCCAGCACCGACATACACCGCCACGTAGCGGATGTTCTCGCGCACCCAGTCACTGAGGACAAGCGCCTTTTCCCGCGCAGTGGGCAACCCCGCTGTCAGGCGCTTCGCCAGGTCGCTGATCTGTGGCGTGACCTCGACCGTAGCCCTGGCCTGATACGCCTGGGCGAAATCCTTGAAGCCGGAGAAGGTCGACACCGCCAGGTAGTGGCCGTAGTCCAGGTACGACACCGCCCCGGTCTCGATCCGCGCCCGCGCCGCCGGCACGTAGTCCCAGCGATGCACTGTGCGCCCTTGGCCGGTGGCAGGTGACGATGCCTTGAAGCCGCGGGCATCGGCCTGCAGCGGCATATCCTGCGGCAAGTCATAGGTCAGCGAAAACTGCCCGACCGGGTGAAACTGCGGCGCGGTAATGTCTTCGAAGTGCCCTGGGAACAGCGGTGTCGTGCGGTTACGTTGATAACGCAACACCAGCCGGTCGCCCACCGCCACCTCGGGGAAGATGACCACCTTGTTGACCGAGTCCTGGAACATCGGCGCCTGCGCAGAGGCGCGCTCCTGCTGCTCCTTGATGTGCGCGGCATCCACCTGCACCTTGCGGCCGTCGGGCTTTTGCGTGTACGCCTCCAGCACCTCCAGCGTTTCTAACGAACGGTTGTAGCTTAACGGCTGTTCGGCATTGGCCTTGATGGCGCGCTCTTCGTTGATCAGCATGACGCTGTCTACATCCACACGGTAGCTGCCGTCCTTCTGCACCACGAATGTCTGCGCGGTCTTTTCCAGGGTGACAGAACGGTCAGTGCCATCGGTAAAGGCATGGGCAAGGCTGCCCCAGAGCATTGCAACAGGCAGCAGGACAGCTGCCAGGTAAGGCTTTTTCAGCATGGAGATCCTTCTCGATCAGCGGACAACAATCGACAATGATACTCATTGGCGCCCACTGATGGCAAAGTGATTACATGCGTCAGGCCTGTCCGGCCAGTTCGGCCAGTTCGGCCAGTACCTCTACCGAGGTGGTGACTTGGCGGAAGTGATGCTGCCACAACGTGATGCCCAGCTTGCCCGAGCGGTCCAGCGAAGAGCCTACGGTCATGTCCGTCACCAGGGTAGGTGTCAGCCCCGCATCGAACAGGGCAAAGCCAGCGGCCAGCACGCAGGTTTCGGTCTGCAGCCCGCACACCAGCACCCGCTCTACACCCAGCTGCCGAATGTACTCGATAGTTTCTGCGCTCTGCCCGTAGCCATGCTTGATAAAGACCTGGTCGGCCTCGACCAGGCTCTCGTCCTCAGCCGCCGGGTGCCAGCCGAGTTGCCGCTCGAACGGCGTGACCTGTTCGTCATGCAACTCGACCGAGGCAATGGTAGGGATATTCGCTGACAACCGCCGCAAACCATCGACCAGCCATTCGGGCGGGCTGAAGGTGGACTGGACATCGACGATGAGCAAAACCTGGCGCATAGCGTACTCCGGCCATTGGCAAAATGGCGCGGAGTATAACGCGTGGCGTGGGGGCTTGATCACCAGTCGTACGTCATCTCCACCGACGCCACCCGCTCCTGCCCGTAATAGCAGCCAAACGCGTAGTTGCAGTCCGATACATACTCGCGGTCGAAGATGTTCTGCACATTCACACTGGCCTGCAGGCCGCGCAGGCTGGGGTCGAGCTTGCCCAAGTCGTAGCTGACGGTAGCGTCGTACACGGCAAAGGCCGGTACATCGAACGTGTTGGCCGAGTTACCCGGCTTGCGGCCGGTGTACCGGGCACCCGCGCCGAAGGACAGGCCATTGAGCACGGCCTGGGTGAAGTGGTAATCCACCCATAAGGTGGCCGACACAGGGGCCTGCGACTCGTTGCGGTTGCCCTGGTCGCCGTAGGTGCTCTTGGTGTAGAACGAGTCGATGTAGGTGGCAGCGGCCAGTACATCGACGTTCTCGATGCTGGATTTGAGCTCCAGCTCCACCCCACGCGAACGCACCTCGCCATTTTGCGATTCGTACTGCGGGTACTCGGTATCACCGGTCAGCACGTTCTTCTGCTTCACCTGGAATACCGAAGCGGTGAACAAGGTGCCATCGAATGGCTGATACTTCAGCCCCACTTCGTATTGCTCGCCTTCGGTAGGCTCGAACGCCTTGCCGCCACGCTCGGGCGCTGCAGTGCCCAAGGTGGGCAAGAACGACTGGGAGTAGCTGACATACGGTGCCAGGCCGAACTCGGTGACATAGGTCAGGCCGATGCGCCCTGTGAACTTGCTGTCGCGCTGAGAGGCAATGCTGTGCGCCAGCAGGTCCTTGTTGTCGATTTCAGCCCAGTCCTGGCGCCCGCCTACCGTCAGGATCCAGTTGTCCAGCTTGATCTGGTCCTGCAAGTAGACGCCGGTCTGGCGCACGGTGTTGTCCCAACGGGTATCCAGCACCGGGGTCACGTTGCCGGTGGGGTAGTTGTTCTTGCCATAGAGATCGACCGGCAGCACGTTGTAGGCGTTGTAGCCATCGTACTTGCGCGAGAAATGGCGGTAGTCCACGCCCGTCAGCAAGGTGTGTTGCAGCGCCCCGGTGTTGAACTTGTATTCCAGGTTGTTATCGATGGTGTACGCGATATTGTGCTGGCGCCAATCGAGCTTGACCCGGTTGGCGCGGGTGTAGTCGACCACATCGCCCTCGGTCACGAAGCTGCGCAGGTAAAAACCCTTGTAGCGGTCACGTACATCGGTGTATCGCGCCGTTGAGCGCCAGGCCAGGTCATCGTTGAAACGGTGGCTGAAGTCGTAACCCAGAACGTACTGGTCGCGCTTGTAATCGTTGTAGTGGGAATCGCCCGAGAAGAAGTCGCGGTCGATCCTCTGGCCAGTGGGACCACGCTTGAGCGAGCCGATCATCGGCAGCGATTGATAGTCGGCAAGGCCATCATCGCGCTGCACTTGCGCCAGCAACGTCAGGGATGTGTCCTCGTTCGGCGCCCAGGTCAGGCTAGGCGCCAGCAACAAGCGTTCGCTGTGCGTGTGAGCGACCATTTCGTTGCCTTTGTCGGCAACGCCAACCAGGCGATAGGTGAACACCTTCTGCTCATCCAGTGGCCCGCTGGTATCGAAGGCACCGTTGACCCGGTTATAGCTACCGGCGCCAAGCTTGACCTGGCTACGTTGTTCACGGGTCGGGCGCTTGGAAACCATGTTGATCAGCCCGCCCGGCTGGTTTTGCCCGTACAGCACCGACGAGGGGCCTTTGAGCACTTCGATGCGTTCCAGCGTGTAGGGGTCGATCTGCGGCGCGCCGCCCAGGCTACCGGCGTATGGGATGTAAGCACCGTCCAGGTACAGCGGGGTCGGGGCAAAGCCGCGGCTGGTGATTTCGTCGGCGATGCTGTTGCGGTCGGTAAAGCCGCCGGTAGACAGGCCCGGGGTGTAGCGCAGTGCCTGGGTCAGGTTGCGCGCGCCCTGGGCTTGCACCTGGTCGGCGGTGACCACGTTGATGGCCTGGGGAATCTCCAGGATGGGCGTATCCGTCTTGGTCCCGGTGGCACTGCGGCTGGCCACGTAGCCACTCACCGGCCCATAGGCAGACTCCACGGCCGCGCCGGTTACGCTGGTGGTATCAAGCTGCAAGGTCGAGTCGTCACCGACCATTGGCAGCAGCGAGTAGCTGCCATTGGCCTGCTTGACCACCTGCAACCGGTTACCTGCCAGCAACTGGCGCAGGCCGGCATCGGCGCTGTAGTGCCCATGCAGCCCTGGCGATTGCAACGCCTGCACCGATGACGGCTCGAATGACACCGTCACCCCCGCTGCCGAAGCAAATTGCGTGAGCGCCGAGGCCAGTGGGCCGGCGGCAATGTCGAACGAAGCTTCAGCCTGGCTTTGCGCCATGGCAGGGCTGACCGCCATGACCGTGGCGAGTGGCGTGGCCAGTGCCACGCTGAACAATGCGTGATTCACTGCTCGCGCCAGTCTGGTTTTGGTCGAGTTTATCAATAGGGTGCGGTTGCAATCGTTGACAGCGAGCATGCGGTTTCCTTTCGCCCTGCGGCAGTTTTTTCATTGCGCTTGGTGCGCGTCTACCTACAAGTCGAACGAGCGCGAAAATCGATAACCCCCATGGTAAAAAAAATGACGGCGGGCTTCAGGCCGCTTCTACACGCGTCCAGTACCGGCTGAAACGACGAATGCGCACAGGCAGCGTGGTGGTGAGGTTTTCCAGGACAATATCGATATCGCCCAGGTGAAACGCCCCGGACAGTCGCAACCCGCTCACGGCCTCATCACAGCCCAGGTACCCGGGCCGATACCGCTGCAGCTCGCTCACGACATCGGCGAGGCGCCAGTCATCCACGATCAGCATCTCGCGTGCCCATGCGTCTGCCATCGCCGCCAGCGGTGTCACGTTGCCCATCTTCCCGGCACTGAATTCAAGCTGTTGCCCAACATCCACCCGCACAGCTGCGATGGCCCGTGCGCTGCGTACTTCCACCGCATGTTCCAGCACGCAAACCCGCGTGAAATCGTTGTCACAACGCACGGTGAATCGCGTTCCCAACGCACGAATACTGCCCTGCCCGGTGTGTACGCTGAATGGGCGGGACAGTGCATCCGGTGCGGTCTGTACCAGAATTTCCCCCCGCAACAACTCAAGCGCGCGCCACTCGGTGCCATAGCGAATATCAACAGCCGTGTCGGTGTTCAATTGCAATTGGCTGCCATCGTCCAGCCGCAACGCGCGCTGCTCGCCAACACCCGTGCGCACGTCGGCCATCAGCCGTGCAACGCCACCATCACGCAACACCGCCCCACCTGCCGCGCCCGCCACCAACAGTACCGACAGCACCTTGAGCACTTCGCGTCGTTTGGCCCTGGCACTGCTTAACGTCGGCCGTGCGATACCGGGCGTCACCTGCGCCAGCTTGCCCTGCAGGCGAGCCAGGCGTTCCCAGGCCTGCACATGTCGCGGGTCACTCAGCAACCAGCGCTGATGCGCAGCTTGCGTGGCTTCATCGGGCTCGCAGCGCAACTCGACGTACCAGTGCGCGGCAGCCTCCAGCGTGTTGCGGTCCAACGGTTCTGTAGGCGCCACCGTTCACGCCTCGGCCAGCATCAGGCAATGGGTCAGGGCACGCACTGCATGCTTCTTGACCGTGGTCAGCGAAACATCGAGGCGCTGAGCGATTTCGACATAACTCAAACCATCGAGCTGGGCCATCAGGAAGATTTCGCGGGTACGCGTGCCCAGGCCATCGAGCAGCCGATCAATTTCCAGCAGGGTCTCGATGATCAGCAGGCGCGCCTCGGGCGAAACCTCCACATGCTCGGGCCGGGCCGCGAGGGTTTCCAGGTAGGCCTGCTCCAGGGCGCGACGGCGAAACATGTCGACCATCAGGCTGCGGGCCACACTGCTCAAATAGGCCCGTGGCTGGCGCAGTTCCGCCGCCTTGCGCAGGGTCAGTACCCGTATGAAGGTGTCCTGGGCCAGGTCCGCCGCATGGTCCATGCAGCCGAGCTTGCTGCGCAGCCAGCCGCACAACCAGGAATGATGGTCCTCGTAAAGCGTATGCAACGCTTTTTGCAGGGAAGGGTCAGCGCTGGACATGGGTTGGACCAAATTAAGAGCGTCTTTAGTAATCACTCTCATTTAACCTGAGTCTTGTCTGACTTCGCAATTGCTTCGCGCTGATGATTGAAAATACTAAAGATCAGAGCATGCGAAGCAGTGATCGAGCCGCGCAAAGTTGTAACGATGCCTACCGCACGATACTTCTCTTCAACCCCAAGGCCCACGCAGCGACCATCTTCTCCCCTATCTGCTCGAATGCCGGGTGGCTGTTGCTGTAAGCCGCAAGCTCCGCCATTGCGCGGCTCATGCCAGTTTCCACTTTACCGAGCAACTCATCGCAGCGCGCTTGTGTCAGGTTGCAGGCGGTACGCCCGAACTGCACCAGCATCTTGCGTTTCGGCCAAGCCTTCGACCCGCCCAGCAACAGCCCCATGATGTCATGGCTGCTGTATACCGTTGTTGTCACCAGGTCGTACGCTGGCGCAAGCCGGATGTCGGCGTCCTCGGCACAATTCTCGTACAGCAGGCCGAAGTTCTTCAAGTGAGCATCGCCGTTCTGAATGCCCGCACAAAGCGCTACCAGCGTGAAGAAGCTTTCCAGCGCGTCCGGTACCCGGCCGGGGGTGACATAAAGCTTGATCAGTTGCGCACAGCCCTGGTAACTGCCGTCGTACTTCTTGCGCGTCCCCCACCCGGACAGCACACACATGTCTTCAAACCCGAGGTAGCCGTCGCAGCCGATATCGAAGCGCTTCACAACCAGAAATTGCCCATGCTGGCTCAGTTGAAACTCTGGTACTTCAAGGCCGCAGTGCAAGGCCGCCCGCATGCAGAAAAACTCGTTGGCGGCCAACTGCGGGAATTCTGTTTCATTGAATGCCTTCACCAAGTGCGTAGCACCTCGATGGGTGAACCGGCCAACTTCGGCTCCAACTTCATCGATATCACGCACCAGCACCTTGGGTTGAACACCTGATACCCCTGAATAGGTCGCGTAAGTGCTCAAGAGGTCATTGAACAGGTCTTTGGCTCCGTCGTGAATCAGCAGGTTGGCGAGCTTGATGCCCGGTAGCGGCTGGTCGCTGGCTTGCTGGGCAATGCTGATGCGGCCAAGCTGGTGCGGGCCGACAATCCCCAGCAGGGCAAAATCGTCAAAACCCCGCACCGACTTGCTGAAACGGCGCATCAATTCCTCTTTGAGGTGCCCTTCCGGGATATGCATTTCGAACAGTGGGTGTATGCCGTACTCCCACTTGTAGCTTTCAAGGCGCACCGGCATCGTCAGGGAAATAGCCTGTTCCTCAGTGACCGCCGCGTTGTAAACAAAGACCGAATCACGCGGGTTATCCTCGCTGCGGCCAAGTGTTCCGACAGCCTCACCGCTGGCGCCAATGTACAAACGATCACGCTGACTGGTCATGGATACCCCCGGCCTTCAACTCGTCAAGGGTCTTGCGCCGACGCTTGGGCGTTGCCGTCAACTCGTAACCCAGGCCCTCAAGGATTGCCGCGACCTTGCGGATCCCGACTTCGGGAATTGTGTTGTTCTCGATGCCCGAGATGGTCGCCCGGCTCATACCATGCCGCTGCGCAAGTTGCGCCTGTGACAGGCCAGCCTCCTTACGCAGTTTTTTTATCAGATTGCCTAATTCATTCATACTTTAGTGCATCGAATACAGTGCAAAAATAGGAAAACCTTAAAAATGCATCGTATTCGATTCATTAGGCCTTGTATATCTCATACCCCTCACGTATTGCCGTGTTCACCAACCCTGGCCTACTATTGCGAAAAATTCTCATATGAGACCTTGTCGCACAGCGAAAGGACACCCCGATGTCGCGCCTTGACCCCGCCTACAGCCAGCAAGTCCACACCTACTACACCGCCCACCACGGCTGGATTCGCGGTTGGCTGCACAAGCGCCTGGGCAACGCCAGCGATGCCGCCGACCTGGCCCATGACGTGTTCGTGCGCCTGCTGAGCAAGCCGCAGCAGTTTCAGACCGAACAACATGCGCGGGCGTACCTGAGCACCGTCACCCGTCACCTGTGCATCGACTTCTGGCGCCGCCAGCACTTGCAGCAGGCCTGGCTTGATGCCCTGGCGGCCCTGCCTGAACCACTGGCGCCGAGCGAAGAAGAGCGCGCGCTGGTGTTCGAAGCACTGGAGCAGGTACAGGGGATGCTTGCACGCTTGCCGGAAAAGGTCTGCCAGGCCTTTCTGCTGGCTCAGGTCCAGGGGCTGGGCTACCGGGAGATCGCCCGGCAACTGAAGGTGTCCGAGCGCAGCGTGACCAAGTACATGGCCCAGGCGATGTACCAGTGCCTGTTGCTGGAACTGGACCTGCCATGATTGCCAGCGAGCGCCCGGACCACGCCACCTTGCAGGCCGCCGCGAACTGGTATGCGCAGTTGCTCGCCTCCCCGCAAGACCAGCAATTGCAGCGGCGCTGGCAACAATGGCTGGGCGCCGCAAGCGCAAACCAGGTGGCGTGGGCCCATGTGGAACGCATCAGCCAGCGCTTTACCCCGCTGAAGCTGCAAGCCGATGCCTCGCTACAGGCATTGGGCAGCGTGCGCCGTACCGACCTCGGCCGCCGGCGAGCCGTTGGCCTGCTCGGCTTGCTGTGCGGCGGTGGCCTGCTGGCCTTGGCTGGCTGGCGTGTACCAGCCGCCCGGCAACAGCTGCTGGTGCTCAGCGCCGACCAGCGCACCGCCACGGGTGAAATACGAAGCCTGCGCCTGCCGGACGGCGGCCTGTTGTGGCTGAACGGCTCGACCGCCTTGAACATCGACTACCGCCCCAGCCTGCGCCGCCTGGAACTGCTGGCCGGCGAAGTGCTGATAGAAACCGCCCACGACAGCCGTCCCTTCGTGATCGACACTCGCCAAGGCCGCCTGCAAGCATTGGGCACCCGTTTCAGTGTGTGGCAGCGCGACCAGTCCGCACGCCTGAGCGTGTTCGACGGCGCGGTGCGCCTGCACCCCGCCGAGGGCACCGACAGCCTGGTAGTGGCTGCCGGCTGGCAGTCGGACTTCGACCGTCACGGTGCACAAGCGCCGCGTGCGGTAGACGAATCACGCCAGGCCTGGCGCGAGGGTCGGCTGTTGGCCAGCGACATCAGCCTTGGCGAATTTGTCGAACAGCTGCGTGCCTACGTGCCCGGTCATTTGGGTGTCGACCCGCAAGTGCGGGCGCTGCGGGTGATGGGCAGCTTCCCGGCCGATGACCCGGAACGCACCTTGGCCATGCTCGAAAGCGCATTGCCGATCAGGGTGCGCAAGACCTTGCCTTGGTGGTACAGCATCGAGCCGCGCTGAACGCGCACTTTTTTTGCACGGGGGTGTTCCGGTTTTGCCGCGCTCGTTCGGATTAGCAGATGAACACCCAGCTTCATCTGCCCCCACAAGGAACACCCATGCCCCTGCTCCCGTTCACCTTGCGCCCTCTGCTGCTGGCCCTGCCGTTGCTCGCTGCCACCACCGTAAAAACCGCTGTTCGCCGCCCACCGTGAAGTGGGCCTGTCACTGGGCAACCACGACCGCCAGCAACTGAGCCTGGATGTCGGCGACCTGCTCGACAGCCAGGGCACCCTGGCCTACCGCCTGGTGATGCTCGGCCGCGATGCCGACAACGAAATCGACGGCATCAAGGACGACCGCCAGTACGTTGCGCCCAGCCTGACCTGGGCGCCCAACGAAGACACCAGCCTGACCCTGCTGGCGTCGTACCAGAAAAACACCAACCTGTTCACCTCGAACATGGCCTACTCATTGTTCGACGGTTCCAACCCCAACGGCCGGGTACCCCGCCACCGCTCGCTGAACGAGCCGGGCTTCGACCGCGAGCAATCAGAAATGAACAACCTGGGTTACGAGCTGAGCCACCGCTTCAACGACACCTTCAGCTTCCGGCAGAACTTCCGTTACAGCCACATGCACGGTTACCAGGACCAGTTGTTCCGCAACAGTGGCGTGATCAATGGCAACACCCTGGCCCGTTATTACGAGCTGCGTGACTACGAAAGTGACAACTACACCCTGGACAACCAGCTGCTGGCCAACCTCAGCACCGGCCCTGTACGCCATGACGTGCTGTTGGGGGCCGACTACCTGCGCGGCCACCGCAACCAGGACGTGCAGCACGGCGACGCGCCGTCGATCAACATCTACAACCCGGTACGCGGCGTAACCATCGACACTTCGCGCTATACCTCGCTGCTGTCCACCGCCCGCGACGACCGCCAGGTCGGGTTGTACCTGCAAGACCAACTGCACCTCGACAACTGGGTCGCCACCCTTGGCGTACGCCACGACTGGGCACGCCAGGACAGCACCAACCGCATCCTCGGCAGCCACCAGGTGATCACCGACGAGGCCACCACCGCTCGCGCCTCGTTCGGCTACAGCTTCGACATGGGCCTGTTCCCCTATGTGAGCTACAGCGAGTCGTTCAAGCTGGCCGCCGGCAACAGCTTCGACGGCTCCCCGTTCGAGCCGGAAACCGCCAAGCAATATGAAGTGGGCATCAAGTACCAGCCACCCGGCAGCGAAAACTACCTCACGGTAGCGGCCTTCGACCTGCGCCGGCAGAACGTGGCCACCTCCGATGTCGATCACCCGGGTTTCAGCGTGCAGCAGGGTGAAGTGACCTCACGCGGGGTCGAGGTGGAAGGCGTGGTCAAACCGCTGCCGGGGCTTAACCTGATCACGGCGTACACCTACAACGATGTCGAGGTAACCAAGGACAACCCGAACGCGCTGGGTGTCAGCAACAAGGGCAATGCGCCGGTCCGTGTGCCGCGCCACCTGGCCTCACTGTGGGTCGACTACACCCTGCAAGGCGGGCCACTGGCCGGGCTGGGTGGCGGCCTGGGCGTGCGCTACACCGGCGCGACGTATGGCGATGCACAGAACACCTTCGAAGTGCCGGGCTACACCTTGGTCGATGCCATGCTGTCTTATGACTTCGGCAAGGCCAACAACGGCCTGCAAGGGCTGTCGGCGCAACTCAATGTGAAGAACCTGACCGACAAATACTACGTGGCCGGCTGCTTCGCCACGGTGGCCTGCCTGCTGGGAACGGGGCGTACCGTGACCGCCGACCTGACTTATCGTTGGTAGTAGCAACTGACGGTCTTTCACCATACCTGAAGCTGGCGCAATCACTGTGGGAGCGGGCGTGCCCGCGAACACGGGCGAAGCCCGTGCCATCCTCCGCACAGCCTGCTTCGCGGGCTTGCCCGCTCCCACAGTGATTGCGCCAGCTTCAGGTTTTGTGCAAGACAGTTGCCACCAAAAAGAAGGTGACAGCGGCGCTACTGCCACGCCACCGGGCTGTCGCCCTGTCGGAAGAACTGCCGTAAGTGCTCGACAAAACACGACACCTTCGCCGACAGGTTCAAGCGCTCCAGATACACCGCATAGATGTCTGCAGCCGGCGTGTGGTAATCGCCCAGCACCTCCACCAGGCGCCCGCTGCGCAGATGATCGGCCAGGTTCCACTCGGCCCGCAGCAAGATGCCCTGCCCGTCCAGCGCCCAGTTCAGGGCCACTTCGCCGTCGTTGGTGCTGAGGCTGCCATGCACCTTCACCGATTCGCTCAGCTTGCCGCGGCTGAGCCGCCAGATGCCAAACGCGGCGTCGTTCTGGCGCAACACGATGCAGTTGTGGCTGGCCAGGTCCTTGGGGGTTTGCGGGGTGCCGTGAGCCTCCAGATAGCCAGGCGCTGCACACAACCGACGGCGGTTGGCGGCAATCTTGCGGGCGATCAGGCGCGAGTCGGGCAGTTCACCAAAGCGGATGGCCACATCGATGGCATCGTTCGGCAACGCGATAGGCCGGTCGGTCAGGTGCAATTGCACCTCCACCTCCGGGAAGCGTTTGGCAAACGATGAAACTGCCGGCCCTACATGGGTACGCCCGAACCCCAACGGCGCATTGACCCGCAACAGGCCCTTCGGCTCGGCACGGCTGCTGGACACCTGCCGCTCCATTTCCTCGATTTCACCCAGTATTCGGCGGGCATTCACCAGGTAGGTCTCGCCTTCGGCGGTGAGGCTGATGCTGCGCGTGGTGCGGTTGAGCAAGCGCACACCCAGGCGCTGTTCCAGCTGCGCCAGGCGTTTTGAAACGGCAGGCGGGGTCAGGTTCAGTTCGCGCGCGGTGCCCGCCAGGCTGCCCATCCGGATCAGTTGGGTGAAAAACGCCAGCTCCGATACCGGATTCATAATTAACCTGAAGGAAACAATGAGTTGAATTTCATTGTATTACAGCATTTTTGAAAAACCATTACCTTTTGCCCTGCGTGATTAACCACAAAAACGCTGGGCTCTTCGGCCGCCAAGGCCAGGTGTGACCTGCACCCCACAAGCAGCCCGGCCGCCAGATAAATCCGACTCACAACAATAATTCGGAGACGGCAATGGCCAAGCGATTGTTCGGCAAGCTTTACCTACAGGTATTGATCGGAGTAACCCTCGGGGTGCTGATCGGGGTGTTCTGGCCACAGGTTGGCGCAGACTTGAAGCCCGTCGGTGACGCCTTCATCAAGCTGATCAAGATGGTCTTCGCCCCGATCATCTTCGCCACGGTGGTGCTGGGCATCGCCAAGATGGAGAACATGAAGGAACTCGGCCGCGTCGGTGTACGCGCACTGATCTACTTCGAAGTGCTGTCCACCTTCGCCCTGGTGCTTGGGCTGGTGGTGGTCAACATCGTGCAGCCCGGCCAGGGCATGAACGTCGACCCTGCCACACTCGACGCCAAAAGCATCTCCACCTACACCGCCGCAGCGGCGGGTAACAGTGGTGGCTTCATCGACTTCATGCTGCATGTGATCCCAGGCAGCGTGACCGATGCCTTCGCCAAGAACGAGATCCTGCCGATCCTGCTGTTCAGCACCCTGTTCGGTATCGCCCTGTCCCACCTCGGCCCGCGGGGCAAACCGATGGTGGATGTGCTGGAAGCCTTTTCCCACGGCATGTTCTTCATCGTCGGCATGATCATGCGCGTGGCCCCGCTGGCGGCCTGCGGCGCCATGGCCTTCACCGTGGGCAAATATGGCCTGGGCTCGATCGTGTCGCTGGGCAAGCTGATGGCGACCATGTACCTGACCTGCTTCCTGTTCGTGGTGATCGTGCTGGGCGCCATTGCCCGGTTGTCGGGCTTCAACTTGTGGAGGTTCCTCAAGTACCTGAAGGAAGAGTTGTTCACGGTACTGGGCACCAGCTCGTCCGAGTCGGTAGTGCCCCAACTGATGAACAAGCTGGAAAAGGTGGGCGTGTCCAAGCTGGTGGTCGGCCTGGTGATCCCCTCGGGCCTTACCTTCAACCCCGACGGCCAGTGCATCTACTACACCATGGCCGCCATTTTCATCGCCCAGGCCACCAACACACCCTTGACCCTGATGGATCAACTGATCGTGCTGGGCGTGCTGCTGCTCACCTCCAAAGGCTCGGCGGGCGTGACCGGCTCGGGCTTCATCACCCTGGCCGCGACCCTGGCGACCATGGACAACATCCCGGTGGCCGGCATGGTGCTGCTGTTGGGCGTGGACCGTTTCATGTCCGAGGCCCGCGCCATCACCAACACCATCGGCAACGCCGTCGGCACCGTGGCCATCGCCCACTGGGTGGGTGCGCTGGACAAGCAACGCATGGCGCAGGCCCTGGACGGCCAGCTGCCGGCAGAACCACAAGCCGCTGAGCCCCGCCCGGACCTCTCCATAACAGCAAAAAGAACCCACCTTGAGATGCAGTGAGGAAATAATCATGGACAAAGAAACCGCCGTGTCATCGCTTACCGACGTGATGGCCAAATTCACCGCCTATATCGGCAAACGCCTGCCCCGTGACGTGAAGGAAAAGACCGCCAAGTTGCGTGCAGCCGAAACCAACCCGCTGGCCATCGCCGTGTACGACTCGATGGCCGACAACCAGGAGTACGCAGACAAACTCAACCGCCCCAGCTGCCAGGACACCGGGGTGATCCAGTACTTCGTCTCGGCCGGCGCACGCTTCCCGCTGCTGGGTGAGATGGAAGGCATCCTCGAAAACGCCACCAAGGAAGCCACCATTCAGGGGCCGTTGCGCCACAACGCGGTGGAAACCTTCATCGAGAAAAACACCGGCACCAACACCGGCTCGAAAATCCCGTGGCTGGACTGGGAAATCATCCCCGATGCCGATCACTGCATTGTCGATGTGTACATGGCCGGTGGCGGCTGCACCTTGCCAGGTTCGGCCAAGGTGCTGATGCCGGGGCAAGGCTATGAAGGGGTGACCGAGTTTGTCTTCGATGTGATCACCTCCCGTGGGGTCAACGCCTGCCCGCCTTTGCTGGTGGGGGTTGGGGTTTCGACCTCGGTGGAAACAGCGGCGCGTTTGTCGAAGAAGGCCATCCTGCGCGAAGTGGACTCCAGCCACCCCAACGAAAGCGCGGCCATGATGGAAAAGCTGCTGGAGGATGGCTTGAACGAAATCGGTATCGGCCCGCAGGGCCTGACCGGCAACAGCAGTGTGATGGGCGTGAACATCGAGTCCTCGGCCCGCCACCCCTCCACCATCGGCGTAGCTGTGTCCACCGGTTGCTGGGCCCACCGACGCGGCAAGATCCGCATCAACGCCGACCTGACCTACGACATCCTCTCCCACGAAGGGGTAGTACTGTGAAAAAGATCCTCAGCACCCCGATCAGCGACGAAGACCTGGCCAGCCTCAACGTGGGCGATGTGGTCTACCTCACCGGCCAACTGGTGACCTGCCGTGACGTGGCACACCGGCGTCTCATCGAGCTGGGTCGCGAGCTTCCGGTTGACTTGCGTGGCGGCGCCATTTTCCACGCCGGTCCCATTGTCAGGAAGAAAGACGATGGCAGCTTCGAGATGGTGTCCATTGGCCCGACCACCAGCATGCGCATGGAAAAGTTCGAGAAGCAGTTCATCGAGCAGACCGGCGTCAAGCTGATTGTCGGCAAGGGCGGTATGGGCCCGGAGACCACCACGGGCTGCCTGGAAAACAAGGCCGTACATGCGGTGTTCCCGGGGGGGTGCGCGGTGCTGGCGGCCACTCAGGTGGAAGAGATCGAACGTGCCGAATGGCAGGACCTGGGCATGCCGGAAACACTGTGGGTGAACCGCGTGCGTGAGTTCGGGCCGCTGATCATCTCGATCGATACCAAGGGCAACAACCTGTTCGAGCAGAACAAGGCCCGCTTCAACGAGCGCAAGGGGGCGGTAATCGAAAAGATCAACAGCCAGGTGCGCTTCATTAAATAAGCGAGCAATGGTCGGGCAGCAACCTGGCCCGACCTGTCAATTCTGCTAGGTGCACATGCGCGTGCGCTGTTTTAGATTCAAGCCCATACGACGACACAGCACCGTGACAGACGGTGACAGGTTTTCAGGGCACATAAACTTCAGCGCGAGGTGCGTATCATGCTAAACGACAACACCCCCAAACAGAACGGCACCATTATTTGTTGGGAAGAGACCAATGGCACGGGGCCAAGCAAAACACTCCATGTGCCAGCAGCGGGAAGCGGAGAAACTGTTTCAAAAACGTTCGGTGGCAGCTACAACAAAATTGAAATGAACGACATCCCGTCTGCCTCGGTGATTGAGTTGAGTCAAGGATCAGGGTCTGGCAAGAGATATATCAAACTGAAAACCACCCACAATACCGCTTTCCTGAACCGTACCGAGCTTCAATATCTGTGGGATTCTTACAACTTTGACCCCGAGAAGCCCGAGGAAAAGCCCTTTATTGCTCAGGGCCTGGGCATGTTGGTTATTGATAAAAAAGGCGATTGGTCGAACGGCGATTACGAGTGCACTGTCCGACTGTCCAAATCAGTACCCACTGCCTGACCCGGTCTTTACACCTTTGTAAGCTCTCCAATCTTCTCCAGCCGCGCCCGCACAATGTTGCGGCTGATGTTCAACAGCCTGCCGGTCTGTAACTGGTTACCGTGGCAGTACCGATACGCCGCACGAAACACCGTCTCCTCGATGTGTTCGTACAAATTGGGGACGTTCTGCTCGAACAGCGCGAGCAACGCACTTTCCAGATCCGGTGGCACCGCAGGTGCCACCGGAGCGTGGCTTTGGATTGCAGCCGGGCTTGTCGGCCTCATGTCTACCAAATGCAGGTCGGCGGGCGCCACCACCTGATAGCGGCACACCAGCAACGCATGGTGAATGGCGTTCTCCAGCTCGCGGATATTGCCCGGCCAGCTATGCGCCAGCAGTTTGCGTTCGGCATCCGGACTCAGCGAGGCGCGCTCGTAACCCAACCGTCGGCAATGCTCTTCGATGAAAAATTCCGCCAACGGCAGGATGTCCCCCGGCCGCTCGCGCAGCGGCGGCAGCCGGATTGTCGCGACGTGCAGGCGGTAGAACAGGTCCTCGCGAAAATGCCCCGCCACCACCGCATCGGCCAGGTTGACGTTGGTTGCCGCCACCAGCCGCACGTTGATCGGGATTGGCGTGCGTGAGCCCAGGCGCACCACTTCACGCTCCTGCAGCACCCGCAGCAACTTCACCTGCATGTTCAATGGCAGGTCACCGATTTCGTCGAGAAACAAGGTGCCGCCATTGGCCGCCTCGAACCAGCCGGCCTTGTTGCTGGTGGCGCCGGTGAACGCGCCCTTCTCATGGCCGAACAGTTCGCTCTCCACCAGGGTTTCGGCAAAAGCACCGCAGTTCACCGCCACGAATGGCTCACGCCCACGGCGGCTGAGGTGATGGATATGGCGGGCGACCAGCTCCTTGCCGGTGCCGGTTTCGCCGATGATCAGGGTATTGGCCTCGCTGGGCGCCAGGCGCTCGATACGGCTGAGCAGTTCCTGGGAGCGCGGGTCCTTGAACACGAGCACGGTGGCACGTACCGACTTGGTCAGCTCGCGGGCATTGGGGTGGGTGATCAGCGACATGGGGGCATTCCTGGCAGTTGACGCGCCAGCCAATAGTGCATGAAACAAATTAGATCAAAAAATTATTAATTAGTATTTAGATATTCGAATTGGGAATATTAAATATTTCAACAGTCAACTGCTGCTACAGCAGCAACCCGCCAGCACTCCCCTGCACGCCGTTCAGCAAGCCAACCCCTGCCCGTTTCAGCATCACCTGATCCAAAGCCCCGTCAACCGTGGCCTGCAGGCCATTTTCAAATGGCTGGCATGCATTTCGCTCCAGGCCTGTCAAACCTTTGCCTGGAGCCGCACATGAACAACCCCTGGCGTCATGCCCTTACCCTGCTGCTTGGCCTGTTCATCAGCCTGGCTGCCCTGGCGGCGGAGCCACCGGCGGCAGTGCGCATTGCCATTGTCGCCTTCACCCAAGGCGGTGCGCCGGTGTTCGGCGGCATCCCCGGGCGGGTGATCGAGGAAGGCTGGCTGGAACAGCAACTGGCCGCTCGCGGCGTGAAACTGCAATGGACCGCCCTGCCCCATGCCGGCGCCGGGCCGCAGATCAACGAAGGCTTCAGCAACAACAGCCTGGACTTCGCCGTACGCGGCGACCTGCCCTCGGTGATCGCCGGGGCCGGCCAGGTGCCGGGCAAACTGGTAGTGCCCGGCGGCAGCGGCAACAACATCTACCTGGTGGTGCCAAGCACTTCCACGGTCCGCAGCATCCAGGACCTCAAGGGCAAACGCCTGGCCCTGCACCGTGGCCGGCCATGGGAGTTCGCCTTCAGCAACTTCCTGCAAAGCCAAGGCCTGCAGCTGAGCGACTTCAAGATCGCCAACCTCAACCCGCAGGTCGGTGCCGCTGCGGTGTCCGCCGGCAAAGTGGACGCCGCCGTGCTGCTCAACGAAGCCTATGCCCTGGAAGACAAAGGCGTGGCACGCATCCTCTGGTCGACCAAGCAAGGCGCCAACGACTGGCGGCTGGTGTCGGACCTTTGGGGCACCGACCGCTTCGTTCAAGAGCACGCCGACCTGACGCAGCTGGTGGCCACCGCCTGGGTGCGTGCGGCCTGGTGGATCTCCCAGGAGCAGAACCGCGACGCGTACTACGCGCTGTCATCGCGTGCGGGCGTCAGCGAAAGCGTATTGCGCCGTGACGACCAGGACGACCCGGTGGCGTGGAAAGCGCGCTGGGCACCGAAAAGCGACGCCCAGCTCAAGGCCCACTACGACGCGCTGGGCCAGTACGCCCTGGCCAACCGCCTGATCCGCGCGCCCTACGACATCACCCACGACCTGGCCACGGGTTTCACCCGCCAGGCCCTGATCGACCTGCAACTGACCCACTACTGGCCGTCATCAGACGCTCAACTTAGCCAACAACCTTGAGACCCTGACTCATGAAACTGCCTGCATCCCTCATCTTCGGCCTCAGCGCCCTGGCCTTGTCCATCGGCGCCATGGCTGCCGAAACCTACGCACCCAAGCCGGACCCGCAACAGGGCGATGGCCGCGTGTCAGCCTTCTACACCTGGACCAAGGCCATCCCCGCCACGCCCGGCAAACTGTTGCGCAGCGAGCCGCTGGAACACGCCTTGAGCCTGCCCAGCGCGGCCAGCGCACAACGCATCCTCTACACCTCGCTGGACGGCATCGACGGCAAAACGCCGGTGGTGGTGTCCGGCGCGCTGTTCATCCCCAAAGGCAAGGCGCCAGCAGGTGGCTGGCCGGTCGCCAGCTGGGGCCATGGCACCGTCGGCGTGGCCGATATCTGCGCGCCGTCCTGGGCCGGGCGCAGCTACCGCGACGTGCAATACCTCAACCGCTGGCTCGAAGAAGGCTACGCCATCGTGGCCACCGACTACCAAGGCCTGGGCGTACCCGGTGGCCACCCGCTGCTGAACAACCGCATGGCCGCCTACGGCATTCTCGATGCAGCCAAGGCCGTGGTGGCCGGCGTACCGGGGCTGGCCGACAAGGTGCTGATCATCGGCCAGTCCCAGGGCGGTGCCGGGGCGTTTGCCGCTGGCGCTTACGCGGCCACCTATGCGCCCAGACTGGGGGTCAAGGGCAGCATCGGCACTGGTGTGATTTATACCATCGGCGCGAAAAATGTCGGCGAGCAAGACCAGGACAAGGTCGACCCGGCCTTGGCCTATGGTTTCTACACCCTGCTCGCGGCCCAGCAGTACGACCCGAGCATCGACCCACGCGACTTCTACACCGACAAAGCCCTGCCGTTGTTCGAACAGGCACGTACCAGCTGCCTGTCATCGCTGGTCAGCGACGTGGTCGGCACCGGCCTGACCCCGGCCAATGCCAAGAAAGACTACAAGGGCGACAAGCTCAAACCATGGCTGGCGCAGGTGTCGTACCCGACCCTGAAGCTGGCCCAGCCAATCTTCATCGGCACCGGCGCCGAAGACAAGACCCCCGCCGCCGCCACTCAAGTGGCGCTGATGCAGGACGCCTGCAAGGCCGGCTCCGTGGTGCAAGGCCACTTGTACAAGGGCCTGGGCCACAGCGAAACGGTGAATGCCTCGCTGAAAGACTCTATCCCCTTCGCCCGCCAGGTCATCAGCGGCCAGCCGGTCACCCCCAATTGCAGCCCAAGCGTCCAGTAAGGAGGCCACCCCATGAGCATCGAATTCTTCACCCGCCTGCCGTTGCACGGCGAAACCCAGTTCCTGCCCGGCGACCCGCGCAACCGTGGCGACTGGCATGCGGGCGGGGCTAGCACCGGGGCGGTGTCGGGGTTTGCCGTAGGTGATCACTTCACCTATATCGACTACCTCGGCCAGATCGCCCGCGCGGCGGAAATCAACGGTTTCGGCGGCGCGCTTATGGTCAATGCGCCAACCGGCGAAGAACCGTGGACGGTGTGCTCGCTGCTGGCCCGGGAAACGCGCACGCTGAAATTCGTTACCGCGTTCCAGCCCTACCATTACACCCCGTGGGTGGCCGTGCAGCAGGCCGCGACCTACCAGCGCGCCACCGGCAACCGCCTGGTGTGGAACATCATCAACGGCGGCTCGGATGCCATCCAGCGTCAGGTCGGCGACTTCGAGGGCCATGACGAACGTTACGCTCGCGCCACCGAATTCATGGACGTGGTGCGCGGCTATTGGCACAACGAGCAGTTCCACTACGAAGGCACCTATTACCGTGCCGAAGGCGGCGGCCTTCGCGGCCCATTGAAAAAGGCCGAACTGCCGCTGATCTGCACGGCCGGCTCGTCGGTGGCTGCGCGGGAATTTGCTGCCAAGCACGCCGACTTCTACCTGATGCGCGCCGAACACCCGGACGAGATCGCTGCGCTGATCGCCGACATTCGTGCCCGCGCCTTGAAGTGGGGGCGCACCGATATCCGTTTTGGCCTGTCCATCGACGTGATCACCCGCGACACTGAAGCGGCCGCGTTGGCCGAGGCCAAACGCTTCTTCGACGAAGGCGTGGCCAAAGGCACGGTCAAGGCACGCGCTGCCCATGCAGGCCTGCGCACCGCACGCAAGCTGAGCTACGAGCACGACTACAACGACAAGGACGAGCAACAGGCCTTCGACGACTTCTTCATCCACCCCAATGTGTGGACCGGCTTCGGCTACATCGGTATCCCGCCGGGCTGCGCGCTGGTAGGCAGCTACGCCAACGTGGTAGCGCGCATCCACGAGTACCACAGCATCGGCATCGACCTGTTCTTCCTGGCCGGCTACCCGCACCTGGAAGAGGCCTACCGCATCGGCGAGCACATCCTGCCGCACTTCCGTGCGCAGCGCGCAGCCCTTGCCCGCCCGGCAACCGAACCCGTGCAACTGCACGCCAGCAACGGAGCCTGACGCCATGGCCAGGGACGGTTACCCACTCAGCCGGCGCAGCTTCCTTGGCCACGCCGGCGTGCTGGCCGGCGGGTTGCTGGCCGGCTGCGGCCCCGCCGACAGCCCAAGCCATGCCGTGGCCGACCAGCCACGCCATGGCGGGCGCCTGCGTTTAGGCATCATCGACGGCAACCAGAGCGGCAACCTCGACGCCCACAAGCCCATCGGCAGCGGCATCGTGCGTGGCTTTGCGCTGTACAGCAAGCTGTGGGAATGGGACGAGCAGATGCAGCCGCGCCTGGCCCTGGCCGAGTTCGCCGAGCCCAACGCCGATGCCAGCAGCTGGACCCTGCGCCTCAAGCCCGGGCTGGAGTTCCACCATGGCAAGACCATCGACGCCGATGACCTGATCTTTTCCATCCGCCGCCTCACCGACCCGCAGCTGGCCTCGCCCTACGCGGCGCTGCTGCACTGGGTGGACCGCGACAACCTGGTCAAGCTTGACGAGCGCACCGTACGCCTGAGCTTTCGCGAGGGCCGCAGCTACCTGCCGCTGCCGGAAACCTGGGTCAACTTCGGCGGCATCGTGCCGGTGGACTACCACCCGGTCACCAACCCAGTCGGCGCCGGGCCTTACAAACTGAAAAGCTTCACCCCTGGCCAGCGCTCGCTGTTCACCCGCTTCGACAACTACTACAAACCCGGCAAGCCCTACGCCGATGAACTGGAGATCATCGACTTCAAGGACCAGACCGGCCGCCTGGCGGCACTGCGCGCCGGGCAGATCGACATGGCCAACGTGATGTCCACCGAGCACCTGCAGGTGCTGCAGGCCGACCCACGGTTGCGCCTGCTGAAGTCGGTGAGCGGCAACTGGCTGTCGTTCGACATGAACACCGCCAAGGCCCCGTTCGATGACCCGCGCGTGCGCGAGGCGTTCCGCCTGCTGGCCGACCGTGACGAGCTGGTGCGCCGTGCGCTGAATGGCCAGGGCCGGGTGGCCAATGACCTGTATGCACCGTTCGACCCCACCTTCGACCACAGCATTGGCCCACGCCCCTATGATCCGCAGCGTGCAGCGCAGTTGCTGCGTGAAGCCGGCCATGAGCAGTTGCAGGTGGAGCTGGTGACCACGGCCGGGCCGGGGCTGGCTTCAGCACTGGTGCTGGCCGAGCAGGCCCGGCGCATCGGCGTGACGATCAACGTGCGCCAGGTTGACCTGGCTACCTTCCAGGGCCCACAGCGGGATGACTGGACCCTGAGCACCGGTGGCAGCATCGGCGCACCGTTCCTGGCCAGCGCGATTCATACCGATGCGCCGTTTGCCGTGGCCAACAAGACCCACTTCAACGACCCCGAATTCAGCCAGGCTTTTCTCGCCGCCATGGCCCAACCGGACCTGGAAAAGCGCAAGGCGCTGGTGCACCGGGCCCAGCGCATCCAGTACGCGCGTGGCGGCATGCTGATCTGGGGCTTTGCCGACTTGCTCGACAGCGTCAGCACCCGCGTGGGTGGCGCGCAGGCAGAGCAGTCGCTGTTCAGTACCTGGCGGTTCGAGAGTTTGTGGCTCAAAACCTGATCTCTGGGCCGGCATCGTTCTCTGTGGGAGCGGGCGCGCCCGCGAACCAGGGCAAAGCCCTGGCCATGCACCGCGGTGGATTCTTCGCGGGCATGCCCGCTCCCACAGGAACCGCGTCAGCGCCCCGCATCAACCTATAACCGCAGGCGCGGCTGCGCCCTCGTTTTTCCCCCATTCCTACTGTCGAACGAGGCCCAGCCAATGCCCCGCGTTACCTTGCTGCACCCAAAATTCCAGCCCACCGCCCTGGCGCTGGCCATCCTGGCCACCAGCACGTCATTGGCCCACGCCGAAGACACCCGGCTGCAAACCGTCACCGTGCAGGCCGAGCAGACCGACGACGACGCACTGCCCACCCGCCCGCCCGCGTCGATCTATGGCGGCCTGGAAGCCAAGGTGCTCGACACCCCGCGCTCGGTCACCCAGATCAACGCCGAACAGCTGGCCAACGACCCCATCCGCAGTTCCGACGACCTGGTCAAATACGCCCCCGGCATCACCCGAGGCGGTGGCCAGAACGCCGGGATCGCCCCGCAAATGCGCGGGCAGAACACCGAGGTGTTCCAGGACGGCCAGCGCGCCTACGGGGTTCGCCACCCCGCCAACTTCAACGCCTACGAAGGCGCCGATATCGTCGCTGGGCCGTCGTCGGTGACCTATGGATCGGTCAGCGGCAGTGGCGGCTACGTCAACTACCTCAGCAAGAAACCCGACTTCAACCGATTCCGCACCAAGCTCAGCGGCGAGATCGGCAGCTGGATCCCCGATGGCGAATCACGCGATGCCACCAAATTCAGCATCGACAACACCGGCCCGCTCACGGACAACCTGGCCTACCGGGTCAGCATCACCCGCCAGCGCCAGGAAGACTTCTACGACAACGTCGAGAACAACTTCGACGCCTTCTACGGCGCGTTGGCCTGGCGCAACGACAACGTGCGGGTGGACTGGAATGCCGCCTACGACGACTACTACGACTACAACATCACCCACGGCTGGAACCGCGCCACCCAGGACCTGGTCGACCACGGCAAGTACTACGCCGGCCGTGCCACGCCGATCATCCAGAACGGCAACACCCTGTGGTCGCCGGTGCTGTCCTCGGGCGCAGCCGACGCCCAGGTGCTCGGCTGGGTGCAACGCCAGCGCAATGCCCAGGGCCAGTACGCAGTGGTGGACGGCAGCTTTCAGGGCGCCTCGCCCAATACCCAGGCCAACCCCGGCAGCCTGCGCGGCTGGGTCTACGACCCGTCATTGGCAGGCAATGGCCTGACCTCGTTGTCGTCACAAACCGGCCAGCGTGCACAGGATGAAAACCGCTCACGGCGCTTTACCACGCAACTGCGCGTCGAAGGTGACCTGACCCCGTCGATCACCCTGGCCAACAGCACCTTTTACCAGCACTCCACCGACACAACCGACGCCGTGGGTGCGTTTCAGGTGCAAGGCAAGGACGATATCTTCGACAACCGCTTCGAGTTCCGCGCCCGTGGCCAGTGGCAGCTGGGCGACCTGACCTTGGTCGACGACAGCAATACCGGGCTGATCTACCGCCGCGAGCGCAACGAGTCGATCGCCGCCAACAACAGCTTTGGCAGCACCATCAACGCCTACGACCTGACCCTCGACCCCACCTTGAAAAACCCCGGTGACCTGCTCGGGCTCACCGGCCGCAACCCCGCAGGCGGCAACGCTGCGTGGATCGGCCAACCCGGCGTGCCGCAGTTCTCCAGCTACTACGGCTGGCTCAACCTGCCGGCCATGTACCCGGCCGGGCATGGCCTGTATGCCGAGTCGGTGGCGCCGTACACCGCCGACAGCACCTGGACCACCAAGACCCTGTTCAGCCAGCACAACCTGCGCCTGGGCGAGCGTGTGGGCCTGAACGTGGGCGCCAGCCGCAGCTGGATCGATGCCCGTATCGAAAACCCCTTCGTGCTGCCCGGCGGCAACCCACGCAAGGACTCGGACAACTACCGGCTGTTCTCGGTGCAGGTCAGCCCCTATGTCAAACCTACGGAAAACAGCACGCTGTACTACACCTTCGACCGCTCGCTGGCGGTGAACACCGGCTTCTTCACCAACGGCCTGGGCTGGGGCAGCGGCACGGGGGCCAACCAGCTCAACCCGCTGGCCTTCGAGAGCCTGAGCGTTTTGCATGAGGTGGGTTTGAAAGTGGAGGCCGTGCCCGACCAGCTGTTCCTCACCCTCGCTGCCTACAAGCAGGCCCGCGACCAGTCGCCGGACAGCAACAACAACATCGCCCGGTTGATCGTCAAAGGCTGGGAGGCAACGCTGCGCTACCAGGACCAGAACCTGCGCGGTGGCCTTAACCTCAGCCGCATCAGCGCCTACAACGAGTTCACCAGCCAGGCCGGGTTTGCCTCGGCCGGGTTCATCCCCGACAACGGCACGGTATTCGGCGACAACAACAGCCTCAACCAGCGGCCATCCGGCAAGTTCGATGCGGTGCAGATCCCTGAATACAACGCAGGCGGCTATGTCGACTACCGCTTCGATTCAGGGTTTGGCGTGGAGCTGTCGGGGTGGTGGACCAGCAGTTGGTACCTGAACCTGAGCAAGACGGTGAAAGTGCCGGACGAATACAACCTTGACCTCGCCGTTTACTACCGCCAGCCGCAATGGGGCGTAACCGTGCGCATGCTCAACGTCACCGACGAGCTGAATTTCGTCAGTGGCCTGGCCGGTTCCACCAACACCTTCCTGCAACCGATGCGGGGGCGGACCTTGTTGGCGCTGGTGTATTATCATTTTTAGCGGTTTGTTGTCTGGGAGATCGAGCGCCGCGCGGGCGGCGCTCGATCTCCCAGGCGCCAAACGTCTTCAGACAAACCAACATCAAAACCGGGCAAGGCTCGGCGAATGCGCCACCAGGTTGCGGGTATAGGCGTCCGCCGGCCGCTCCAGCACCTGCCCGGCACTGCCCTGCTCCACCACCCGCCCTTGGCGCAACACCAGCACGCGGTCGGCTATCGCCCGTACCACGCCCAGGTCGTGGGTCACGAACAGCAACGTCAGCCCCTCGCCCTGCAAGCGCCGCAGCAAGGCCAGGATCGAGGCCTGCACCGACACATCCAGCGCCGAGGTAATCTCGTCACACACCAGCAACTTCGGCTCGCAGATCAACGCCCGGGCAATCGCCACGCGCTGACGCTCGCCGCCGGAAAGCCCCTGCGGGTAAAGGTCCGCCACACGCGCCGGCAATGACACCCGCGACAACACGGCCTCGACCCGCTGCCGAGCCTCGGCACCCCGCACGCCAAAAAAATGCGCCAGGGGCGCACTCAAGGTTTGTCCCACCGTCTGCCGTGGGTTCAGTGCCCGATAAGGGTTCTGGAACACATACTGAACCTGGTGCCGCAACCGTGCATCACGCTGCCGGGCAGCGAAAGCCAAGGGTTGCCCGGCATAGTGCATTTGCCCCTGCACGTTCTCGCCCAGCCCGGCAATGGCCCGGGCCAGGCTGGTCTTGCCCGAGCCAGACTCACCGACCAATGCCAGGCATTCACCCTGGCGCACCTGCAGCGACACATCGAACAGCACCTGGCGGTCATAGGCGACATCCAGGCCCTGCACCTCCAGCAGCACGTCGCCGGGGGCGGCCAGCGCTTCGACCTGCACCTCACCCAAGGCCGCATGTGCGTGCGCTGGCACCAGGCACGCCACCTGATGGCTGTCTGCATGCGCCAGTAGCGACGGCGCAATCACTGAACACTCGGCACGGCGCCGGCCGCAGCGCGGCGCAAATGCACAGCCATCCGGGCGCTGCCCGGGTGCCGGTGCATGCCCGGCAATCGCCTGCAACGGCTGGCGCCGGGCTATGTCGGGAATGGCGGCGAGCAAGGCACGGGTGTAGGGGTGCGCAGCTTTGCGGAACAGCACCTCGCGCCCGGCCACTTCCACCAGCCGCCCGGCGTACATCACCATCACCCGGTCGACCAGGTCGCGCACCACTGCCAGGTCATGGGTCACGTACAGTGCCGCCACGCCCTGGCCACGGCACAGACGCTTGAGGGTTTGCAGCACATGAGCCTGAGTGGTCACGTCCAGCGCGGTGGTGGGCTCATCAAGCACGATCAGCTTCGGTTTCAAGACGAACGCAAGGGCCAGCATGACCCGCTGTTGCTGCCCGCCAGACAGTTGATGCGGGAAACGCCGCAGGAAGGCATCCTCATCGGGCAAGCCCACATCCCGCAACGTTTCGCCGACACGCAAGCGCACGGCATCACGCGACAGGGCAGGCTGATGCGCCAGCAGGGTCTCACCCAGCAAGGCACCGATGCGCAGCGCGGGGTTAAGTGCCGTGGCCGGGTCCTGAGCCACGTAACCGACCAACCCGCCACGGGCCAGGCGCAGCGCCTCGCCTTCCAGCTCGAGCAGCGATTGCCCGGCCACCACTACTTGCCCACCCACAATGCGCGCACCCTGCCGGGCATGGCGCAACAAGGCGGTGGCCAACGTGGTCTTGCCCGAGCCGGACTCGCCCACCAGGCCAACGATTTCCCCAGCCGCCAGGCTGAAAGAAACTTCGGCCAGCACATCGACCTGCCCGGCCAGTTCTACCCGCAGGTCACTGACCCGCAACACTTCACTCGCAACATTCAACGGCGCGTTCATGGCTGCTTCTCCCCTATCCGTGCACTGGCCCGGCCAATGCCTTCGGCCAGGATGTTGGTGCCATAGGCAAACACCCCGATGAGCAAGGCAGGTGCCAGTACGGCCCAGGGCTGTACCAGCAGGCCTGCCTGGTTTTCGTTGATCATCAGGCCCCAGTCCGCAGCAGGCGGCGCCACCCCGTAGCCCAGGAAACTCAGGCCCGACAGCATGCCCACCGCCCAGGTGAGCATGTTGCCGAAGTGCACCAACAGCGGCGTGAGGATGTTTGGCAGGATTTCCTGAAAGAGGATGCGCCAACGTGGGTAACCCATCATCTGCGCCGCCTCGACGAACTCCTGCCCCGCCACCGCCACCGCGCTGCCACGGGCCAGGCGGATGACGCCGGGGGTGAAGGCGATGGCCACGGTCAGCACGATCAGCCACGGCGCCCGGCCGAGCATGGACACGATCAGCAGCACCAGGATCAGGTCCGGGAACGCCAGCGACACGTCGGCCGCCCAGCTGATGGCCTGGTCCAGGCGCCTGCGCGAGAACCCGGCCAACAGGCCCAGGCTACCGCCGACCAGTAACGCGAGGGTCGCCGCCGCCACCGACATCCACAACACCGACAGGCCGCCACTGAGCAACCGCGACAACAGGTCATGGCCCAGAAAATCATGCCCCAGCGGCGCCCCGGCAGCTGGCGGGCCATACACCGGCCCAACCATTGCCGTGGGCGCATGCGGCGCCAGCCAAGGGCCGAGTGCTGCCAGCAGTGCCACCAGCAACGTGATCACTGCGCCGCGCCGCACTTGCGGGTCGGCCAGCCAACGCGATTCAATCATGGGTCGCCTCCTGGGCCGGGGTGCTGCGCGCGCGGCGCCACCACGGGCGGATACCACGCCGGACACGGCGGATCATCCGCACCCGGCGTGCTGTGCGCAGTTTGGGGGTGAGCAATACCGTCAGCAGGTCGGCCAGCAGGTTGATCAGCACCACCGCCAGGGTGATGACCAGCACCACGCCCTGGATCATCGGCAGGTCGCGCATCTGGATCGCCGCGTTCAGCGCGGTGCCAATGCCCGGGAAACTGAAAATGACCTCGGCCAGCAGCGCACCACCGACCAGCGTGCGCAGGGTCAGCGCCACGCCTTGAATGGCCGGGGTCAGGGCATTGGGTAAGGTATGCCGCCAGACGATGCGCCGCTCGGGGATACCGCGCAGGCGCGCGGCAATCACATACTCGGACTCCAGCGCTTCGATCATCGAGGCGCGCACCATGCGCGTGAGGTACGGCAGTGCCGTCAGGCTCAGGGCCAGCACCGGCAGCACCAGCGACGGCCACTGCCGCCACAACGGCAGCTGCGGGTCGAGGATCGATACCGCCGGCAACCAGCCCATGCCGGGCATGGAGAACAGCAGCACCAGGCCGATGGCCAACAGAAAGCCCGGTGTGGCCTTGAGCGAGATCAACGCCGACAGGCTCCAGCGGTCCAGCCGGCTGTCGCGGCGCAGGGCCAGACTCACGCCCAGCAACAGGGCCACCGGCACCACCAGCGCCAGCACCCCGGCCAATAAGGCCAGAGTGTGACCCAAGCGGCCGAACAACAGCTGCGCCACCGGGACCTGGGAATCCAGCGATACCCCCAGGTCCCCGCGTAGCGCAGCGCCCAACCAGCGCAGGTACTGCACCAGGATCGGCTGGTCGAGGCCCAGCTGGCGTTGCAGGGTGAGGATGCTTTCCAGCGGCGCATCCGGGCCAAGGATCACCCGCGCCGGGTCCGAAGGCAGGGCCTGGGTGGCAATGAACACCACCAGGCTGATTACCCAGGCCGTCAGCAGCCCGTAACCGAGGCGGCCGATGAACCAGGCCAGCCAGGCCGGTGTGCGGGGCGTGTGTCGAGTATCAGGCATTGGGGTTCAACCAGAGTTCGTCGAAGCGCCAGGAGGCAAAAGTGGTCTGTTCCGGGGTGAGGCCACCCACCTTGGCCGACGCGGCATCGAGCACGTCGGAAAAGCCCCAGATCAGCAGCCCGCCACGTTCGTGCTGGATGGCCTGGGCTTCATGCACCAAGGCCTTGCGCTGCGCCAGGTCGGGCTGGGCCAGGGCCTGTTGGTACAGTTCGGTAAAGCGCGGGTCGTGGAAGTTGCTGCGGTTATAGATGGCCTGCGGCGCATCGTTGTGCAGCGCCGAGGCAAGAAAACCACGCGCCGGGGTCGAGCCTGGCGACAGTTGCCATTGCTCACGTTGCGGGCCGTTGAAGACGGACCCGTCCACCTGATTGACCTTCACCTGCACCCCGGCCTTCAGCGCCTGCTGGGCAAAAACCAGCGCGGCATTGACGCCGGGGCCAGGCGTGGTGGTCAGTTCGACGCGCAAGTCCTGCTGCCCGGCCTGGCGCAGCAGGGAACGGGCCTGGTCGAGGTCGTACGGGCGCTGGGCAATACCGTGGTTGTAGGTGGGGTCGTGGGGCGAATACAGGTCGTTGGCCACCCGGCCAAAGCCATTGAGCCCCCGCGCCACCAGTTCCTGGCGGTCGGCCAGCAGGCGGAACGCCTGGCGCACACGCACATCCTGGAACGGTGCCTTGGCCAGGTTCAGGTTGAAGCCGGTAAACGAGGTGGTTGGCGAGGCATACAGGCGCAGCCGTGGGTCGGCCTTGAGCAACGCACTGTGCTCGGCCTGCACGCCACTGGCCACGTCGATCTGCCCGGCGCGCAGGGCGGCGGCCCGCGATACCTGGTCCTTGAATTCGATGATTTCCAGCTCGTCCGCATAGGGGCGGTTGGGCTTGTAGTAGTTCTCAAAACGGGTGTAGAGCGAGCGCTGGCCGGGGATGAAACTTTTCAGCCGGTACGGCCCCGCGCCCACCGGGTTGGTGACCGGGTGGTAGTCGGTGGGCACGATGCCGCCGAAGCTGATCAGCGTTTCATCGAGCGGGTAGAAGCTTTGGCCCTGCTTGAAGCGGATCTCCACGGTGCGCTCATCCAGCTTGCGCAGCGCCTGGCGATCAATGGCGCCGACCAGCCCGGCGAATGGCGATGCCAGTTGCGGGTCGGTCAGCCGCAGGATCGAGAACAGCATGTCGTCGGCGGTGATGTTTTTGCCGTGATGGAACTCCAGCCCCGGCCTGAGGCGGATGGTCCAGGCGCTGGCATCGGCATTCGGCTCGGCGAACTCGGCCAGTGCCAGGCGCGTGCTGACATCGGCATTCCACTCCCAGAACTTGGCGTACAGCGCCCAACCTCGAATGATGCCACCGCCCACCGGCTTGTGCGCATCGAGGTTGCCGGCCTGGTCGCCGTCGATAATACCCACGCGCAAGCGCCCACCGCGCACCGGCGTGCCCGGCAACGCCGCACTGGTGGCTGCCGGCACGCCACTGTCGCAGCCGCTGAGCAGCCCGCCGCCGAGCAGCAGGCCGCCACCGACGGCCAGGCTGTTGCCGAGAAACACCCGGCGCGAAAACAGCTCGCTCATCACCCTCTCCTTAGGCCGGTTGCGCCACGACCGGCTTGCTCGCCGCGCCCAGGCGCGGTACGTCGAAGCCGTGGTCCAGGTCCAGCAACGGGAACAGCAGGTCGGCCACCCGGTGCGCCTCGTCGATCAGCGGGAAGCCCGACAGGATGAACGCCGACGTGCCCTGGGCTTCGTACTCGCGGATGCGCTCGGCGACCTGCGCGGCGCTGCCGACCAGGTAAGTGCCGGCAGCCGGGCCGAGAATGTTGAAGCCGAACAGGCTGGGGCCCAGCCAGACGTTGGGGTAGATCTCCAGCTCGCGGGCCGTGGGTAGGCGCCCGGCGCGGATGCTGTCGAGGTTGCGCTGAATGCGCGGGTCGTCGCTGACATAGCTGTCGAAGGTCTGGCCGGGAGGCAACTGGCGTTCGATGGCCGCGCGCGCGGTGGCCAGCGAGGTGCGCTGCAACAGGCGCTCGGCGTGGGCCCAGGCTTCTTCCTCGGTCTCGCGCACGATCACCTGCAGGCGGGTGCCGTAGGTCAGCTCGCGGCCGATCTTCGCCGCCTCGGCGCCTACCCGGCGGAACTTGTCGCCCAGCTTTTGCGGGGTGTCGGCGAAGCTCAGGTACACATCCAGCAATTGCACCGAATGGGCTACGCCCGGTGCTGAGGTGCCTGCGCCCCACAGCGGTATGCCGGGCTTTTGCTTCGGTGGGTGCCAACCGCCCAGCGGGTGATGGGCAGCCGCTGGCGAACGGGGTGAAAGCTTGACGTAGCGGCCGTCGTAGCCGGCAGTTTCGCCTGCGTAGAAGCTTTGGAAAGCGCGCCAGTATTCCAGGCTGAAATCGTAACGTTCATCGTGCGGGTAATGCACGCCCAGGGTGGCTAACCCTGCGTCGTTGCCGTTGACCACGTTGAACAGCAGGCGGCCGTTGGAAAACTGGTCGAAGGTGAGCGCCCACTTGGCCAGCACTGCTGGCGACAGCTCGCCGGGGTGCTGGGCGACCAGGAAGCGCAGGCGCTTGGTGGCGTCGATCAACGCTGCCGACACGGCCAGGCTTTCGTTAGGGCTGGAGCCGAGCAGCGAGCCGTAGAAGCCCAGGCGGTCGGCGGCGATGGCCAGTTGCTTGAGGTGTTCGAAATCGGTGTGCCAGCGGCCTTCGGGTTCCCAGGGATAGGGGCCGTCTGGGGTGGTGAGGTACCAGAGGATTTTTACTGCCATTGGGTGGGGTCCTTGTCTTTGGGTGGAGTGCAGGGGCGCACAGCGCCCCAAAGATCAGCCGCGCCGGTCGATGCCTGGCACCAGGCCCAACTCGGTTGCGCGCTCATACAACCCGCTCATCTTCCACTGCTGGGTCAGCACCCCCGGCCCGTAAGGCCGCGATCCACCCAGCGCATCCGCCAACAGCTGAATCTGCGCCCCCTCCTCCAGCAACAGGATGAACTCCGCCGTGGCGCGCAACCCCTGCTTGCCCCACACGGTGGAGCCGCCGTTAGCTTCCAGGATCGCCAGGTTGAACGGGTTCTCGGCAATTTTGTCGAGGATGAAATCCACCTCGGCCTGACGCCGGTCGATGTACACCGGCAGCTCGCGGGCCAGCTGGTAGCGCTGCACCGGCACATAGTGGAACGGCAAGGTGCGGTGGGTTTGCGCCCAGGCACCCAGGTACGGGCTGTGCACGTGTGACACGGTGGTGACATCGGCATGGGTCTGGAACAGCTTGGTGTAGCGGCCCAGGCCCCCTTTGCCCTTGCCGACGATGACGTTGCCGGAAAAATCAGTGACGGTCGCCTGCAACGGCTTGCGGTGGTTCCATGGCCCGCCGTAGTTCACCGATACCAGCAGCTCTTCACCAGGCACGCGCTCGATGAAGCCGACGGTGCCATTGGCGGTGATGGTGTTGGTTTCGCGGAATACGCTGAAGGCCGCTTCGGCTTCGGCCACCACATGGTCGATGAAGGCTTGCAGTTCGGCAGTGACGGGGCGTTCGTTGATCAGTACGGTCATGTTCAATCTCCAGTCAGGTCAGGCGCGGCGCTGGGCCAGCAGTTCATGGGCAGCTTGCAGAGGCCGCGGGTCGACCCAGTCGGCGATGTCGAAATCGGCTTCGAGGAAGCCGTGCAGGTACAGAAAATCCTTTTGCGTGCCGAGGAAGGCCAGGCGTTGCGCGGACAGGTCCGGGGCCAGGGTGGTGTGGAAGTCGCCGCGATAGGCCTCGGCTACGCCCTGGCTGCCGGCGCGGGTTTCTTCTTCGAGGATGCTGTTGAGCGCGGCGCGGTTGCCGGCTGCCCACTCGGCGGCACGCAGCGTTTGTGCAAGGAAACGCACCACCAGGTCGAAATGGTTGTCGAGCAGGCGCTGGTGCACGGTGATTGGCCGCGGCGTGCCGTTGTTGATGCGGTGGCGCGGGTCGGGCAGCAGGTCGAGGTCGACGCCGACCACCAGCCCCAGGCGGCGCGCGGCATCGGCAGCGGCCGCGCCCTTCACGTACACCGCATCGACTTCACCCCGTGCCAGGTACTCAAGCCCCGACCACAGCCGTTGCAGGCCCAGTTGCGGGGTGGCAGCACCGGCCTGGTCGAGCAGCGCTACCTCTACCAGTTGCACGTCATCCAGGTGCAAGCCTGCCGAAGCCAGGGCGCCTTTGTAGCCATGCAGGCTCATGGCACGGGCAATGCTGCCAGGCCGGGTATCGCCCCAGGCCGGCAGCGCCAGGCGCTTGCCACGCAGGTCGGCGGCGCTGCGAATGCCGGAATCGGGGCGGACCAGAATGGTCTGCCATTCCTCGATCCAGGTCAGGCCGATCAACCGGCTGGGCGAGCCGGCCGCACGGGCGGCCAGCGCCGGCACGTTGCCGCCTTCTCGAAACAGCCCGGGCAGCTGATGATCGTAATGGTGGTGGCCAAGCTGGCGGGCCTCCTGCAGGGTCGAGACTGGCAGGCCGTCGGCAGCGAACTCCTGCTCCAGCCAGCCGAGCTTGTAAGCGATGCCTGAGGCAGTGGGCACGGGGCAGCGGGTGAACCAGATACGCTCCAGGGCGGACGGGTCGTCTGCCAGGCGTTTTGCGATGGGGGTTGCGAGGGTCATGGGGTGGCTCCTTGGGCGTCGTGAAGGCAGCATTGCAGTGTGCGTGCCAACCGCTGGAGGCCTTGATTTACGCGGGGTTTGCCTTTGGTTGCGGGCGCTGTTTGCTGGGCTGGGAGCAGGATTGCGGGCGGGGTGCTGCCAGATCAGCAGGGCGTGTGTTGCTGGAGCAGCAAAAAGTAGTGAAAGCCATGCAGGATGGGGCCTGCAGAGGGGTGGCAAAGATATTGCTCAAGGGGTTGGGACCGCGGTGTAGCCATTCGCGGGTAAACCCGCTCCCACAGGGATCGCGCAAAGCTCAGGCAACGCGGTCCCTGTGGGAGCGGGTTTACCCGCGAACCAGGCGCACTGGCCCTCTCAGACAAACCCGAGACCCCTCAATGAGCGCCATAGAACCCTCCCCCGCCCGCCGCCTGACCAGCGAAACCGAGGCCATCGAAGTAGCCCGCCAGGTCGCCGCGCAAATCGCCGAACTGGCCGCCGACCCAAGCAACAACGGCCAACTACCCCGTCGCCAGGCCGAGCTGTTGTCCAGCAGCGGCCTGACCGCGATCGCCGTACCCGCCCAGTTCGGCGGCCTGGGTGCCTCGGTGCAGACTGTGGTCGAAACCGTACGCCTGGTCTCCACTGCCGACGGCGGCGTCGGCCAGCTGCTGCAGATTCACAACGTGATGCTGCGCGGTATCTTTACCGGCTACCCGGACGACGTGCGCGACCGGCTGATTGCCGACGTGCTGGCCGGCAAGCGCTTCGGCAACGCCTTGGCCGAAGTCGGTGGCAAGAACAAGTTCGCCCTCAAAACCCGCGTCGAGCACCGCGCCGATGGCCAGTGGGTGCTCAACGGCAGCAAGTTCTACTCCACCGGTTCCTACCTGGCCGAATGGATCTCGCTGACCGCCGCCAGTGAAGACGGTGGCGTGGGCGTGCTGTTGCACCGCGACACCCCAGGGCTGACCCTGGTCGATGACTGGCAGGCCTTCGGCCAGCAGAACTCGGTGAGCGGCACAGTGAACTTCGACGACATCGTGCTCGACGAGCGCTACCTCACCCGCCGCAGCGGGCCGATGAAACGCACCGGTCTGACCTTCCCGCAAATCCTCCACGCCGCCATCGACACCGGCATCGCTGCCGGCGCCTTGCAGGCGGCTGTCGAGTACCTGCGCGAGCATGCCCGGGCCTGGGTGGAGAGCGGCGTCGAACGCGCCAGTGACGAGCCGCATGTGATTCGCCAGATTGGCGAGTATGCCGTGGCGCTACGCGGCGCCGAGTCGGTGTTGCGCGAGGCCGCGCGGGTGTTCGACGACCACGAGCGCGACCCGGAGAACAAGGCGCTGCAGGATGAGCTGATCTTGTCGGTAGCAACGGCCCGGGCACATTCCGATGCCGCATCGCTAAAAATTTCCAGTGATCTGTTTTCGCTGCTGGGGGCCAGCGCTTCGCTGAGCAAGTGGAACCTCGACCGCTTCTGGCGCAATGCCCGGGTACACACCACCCACGACCCGATCCGCTGGCGGCTGCACAACGTGGGCAACTACTACCTGAACGGGGCTGACCCGGGTGAGTACACAGCGGTGCTCAATGCCAAGGAAACCCAGGGCGCTACTCGCCGTTAAAACCCCATGCGGCCCAATCGCCGGCAAGCCAGCTCCCACAGGACCACATCAGGCCCAAGGCCAGCGCTGTACCTAAGGAAATGCTCTCAGGATGGCACCAGGCTCAAGGGCACTGCTATCACTGTGGGAGCTGGCTTGCCTGCGATGGGCTGCGAAGCAGCCCCCTTTGAGTGATCTACATGAACCACCCGCTCCTTCGGGCATTGGCCATCTACCGCGAAATGCCTTGGCGCTTCGCCTTGGTCACCGCCCTTTATATCGCCGGCAACCTCGGCCTGGCCTGGCAGCAGTGGCTGATCGGCCATGCGGTCGATGATGTCAGCACCGGCCGCGCCGTGCAGCGCCTGGCCGACGGCAGTCTGGACGCCAGCGTGGGCTGGCACTGGCTGTGGTTGTTGCTGGCCATCGCCCTGGGCCGTGGCCTGCTGCAATATGCTGCCGCCGTGTTGTCACTGGTACTCAGCCAGGCCCTGCTCACGCGCCTGCGTGAACGCATCCTCCTCCAGGTGCAGCGCCTGCACCTGGGGTATCACTGGCAACACGGCATGGGCGAACTGGTTACCCGCACCACCCGCGATGCCGACAAGGTGCGCGACGCGCTGATCACCTTCTGGCGGCAGGTCATCGAAACGCCGCTGGTGGTTGTCGCTGCCGTTGGCCTATTGAGCTGGTATGACCCGTTGCTGGGCCTGATACCCCTGCTGCTGACCGGCGCCGGGCTGTGGCTGTTCGTGATACAGACCGATCGCCTGGTCACGCTGGACCGCGCCGTGGCCGCCGCCTACGACCAGGTCAGCCAGGACCTGGCCGAAGGCATCGGCGGGGTGCGGGTGATCAAGGCGTTTGGCCTGGAACAACAACGCATCGCCCGTTTCACCAGCCAGGTCGACATATTTAGCGGCCACGCCCGCGCCGCCCTCGCCTACGCCAGTTCGCGTATTCCGCTGCCACAGGCCGTAGTGGCGCTGGGGCATGTGTGGATCCTGGTGTACGGCGCCCATCGCGTGGCGGCCGGCGCACTGGGCATCGGCGAGCTGGTCACGTCGCTGCTGGTGGCGACCACGCTGGTGTTTCGCATCGAGGGCATTGGCCGGGTGATGCAGACCTTCGCCGATGCCCGGGCCAGTGCCGAACGCATCTGGCAACTGCTGGACGAACGCCCGGCCATTGTTGGCGGCCACGCCACCCTGCCTGCCGGGCCGCTGGGGCTGAAGCTGAACCAGGTGCAGGTGGGTGCCGTTGAAGCTGGCCGGCCTGTCCTGCAAGGCTGCTCACTCACCCTGAGGCCCGGTGAAGTGGTGGCACTGGTAGGCGCCACTGGCACCGGCAAGAGCCTGCTGGCCAGCCTGCTGCCGCGACTGACCGATGTGCAGCACGGCAACGTGCAGGTTGGCAGCGATGCCGGCGGTTGGCACGACGTGCGTGACCTCGACCTGGCCGACCTGCGCCGCCGTGTGCAGGTGCTGCCGCAAGAAAGCTTTCTGTTCTCCGACAGCCTGGCCGCCAACCTGCGCATGGCCGCGCCGCAGGCCAGCGACGCCCAGTTGCGTGAAGCGTTGCGCCTGGCCGCCGCCGAGGACGTGCTGGAGCGCCTGCCCCACGGCCTCGACACGCCACTGGGTGATCGTGGCGTGACTCTTTCTGGCGGCCAGCGCCAACGCCTGTGCCTGGCCCGGGCACTGCTTGGCGCGCCCGACATCCTCTGCCTGGACGACGCCACCAGCGCCCTGGATGCCCTGGGCGAACGCCAGGTGCTGCACAACATCCGCCGCCTGCACAGTACAGGCAGCCAAGGCCCGACCTTGCTGCTGATTACCAGCCGCCTTTCCACGTTGCTGTTGGCCGACCGCGTAGTGATGCTGGAAAACGGCCGCATCAGCGCCAGCGGCAGCCATGCCGAGCTGAGCGCACACAACGCCCATTACCGCGACCTGCTGGGGATCGACCATGACTGATGTGCAGCACTCCCCTGCCAGCGATATCGACATCGAGCAACGCCTGGCTCGCCAGGCGCTGGACCGGGGCATGTTCCACCGGCTGCTGCCGCTACTGCGGCCCATTCGCCGGCAAATCGTGGCAGTGATCGGCATCGAGCTGCTGCTGGTGTTCACGGTTTTCCTGCGCCCATGGTTCGTGCGCGAACTGCTGGACAGAGGGTTGGTGCCTAGCGCCGACCACTGGCTGCTCGACGAGCGCCTGGTGCTGTGGCTGGGCCTGGGGCTGGCAGCCAGCTGGCTGGGGCGATTTCTGCTGGCGGGTGTGTCGCAGTTCATCGCCGGGCGCGCGGCGATCGGCGTGCTCAACAACCTGCGGGTGAAGGTGTTCGCCCATGTGCAGGCGCTGTCGGTGAGCTACTTCGACCAGACCCGCGCCGGGCGCATCATTGCCCGGGCGGACCGCGACGTGGATGCACTGGAGCCGCTGCTGGTGCAAGGCCCGCCCGAGCTGCTGGGCGCCCTGCTGCGCTGCGGCCTGGCGGCGGTGATGCTTTGGCGCATCGAACCCAGCTTCTTCTACAGCCTGGCTGCCACGGTACCGCTGCTGGCCGTGGCCACCTGGCGCTTCAAGCGGGTGTCACAACGCAACTGGGCCAGGGTGGCCGAGCAACGCAGCCGCTTCACCGCACACCTGGTGGAAAGTGTCAGTGGCGTGCGGCTGATTCAGCAATGCGGCCAGGAGCAGACCAACCAGACGCGCTATCGGCGCCTGCTGGAAGACTTCAACCAGGCACTGATACGCGGCAGCCTGCGCGCTGGCTGGTTCGCGCCGTTCACCGCGTTGCTGAGCACCGCCGGCATGGCCGTGCTGTTGCTGATCGGCGCCCATGGCCTGGCGGAGGGCAAGGTTACGGTCGGCCAGGTGGGTGAGAGCCTGTTCTATGTGTTCCTGTTCCTTGGCCCGTTGCAGGAGCTGTCGGACCTGTTCGAACGCTATGCCACCGGCAGCGCATCCGCCCAGCGCATCTTCCTGCTGCTCGACACCCGGCCACAGGTGCTCGACCCGCCCGCGCCACACGCACTGGCCAAGGCGCGTGGCCAGGTGGACTTTGACGCGGTCGGTTTTGCCTATGTGCCGAACAGCCCCCGGCCAGTGATCGACGGGCTGAACCTGCATATCCGCGCCGGTGAAGTGCTGGCCATCGTCGGCCCCTCGGGGCATGGCAAGAGCACCCTGGTGCAGTTGCTGACACGCTTCTACGAAGTGCAGCACGGCGCCGTGAAACTGGACGGCATCGACCTGCGTGCGCTGGCCCAGCACGACTTGCGGCGCAACGTGGGTGTGGTGCTGCAGGACAATGTGCTGTTCAGCGGCAGCATCCTCGACAACCTGCGCCTGGCGGCACCAGCTGCCGACGATACGCAGTTGATAGCTGCAGCCCGCGAGTTGGGCGCCGACGAGGTGCTGGAACGGCTGCCGCAGCGCTACCACACCGAAGTCGGCCCGCTGGGCGCGCACCTGAGCCATGGCCAACGCCAACTGGTGTGCCTGGTGCGGGCGTACCTCGCCGACCCGGCGGTGCTGGTGCTGGACGAAGCCACCTCGGCGGTGGACGTGCACACCGAACGGCGCATACAGCGTGCGCTGCGCCGGCTGTGCCAGGGGCGCACGGCGATCATCATTGCGCACCGGTTGGCGACTATACGCGATGCTGACCGGATTGCCGTGGTACGGCACGGGAAGGTGGTGGAGCAAGGGCCGCATGCCGAACTGATCGGGCGAAGTGGTGCTTATGCGGCGCTTTACGACGCGTATCTGCGCAGCGCAGGAGAAGTTGCCGCCGAGGAAATCGAGGTCTGACTTACCGGCCCTTTCGCGGGCAAGCCCGCTCCCACAGGTTTCGGCGCTAACTGTCAGTCTGGCGCTGTACCTGTGGGAGCGGGCTTGCCCGCGAAGAGGCCGGGCCTGCTCATGCTGCTCTCCCAGCATCCACTGCTGCCCGATTGCTGCCACAGCAGCACCCCGCCCCCAACCCACACCGCAAACGCCCACCCCACCGGCCCTGCGCCG
>JADHEF010000392.1_pt1 | contig 48231 bp, 44 predicted proteins | sample 8952391 | NCBI WGS metagenome assembly JADHEF01 (sample SAMN16124439, study PRJNA663245) | bioreactor sludge metagenome | isolation source: sludge (nitrite) | place: India:Bengaluru | collected 2019-02-28 | reverse complement strand
GCTTAAACCTCCGGCCGTAGAGCCTGTCGTTCAGCCGGTGACAAACCAGTTGGAAGCCGGGGAGTCTGCGACCAACCGCTCGGTAAGTGTCGATGTTTCGACGAATCGTGTCGTCCAGGCCGGAAGTGGCACAAATGGGGTGATCGAGGCCGTAAAGGAGAACGCCTCGACCAACCGGATGACGGTGCTTGAAGGGCAGGTTTCGAACATGGTTTCACAGGCGGCTGCAAGCGTGGGAGTGGGCACGAATGGAGTCGTGCCGGCTGTGTCCAAAGAAGGGGGCGTGCCGCCTCGGGAAACGCTATGGCATAAGTTGCGTTCGAAAATGGGATCGGGTGAACAGATGAAAGAAACTGTCCCGGAAGCTAAAACCGAGCCGCTCCTCAAGTAGGGAAATAAAGAATGCTTTTTCCAACCACTGTTTTCGCTCTCTTTTTTGCGATTGTGTTTACGTTGCATTGGGGCCTGGTGCGTTTTCCCCTCGCACGTAAATGGGTGTTGCTTGCCGCCAGTCTCTTTTTCTATGGGTATTGGAGTTGGAAGTTTGCCCTGATGCTTCTCTCCTCGGCATTGCTGAATCATGCTGCGGCTGTTTGGATCGACCGGTCGAGCGATGAAAAGGCAAGACGGCGTATGATTGCGCTGACCGTGACGGCCAATATCCTGGTATTGGGGATCTTCAAGTATACCGGTTTTCTGTTTACCCGGCTGTTGGTGCCCCTGGCTGTTCCGATCTGCGCCCGTCTGGGCACCACGGACCAGTTGATTGCCTTGCAAGAGCAGGTTTTGCCCTTTATCGAGAAGATCGTTCTTCCGGTGGGTATATCCTTCTACACGTTTCAGGCGCTCAGCTATGTGGTGGATGTCTATTGGCGCACTTCGCCGGTCGCTCGGTCGGGGTTGGATTTCGCGAATTATCTCGCCTTCTTTCCTCAGCTGGTCGCGGGTCCCATTGTGCGTGCTGCCGACCTTTTGCCGCAGATGGCGGTTTTCCCGGACCGCTCGGTACGCTTGGACACCGGGCGGGCCACGACGCTGATCTTGGGGGGGCTGTTCAAGAAGATGGTGGTCGCCAATTGGCTGTCTCAGCATCTGGCGGATCCGGTTTTCGCCATGCCGGAATCGTACGGGGGCCTCGACACCCTCCTCGGCGTTTACGCGTATGCGTTGCAGATCTACTGCGATTTCTCGGCGTATTCTGATATTGCGATTGGCTGTGCGCTGTTGTTCGGGTTCCACTTCTCGATTAACTTCAACGCGCCCTATTTTGCGGTGACGCTGCAAGAGTTCTGGCGGCGCTGGCACATTTCTCTTTCAACATGGCTGCGTGACTATCTGTATATTCCTTTGGGAGGTTCGCGGGCGGGTTCAATGCGGACGCGCTGCAATCTCTTTTTGACCTTTCTGCTCGGAGGATTGTGGCATGGTGCCGGCTGGACGTTTGTCCTGTGGGGCGCTTTCCATGGAGCCTATCTCTCTCTGGAGCGCTTGGTTAGAAAATTGCTGGGGTTGCCTGAAAAGCCCTCGGCGGACACCACGTTTGTCTTGGGACTCTTAGGGAGAATTTGGATTTTTCACGTCGTCTGTTTCTCGTGGATCCTGTTCCGGTCCACAAACTTGATTGTGGTGGGTGACATTTTGAAAAGTCTGGGCAAATGGGGCGGACGCAGTGAGTTGTTGACAGGCACAGCCATAATGGTGCTGATAGTCGGGTTCCTTTTGCAGTTTCTGGATGGCCGGCGGCCGCGTCCTGTCTGGGATGCGGTTAACCGGTGGCCGGCGTGGCTGCAAGGCTTGCTTGCTGCCGTGATTTTGACGCTGATTTTGGGTGTGGGCCCCACGGGTGTGGCGCCGTTCATCTATTTTCAGTTCTAGAGGAGCTTTGTTATGTGTCACGTAAAGGAAGATCGGGATGCGTCGCAACCGCTTGGAATTGTTGTCGGCAGAGCGTGTTTTTTGGTGGTCGTATTTTTCACCTTTATGGTACTCTTTAACGGTGTTGCAATGTTTGATAGCGCGACAAAACTGGAGTACGGACCGACGCGCGATTTCTGGGTGGCGGTCTTACGTCCGGTTGAGCGTTTGTCAAGAATGTCCGGCCTGTTTTATGTGCGGCATGTGACGCAAGAAAACATCGGGAATTGGTTGAACAAAACGTCTAAAGAATAGGAGAAAAATGAAAAGAAGTGTTGTCTTTGCTATGATGGTTGCGTGTGCTTTCGCTTTTGTTCCGCAGGGGTCACGGGCGGCCGAAGGCGCGCCGGTTCTGATGATCGGCGATTCAATGATGCGGCTTCTGGGAGTCGCTATGGAAAAGGAGCTGAAAGCCAATGGGATACAGCCCGCCGCCAGTTTTTCTTCGCTGGCTTCTGGACTTGCCCGAATGGACGCCTTCGACTGGTTCGCCAAGGTCGACGCCTTGATGAAAGAGCATAAGCCTGCGACGGTGGTCGTGACGCTTGGGGCGAATGACCGGCAGTCGCTGAAAGACACCGCCGGACGCGTGGTGCCCTTCGGCACGCCCGAATGGAGTAAAGAGTATTCCCTGCGTGTCGGGCGCATTATGGATGACCTCCTTAAAGGTGGCGCCACCCGTATTGTGTGGCTGCTTCTGCCCGACATGAAGGAGCCTGTGCAACAGGAATATGCGCAGTCCGTGAATGCCATTTTTGCCACGTTGGTGGCCGCCGAGTCGCGCAAAGAGAAAGTGGTTCTGTTTGATCCGCGTCCCCTGCTGACGCGCAAGCCCGGCACGTTCTCGCTCTATATCATGGCTCCTAACGGAGCTGCGCTCACGGTTCGCGACGCCGACGGTATCCACCTGACAACCCCGGGAGCGCAGCGCGTGGCGCAGTCGATCGTAAAGACCTATTGGAAATGAAACGGCCGGTGATTCGTAAGGGGGCGCAATGACAAAAAGCTACTGTCAGTTCGGTCGGCGGTTGTCTGCGTGTGTTTTTTTGGCAACGTGTGCGTTGGGTCAAACCAATGCGCCTTCCGCAAAGAGCGAAGGTTTTCCGTTGTCTGAGCGCACGGCCCCCTTGGATCAGGCGGCGATGGACGAAGCCATCGCAACCGCCCGCGCCACGGATGTCAATACGACCGTCCCTGCTGCCTTGCTTTATCAAGGGCTGGCGCTGTTTCAAGAGGAGAAATACAAGGAATGCATCCCGTTCCTGGAGGAGTCTTTGAGGTTGGACCCTTCCCTTACGGCTGGATGGGAAGGGTTGGGCTGGGCCTATATCCGCACGGAAAATGAGGAAAGGGCTTGGCGGTTGTGGGATTACTTTCGGGAGCTGATGCCGGATGCCTGGCAGCCGTATAACCTGTTGGCGCAAACCGCCATCATGAAGCATGACTGGGAAACGGCCGACCGGCACTTCCGCAAGGCGCTGCAACTCAAGCCCGACCATTTTGATTTGCGTTTCTGGTATGCGCAAAACCTCCTGCGCTTGGGGCAGCCTATAGAGGCCGAACGGTTGTTCCGGGAGTTGATTAAAGAAGAGCCGGATCGGTTGGATATTCAGATCAATTTGGCCAATCTGCTGACTCACCGTCTCGAGTATGATGAGTCCGTTTCAATCTGGCGGCATGTCAACGCTGAGTTGCCCGGCAATCCTAACTTCCTGATGGATCAGGCCGTGCTGGAGGTGCGCGTCGGAGAGTTGAAGGCAGCCGACCAGTTGTGCCTCGACACCATGGCGATCGAAACGAACAATATGCGGGCCATGACGTTGCGTGCCGATATCGCGGAGATCGGCGACATGACCGAACTGAGCGTCGAGCGGCTCGAAAAGCTGATCGATGCGACGGAAGATCCGATTCTGCGCAGTCGTGCGAGGTTGCGTTTGGCCAACCGGTGTACGGTGCTTAATAAGCGCAAGCCGGGACTTTATGCCACCTCGTATATTCTGGGTCAGATTCATGAGGCGATCAATGAGAACCCTGCGGATGTGGGCGCGCATGTGCTGTACGCCGAACGTTTGTTGGTCGCTAAGAGGTACGAGGAGTGCAAGCCGTGGGCGATTGATGTGCTGGAGAAGCACAATCGGCATAATATCCGGGCAAAAGCCATCCTGTTCGAATTGGCCCTTGTAGAACACCGGTATGACGATGCCGAGCAGGTGTTGCATGACCGGTTTTCGAACTATGATTCGACGGACCCGATGCGGTACTTTTACGAGGCCCGTTTGAATATGATGCGGGGGGCTTATAACGAGGCGTTGCAATGTGTCGACCGCATGGAGGCGGCGGCTGAGCAAGGCTGCGTGTTTACACTACTGTACCATGATTTGACGGAAAGCGACTGGATGCCCATAACATCCGTGCGTCGCCTGTATGAACATCTGAATGCGTTGAGGCAGGAGGGGTTCACCTTCATCTCCCCGGCCGATATCCCGTCTGTTATCGGTTTAAAGCCCGGCGTGAATCGTCAGGATCCTGAGCCGGAAGACCCTTCTGTGCCGTGGACCGCCTTGCTGGTCGACAACATTCGTTATGGCATTACCGGTGAGCGCAAGTTCAAGTTCGGAAAGAAAAAGAAAGAATATGCGCGTCCCATGAAGGTCGTCGCCGTGACGTTCGATGATGCGCTGCGGTCGGCCTTCACCTTGGGCGCGTCTGTGGCTGAAGAGATCGGCGTGCCGTTCGGCATGTTTGCGATTACCAAGACGCCGAAGGATTACCAGCCCTCCGTGGCGGGGTGGAATGAGATGGCGGAGTATGTGGCGAACGGCACGTGGGTGATCGGGAGCCATCTTTACGGAGCGCATGATGAGTGCGCCGTGGACAAAGAGCTTAAGGATCTCCGCTGGAATTTGCCGAACCGGATCTGGTTGCCGGAGAAGGATCGTCTCGAATCGATGAACGAATGGGATAAGCGGATGCGCAACGAGTTCCGGCTGAGTCGCAAAATCATGCGTGAGAAGCTCGGGGAGCAAGACAGCAAAGTGGCGATGGTCGCTTATCCGTATGGGGATATCGGGCAGGAGACCGCCTGTAACCTGTCGCTGTTGCGCAATCCGTCGCAAAGCATCGTCTCGGAGGCCGGCCGCAATTATCAGGTTGGCTTTTTGCAGGGGCAGAGCGGGTATACGACGTCAGGGGACGACCTGCTGATGACCCGAAGGTATGAGCCGAACTGGTTCGATGAAGGCGCTGACGTGGTCAATCAAGCGTACGAGTACCATCCGTTGTTCATGGCTCGTCGCACGCGCGTCGAAATCGCGTTTCTCATGAACATGCCGCATTTGGCCGAGGAAATGCTGAATCTCTTGAAGCGCGACGGGTATCCGGAAGACCTGTGCCGCAAAATCACAATCGAAGTGCGTGCGCAGTTCCGGAACCGTCCGAATCGCGACGTGCGGCCGCTGGTTGCTTCCTCCTCTGTCGCGGTTGATAGTACGGCGGGCGGTGGACAGAATGCTCCGACCCACAACATGCAGACTTTGCAGGCCGACAAGTCGGTGCCGTCTCCCGTCGATCCTACGGCGCGTGAGGCGGTTCAGGGCGAGAAATCGGATGTGACGGACTTTGAACGGGTGGGTACCTATCAGGAGGGGACGGTCGATCCCTGGGTGTATATCTCGCACCCGTTTGTCGGTGGCGAGATATCTCACAGCAAAGCCAACGATCAGTTTGAAATCCTGCGTTACGGTGGCAGAGCCGGGTTAAACCTGAATAAGAATCTGCAGCTCTCGGGTGAATATTTTGAGACCCATATCGATCAGGATCTTATTCCGCGGTGGAATGCGGTGTTCTTCGCCAATGATGATTTGACGTCGTACTTGTTCAAAGCCCTGAAGCGTGAGGCGCGCGGTCGGCTGTCCTACCGCACGGGAAGCGGGGCCGTTCTTTCGGGGTCTTTGGGTATGGCTGAGATGGATTTTGATTATAACGATGAGGATGTCGGGTACCTCTTCGAAGATGATGTCGGAAGCGGAGAGTTTGAAATGTCTGATGACGATCCTTCGATCATCGGCGACTTGTCCGCTAACTGGTCGCCTCGTGACAATCTGAACATGTATGTGTTTTACGCGAGGGATCTCGTGACCTCGGCCGTCAAAAAGATTGAATCCGATTCAGTTGGGATTGTTGGCCGGTGGAAACCATCGGATACCTGGCATATGACCCTGCGCAGCCAATATTGGAGTTACGAGGATGATAACGCCATGTTCTATATCCAGTCCGAATCCTTCTGGGAGATGATCGGCGATATGGGGATCTGGCTGGGCACCGATCTCTCGACCATTTCCTCCAGTGATCCGAGCGATTACTATTGGACGCCGTATTGGGATCAGCGTTTGATGGGTGTGCTCCGATATCTTCAGGCGTGGCAAGGCTATATGTTCCGGGTCGATTTCCTCGGGGGGTTACAGCGTGAGGAAGGCCGTCCGTTGCGCAGAGAAGAGGATGCCGGCCTCGGCGGCGGAGCCGACTGGGAGCTGGCGTGGGGAGTGTCGTCCACATACAACAAGCGCCTCTTTAAATACTGTGACCTGTTTGTGGATGGCAGTGTCATGGCCCTGCGGGATTACATCGACCACCGCTTCCTGATCGGCTTCAACCTCGGGTTCTAAGCCCGAGTGCTCATGCCAGAAATCGGAGGCTGATGTCGAAAAGTTCGCGCGTCCAGGCGTCGCTGTAGAAGCTGTGGCCCGCATGCGGAATGGTGCTGCTTGCCTGCTGAATGCGGTGCGTGCGGCAATACCGCGTATAGGCACGGTTTGAACCCGGTGCATCGGGATCAGAGCCGCCGAATAGGCAGCACACCGGGTTGCGAAAAGCGCGGAACCGCTTGAGCACGCCGTCTTCCCATGCGGCCTCTTCGGCGCTGCGGGTTTCTTGCTTCACGAGCGCCTTGGTCACCAGGTCGGTTTGGACGTTGCCGCTCAGGATCTTCTTCCAGGTTTCGGGGCGCGCCAGCTTTCGCGCGTAAGTGACGAGAGCGCTCGCTGTCTTTCGGACACCTGTGGTGGAACTGCGCAGCGCGCCCATGGACTCGGGGGACCAGAGTAAGAGCTTGGATAGGTCCGGGTTGTTTGCGGCGAGGGTGATGGCGACTTTACACCCCGAACAGATCCCGATGACGGCCACGGGCGCACCGCTCGGCAACCGCTCCCGAAGCGCCGCCAACGCGGTTTGCGCGTTTTCGGCCATGCGGGCGATGGAAGCTTCGCCTGCCTCGCCATCGCTCAGCCCGCGTCCGGCGAAGTCCGGACGCAGGCTGAGGTGCCCGCGCTGCGCGAGCCGTCGCCCGAATTGGGTGAATAAACGATGCGGACCTGTGCGATCGCCTGACCAGCCATGCAGGAAAAGGACGCCCGCCTGCGGCGTTCCGGAAGGTGTGTCGAAGATGGCCCGTATCGCCGCAGAGGAGCCGAGCGTCAGGAATTCGCCGAAGGATGCCGTTGCGGCAAGTGGCGCCGGGGCGGATGCGGGCTGCGGCGTGCCGTTCAGGCGCGCGGCAAGCCACGCCTTTGTTTCCCCGATGACCTGCGAAAGATCGACATGCCCCACGGTGTTCCAGAAGGGCGGGAAGCGCAGGGAAAGGGCTGTCGATTCAGCGCCGTGGGTCGCACAGGCGGCAGCGGTTTTCCCGTCGTGTCCCCCGGAGCTGACACAGGTGGGCACGCCGACCGGTTGCGGAACAAGCTTTTGCAGCCAAGCGAAGAACGCGCCGGTCACCGGATAGCCGTCCAGGTCAACAGTCTCGCCCTGGCTTAACCTTGCTTCGAGTGCGGCGCGGCTTTCCCGTGCTTTCCCGTAAGCGACCATGTCATTGACCATGCGGCGCTGCAAGAGCTGGCGGATCAGGTCGGCCCCGCTCACAGGCGCCCACAAAACGAGCGCGGCGGCCTCCGGATGGTGAGCCGCCAGTCGGTTCGCAAGCAAGGCGCCGGTCCGGACGCCGATAAGCCCGCAAGGTGCTGCGGGAAAGGTCCGCTTGAGCCAGTCCCAGGCGGCTTCACACTCCGCCTCGAAAAATTCAGGCCGCGTGTCTTCGAACGCGCCCTCCGAATCGCCGCTGCCGCTGAAGTCGAAAAGCAGAGAGGCAATCCCGTCCTCGCCGAATGCGCGGGCCGTCTGCACAAAGACGGGAAGCGCGCCTTTACGCTCCTCAACGAAGGGCGGCACGAAAAGTACGGCGCCGCGGACCTTGGCGGGAAGAAAACAGGTGGCCGATAGCATGCGCCCGTCGACGTTCAGAAAAAAAGCGTGTTGCGATAAGGCTGTCACAGGGGTCTCCATAGTCGCTGGTCAAAGGAAGAGTATAGGCCAAGAGGCCGCCTAATACGAATAGGAAAATGGTGAGCGATTCGGTATAATACGTGATCAAAAATGCCTGGCTGATTGGGGCTTGTGAACAAAAAGGTTTTTCCCGTCCCTTCGCCCTCCGGGAGAGGGGCGGGGTGAGGGGTGCGGGTTCTGCCCGCATGAGAAGGAGGGCGCGAGAATGCCTCTATACGAATTCTACTGTGAGCCGTGCCACACCGTATTCACCTTCCGGTCCGCACGCGTCGATACCGTGACCGTGCCCGTGTGTCCGCGCTGCGGCAACGCGTTGAAGCGGGAGGTCTCTTCGTTCGCGCATATCATGAGGGGTTCCGTGAAGGCGTCCGACGCTGAAGATCTGGGTAGTGCGGACCGTATGGAGCAGGCTGCAGCACAGTTGGGCGAGCGTTTACAGGCGCTTGACGACGACGATGCCGACCCGCGCGAGGCCGTGCGCGTCATGAGGGAGCTGTCTGAAGCCGGCGGGCTGCGCTACAAAAAAGAGGTGCGGGAGGCCATGGCCCGCATCGAGGCGGGCGAGGACCCCGAAAAGATCGACGAGGACTTTAGCGAGGTCTTCAATACGGACAACCCCTTTGCGGATGCTGAGGACGATCAAGAAAAGCGGGGGGTGTCATGGTTCCGTCGCTTGCGTGGACCGACGCGCGACCCGAAATGGTATGACCTGGCGTGACAGGCGGCTGACCGACGGTGATCCGGATTCCGTCAGGCATGGGAAGCGTTTGACGCCGCGTGCTGGGCGTCTGATTGAACCGCCTGAAAGTGCCTGAAAAAAATGTTTCGGCGTTGACGTTGACACCGCCGATGGATTTCTGTAAATTATCAACTCCTTTAGCGGCGGGTTAGCTCAGTTGGTAGAGCGTCGGAATCATAATCCGCAGGTCGGGGGATCGTGACCCTCACCCGCCACCATCTTAAAGGCCCATAAAACCTCGGTTTTATTGGGCTTTTTTCATTTTCTGGCTTAATGGGCTGTGCTGGTCGTTTCACCCCGTAGCACCTCAAAGCACCCGATAGATGCACAATAAGTAACCATCAAGTAACCATGTTTTTGGTGACAATTCAGTGCTTGCTGATTGAGGTGGAAGGTAAATAATAGGCAGTCCTGCCGTCTTTAGAGCTCATGACTGACTCCATTTTATGCGTTTGACTCTAACAGGTGCGGCATCTTTCAAGGCACCCAGGGTGACATCTATTCGTTCCATAGCCACAATCGTGGCTTGTCGCATAGAGCCGGGGCGGAGCACATTCCTGCACCCCGCCCCGGCAAGTTTAATGTCGAAATGCGCGGCGCATTCCTCCATCCGCCTGGGTCAATCCAGTCTTTACCCTGGCAGCCTTAAGTTCGCTCACCAGACGCTGATATTCCGGTTTATGGATTGATTTCACATACGCTTCCTCCCTTACCCATAGGCGGCATGGAAGCCCAAACAAGTAATGCTTGTACCCAAATTGGTTCCGCAGGGGGGATTAGGCACAAGTACTCTTGGACGGAGATCAAGCGGACTCGGGATTTTTGCAAACGTATTGGACGGATGGTGACATTTGAGCAAGCTAGTCCTTGCCCTAGTTTCGCACAATACGGCCATTGTGCTGGCAGAGAAGGCCGGAGGCTGCACCTTTCGGCACCAGCCTCCGGCCCCGGGCCTAAGCCGCGATTCGCCGCCCGCCGGCTGTTTCAACAGGCTGAGTCGCAGCCATGCGGCATCGGCCCTGAGCCCACTTTCGTAAGCCTGCGATCTGCTCGCCCATGAGCTTCGACAGCGGCACGGTGTCGGACACCGCCGCCAGCATATCTCCGGTTTTAGGCTCTCTGGCTTCGGCAAAAGCCCGGTACAGGGCATCGATAACCGATTGCTCGATCTCGGAGCCGGTGTGGCCCTCACTCGCCAGCGCAAGGCCCTGGACGTTGAAGTCCTGTGGCTTTCGCCCGTGCCGCTGGATCTGGATGCCCCAGATCATTTCGCGCTCACTGGCCGACGGAAGATCGGTGAAGAACAGCTCGTCCCAGCGACCCTTACGCAGAAGCTCAGGCGGGAGCTGCGTCACGTCATTGGCGGTCGCGACGACGAACACCGGGGCCGTACGCTCCTGCATCCAACTGATGAACGAGCCGAAGACCCTGGAGCCGGTGCCGCCGTCGCTTGACCCCGAACTCCTACTGCCCGCGAACCCTTTTTCCATCTCGTCGATCCACAGCACGCACGGGGCCACGGCCTCGGCGGTCTGCAGCACCGAACGCAGGTTCGCCTCGGACTGGCCCACGAGTGACCCGAACAACCGGCCCGCATCGAGCTTCAGCAAGGGCCTGCCGAACACCGCCGCCGACGCCTTGGCCGTGAGCGACTTGCCGGTGCCGGGCACGCCCACGATCAATAAGCCCTTTGGGCTCGGGAGCCCGTACTCCCTTGCCGCCTGCCCGAAGGCGTCCCTGCGCTTCAGGAGCCAGGCCTTCAGCTGTTCCAGGCCGCCTATGCCGTCGAGGCTCTGCGAGGTCTCCACAACCTCCAGTAAGCCCGATTGCCTGATGGCGTTGGCCTTCTCCGTGGCGACTGTGGCGGCTGTGACGGCCTTATTACGCACGACGCTAAGTGCGAACGCGTTCTCGGCCTCGGCACAGGTCAGGCCACTCGCCGCGTCCAGGATCTGATCCCTGGCGTCGCCCTTGACCTTCCTGAGCTTGGCACTCTCGCAGATGCCGTCTAAGACGACATCCAGCTCCTGTTTGCCGGGGAGCTTGAGGTCGACGGTGACGAACTCCCGCTCAAGTTCCGGCGGCAGCGTGCGCCTGCATCCCACGATGACGATGCACTTGCCGTTGGCTTTGGCGTGGGTCAGGGCGTCCTTGAGGACGCGGATCAGCACGGGGTTGGCGTCGGCAAGGAACATGTGCAGGTCCCGTAAAAGGACCAGGGTGTTCTCGGGAAGGCCCGCTATGGCAGTGACCGCTTCCATCGGGTCCTCGCAACCTAATGTGCGGCCATCAGCTGTGTCAACGAGGCCGGTTGTGGCCGACCATGCCACAAGACCATGGTCGGTGCCTGTTGCCACGGCCTTGAGTTCGGCCTCTGCGCGTGTCTCTTCATGGCTGACCAGGTAGACGCCGGGGTAGCCGGCCCTGATGTAGTTGATGATCGCGTATCTCATGGTGTTCTCCTTTGCGTTGGTGGTTGTGAAAGAGTGATGGGGGGCGTGGACGGCGCTTATACGCTCAAGCGCGGAAATTACCTTTGACTTTGTCGGCTATGTCGCACGCCGCCGCATGTGTTAGACTGTCCCGCATATGAAGGCGGCGTGGCTCACAGACATACACCTGGACCATCTCGGTGACGGCTTGGACGGTTTCCTGTCCGACTTGGGAAGGATTGACGCGGACTGTTTTCTCGTCACCGGCGACATCGCGCAGGCTCCGTCGATAACCGAGTGCCTGCGCAAGATGGAGGCGGCACTGGGCCGCGACATCTTCTTCGTGCTCGGCAACCACGACTACTACTATGGCTCGATCGCAGGCGTGCGCGCCAGGGTCAGAGGCCTGTGCCGGAGTTCGGGGCGTCTGCACTGGATGGGCGGCTGCGGGGCGCTGCGGCTTTCGGAGGGGAACGCTGTCGTCGGCCACGACGGCTGGGGAGACGGCAGGCTCGGGAATTTCCAGGGCACGGGCGTCATGCTCAACGACTTCCAGCTGATCAAGGGGCTTGCGGGGCTGGGTAGGGACGCCAGGCTCAAGAAGCTCATGGCGTTAGGCGACAAGGCCGGCGCACCTGCGCAAGGCCGTGGGCGAGGCGCTCCCGATGGCTGACCACGTGGCCGTGCTGACGCACGTGCCGCCGTTCCCTGAGGCGGCGTGGCACGAGGGGATTCCTAGCCACGCCGACTGGCTGCCGTACTTCGCGTGCAAGGCCGTGGGGGACGCGCTTTCGGACACGATGCAGGCGAACCCCGGCAAGCGCATGACCGTGCTCTGCGGGCATACCCATAGCGGAGGCGTCGCGCAGATCCTGCCCAACCTGACCGTCCACACGGGCGCGGACGATTACGGCCACCCGGCATTGCAGCGCGTCTTAGAATGGGTGTGACGGACGGAAGTATCCTCCGGTTCTTGAAGATGGGCGCTTGACGATCAAGCCGAGAGATGTGACAATTCCTGTTCAGTTAAATGATTGTGCTTAAAGTTCTATTCTTTGGTTTGGCGAGTCGGCAACTTATGATGTTAACTTCTGAAATAGAGGTTTCTAGTGACTGTTTTTCAGTATACCGCACGCGATAAGGAAACTGGTCGTCAGATCACCGGCACGTTGGACGCAGAGGATAGAATAAATGCGATCAAGCAACTAGAACGGATGCGGCTGTTGCCGATTTCTGTAAGGTGTACAACTGTCACAGTATCGGTGAAGAGATCCCATCTCCTTTATTACGTAGTTTCAGTCGTTCTTATTTTCGCAGTGACATTATTCTGCTGGTTCACGATGGGAAAGCGACCGAGCTCATCGAATGCCGATGAAAAGCCAGAAGGTCCAGTAGCGCGAAGCGTACCAGTTTCCCGAGCCTCTAAGGTTGCATCTGAGACCTCACCAGTCGAGAAGGTTCCCGAGCAGATTTCATCTTCTGTAGCGTCTCAAGTGGTACAGGATGACCAAACCTATATTCCACCGAGCCGGTCGTCAACTGAGGCACATAATGAGCGAAAGCTAAAGGGCGAGGTATTTGTTGTGACCGGAGGGCAGTCAAACATCAAGCTTGCACTTGTGAATATCTTGGCTATACCAACCGTGTCCCTCGCCTCCCATCTTGAGGCTCAAAGGGAAGAGGTGAATATCCAGCTTGCACGGGTCAAATTTGAACTGGAGCCAATAGATTGGGCTATCGAGTCAGCAAAGGATGACGGTGCCAAATTTCAAGAAAAAGCACAGAATTCAATCAGACAAATTCGTCAAGGTAGACTAATATCAGAAAATGAGATGGTTAGCATGAAAAAAGAATCGGATCGTATTAAATTAATCATAGAGGAAAAGACCGTCCAACGGGCTCCATTAGCGGCTAAAATTGTATATCTTAAGTCTACCGCAGCTTTATTAGAAGGTATGCCTACCCCGCTCGAAGTTGCCAGAACTGATTCCGATGGTCGTTTCTCAATGACGTTGCCAAGAGATGTCGCATTAACGCTTGTGGCTCATGCATCAAGAGACGTGTTTTCAAATACAGAAAACTACTTCTGGATAGTTCCATTGGAAAATGACCAGACTGAAATGGTTCTCTCAAACAACAACATGTCTCCATGAAAAGCTAAACTGGCTAGACATGAAGAAGCGCGTGGGCAAGGATTGGTCGAAAGTGGTCGAGCCCCATGAAGAGGACCTGGACAGGATCGCGGCCATGTTCAAGGACTTGGGGGCGCGGGGCAAACAGGCTTGGGCCTTCGTGAACAACCACTTCGAGGGCTGCGCTCCCAAGACCATCGAGCGGATCAGGGAGAGGATGCGGTCACGGGAATAAAGGAGGCGCGGGCAAACGCTGGCCCGCAACCCGCCCTCACCCCGGCCTCACACCGAGCCACTGCGGAACCGCCCTGCGCAGGCACCGCAGGCTGAACTCAAGCCCGCGTGCGTAGGCCCCGGCGAAGTCCAAGGCCGTCATCGACCACCGGTGTGCGCGCTTCCCGCGCCTCACGAAAACGACCCCGCAGGTCAGCGCCCCGAACTCCTCGTGCGTGAGCCGGTACCTCAGCCTGTCTTCACCAAGGGGGTCGCAGTAGCCGCTGCTGTCCAGGACCGTGACGCAGTCATCGTCCATGCCGGCCACTACGATCCAGTGGGCCATGCCGTCCACCAGCGCCAGCACAGGATGCCCCGACAGCAGGTGCCGCCGCAACGAGCTTCTGTAGTCCGGGTAAATGCCCGTGGCGGAGGCTACGGAAAACTTGTCGGCGGATAGCACGGCATACACGTCCGGGCACAGGGTTCCCCTCGTGTCCAACCCGAGCCTGTCCATAAGCGCCTCTATCTGGCTCCGGAACGGCAGGACGAACGGTACGGACTGGCTGTCGGTGCCCAGGCGCTGCCGGAGCCGGAGCCTGCGCGTATCCAAACCGTAATAGCGGTATACGCTGGCGCAGGCGCAGTAGCCGCAGCCGTGACCGTCGTATTGGCGAACGCTGCGCATCTTCAACATCACAGGTTTCATACAGGCCTAGCCTTCGCCCTGGGTTTCCGTTTACGGCAGACCAAGGCCTCGCCGGCATAGGCCCAGTGGTATTTCCTGAACTCATGCCAAGAATATTCCTTGCGGGAAACTAGGGGCAGTCCCGTGCCTGCGATGAAGACCCTGTTCGGCTTTTTTCCGTAGCCGTAGCACACGACCCAGTGCGCGGCGTCGGGGTCGCAAGTGTTCACGACGACGGCAATGGGATGCTGGCGGTCAATGGCGTCGACGAAATCGGCGAACACCATACCGGTCCTGTGCGAGACACTGACGCCGTGCCTTCTCAGGGCCTTGATGAGCTTTGCAACGCTCGTGCCTTTCTCAGGGGTCGGGTTCGCGCTGCGGAAGAAGGCTTCGGCGTCACAGCCGGGCCTCAAGTAATTCAGGATCATAAGCCCGGCAATAGCCCCGCAGGTGTGCGGCTGCGTCTGGTAGCGGCCTTTGAGTTTCAGGGTCTCGGTGTCGGCTCCGGGGTGTTTCAAAAGGTCCGGCACCGAGCGAATCCCCGTGGCCTCGGCGGCCAGGTTCAGCAGCTTATGCAGTGTCTCTTTCATTGTCGCGCTCCAACTTTTACGGTTAATGTTACAGTGCCCCGGTGAAAACGCAACGGCGTTTTCAGGGTAAAGTCACAGGTGACAGTCTGCAGAGCCCCCGCTACAATATCGGTAAAGCATGGCACCTGTGAGGGTGCCCGCAACACACGAACCCGGACCCGAATACGAATGAAGCCTCCAGCACAGCCCGCATACTCTGACTTTGTGCCGAAGTTCATGAGGCTGCTGTTCGCCGCTGGCGACACCGTGGCCTTGGGCCGCATCGACGCTTTTGGCAACTGGTCGGAGTCCAAGCACACTCTCGACGGTGCCGTCGCCTTATTGCTGACCAAAGAGGACACCGCAAACCTCTACTTCAGGGCGTCGGCATTGGCCGGCGGCAGCGGTTACGGTGCCGACAACTGCGCCAGCGCCCGAGCCCTCTTCCTCGACATCGACTACGGCAGCGCCGGTCACAAGAGGAAGTCTCCGTTCAAGACAGTGGATGACGTTGTCGGCTATCTGCTGACCATGCCGCTCAGGCCCAGCGTGGCCTGGCACACCGGCCACGGCCTGCAGTGCCTGTATCTGTTGAAGGAGCCGTGCGTGTTCCCGGCGGGAGGAGGCAATGCCGTTGACTTCGTGCGGTACCGGCAGGCGGGGTTGGGGCTCGTGAAATTGGCCATGGCCGACGCCGCGTTCACGCCCGAGCACGCTTACAGGGTGCCGCTCACTGTCAACAGCAAGGCGCACAAGGAAGCGGGCCTGCCTGACGTAAGGGGCGAGGTGCTGTGGCTGGAGGAGAACAGGCGCCATACGCTGTCCGAGATCGAGGCCGCGTGCAAAGGCTACGGGATCGGCGACCTGCTGAAGGAGAAAGAAGCCGATAAACCCGCGCAACATCCGGAGCCTGATGATAAAGTTTCAGACTACGCCAAGCTGCCCCAGGACCTGAGGCTTGAGATCGAGACAGCCGGTGCGGAGCGCAGCGATAGATTGTTCGGCATCGTCGGCACCATGGTCAGGCTCGGTTACGGCGACGCCTTCATCACCGAGGCAGTGGGGCACGGCACCGACTTCGTGGAGAAATACGGGCACAGGGCAGGCGGGCTGAGGCGTGAGGTGGAGCAGTGCGCCGCCAAGATCCGGGGCGGCCATTACGTCTACGGCGGACGCTCCGCGCCTCCGGTACGGGTCTACAACGTCCCCGTTCAGGTCAGGCTCGGCGACTGCGCGCAGCTGCCTGCAGCACTTGAAGCCAAGCTTAAGGGCTACGCGCAGATTGCGGGCGTCGAATTGCTGCAGCGGGTCCGTGACGCATCAAGGTTCCACGAGCACCTTTCAAGCACCCGCACGTCGGGCGTCATCGAGAGCGGGTGCGGCGCCGGCAAGTCAGTGTGGGCCATAAGCCATATCGCGGCACACGCAGCCGATGATAACCGATTCGTCTACGTCACCGAGACCGTGGAGGCGCTCCACCGCGCCGCCGACACCCTGGAGAAGCTGACACAGGTTGGTGTGGGCCGCGTCCACGGCTTCAACGGCCCCCGCTGCAAGCAGCTGTGCGGCATCGAGCGCACATGGAAGCAGTGCCTGCGCAATGACCCCAAGAGCGCGTGCAGTGCCTGCGCCTTCACAGACATGTGCTCGTACTTCACCCGTGACGCGCAGGAACGCAGGCCCATACTCTGCATGACCCACAGCGGTTTCATAAGGGCGCTGGAGGACGGCTCGAACTTGCTCAAAGACGCGAACATTGTCATCGACGAGGGCCTGAGCCCGTTCGACACCTGGACTGTTACAGTGGACGAACTCCGGCAGCTTCTGCGTTGGCTTAATGCCGGCACGCACATGCTCGGCCGCCTGTTCCCCGGCACCAGCGTAGCCGAGGCCACGGCGTTGGCGCGGTACGCGATCGCAGGCGACGCCGACACTTATGCGCGCCGGAACTACGTCTTCATGGACGAGAAGCAGACCTCTGCTCTCGCCGATATTTTGGCGGCGCTCAGAAGCGAGATGCGCACGCGGCCACTGCAGGCAGGGTTTGGCTCGCACAGTGATGACCCAGAAACTGCCCGCGACACCTTGGCCGCGCTCCTCAACTTCTTCAGGCCCAGTGTAAGGGCTGACGCAACCTACGCCTACACTGAAACCAAATCCGCGGGCTGCTGGCAGATCCAGTGCAAGCGCTCCAGCTTCAGCTTCGGCACTGACGGCAATTGGAAGTGCCTGTGGATGCTGAACGCCAGCGCCCAGCTTTCAGCGTTCCCTTACCCGGACCAAATGCCGGTCTACAGTTGCCCGGACCTCAAGGGCAACAGCGGCTTGGTGACCCTGCACGTCCTGCGATCAAACCCCACCAAGGCCAAGCAGGACCTCACCTTAAGGCTGGGGCGGGTGCCCATGGCCTACGGACAGTATATGCGCGGGCACAAGAGGGTGCTGGTGTGCGCGGACAAGGCCAGCGACAAGGTCGAGGCGATCGAGGCGCAGGTGAAACAGATATGCGGGGCCGACTCAGAAGTCACCGTGCTTTCGAGGGGCCGCATCAAGGGCGTGAACGTTGCCGGCGACTGCACGCTGTGTCTGCTGCAGGGCCTTTCAACCTTCACCGGGATCGACGACTGCGCCCTAAGCGCCTGCCTCACGTACAGGCGCACGTTTCCGGACACCCACGTCTTCAACGAGCACAGGCGACCGCTGTGGGACAGGGACGGCATGCGGGTGCCGGCCATGAGGAATTACTATGCGTTAAGGTCGCTGGACGAGATCTACCAGGCGGTGTGGCGCACGGCCGTGAGGAATGACCGCAAGGTCGAGGCCGTGGTGGTTGTGCCGGACCCTAACTGGCTCGTGGCGCTGTACCGCACCGTGATGCCCGAGTACGTCCTGGGCTCGGCTTATAAGGAGAAAAAGGGGGCGGAGACCGTGACGATGCCCGACGGGTCAACGGCGACGCAGGCCTGGGACTGGGAGTGGGACGACGGCATCTACGGCTTGGGCGTCACCTGCATGCCCATTGATACCGAGATCACGAAACCCGACCTGGCCAGGGCCTTGGGCTACAGGGGAGAGGACGCTTGGGAGAAGAACAAGCCCAAGATCATGGCGCTGGTCGGCGACTTCTTCGGGGAAGGGCACAACAACCGCTGGCTCAGGCGCAAGGCAGGATCGTGACCGCGTCACCGAGAAGGCACAGATGGTATGCCCCCGTGCAAAAGCCCCCCCTTTGTAATAGAGAGTGTGTCTTTATTGGTTTGGGGGGGCTTTTTGGCCTTCATCCTCAGCACCTGGGGCTGGGATCACTTGGCTTGTGCCTCTCCATTGACGCGGTTACGATTCCGGGTGCCGCAAGCCCAGCACCCGCGTATGCACGGCCGGCATCAGGTTTCAGAGGAGCGCCAGCGGTTGACACTCGTGGTTCTATGGCCTATTGTAATGACTATGGCATGGAGAGCATGAAATGGACACCAATCACCAACCTCTGAATTTGCGGACGGCGCTCATGCCCGCTCTAGCACTCCTGCTCATCGCCGGCAGCCACGCGTGGGCTCAAGCCGATGTCAGCGGTGAACTGGAAACGATCAGGACCAACCGACATATGGTGGGACTTTCGGCCATGGCCATTAAGGGTGGCCGCATCCTGGCGCAGGGCGCGGCGGGTTTTCGCAGACAAGGCCAGAGTGCCCCGCTCCTTGTCACCGACCGCATCAATATCGCATCCTGCACCAAGTGGATGACCGCCACGATTGCCGGGCGCCTCGTGGACAGGGGCGTCATAACCTGGGACATACGCGTGTGCGATCTCTTCACCAATTACCCGGCATTCAACCCCGCGTTCACCAACGCCACGCTCGACCAGTTTCTCTGTCACCGTTCCGGGGTTCAGCAGTACAGCACATTTAGAACTAAGCATGAATCCCAATTCCTTCTTCAACACGGTTCGCTCCCTCAACTGCGCCGCTGGGTCAGCGAAGTTGTTCTCACCGATCCGCCCGAGGTCACTCCCGGAAGTTATCTGTACGCCAATCAGGGGTACACCGTCGCGGCATCCATGATGGAAATCGCGTCGGGGAAGGACTGGGAGACTCTGATGCGTGATGAAATTTTTTTTCCCCTTCGTATGTCCAGCGCAAGACTTGGAATCGCCTATGACCACACTCTTCCGCCGTCAGCACCCGTCGGCCATACTCTTGCCGAGGGATCGACCAACCCTGTGCCGTGGTCGGCGGTCGGCACCAACTCGCTGTTCCACTATCAGGCGTCCCTCGGCCCCGGCGGTTTCGTGGTTTGCACGCTGCAGGATTGGGCTAAATTCCTGCATCTGCATATGACGAGTGATTTGGGCGACCACCTCAGCGCCGCCACCGCGCTAAGGTTGCAGCAGCCATACGCCGGCGCAGAAGGTTACGGCCGGGGAATCAAGGCTCTTTATCGCGACAATTGGGCCTCGCCTGGCAAGGCCCTTACCCACACCGGAGACGTGTTCGGCCATGACACGGTCGTGTGGATGGCTCCCGCACGCGATTTCATAGTTGTTGTTTTCACCAATTGCCGCTCATCCGACAAATCCACTGAAAATGCGCTCGAAGACGTATCCTCGTTACTTGTCGGACGTTACAAAGACGCGGTGGCGGCTGGCCCTCTTCTGGAGCGTACGGTCCTTCTTTCTCCCCGCCGCGTGGACAACGACTTGGCCTTCGACTTCTCAACGTTATCGGGCGTCTGGTATGCGGTGGAGACCTCGCCGGATTTGGCGAGCTGGACGCCAGCAAACGGAACCAACGGCCAGACCGCTTGCAGCCTGCAAACGTCTTTCATAGACACGAAACCCGCAGCGAAGAAGTTTTACCGTGTCAAGGCAGGACAATGATAGTGCCCGGCGCGGTGGCCGGGGCCGCACCTGATGTACAGGCTTGGATTGGAAGCATTTCCGGGCATTCCGGAACAGGAGAAGAGTATGATAACGAGAGCAATGGCGGTGATGGCGGCGCTGGCGATGGTGTCGGCGTCAGGGTGCGCGATGTTCAACAAGGGCACGCTACACTACAGCCGCACGATCACGGTCGGCAAGGAACTGGTGGACCTCAAGGACGCGCTGGACAAGGGAGCGCTCACGCAGGACGAGTACGCGAAGTCGAAGAAGGATATTCTGGCCGGCGGGCCCATCAAGTTCGAGGCCTCGTGTACGGACAAGAAGTAGGTGATGTGCGGGTGCCTCCCGTGCAGCCCGCGCCCCGAAAATCACGCTTGTCACATATTCATACATTTCCTATGCTAGCATGGTATTTGTTGCTTGTTCAATCACCGGAGGGACAGCCATGAACATCACAACGTTCCGCCATTACCGCCTCAAGGCATTTCAGCATTTAGGCATTCTCGCATTTCTTCTCGCTACACTTCTCGCCCCCATGTCCGCCAGCGCCGACTACGAATACCCCTACACCTACACCGTTAGCGGCGACCAGGCCACCATCACCTCCTACAACGGCCCCGGCGGCGACATATACATTCCCTCCACCCTCGGCGGCCACCCCGTCACCGCCATCGGCTCCTCGGCCTTCGCCCACTGCACCTCCCTCGCCTCCGTCATCATTCCCGATAGCGTCACCAACATCGGTTGGGGCGCCTTCTACGACTGCACATCCCTCACCTCTGTCACCATTCCCAACAGCGTTTCTTTCCTCGATGCCGCGGCGTTCTGGAGTTGCTCCAAAATGACCTCCGTTTTCTTCGAGGGCAACGCACCAACAACCCCAACTTCGGATATTTTCCAATCCGGCACGGTCTACTATCTTCCTGACACGGCCAACTGGGGGGCCAAGTTCTGTAATCGTCCTACTGTCATGTTGCCATACAACTACACGGTTACTGCCAGCAAGGCAACCATCAATAGTTTCGGAACTGGATATTCCGGCATGCTTCCCGTAACAAGAACCTTGGGCGGCTGCCCCGTCACTTCAATCGGAAATTCCGCGTTCTCCGGCCGCACCGGCCTGACTGCCGTCACCATCCCGGCATGTGTCACTTCCATCGGGTCTGGCGCGTTTTCGGGTTGTACAGGACTAACAAAGCTAACCCTCATGAATGATCTTTCAGTTTTTTCGGCGAACACCGTTTTTTCCAATACGAAATCCTACATAAAGTCTCTTGTTATCGGCGAAACGGTCACCAATATCGGCAGTAGCGCGTTCTCCGGCTGCACCGGCCTGACAAATACGGTGATCGGTGTTGCTGTGAAAAATATCGGAGCCGATGCGTTCTCTTCCTGCATATCCCTCACCTCCTTCACCATCCCAGCCAGCGTCACCAACATCGGCTCCAGGACCTTCCGGGACTGCACCGCCCTCACCTCCATCACCATCGGGAACAGCGTCACCAACATAGGCGACTACGCCTTCGACGGCTGCACCGCCCTCGCCTCCGTCGCCATCCCCGACAGCGTCACCGAAATCGGCTGGTATGCCTTCCGACGCTGCACCGCCCTCGCCTCCGTCACCATCGGAAATAGCGTCACCTCCATCGGTTCCAGAGCCTTCTTAAACTGCGCCGCCCTCACCTCCGTCACCATCCCAGCCAGCGTCACCAACATCGGCGACCTCGCCTTCTCCGGCTGCACCGCGCTCGCCTCCATCACCATCCATCCGGAAAATTCGGAGTACGCCAGTCTTAACGGCGTCTTGTTTAACAGGAACTTCAGCGAACTGATCCAATGCCCCTGCGGCCTTACCGGAGCCTACACCATACCCGACAGCGTCATCGACATCAAATCCTACGCCTTCTCCTACTGCACTTCCCTCACCTCCGTCACCATCGACAACAGCGTCACCAACATCGGCGACCTCGCCTTCTCCGGCTGCACCGCCCTCGCCTCCATCACCATCCCCGACAGCGTCACCTCCATCGGCGGCTCCGCCTTCTCCCGGTGCACCGCCATTACTTCCGTCACCATCGGCAACAGCGTCACCTGGATCGGTGACTGGGCCTTCTCCGACTGCACATCCCTCACCTCCGTCACGATCCCCGACAGCGTCACCTCCATCAACAACTATGCGTTCTACTCCTGCATCTCCCTCACCTCCGTCACCATCCCAGCCAGCGTCACCAACATCGGCCGCGAAACCTTCGCCAACTGCTACGCCCTCACCTCCATCATCATTCCTGACAGCGTCACCAACATCGGCTCATCCGCCTTCGTCTACTGCTTTTCCCTCGCCTCCATCACCATCCCTTCAAGCGTCACATCCATCGGTTCATCCGCCTTCCACAACTGTATCTCCCTCACCTCCGTCACCATCCCAGCCAGCGTCACCAACATCGGCGACCTCGCCTTCTCCGGCTGCACCGCGCTCGCCTCCATCACCATCCATCCGGAAAATTCGGAGTACGCCAGTCTTAACGGCGTCTTGTTTAACAGGAACTTCAGCGAACTGATCCAGTGCCCCTGCGGCCTTACCGGAGCCTACACCATCCCCAGCAGCGTCACTTCCATCGGCAACTCCGCCTTCACCTACTGCACTTCCCTCACCTCCGTCACCATCCCCGACAGCGTCACCAACATCGGCGACTACGCCTTCTCCGTCTGCTCCTCCCTCGCCTCCGTCATCATTCCCGATAGCGTCACCAACATCGGCAACTCCGCCTTCTCCTACTGCACTTCCCTCACCTCCGTCACCATCCCCGACAGCGTCACCGAAATCGGCTGGTATGCCTTCTCCGGCTGCCGATCCCTCACCTCCGTCACCATCCCTGCCAGCGTCGATTACGTCGACGGGGAGGCCTTCGCCAACTGCACCTCACTCTCCTCCGTCCTCTTCACCGGCGACGCCCCGATTATTTATTACAGCGTTTTCGACTTTACCCCTGCCACGCTCTACTACCTTCCCACCTTCGCCGCATCCTGGCCATCCACCGCCGGCGGCCGCCCCGCCGTCTGCTGGAACCCCGCCGTCAGCCCCACGTCCCCGCCGCGCTTCGCCTCCGGCCAGTTCGGCTTCACCCTCGCCGGCAACGCGAACATCCCCGTCCGCATCGAAGCCTGCGACAGCCTCGCCTCCGGCATCTGGACCGCTCTGACAAACACGACCCTTGGCACCTCGGGGTCGCTCTATTTCGCCGACCCCTCGTCGCCGGCTCCGCCTTCCCGGTTCTACCGTATCGTCTTCCCCTGATCCTGGGTAGGCCCGCCCCCTGCGTGAACAGGAGGCGGGCCTCTCCATTTTACGCCGCGGCCTTGTACTTGAGCTGCTGCAGAGCTTCCGTACACTCGCCGGCATCGATGTCGTCGCGCACGCCTAGATAGATCGGCTGGTATAGCGAGCCACCGACGCTGGCCACGTATAAGTACCGCACCTCAACGACCTGCCCCGGAGCGGGCACATCGAAGTTGGGCGGGATCGTGACGCTGCCGACGCTGCGCCCGCCGAGTCCGACCTCGACGCTGCGTTTACCCGTGTTTACGCGCACGACCACGCAAGAGCAGGTCTCCCAGAACTTCAATTTCAAGGCGGGTCCGCCGCTCGCCTGCTTTCCTTCGGTCCAGGTCGCGTGCAGATCCTTGAAGACCGCGCCCTCCTTTCCGGCCATCCGCAGGCCCTCCACAAACGCCTTCTTGGCAGACGCGCCGAAGACAGTGGGCGCGACCTCGAAGGCGGTGCCAGACACGCGCCCGAGCACAGACTCAAGCTGCGCCAAGCGGTCGCTGTAGATGCAGAGGCGCTGGTTCCCGTCATTGCTCTCCAGCAGGTCGAAGGCGTGGAACCTGTCGCCCACAAGCTCGCCGTCCACTGTGAACGGCCCACGGATCTGTGCGAGCGCGGCGGCGACCGCTTCAGGGCAGGCTATGAGCAGCCCCTTGCGGTTGGCTGCCGTCAGCGTGCCGTCTGCGGCTTTGCGCAGCAGCAGCCGGCGCCCGTCGAACTTCTCCTGGGCGCACCAGATGTCGGCGCGAATGCAGGCGGCGGCTTCGGCCTCCGTCACGGGGTTGGGGAGCTGGGGCCGGAGCCCCGTGTCCCGCCCCGCGTTTTCCGCGACCGGAATCGCCGGCTCGCCAGCGCCACTGTGCACGCGGTAGCCTTTGGCGGTCTTGGACTGGACCAGCTTGCGGTAAACGCTTTCGGCCGCGGTCAAAGGCAGCGCCTGCGGGGTCTTCGTGCCGGTGCTGAGCGCCGAGCCCCTGCGGCCGTAGGCGAAGTTGACGACGTAGCCGGCGCCCTCGCTTTCGATGCTGGCATGGTAGACCTTGTCGCTTGTTCCCTCCTGATACCGGAGTTCGACGCTTTCGATGACTTCACTCATGTGACTTTCCCTTTCCGTTGTTGTAATCACTCGAAGTTGCAGAGCCCGCGCTCCCTCAGCGAGAGCTGGACGGGCACACCCGTTGTCTGGTCCCGGCCCACGATGATGTGGTCGACGACGCGGATGCCGACGATTTTGCCGGCTTCGATCAGGCGTTTGGTGACGGCGATGTCCTCGGCGCTCGGCGTCACGTCGCCCGAACAGTGGTTGTGGCAGAACAGTGCCGAAACCGCACCTGCGTCGCAGATGACCGCCCGGAAGCAGTCGGCTATTCCGACCTGAGCGGAGTTCACCGTCCCCAGGCTGACCATGTGCCGGTTGATGAGCCGGTTCTTGGTCGAAAGCGAGAGAACATGGAACGCCTCTTGCGCCAGGTACGCCATATCCTTGCAGGCCCTGAGCGCCTCTTCCGGCGTGCGGATGCTTCCGCCGCTGGACTCGCACACCAGCGGCAGGCTCACCAGAGCCGTCGCGTAGTTCATTTCAGACCTCCGTGTTTCGCATCCTCAGCTTCCTGAAGATGCCCCCGTTCCCAGTCCAAACATGCTTCGCGGGAGGCGTGGCGGTAAAGCGCACGGCCCTCGCCGGCCCAGACCTCCCACAACTGCGAGTCGTTGTCGAAGTTAATGTCTGTCGCCCGCCTCACGCTGAGGTCGCCCAGTTTCCAGAGGTCGATCGCCTCCGTGTACAGGCACTCGACGTCGCCCGCAGGTGTGACGATCAATGCCGCGCTCATTGGCCCAGCCTCTGCCGCGCCTGCATGCGCTGGTGATACTCGGGCTTCTTGGTCTTGCCCTTCACCGTGCCCAGCGCCTTCTCCAGGAATGCGGTCGCCTTCTCACAGTCCGCGCCCTTGAAGCCGACGGCGTCGATCTTGATCCCGCCGCCGGTGTTCACGATGACCTCGATTGTTTTCGCCATGGCTCACAGCCCTCCTATGGTGAGCTTCACGCTGCCGTCGGCCAGTGCCGAGCGCCTGCACGTGAGCCCCTTCTTCCTGGCCTCGATCTGCGCCTTGTGAACGGCATAGAGCTGCAGCAGGCGGCCGTAGTCCTTGCCGACCTCGGTTTCGACGTGGCCGCCCCACCAGTCGGTGGTCAGTCCGTAGTTGCCGTCAGGTTGTTTGTTGACGGCGATGTCGTAAGGCCCCTTGAGCCGGATCACGAGGTCGCCGTGTTGTTTATTAACGCCGTAGCCCCTGGCCTCGGCGTTCTCCAAGACCTGTAGCCCAAGCTCTGCGCACGCGTTTTTCAGAGCGGCGGCGTCGCGGACCTGGGTCTCGACTGTCGCGAAGTGTGACATTGGTCATGTCCTTTCTGTGTTGATGGTTTGAGACATTGGTCTTCCGACTGCATCGGGAACGAGTCGGCCCGCAGGCCGGATAAGTCGGCCACGCCGCCAACGTGGATCGTGCACATGGGCATGGGCGGCAGTAAGAAGGTGTTCGAGATAACCGGGTATCTTCGTAATCCTGATTGAAGCATTTCGGGGCGCGTGCTACTGTTCTACTATCTATGGCGAAAACGTAGTCGTGCCTGATGGGTATTTGATCCTTAACAAACTCTTGGCTGGCAAATGAAACTGATACTACAGACCATCGCATATGAATCCCTGTCTGCTAAGCAGAAGGAGAGCTACAACTTCCAGAAGGTATCCGCAATCATGGCGGACTTCGGATTCGCAACGATCCGACTTAATGATGACTGGCAGGGTGCCGACTTCCTGGCTCAGCATATAGATGGACAGACGATTCTGCGAGTCCAACTCAAAGGTCGTGCGACGATCCAGAAGAAGTATCAAAACAAAGGCCTCTGGATCTGCTTTCGAGAGAAGGACACGTGGTATCTCTACCCGCATGACGATGTAATGGACAAAATCCTTGCACGTACAGGCGTCGCGCAGACGGAATCATGGCGTGACAAGGGTGGATACTCATTTCCGTATCTGACGGATGACCTTGTCGACATTCTACGCGAATACAGATTGAAAGAAACGAAGACTGCTAACCATTGAGCAGAGCTTACAAGTGGCCCGCCGCTGTCCACTTGTAAGCTCCGTTCGTGACGTTTACGCATGCCTAAGCCGGCACGCGCTCGAATACCCGGAACAGCTCCACCTGCGCGGGACCGGTCTTTTCCTGTCCGCACAGTACGGAGGCCATTCGGCTGAAGCCGTCGAGGCCGTTCATCCTGAGCTGTATTCTGCACATGTTCACGCAGCGGACGTCGATGTCCATGCCGCATAGCCTGAGACGGTCCGTGCCGTCCCTGCCGAAGGCGTCATTAACGACCTTGGCGAAGGCCAGCAGCATCACGCCCGAGCCCACGGCGGGATCGCACACGCTGACGGTGCCGCGCTCCCGGACGGTCTCCAGAAACCCGTCCCTGTCAAACTGCATCCACGCCATCATTTCCGCGACAGTCCAGCAAGTGAAATACTGTCCGGCGGCCGCCGATTTGACGTCCAGTCTCATGAACAGGGTGCCCAAAATGTCCCGGAACGGAAGCTCCTCCACGGCCTGCAGGTAGAGGTTGAAGAGACGACCCAGTTCCTGGCCCTGCTCATACGTGAACGCGTCCAGCGTGGTCTTGAAGGCCTGCGTATCCAGCGGCAGGTTCAGGAGCGCCCACACCGCCTCCAGCCACTGCCGGAAGAGGTCGTAGGGGTGCATGTGCGCGAACACGCGATTACTCTCGAAACCCTTGAGCAGCTCCTTGAAGATCCTGCAGTTGTCTTCGTCCATACGCCTCCTTTCACGCGGCGATGTTGCAGTCGACGCCGGGCTCGTCGGCGATGGACACGTCGACGTCGACCAAGCCGTCGATGTCCTCACGCTTTAGCGCCGCGTCGATGGCGGCCTGCATGGGATCGTCCATGTCCGGTTCCGGCCAATCATTCTCGGGTTCCCAGCCCCCGCGCCCTACACCCTGGCAGAGATCTATCTCCGGCACACCCCTCACGAGATCGGCCGGCACGCGGCAGATCAGGTACGGGTTATGGCAGCCTGGGCGGTCATACGCGATCAGCCTGACGGCGCTGCCCTTCTTTGCGGCGATCCTGTTGATCTCACGCACGTAGACGTAGCGCAAGGCCCAGGCGTCGGGCGGCACGCACTCGCCATCCGCGAAGCTCCACTTGGAGTGGAAGTCGTCCCAGTACTTCATGTTTCGTTCTCCTTTTGTTCGGTCATGGTGAAGAGCGCGTTGACGAAGACAGGGGCTGCGATCACGTCCTTCGTGACAGGTACGCCCGTCATGCTGTCGCCGCCGGCAGCCACCGTGATGATCTCGTCATCGTCCGCGCCTTCCACGTCCAGATCCAGAACGGCCGCCCTGACGTTACCCCTGTCCGCAAGCACGCCCTTCACGAGCCCGCCTTCGAGCAGGATCGCGACGCCTACGGGCGCTTTGACACTGTACACGAGGGCTCCGCAGTCCGGGCACTCGCCTGCGGGCACAATGCCTCCGGGCTCGATCCTTGAGAGCAGGCCAGGAATATCAGGGAACACGCTTGCGAGCTTGCCCTCGTCCTTGAACAAGGCCCAGCAGTTGTCGCAGCGCAGAAGTGCCTCGGCCTTTTCTTCGCGCCGCAGGTCTACGCGCACGGTCTTTCCCCGCTCGTCAGTCACGTCGAACACGGTGGCCGTTGAATCCGTGTCGCGCTGGATCGCCAGCGCCATCGTGGCTGCGGCCTCGGCCGTATCCTCGTCGAGGTCGATTTCCCATTTCACTTTCTTCATTCCGGTGTCCTTCCGTAAAACAAGAAGCCCCGCACCTGCATTGGAAGCGGTCTTCCTTTTCAGATGCGGGGCGGCCTTGCAGGGCCTTGAGATGTGTTGCTAATCCTTTCACGCCGCCAGCGTGAACCGGCGCGTGCCCATTCTGCCGAAGCTCTCGACGATGGCGTGCGTGTCCTGGCTCGCCAGCTCACGGGCGGCGTCGGCGAGTTTCCTGATGCCCTCGGTCATGCGCTGACGGGCATGAGCGTCATCGCGGTATTGTTCGGCGGTTGTGGTCAGGTAGGCGTCGCGGACGCGGGTCAGCCTCGACTCCAGTTCTTCGTCGTTGGCGAAGTTCAGGGTGCGGAAATTGTCGATGAACTCCGTCAAGCGGTTCAGCGTGCGCTGATGCACGCCGGTCTTGCCGGTCCTGAAACTCTCCAGCATCTCGTCGCAGAGCCCGGCCGTCTGCTCACGCAATGAGGCCACGCAGTCGCCGATGAAGGATTCCACGCCCTCGCTGATCTTGTGCCTGGCCTCCTGCGCGGCACGCTCACGCGCCCGCATCAGCTCCTGCCGGTCGCCCGACGTGACAAGCTCGGCGTCCAGCGTCTCCGGCAGCCGGATCTGGAACAGGCTCGTGGTGAAGCTGAAATACCGGTCCAGCCGGTCAGGCGCGGGGAACGCCGCGCTGACCGAGGCCACGATCCTGTCGGGGTCGTGGGCGAGCCTTCGCGCCTGCTCCCTCCACTCCTTCAGCGCCTCTTCACGCAGGCTTGCGTATCGGCCGGCGAAAGCGCTCCTGGCGTCACCGAACTCGGTTTCGAGCCTTGAGAGCATGCCCGTCACGTCGCCCAGTTTCCGGTTCGGCAGGAAGTGGGCGAGGCCGTTCAAAAACGGGAACGTGGATGCGTCGACTAATGCGTGGGCGCGGGATTCGATGAGCGCGAAAGCCGAGAGCGCGTCCTTGGGCATGAGCCGTTTGTGGCCGAGGCTGATGAGCCGGTCGGTCACGTCGTCGGGGTCGAGCCCGAGGTCCTGGGCCTGGAGTTTCTTGGCCGCCCGCCAGTAGCGCACGCTCACGTTGAGCAGCACGCCTTCGCGGGTCAACACGTCCAGCAGGTTCTGGTATGATGGCATGGTCTTGGTCCTTTCTGTAGTGGTTTTGTGGTGTTTGAAAAGAGGTTCTTATAAATCTTTTTAGCTTGCATCCATGTCATGCGGAGGAATATCGTAATCGTGGTCTGATTCATATACACGGCAGGGCTTCATACAGTGCGTTGTTTCAAGCGGAAGGGTATGGCCAAGCAAACCGATTCAGCACTGTCGATATGATGTTGTTGTGAGGTGCACTTCATTAAGGAAGTTCTCATGAAAACACGACCTGTTCACAGATTCGTACCCTTGGTAATCTCGGCATTGGTGTTCGCAGCCGGTAAGCTGGCGCATGCCGCTCTAGTGAGCATCCCCGGTCCCGCCGGCAGCGGCGCGTTTGGCACTTCGGTGACGGTACTGTCCAACGGCAACTTTGTTGTCACCGATCCCAATTACAGCATACCCGGCGGCGCGGCGAACGTTGGCGCGGTCTATCTCTACGATGGCTTGACACGTGCGCTGATCAGCATGCTCACCGGCAGCACGGCTAACGACCGAATCGGCAGCAACGTGACTGCGCTTACCAACGGCAACTATGTGGTTGTCAGCACCCTTTGGGACAACGGCTCTTCGACAGACGCGGGCGCGGTGACCTGGTGCAGTGGAACGGTCGGAGTAACCGGCGCGGTGTCCACCGCCAACTCGCTGGTCGGCAGCAAAGCCAACGACATGGTCGGCCAAGGCAGCGTGTGGCCGTTGGCTAACGGCAATTATGTGGTGCTCAGCCCCTATTGGGACAACGACTCGGCGGCTGACGCGGGCGCGGTGACCTGTGGCAGCGGTTCAGGCGGCACGGTGGGCGCTGTCTCCGCCGCCAACTCGTTGGTCGGCAGCACGGCCAGCGATCAGGTCGGAAACGGAGGCGCGACGGTGCTGGTCAACGGCAATTATGTGGTTTGTAGTCCCTGTTGGGACAACGGCGCGGTTGCTGACGTGGGCGCGGCGACGTGGGGCAGCGGAACCCTTGGGGGCACCGGCGCTGTCTCCGCCGCCAACTCGCTGGTCGGCAGCACGGCCAACGACCAGGTCGGTTGCGGAGCGACGGCGTTGGCCAACGGCAACTATGTGGTGCGTAGCACTTCTTGGGGAAACGGGGCGGTTGCTGACGTTGGATCGGTGTCGCTCGGTGATGGCACTTCCGGTACCACAGGAGCCGTCACATCCGTTAACAGCGTACTCGGCGACGTTGGCGGCGGCGGGATTTCTATGGTTTTCGCCTACGATACGGTGAACAACTGCCTCGTAGTCGGTTATCCGTCCGGTAACCGTGTCATTCTTTTTGACTACAAACTCGAAGTGACCGTTCGGTCGGATCACGGAACGTCCGTCCCCGCGCCCGGTACTCACACCTATGCCAACGGAACCGTCCTCACCAACACGATGAGCAGTCCCGACACGCAGGGCGCGACGCAATATGTCTGCACCGGCTGGAGCATGGCCGGCAACGAGCCCGCGAACGGGACCACCACCCAGTGTGTCATGACCGTGACCAACGACGCGGTGCTGACTTGGCTGTGGGCCACGAACTATTGGTTGGCGACATCCGCAGGGCCGCACGGCTCCGTGAACGTCGGTTCCGGCTGGCAGGCGCTGGGGGTGACGACGCAAATCACCGCCCATGCGGAGCTGTATTACCACTTCACCAACTGGACCGGCGGCGCCCCGTCTGCCGTCAATCCGCTGGACCTGCTGATCGACGCGCCGAAGTCCTTGACCGCGAACTTCGCGGCGGACATGACCGTAAACCACCCCACGCCGCACTGGTGGCTGGCGCATTACGGGCTCACGGGAGACTTTGAGCAGACCGTGCTGGACGATTCCGACGGCGACGGTCATTTCGCCTGGCAGGAGTACGTGGCCGACACAGTGCCCACAAACCCCGCGTCCATACTTGCCATAGCAAGCCTGGAGCCGGTCTTGGGGACCAGCGGCGAGGTGACCGGCCACGCCTTGACCTGGCCGGGCGCGGAGGGGCGCGTGTACGATGTGGAGTGCCGGACAAACCTTGTGGGCGGGGATTGGGCCTGTCTGCTTGGAGCGTCAAATTTCCCGGGATCATGTCCGGCAAACACTGTGACGGACGCGCCGCCCGTCGGCACCATGTTCTACCGTGTGAAAGTCCGCCTGCCGTAGACGGCAGGAAAAGGAGATACCCATGAAAAGGATGCGAAGCAAGTATGCGTGGTTGGCGGCGGCCCTAGCCGTCGCGGGACTGACTGGCACAAGTCAGGCGAATACAACTTGGTATGTTTGGACCAATAGCCCTGCGAACGGGCCGGGGACAAACTGGGCCACGGCCTTCCGTAGCATTCAGAGCGCGGTCGATGTAGCGTCATCCAACGATACTGTGCTCGTCACCAACGGAATCTACACGACCAGCACATGGCGCTACATATATGGAAAACGGGGTATCCACTTGACGCAAGTAACCACAACCCATAGGGGTTCTTCGAGTGTATGACGTCACAACATCTTGCGATCACTTGCGTCAAGTGGATACCCCCTTATGGAAATACGCATGTCGTGATTCTGCGGCCCATTGTTGTCCGTAGTGTGAACGGACCGACCTGCACGACGATCATAGGAGGAGGCCGTTGCGCTTTCGTCACCAATGGTGCCGTTCTTGCGGGTTTCACTTTGCGCGATGGTCACGCGCAAGATGGTGGTGGCGCGATGTGTTGGGATGGTGGTGTGCTGTCGAACTGTATAATAACAGGCAACTCGGTCTATGGTTCAGGTGGCGGCGTGCAGGGCGGCACGCTGTATTCCTGCACGATCGCGGGCAACCAGGCCAACTATGAGTCTTTTGGCTATCCCCCCGACAATACGGGGCCATGGACGGGTGGATGGGGCGGCGGCGTGAACAGCAGCAAATTGTTCAACTGCGTTGTGACGGGCAACGTGGCTCGGTACAGTGTGCATTTGTGGCCCGGCGCAGTTGTCTTTGGGCAAGGTGGATGCGGCGGAGGCGCTGCTTTCAGCGATCTGTTTAATTGTCTGGTCGCAGGGAACAGTTGTTACGCGGAATATGAACCGGCGCAAGGAGGATTAGTCATGAGCTGCGGGCAAGGTGGCGGAACTTTACAGTTACACTCTACAATTGTTCAGTCTATTCGAACACGGCCACCCTATCTGGAGGGATGACTGGCGTGTACGGCGGGTTAGGAGACGGTGTCAGCGGAGGTTCGGGCTACAACTGCATTGTCTGCTGCAATGACTGTTCAGGTGACGATGTGTCGGATAATTGTCTAATGGGCGTCATGGCTGGTGGCTGCAATTACATCGACTCAACCCAGCCGGCATCAGGATCTATAATCGACATGGGAACTAATGCCTACGCGTATGGCGTGACGGACTTGGCGGGTAATCCGCGTGTTGTGAACGGCAAAGTCGACATCGGGGCTTACGAGCATCAAATCCTGGTGAGTATCGCCGTAGTCGCGAACCCACCGGCCAGCGGTATGGTTACGGGATGGGGAACCTACTTGACGGGCCAGACGGCACCGCTGGTTGCCACGCCAGCCACGAATTATTATTTTGTCTCATGGCAGGATGGCGACACCCACACAAACCGGCTGGTATGGGTGGTCAGTAACGCAACCTATACGGCAACTTTCTCGACCAACGTGCCGTTATCCGGATTTGCGTTGTGGGCTTTCAATCATGGGGTGACCGGGTCTGTCGAGCAGGCCTTTGCAGGGGATAGTAACTGCAACAACATCCCGGACGGCATGGAATACGCGATCGGCGCGAATTATGTACCTTCGGAGCCGATGCTCAACCTGTTCTTTAAAAATGGCCAGCCAATCATAGATGCGCCTCGCCAGGATGCGGCCACGCTGGCCGACAGCGAGCTGAGCGTAATAGGCACCATCGACCTGCTCGCTAGCGTCTGGACGCTCGGGTTGTCGCCGACGAACGCCGTTCCTGCCCCACCAGCCAATCGTCAGTGGTGGCTTGTGGACGGTGCCGCCCTCTCAAACGCTTTCTTCCGATTGCGTGCGGTTCAAAAGCCTTGACCCAATTGAGCCGTTTGTGGCCGAGGCTGATGAGCCGGTCGGTCACGTCGTCGGGGTCGAGCCCGAGGTCCTGGGCCTGGAGTTTCTTGGCCGCCCGCCAGTAGCGCACGCTGAGCAGCACGCCTTCGCGGGTGAGTACGTCCAGAAGGTTCTGGTTGTTTGGCATGGTCGTGGTCCTTTCATTGTGGTTTTGCTGTGGGTTAACGCGGTGGAGAAAGTCCGAAAATCCGCTTTTTTTCATGTTCTGATAAGTGTATGTTATACACGTCAAAACGGGGCGCGTGTGCGTCCCATGAGGAGGAACTGTAAAGACAGTTTAGTGCGCTGACATAACTTATTTTCTGCTTCTCGCAGAAAGCCGTTGCCTCAGAAACCTGCAAGTTGATTAAGGAAAACGGATGCTTTCAGCGAGGTCGCGAACCCCATTTGGGGGGCGCGGCTTCCGCTTTGCGTCTGTTTTCCGGGCCTTGCAGGGCCTCTGAGGCGGCGCGGGGTTGAATGTCCGCGTCCCTCATTTTTTTTTGTGATCGGAGATCGATGGGTTACGCGAAGCGGGGGAGGGTTAATGCTATGAGGACGGGAACGTGTCTGTCTGTGCTTTTCGCAATGGGGATCATGCCGCTTGGGTTGTTGGGCGGCACCCCGCCTGTCGGTTCCGAGCCGGGGGAGTTTGTCAGGCTCCGGGGAATCTACACCAATTCCCTGGTCGCGATAGAGGTAAAATACGCTGACAAAGTCAGAGATCAATCCGTGCAGTACCAGCGTGAGCTTGACGGGCTGAGCGAAACCTATCGGCGGAATGGCAACCTTAAAGGGGTCCTTGCCGTTCAGGAGGAACGCAAGCAGTTCGGGGGAGTGCCGGGTGTGCCCGGCGCGGACAACGGCGGCGAACCGCCGGAACTGAAAGCGCTGAAAGTGAAGTTCAGGGGAATGCCTGCGAAACTGGACGTGCAGAAAAGGCAGGAGCTGGACGATCTGACGTCCGCGTATATCAGGCGTCTTTCCTCATTGGAGCGCAAACTGACGATGGACGGCAAGATAGAGGCAGCCGTATCAGTTCACGACGAGTTTTCGCGGGTCAACGGAACAGCCTCCGGCGACGCCGGACAAGGCGGTGCGGACAGCGCGGGGGAGCAGGCCGGACGGCCCCAGGCCGGGCGGGCAGAGGTGCGGGCCGGCGGCGAGGCGGAGACGGAAGAAGCCCCGGCCGGTGCGGTGCGGAAAGACGGGCCGGCCGCTGGCACACTCGCAGGCACCCAGAAAAGCCAGGCGGTCAAGCTCATGTCCGGCTGCACCTACCTCGTCGAGGGCGAGTATTTCGTGCCCCAGGGGATGACGTTGGAAATCGGTCCGGGCACCGTCCTCCGGTTCCAGCGGGGGGCTCTGCTGTCCGTCGGCGGAGCTCTGTACGCGAAGGGGTCCCCGGCGAGCCGTGTCAGGCTCCTGGGGATGGAGGACGGCATCGGCTTCTGGAAAGGGGTGACGATTACCGGAAAAGAACAGTCGGCCATCGGGTGCGCGGAGGTCTCTGGGGCCGAGACGGGAATTTACGTCAACGACGGAAAGGCTGCCATCACGGACTCTCTTGTGTCGGGAAACAGCATCGGGGTGAGGGTGAAAGGCCGCGACTCTTCCACCGCGATCGAGAACTGCATCATCGAGAATAACAGGTCGCACGGGGTCGACGTTTACTACGCGAAGGTGGTCCTGACCTCATGCACTGTTTCCGGTAACGGCGGTTTCGGGGTCTGGGGCAACTATTACCCGCAGCCGACGCTAGAGCGCACGAGGGTGACAGGTAACGCCGAGGGTGGAATCTACGGCAGGCAATACAGCGGGGTTGTCATCGCGCACGAATCGGTCGTGACCGGGAACGGCGGTGCCGACGTCGTGCACCTGTGCGACGGCGACTGGGATTTTGCGCGCTGCTGGTGGGGGGCGGAGAATACGGCGTTGCTCAGAAAAAGCGATACGGCCAACCTGGACTGTGTCCAGGACTCTCTTGACGGCAAAGGAAACGGCAGGGTCAGGGTCGGCGGCTTTCTTGAGGCGGAGCCAAGTGATTGCGGGTCCAGCCTCAACAAGGGCGTTCTCGGCCGCAACGCCTCGGCGAGCGCGGGAGCCGGATCCGTTGCGCGGGCGCTTGCCGGCGGCGCTGGACCGGAAGTCAAACGCACACTTTCGCCGCTGACGGCCAAGGGTAGGGTCTATCTGTGTGACTTGCCAGTGGTGAGTTCCAAGGTTGGATGCTACCAGCTGAATAGGGGGATGCTCGACAAATGGGAGGTCAACGGCGAGACTGTAAAGCACGGCCTTTTTGCATGCGCGCCCAGCGAGGTTATCTACGATATCGGCAGCCTGGGCATGACCACGTTGGAGGGCGAGGTGGGGCTCGGAAGGGTCAACGTCAACAGCAGCGTGCAGTTCAAGATATACGGCGACAGCCAGCTCCTTTGGAAGAGTGGCGTCACCAAGCAGGGGCCGAAGGCAGGAGAGAGCATGACCGAGAGGTTCTCGGTCAAAGTCCGAAACGTTCGGAATCTCAGGCTGGAGGTGGACGACCTCAAGGACAGAAACTCCGACCATAGCATCTGGATAGACCCGAAACTCATCCCCGGAGCATCACTGAAATAGCGGGCGCGTTGTCGATCACCAACACGCTTGGCGGGTGCCCTCGTGTATACTGTCGAGGGCCAAACCAACCTGAGCGATGCCGCATGGGTAACCGCTGACTCGGGCTCCAGATTCTTCAGGATCAGGGTGGATTTGCCGTAGCTGGAAACCCGGCCCCAGCCCTCCTGCAGCGCCTGCCCGAAGTTTACCCAAGCACTGACACGGACAGGGGGCCTCCGACGCAGCCTGCGCGATCCTGAGAGAGTTTGCGGGTGGTTCTCGTTTCATGTTGCCCTTGTGGTTTACGGTTTTGCTGTATTTCTCTCCCCCCTTTTGTCTTCCGCAAAGGCGAGTATTAAGTTTTAATAACTTAATACTGGGGAACATAACACCATGACCATGGTCTTGGTCTAGGCGGGTTTTGTAAGTACCTACACCTTAGCAGGTTACGAAAACGTCACCCGCCTCGCTAGAGTATTTTCCGCCTACACCATACCCCATGGTCTAGGCGGGTGCCGTTTTTAGCCCTGTTTTCGAGGCTGTTCGGCGGCTATGAACCATGCAAACCCGCCTACACCATGGGGTATGGTGTTGGCGGGTTTTGACCACTAAATGCAGGGCTTTTTTTCATGTTTCAGGCGGCCATCCTGACGGTCGTGCGAGCCCGATCCCGGTGCCAGGTTTTACAGGCGTCCTGGTGCGGGCAATTACCGCAGTAGAACCCTTGCTCGCTGGGCGCGAAGTGCTCGGCCATTATCATGGATTCGGCCAGGCGTGCGTACTCGGCGAGCCTGACGAAATCGTCCGGGGTTCTCGTCGTGACATGCTGTTCGAGCACGGGCGTCTTGTTCTTGACCACCACGTCAAACCGGAAGTCCGGCACGAGGCCGTGCTTGAGCCGGTAGCCGTGGATGAAAGCCGTCGGCTGCCAGTCCTTCGAAGCCTTGTCCTTGGGCCACCGCCTCCCCGAGGTCTTCCAGTCCACCAATGACTTCTTCCCGCCCTTCTCGACCACGGTGTCGATTTCGCCGATCAGCGGCGTCTCCAAGGTCCCGCCGTCGGCGCACGTCAGCGGCACGCAGAAGCTTTCGCTGACGCTGACGACCTGCTCGTCGGGGTCGGTGCCGTTTACGATGCAGGCGCACATGTCGCGGCCCATGTTCGCGCAGGATTCCCGGTCTTCGCCTTCTTCGTATTTGATGTCGGTGTCCTCCAGTACTTGCCGCCCCCACAGGTTTTGGAAGAGGTCCGCCGCATCTTCAGCTCTCGGAACCTGGCCATCCATGCGCGTATGCGCGGCCCATTCCATGACCCGGTGGAACGCCGATCCGAAGCTCAGCGGCAGCGGCGTAAAGGCCTTGGGCAGCCTGTAGATCTTGTCGAACGCGTACTGCAACGAACAAATGTTGAAGAACTGGTTCAATGAGCTGTAGCTCCAGTGTGGCCGCTCCCGGTAATCACTGAGTGTTCCCATGGCTTTCTCCTTTTCCGTGTGTGACACCGGTCACGGGATCTGACCGTGCCGGTGCATGTCGGCGGAATCACGCGGCCCTTCGTCGCTCTTTGCCGTTCATCTCGTCCAAAAGCGCGCTGGCCTGCTTGGCGCTGAGGTCGTAGACGTTCTCTACGCCGAACCTTTTACGGATGTCCGCATTGAGGTCCGTGAGCGTGATTTTGCGCTCGGCGGAAAGGTCGGTCAGATACTTGATCTGCTTGTTGCTGGCCTTGCGCTCGCCAGTCTGCGGCTGCGAGCCCGCGAACGCGGTCGCGCCGGTGCCAGAATCGGCGGGCGCGGCGCCTTCCAGCTCCTTGTCCACGGCGTTGCGCAGGAACTCGCCGGTCCTGTGGATCTTCTCGCCGATCTGCTCGGGCGTGAGCGCGTCGCTCAGCTCCAGCTCGATGGACGCGTGGAAGGACTGGGAGCTGAACTCCTGGCCCTGCACCGGCACCTTCTTCATGAAAGCCGTGCTCAATTTGATCATGATGTTCTCCTTTGCTGTTGTCGTTGATTTGACAGCCTGTTATGCCGCAAGCGCGGCGGCGACTGCGGGTCTGGGTCCGCGCACGGGCTTGACAGAAATGGCGTGGGTGTATTCTACGCTGGGGTCTTTCACCATGCCGTCGCCGATGCGCTCGGCCGCTATTGCGGCGCTGAGACGGTCAAGAGCCGGCACTTGCAGCGTGAGGCGCCTGTGCGTGTCCCTTGCGCCCCTGTCGACGCCGAGTCTGACTGAATAGATACTCATGATTTGTTCCTTTTTCTTTAAGGGTTGGTTTAAGGGCAAGACGAAGCCACCGCCCCGTCCCGGAGTCGGCGGCACCGTGTCCCGTGATCGAGAGGCTTTGCCCTAGACCTTAATTGACTGGAGCTTGGCCAATCCGCTGCGGACGCCGTCGATTTCGGCCTTGCGCATGCGGTCCTCTTTCACGGCGTCGCGGATGGCTGAGGCCACGTCGGCCAATGCCGACTGGGCTTCACGCACCTTGTTCTTAGCGGTATCGTACGCGGCCTGGAGCTTCTCCAGGGCCGTCGGCTCCGGGACCGGATGCTTGGTCGTCTGTGTCGCGTTCGTCATCTCGTGTTTCTCCTGTTGTTGTTCCGGTTCAGGCGCGGTGGCCGCCGCCGGTGTCGGTGTTGAGGTTTGCGCCGCCTTTTCATTGGCGGGTTCGGGCTGCTGTACAGGTTTAGCCGGGCCTTCCATGCGCAGGGGCATGAGCACGTGCTTAGCCCCGTTGCCGTCGTCGGACAAGAGCGGCGAGACCGTGTCGGCGAACAGAAAGTTCCTGAAGCCGGCGTTGAGCGCGTCCAGGAGATAGTGCCTGTTCACGGTGACGCGGCAGCCCTCACCCTCGTACGCGCTGCCTGCGGTGAGCGGGACACTCAGCGCCTTAGCCGCGTCCCGGTCCAAACCGCAAAGGCTCAGCTTCCCGTCCTTTGATCCTTCCAGCGCGATGCTTTCTGTTCCGGGAAAGGCCGGCACGATCTTGCGCAGGGCCTCGGCGTCGGCGTCGGTGAACGTGATCCTGTGCGTCATGTTCTCGGCGGCCGGGATGACCTGCCGCCAGTTCGGGAAGACGCCGTCGACCGCCTTCAAGCGGTACGTCCACTGCCCTGTCCTGACGCAGACCCTGCCGCCGTCCTTGGACTTGGACACTCCCAGCATCACTTCCTCTGATAGCCTGCTCCACAGCAGGAACTTCGAGACCGGGACCATGATGCCGTCCCCGCCCTCGACCGGCAGTTTCAGGCTGTTGCAGCAGCACAGGCGCCTGCCGTCGCAGGCCACAAGGGTTGCGTTACGGTCGCCATCGCCTGAAACGTCGATGTTTACGCAGCAGATGCTGCGCCGGGTCTCGTCCGATGACGCGAAGGGCGCCATACGGCGGTACGCCTTGAGGAAGCCCTTGGCCTCATATGTGGCGATGTCGGCGCCCGACGGCGGCCAGTCTTGAGGATCCGTGCCCGGGACCGTGCTCGTGACGGCGTGTCCGCTGACGACGTTGGTGACGGCGATGTCCGCGCCTTCATTCTCCAGCGTGACCGTTTCAGTGCCCGCGCCCTTGCACAGGTCCTTGAGCAGGGGATAAGGGATGATGATGACGCCGTCGCCTTCTGATTCTGCATTGTCGAACCGGAACCTCAGGGTCTGGTCAAGGTCGGTGGCGGTCGCCGTGAGGTCGCCGGCCTCTACGGCAAAACGCACGCAGCCGAGGATAGAGATGTTGGGCTTGCCAATAATGATCTTGGCGAAGCCCTGGACTGCGTCCTTGAGTTCGCCGCGTGTGACGGTGAGTTTCATGTGTGTCTCCTTCATGTTGGGTTAGGGGTTGGGTAGGGGTTAGACCGCCGCCGGCAGTTCGATGTCGAAGAACTTACTCAAGTCCTCCCGGAGTTCGCGCATCATGCCGATGGCGGCGGCCGTCACCAAAGCGCAGAGCGCAAGGAAGCCGCCGAGCCACGGCACCTGCCCGAGCAGGTAGGCAATGACGCAGCCGAGAATCATGGATTCTCCGAACCTGCGGTGCGTCTTCAGGAACCGGATGATTGCGGTTGCGAGGCGCTGGCATTTGGAGTAGAGCAGGGTCAGCTCGGCCTTGCACTTGGCAGGGATATTGAGCCTTTTGATGTCTTCAATGAATTTGCATTTGCTCATGCTGCTTGTTTCCTTTGGGTTTGGGTTTCGGGCGCGGCCTTGGCATGCAGGGCCTGCCCGTAGCAGGCGCGGACGGCGCGTGCCACAAGCACGCTGATCGGCACACGCGGGCTGGAGGTTTCGCGGACGCTGTGCAGCAGCGCCATGTCCTCTGAAGTGATGGCCGAGGCCGGCCATGGATATCGGTAATCAGTCACGGTTTGATTCCTTGGGTTGTTGGGGTCTGTGAAAAGATAAAGGACGCGCCGCCGATTGAACGGTAACGCGTCCTAGTAATGATTTATAACGCGGTACGGTGCGGAATTAAGCGAATTGCCCACGTAATATTTGCAATGATCCAAATATTCAATGCGCTAAGTGCTGGGCCAGCCAAGGCGTCAAGATGAACACATTACTACAACTAGCCCTGCCGTTATTAATAACTCTATGTGGTTGTGAAGACCGGAAAGAATGCGTTATAATATACACGAAATTAGCGACTGATGTTGGCCAGAGAAGTGCATGTCAGAAACGAGATAAGTCGCCAAGTGACTTGGTGCATATCTCAGAGAATCGCTGATAGCAAAATGGAGACGCTCTATGGCGACGACCCCAAGAGGAATGACTGTGACTGAGGCCTACCGCAGTTTTCGGGAGGGCAAATTTATTGTCAACAGAACATATCAACGGAAGCTTGTCTGGACTTTAGATGAAAAAGTCAGATTGGTGGACAGTATGTTACGACGTTACCCCATTCCGCTTATATTGCTATTTCAGACTGAAGATCATAAATATGAGATCATCGACGGCATGCAGAGGCTTAACGCCATTTTCGGATTCATAGAGAACTCCTTCCCGTTGGCTGATGGGAGATTCTTCGACGTCAATGAATTTCCTACGGCGAAAGATTTGGCAGTGCAGAAAGTATTTGAACCTTCGCCGTCACAAAGCAAACTCACACGTACAGAATGTGCGACGATTCTGGACTACCAGCTTGCAGTTACTATTTTTACTGTCGGAGACACATCAGATGTCACTGATATTTTCGGACGTATTAACTCTGGTGGAAAACAGTTGAGTGCGCAAGAACAGCGCCAAGCGGGCGTTGTTACACCGTTCGCTGCTTTCGTGCGTAGCCTTAGTTCCGAATTACGTGGGGATGCTTCAGAGGAGACTGTTAATCTGGCTGACATGCCAGTAGTGAGCATAGACTCGCCGACACTAAAACTGGGCTATGGTGTTCATGCGGAGCAAACTTTCTGGTGCAAACAGGGCATTCTGAGGACAAAAGAACTGCGGGACAGTCTCGACGAGCAGATAGTCGCTGACCTTGCTGCTTCTATCCTACTGAATGAACCTTTTGCTGTAAGTCGAGAGCGCTTGGACGAGGCTTATGACACGGCAAGTACGTTGCACTTAGACCTAAACAATCGACTTGCCTCCTATCCAGCCTCACTGTTACAGAATGAAATCAAGAGTACCTTTTCGGTGTTGACAGAGACGATCGAAAAAATCGATCCGTCGGCGAATGCCTTCCGAAGAATCGTTAACCCAGGGGCAGGTGGTAATCCGGTAAGGACACCTTTCTTTGCAGTTTTTATGAGCTTCTTCAAGCTGATCATCCGCGATGGCATGCAACCAGTTGACACAGCTAAAATAGTTGAGGCACTGACTGGGCTTGCAGGCAAACTGGAAACAGCAAGTCATCATGTCAAGACGAGCGACCGGAATCTTAATGTTAACCTGACGGTTGGTCTCATTCAACCGCACTTCGTTCGCAAAGAGCCATCTTTGTTGTCGCACGGTCCTGGTCTTGCTTTGGACTTCGAAAACTCGTTACGGAGATCCAAGATTGAGACACCCCGGTATGAGTTTAAGCAGGGGCTGTTCGATCTTTCCCCTAATCGGAAAAAAAACTCTGACCTAGTGTTTCGCTTGGCAGAAGTTGCGTGTAGCATCGCTAACATAATGCCGGGAGTAGTTGGATACATTTATATTGGGGTTGCAGACAAAGAGGCTGATGCGCGTCGTGTTCTGGACCTTGACGGAGTTCCTTTGCTACAAGTGGGCAACACTTTTGTTGTTGGCATTGAGCGAGAGGCGAAGCTTGCTTCTCAGACAGTCGAGCAGTACGTACGAAACCTAATAGCGGAGTTTCGTAAGACCGACCTCTCGGAGCCCCTAAAGAGCGCGTTGTTGGGAGCTGTTGACACCATTCTTTATCGTGGGCTGACAATTGTCCGACTAACGGTGACGGCACAAAGTGCTATGAGTTGGGTGGGCGATAAAACGTTTATCAGGGAAGGATCGGAGACGAAAGAGGCCCAACCTAAACAAATTGCGGCTATTACTGCCAGATTCAGTGCCAACGCGAAATAGCATGGAGTAACGACGGGAGCATTCGGAAGTGTGGCATATTGGCGTTGTGAAAACGATCATGGCACCCCTTATGATTGAAAACCATGAAGAAGATGAAATCCGTGACGCACTCTACCGCGTAAAACGTGGTCTATGTGGTTACGTAAGTTATCTCGCTGCGTGCGAAATGAATCAAGCATTCAGCGAGTACATCCTCTATGAGCCCATACTTCGAATACTCACGGCACGCGGCTACAAGGTCGAATGCGAATATGAGTGCCCGGGCATCGAACAACCAACGCAAGGTGATAAGAAGCGACTGGATTTCTATGCTACTGGACTGTCATCTCGATTTGCACTCGAAGTCAAGTGGACAAAATCGGCCAAGCTTGATGTAGTTCGAGATATTGAAAAACTTACAGCTATTTCAAATCATGAAACTGACACATACGCGTTACTGTGTGTCTTCGGACGCCAATCCCACCTTGAGGAGGTGGACTTAAAGTCTAGCACTTTCAAGGAATGGGGGAAACCCGTGTATGCGGACTTGCGCAAAACTAAGTACGGCTGCCGGATATTTCAACTTGTCAGTTGAAGGTGGTGGCAAGTTACTGAGGCCATGTGCCCATCGAGAGCCGCAACTCTGGCATTCTTTTTCCATGGGTACGTTCTTATCAGTACCCCCACCGCTCGTGACGCACGGGGAAGCGATCGCCAAGGGCGCATTGAGCGCCACGCGTAAACCCATCGCTGCCCTGCGCCGCGACGTGGCCCTGCTCAAGCGTGAAGTCGCGGAGCTGAAACGGCTTGCCAGAGACCTGCAAAAAGTTGCAAAGCCTGCGCCTGCAGCCGAGCCCGCCAAGCCCGTGCGCATCCGGCCCACGGGCAAGATGGTGAGGAAGCTCAGGCAGAGGCTGGGGCTGACCCAGGTCGAGATGGCCAAGCTCATCGGCGTGTCGAACCTGTCGGTCTCGCATTGGGAGCTGTCGCCGGGCCGTATACGTTTGCGCCGAAGGACGCTGGCGGCGCTGGCCAAGGTCAAGGGCCTGGGCAAGCGCGAAGCCAAGAAAATGCTGGCACCGTCGCAGCCTTGAACGAAACCAAGACCAAGGAGCTGAACCGCATGATGAAGTCGTTCGGAGCGAAGACGCTGATTTACCCGACACCTGTCTGGTGCGTGGGATCCTATGATGCCGCTGGCAAGGCCAACGTGATGACCGTGGCCTGGGGCGGCATCTGCTGCTCGGTGCCGCCCTGCGTCACCGTTTCGCTCCGCAAGGCCACGTACACCTACGGCAACATCATGGCGCGGCAGGCGTACACGCTGAGCGTGCCCGGCGAGCAATACGTCAAGGCTGCCGACTACTTCGGCATGGCCTCGGGCAGGGACGGGGACAAGTTCGTGCAGACCGGGCTCACTCCGGTTAGGTCTGAACGGGTCGACGCGCCCTATGTCGGCGAGTTCCCGATGGTCTTGGAGTGCAGGGTCATCCACCACTACGAGATCGGCCTGCACACCCATTTCGTGGGGGAGATCCTGGACGTCAAAGTCGACGAAACAATGCTGGGTGATGACGGCAAGCCCGACATCGCGAAGATCAGGCCCCTGGTTTTCGCCCCCGAAGCCCGCCGCTATTACGGTGTCGGCGATTGTGTCGGCAAGGCGTTTGAGATCGGGAAGAAGGGATGAGCCGGCTTGATGTGTGTGGGGACTCATGAAGGACGATAGCAGCCAGCCCATCTGGATCGCCGCCGACAAGCCGGGGGCACTAAGGGCCTACGCGGAGTGGCTGCACCGTGAGGCCGTGCGCATGTTCCTGCAGGACAAGACCCACTGCCAGATCCTGTTCCTGTTCTGTGACGTCGAACCGGAGTCGGTGATTCCCATAAGCTGACGGCGGTGGCTGGAAGCGGGCTGTCCTCTGCGATCGCCGAACGATGCTCAGGGTTACACAGCGACACGATTGAATGCGCCGAAATATATCTGCCAAAGGCTTGACGTTGGCGGTGCCGAGAAGCTACGATTTAGAAAAACTGATTTTTTAGTTCTCGGTTGACTGCAAGTGAGACTCTCTATGGACGATATCTATTTCCTCTGTCCTCATTGCAAGCAAAGGTTGGAAGCGCCACCTGAAATGGTGGGTGAAACGATCGATTGTCCCGCTTGCGACAGAAGAATCAAAATTCCCCTTGCACAGACACGGGAATCGCTGGCCGCCAGCCTTGGCACCGCGAAGACAATGGCGGGAGTCTTTTCAACGGGGCAGGACGATCTTGTCGGCAAGGTGTTCGGCAAAGATTTGGTAAGGGCGAAGATTGCCGAAGGCGGCATGGGCTCGGTCTGGCTGACGGAGCATACTGAACTGAATGTGGCACGCGCCCTCAAGACGATGCCGGAGGGCTTCAGCTCCCAGCAGGACCTGGTGCAGCGGTTCCACCAGGAGGCCAAGGTGCTGGCCCAACTGCACCACCCCTGTATCGCCCAGATCCACGATTTCGGATGCCAGGACGGAGTCTATTACTTCATCATGGAGTACCTGCCCGGCGGTAGTCTGCGTGCCAGACTGTATCCGAAAGGGACGCGTCTGCCGTGGCGCACAGCGTTGCGCATTGCGGATCAGGTCTGCGCCGGACTGGAGTATGCGCACGGCAAGGGCATCGTCCATCGTGACATCAAGCCCGAGAACATCCTGTTCGACGAGCATGGGAACCCGAGGATCGCTGACTTCGGCCTGGGCAAGATCCTCGGAGACGTCGTCCGCACCCAGTCGGGCTCCCTTATCCTGGGCCAGCAGGGAATGGCGATGGAGGTCGGCCAGAGAGGCGGCCCGCCGGCAAGCATGGGAGAGCGTCCCACCACGCAGAAATCCCCGGCAAACATGACCATGCTGGGCCAGATCGTGGGAACGGTGGATTACATGAGCCCGGAGCAGCGGCGGGGTGGCGAGGTTTCATCGCAAAGCGACATATATTCACTGGGTGTCACGCTCTTTGAGATGCTGACCGGTGAGCTGCCGTCGGGAATGGAGACGCCAAGTGAGCGGGGGGGCGGCTGTCCACCGGGCGTGGATGTGCTCGTCAAACGCATGATGGCGCCGCCAGACCGGCGCTTCTCATCAGCCAAAGAGGTTCGGGAAAGAATCGCCGAATTGGTGCGCCTTGAGGAGGGGCGTGGTCAGAAGAAGAGTTTGTTTGGTCAATCGATCTTGGTGGGAGGACTTTCTGCCTTGTTGTTGGTGTCTGTCTGCTGGTTCATATTGACGGCCTTTTCGCGTTCTGGCTCGCCGCCGCGGAAGACGGATACGGTAAGCGACAGCACTGCCCATCCGGTGTCGAGGGCTGTGGAGGCACAACGCCCTTCGGTAACGGTAAGTGAAAGTGTCAAGCGTGAACAGTACGCTACTCTTGTCAGTGAGGCCAAACTCGCTGAGTCCAACAAAAAATGGCAAGCCGCAATTAGCGCTTACGAGGCAGCACTCGTCCTATACGACGAGTCAGAGACTCGTAAGGCTCTTGCTCGGGTGGCGAGCACGCGGGATTTAGAGCTGGTGGTTAATCATAAGCGAGTGGAGTTCAATCGGCTGGTCGCAGAAGCCGAGCAGGCGGTGAAGTTACAAGATTTCGGTTCGGCCCGGCAGATCTACGAGCGGGCTGTTACCGTTGCGCCTACAGATAATGAGTGTGCCCGGGTACAGGACCTGGTCCGTCAGACAAGCGATGCCTTGGAGCGCGTACAGAAGAGGGCCGAGCTTAAAGACCTCCTGAGGCAGGCGGAAGCAGCCGAAGGCAAGAAGGACTTGCAAGCGGCACTGGACCTCTACACACAAGCCTTAGCAACTTGCAAGCCAGATGAATCTGCTGCCGGAGAGGTGCGCCAGAACATCAACGAGATCACGGCCCTTCTTCGCTACCAGACAACGCGGACCGTCGGTAATATGTCAAGAGTGCTCTTTAAAGATGACTTCGACTCCTATCCTCGGGGCTCGTTCCCTGCCGGATGGACTTTGCAATACGATGGGGCCGGTGCTGGGAAACAGTATGTGGACAATACGCACTGTGTGTCGCCGTCCCAGTCGTTGCACCTTGTCGGTGCGGGGAGCTGGAGTGCGAACGCCAATCATCCGGTAAATTTTCAGGCGAAGCCTTCCCAGGTTCTGACGATTACGGCCAAGGTCTACATCGATCAAATCGTGTCAGGCGGTTGCTCTCCGAATGTGGCCCTGGTCGGTCTCTGCAATCCAAGTTTAGGTTCATGGGGGATGAAGTATTGTGTGGTGCAGTTCAATTCTGACGGGTATCTCTACGCTTTGCAGAATAATTGGGGAGAGGATGGCTCATGCGTTAAACTCATGAATTATGAGGCAAGAACATGGTATACGATCAGGACAGACGTTGATCTCTCTGCCAAGGTTTTCGATGTCTACATTAACGGCATCTGTAAAGCGGAAGGCCTGAAGGTTTTGTCAGAGGGCTTGCCGACCAATGTTCAGCTGTTGGCGGGTCATGGCGACTCGCCAACGGCTTGGTTTGACGATGTTGTTGTCTCAATATCCGCACAAGGCGCCGCCGGCGAACGGCAGAAATAAGAAGTAGTGGTTGTGCCGGATTATTCATTCACACCGGATTAGACAGCGTCATGCGCGGTATGGCCAGATGCCGATCGCCTTCGCCTTCCAGCAGCACGTCGTAGCGCTCGGGAGCCGCGTCCCTCGAATGCCACGGCTTGAGCCTGCCGTCCATGAGGGCGGCGGGCGCGACCGCGTTCTGGCCGTAGCGGCGGTTGATCCGGTCCACGGCCTCGTCCAGCTTCCCGTAGTCGTGGCGCACCGGCGTCTCCTCGAACATGTCCAACTGCCGCTGGTGCTCCGAGACAAGCCCGCCGAGCCAGACCATCGTTGACCTGTAGACCTGCCCATGCCTGAACAGCGCGTCGAAGAGCTGGCGCAGGACCGGGGCCGCTTCGCAGTCGTGACTGGTCAGGTACGGCAGTGTTGCCGCAGCGCCTTGCCCGGCGTAGTCCTTGAGCCTGAGGCAGAGCCCGATCTCCCTAGCCAAGTGTTTGTGGCGCCTAAGCTTGGCGAAGGCCGCGCCCATGTTTTTCAGGGCCTCCGAGAAAATCAAGCGAGGGTCATCGTTGGGCGGCGAGAACGTGTGCCCCTTCATCATGCTGTCGTAACTGGCCTTGGATTCCAGATCGATGCGGAACACGCGCCGGCCCTGCAGCTCCCGCCAGGTCTCGTGGCCGGGCTTGTGCAGCAGGCGCAGGACTTTGGCCTCGTCCATACGGGTGAAGTCATAGGCCGTCGCGATCCCCAGCGCCTGAAGTTTGGCGGCGCTGGCGGGGCCGATGCCCCAGACCTTGGCTATGGGCGTGCGCTTCAGCATGAGGGGTATGTGCTCCCTTCGCAGGATCGTCTGCCCGTTGGGCTTCCTGAACTTCGAGCAGAGCTTGGCCAGGGTCTTGGTGAGGCTGATCCCGACACTGACGGTGAGCCCCATCTCCGAGGACACGGCGTTGCGCAGCCGCTCGGCCACGGTCTCCAGCGGACACCCGAGCACGTCGCCGCAGCCGCTGAGGTCCGCGAAGGCCTCGTCGATGCTGTACTCCTCCACCAAAGGTGTGAACCTCCTGAGGACCGAGAACATGCGCTGCGAATACAGGCTGTACGCCTCATAGTCGGACGGCAGGATCACAAGGTCCGGGCACATTTTCTTGGCCTCGTGGAGCTGGAGCCCGCGCTTGATCCCCCTCGCCTTGGCCTCGTAGCTGGCGGCGGCGATGATCCCGCGCTCGGCGCCGGTTACGACGGGCTTGCCTCTAAGGGCCGGGTTGAGCGCCTGCTCGACGCCCGCGAAAAAGCCGTCGGCGTCCACGTGCAGCAGGGTGCAGTCTTGGTACAGGGTGTCCATGG
>JADHEF010000390.1_pt1 | contig 48483 bp, 34 predicted proteins | sample 8952391 | NCBI WGS metagenome assembly JADHEF01 (sample SAMN16124439, study PRJNA663245) | bioreactor sludge metagenome | isolation source: sludge (nitrite) | place: India:Bengaluru | collected 2019-02-28 | reverse complement strand
ACGTCAAAGCTGCACTGCACTGGTAACGCGCCCTATCTTTCGCAGTGAGGAGTAGCGTATGGCGTCAATCACCGCCGTCTTGCCACAGTCGTTTCGTCCGACAAGTGCGGTTACGCCGCCGTTGAACGAAATGTCAAGCGCGGCGTCGCCGTCACCGAACTGACGGAAGTTCCGAATGCAAAGACTCGATAGATACATCTCTCGTCCTCGTCATCGTGTCGCGCTAGCGGCGCGGCATCCTTCGCCCGTACTGGGAGTCGTCGGCGAGGCGCCAAGCGGACTTCGTTCCCTACGGCGCACGGGAGAGCCCCTGGCGTTCACGCGGGCGCGGGGCACGGTCCTCGTGGTCAGGAGAGCGTTCCCGACTGGCGCGATTCTTGTTCAGCGCGAGGAGGCGCGCGAGAACCTCATCGCGGAAGTCGTCGGGCCAGCGGTAGCGCCAAGGCTTCTTTCGCTGGCGAATGCGGGCAGAGTCGTCGGCTTCGCCATCGTCCTCTTCGAAATCGAGGAGGAATTCGCAGGTGGGGCGGAGGTCGGTCCAGCCGTAGGCGTCGAGGACGGCGCGGTCCATCGCGTCGTGCAGGGCGCGGAGGCGGAGGATGCCGGGCGAGGTCTCGTCGGGGTCGTGGAAGCGGTTGTAGGTTTTCGTCAAGCCCTCGCCGCGCCGGATCATGAGGTCAGCACGGAACGTGCTGTACTCGCGGCCCGCCTGCTCCAGCGTCGAACTCGAAGCCCAGCCGTGTGGGAACGGAAAAGTACTGAAGCCTGTTTCTGGGGAGTACGTCGGTCGATCCACATGAAGCGCACCGAAGAACGTAGCCCAGCGCTCATGGACTCGAGACTGCAGAAGCCCGAACAGCGTGTCACGCTCATCGGCGAAGACGACCAGTCGATCGGAGAACACGGCGTTAGCCGGAACCCATGCCAAGGCGTGGTGCTGGCTAACTCGGGAGAGCGCGAGCACGCGCCCCAGGGCGGAGACGGCCGCCGACAATTCCGGCCTCGGTCGCCAGAACTGCCACCAAGGAGCCGCCGCCACTGCCGCGGACTTCTTCAGGCGTTCCGGGCGAACGCGGCTTTCTAGCATGGATAGGAGGTCGGGCCAGGCTCTCGCCTCAACAAGCTCCAGCCGTCCGAAGTCAATCACGTAGCGACAGTGCGAATGTGTCGGGTCTGTATTGAGCTCGTCTCCGCCAAGGAATGGGCGGATCCGCTCTGCATTACGCCCGTCCTTCCGCACCAACCGATTCTTGTCTTCAATCGACCACGCATCCACGCTTTCGTCGTCGAAGACGAAGCCCTGCCCAAGGACGGTGCTCCCCTGGAAGCAGATACTTTCGTTCTCTCGCAGCGGCTCCGGGTCCTCGTGTCCACCGGCGTGGAAGAGGAATGCCGTGATCGTGCCAACCTCGCGGTCGTCCAGCCGGTATGGAGGTCTGACCTCGCCCTTCATCACGTGCACGACGCTGACGACGACCGCCGCCATGCCCGGCCATTTCACTAGCCGCCGGGCGCTGAAGATCGTCCCGCCGTGGGTACAGATGTGCCGGAGACCGGCGCCGCGGGTATCGCCCTGCGCGATGGTGTTGGTCGCGATGAGCCCGAAGGTTCCGGCTTGGCGGAGGTTGTCGAATGAGCGACGGAAGAAGTGGGCGATGACATCGGCACCTCCAGAGGTGCCAGGGTGCAGGTTGCTCAAGAACGCAGGGAGTTCATCACCGTAGATCGCCGTGATCCGTTTTCCCCCGAGGAATGGCGGATTCCCCACGAAAGCATCAAACCCCGGGTTCTCCCTCGCGAAGACCTCGGGGAACGCCAGCTCCCAGTGGAACGGGAAGACGGGCTTCTCCCCCGTCCTCAGCGCCGCGACGATGCCCTCGGCCTCCTCGCGCGGCCGCCGTCCCGAGAGAACGTCCCCGTAGAGCGCCTCGTACTCGACCCGGAACGCCTCCCGCTCCTTCGGCTTCTTCCCGCCGAAGAAGGCGGCGATCACGAGGTCCCCCGCCAGTCTCACGTCGGCGAGGGCGGCCTCGGCCTCGACGAGGAGGGCTTCCTGCGTCTCGTGGTCGGCGTCGTTGAGGGCCTCGAGGGCGGCGCGCTTCGCCATCGCGGCGTCCATCGCGGCGCGGATGCGGCCGGCGAGGAGGGGCTGTTGCCCCTTCTCCTCCCAGTGGAAGCGCTCGATCTGGCCCGGGGAGAGGCCGACGAGCGAGTCGCCGTGGCGGAGGGCGTCGTCGAGGAAGGTGAAGGGGTGGTCTTTCGCGAGGGTCGCGAGCCAGAGGGAGAGCTTGGCGAGGTCGACGGCGAACGGGTTCTTGTCGACGCCGTAGAGGCAGAGCTGGGCGACCTGGCGGCGCGCATAGAGCAGCGGGTCCTCGTCGGGCGGTATCTCGGGAAGACCACCGTGCGCCTCCCAGGCGCGGAGGAGGGCGTCGCCGAGGTAGCGGCAGGCCTCGACGAGGAAGGCGCCCGAGCCCATCGCCGGGTCGCAGACCTTGAGGGCGAGGACCTGGGCGGGCGTGGGGCTTTCGCCGAGGGCGGCGAGGACCGGCTCGAGGGTGGTCCGGACGATGGGCTCGGTGAGGGAGCGCGGGGTGTAGTGCGAGCCGCTCCGGCGGCGCTCTTCCGTGGGCTGGAGGTACAGCGACCCGGCCGGGAGCGGCCGGGGCGTCCGCCTGCTGAGCTTCTTCCCGAGGGCGGAGGCGAGGTCGTCGGGGCTCTTCGCTGCCCTGAGGGCGGCGAGGGCCTCGCCCGCGAGGTCGCAGTCGGCCTCGTCCTTCAGGCGCCTCGCCCGGTCGGCGCCGGGGAGGGCGAGGAGGGAGGCGACGTCGAGGTGGACGTCGACCGCGCTCCCCTTCTTCCGGCTCGGGACGGCGACGACCGGGCCGCGCGCGACGCGGAGCGTGAAGCCCATGATCGCCTCGTAGACCGAGCCGATCTGCTCGACGTCGAGGGCGCGGTAGGAGATGCGCTCGCCGTCGAGGACGAGGAGGTTCTCGAGGACGCGGTGGACGACACCGTCGGAAACGCGGGGGGCGCTGGCGAGGCGCTCGCCGGGGGCGGCCCGGGCACCGCGGGGGCGCCCCTCGAGGAAGGGGTAGGCGTCGGGCGAGAAGAGGCGGCCGTGGCGCGCGGGGATGGAGAGGCCTCCGTGCGCGGCGCCGTCGTGGAGGAGGCGGAAGAGGGTGAGGAGGCGGGGCCAGGCGCCGAAGCGCTGGTCCATGGTGTCGGGGTAGAGGGCCGCGTCGTCGCGGAGCTTGGCGAAGAGGCCGCCCACGGAGTAGTGCTCGACGTAGACGGGATCGGAGGAGACGAGGCCGCGATCTTCGGCGTAGAGGACGAAGACGAGGCGGAGGAGGGTGGAGAGGAGGCCGCCGTAGACCTCCTGACCGTTGTTCTCGCTGCCGCGGCCGGCGCTGTCGCCGAGGACGTCGGCGAGGAGGGCGCCGCCGGAAGCCTCGTGGGCCGCCTGGAAGCCGCGGACGAGCTCGTGGAGGGCGTCGAGCACCTGGCCGGCGAGGCGGGTGGAGACGAGGTTCTGGTACTTGCGGCTCTCGCGGAGGAGGGTCGGGAGGCGCTCGTTCGTGGGGAGCGTGAAGAGCCGCTCGGCCGAGAGCAGCATGAGGAGGGCCGAGCAGAGCGGGCGCCCCGCCACCTCGCAGAGGCTCGCGAGCGGGAAGTGGAGCCAGCCGGCCGACTCCCCCTTCGGCGCGGCGACGAGGCGAAGGGCGTCGCCGTTGACGAGGAGGCCGGCGGGGACGCCCGTCTCGCGGAGGAGGCGCTCGAGGCGCGCCTGGGGGCTCGCGTGCCAGCCGTCGACGTGGCCACGCTCGTTCCGCGCCCCGGCGTCGTCGAGGTCGGTGCCGGGCGGGACGACGGAGACGAGGAGGAGGAAGCGGCCGGCGGAGTCGGGGTCGGGGACGGCGTAAGTTGGGCGAAGGGTGTCGTGCTCGTTCGGGAGGGCGACCGAGAGCGACTCGGGAAGCGGAGGGCCGCCCGGCGCGCCGGCGAGGTCGCTCTCCTGCCAGCCGAGGAACTCGCGCGTGAAGGCCGGGAAGTCGAGGAGGCGCGGCGGGTCGCCGGTGAGGCGGCCGCGGAGGGTCTCCTGCCGCGCGGAGACGTTGCGGTCGGGGACGCACCCGGCCGCCACGAGCGCGGCCGGCGAGACGACGAGGCCGACCGGCTGGATGTAGCCGAGCCACTCCTGGTGGGCGCGGAGGGCGGGGTCCCAGGCCATCAGGAGGGGCTCCGGGGGCGGTCGGTCTCGCGGTGGCGCTCGGAGATGAGTTCCTGGGAGAGGGACCTTCCGGCCGGGACGTATCGCCGGACGAGCTGCTGGGCGCGGCGGATGTGGTCGGCTCGGGAGACAACGCGGAGTTCGGGGCCGTCCGGGGTCAGGACGGCGGCGGTGCCGGGCTTCAAGCCGAGCGCCCCGCGGATCGCGGCGGGAATCGTGATGCGGCCACGGCGGTCGATGCGGGCGGTGGCCGTGGTCATTGGGTGCCTCCGGGGAGGGACCGACCGGACGACAGTTGCAGGCGCGGGCGTCCACCGGAACCGGTAACGTTTGTTACCAGTTCGTGGGCCAACCGGGAAGCTCCGTTACCGGTTCGGCTGGAAGCCGAGGGGTCGAGCCGGCGGCTCGGTCTCTCGGCACAGGTCGATGGCCTCGGCGATGCGGTCCCGCAGCTCGGCCTTCGTTCGGGCCTGCGTGTGGCATCCGGCGAGGGCAGGCACGGTCGCGACGAACCAGCCATCGGAGTCCTGCTCCAAGATGACGTCGAGGCCGCCGACGTGCAAGCGCTCAGCCATGAGGGAAGAATAGCGGTTCTCCGTTCGTCGCGGCTCCTCGCGCGGCGATGCTGGAGTTCCCCAATCCTGGCCATCAGTCGAGGCTCCGGGCGCTAAGATAGGTCCGTGGCACGGATCGATCTCGACCAGACAGCCGTCGAGGCGTTCTGCCGGAAGCATGGCCTCCGGAGACTGAGCCTGTTCGGGTCGGTGCTTCGAGACGATTTCCGACCCGACAGCGACGTGGACGTTCTCGTTGAGTTTCGTCAGGGCGTCCGGGCCGGGTACATGACGATGGCTGCAATGGAGCGTGAACTCTCCGCGCTGCTGGGGCGGCGGGTCGATCTTCGAACCCCAGCCGAGTTGAGCCGGTATTTCCGGGACGACGTCCTTCAGGCGGCAGAGGTGCGGTACGCGGAAGGATGACGTCGTCCGGCTGAGGCACATGCGCGACGCAGCCCGCGAGGCTGCCGGTTTCGTGGCAGGGAGAGCCTATCTGGACCTCCATTCCGATCGCCAGCTGACCCTCGCTCTCGTCAAGGAGATCGAGATCATCGGAGAGGCGGCCGCTCGGCTGTCCGACGAGACCCGGGCGGCGATCTCCGGAATCCCCTGGGTCGACGTCGTCGGGATGCGAAACCGGCTGGTTCACGTGTACTTCGACATCGATCTCGAGCGCCTGTGGGACACGGTGCAGCAGGATCTGCCTCAACTCGCGGCGGAACTGGATCGAGTCCTCGAAGGCGCGTAGCGCCCCGAGACCATGAAGAATCCACGCACCCGGAAGACCAGAGCCCGTCGCTCCGATCTCAGGGTCGAATTCACATTCGACTACAGCGTGTCGCGCCCGAATCGCTTCGCAGCGCCCGCGGATTCGGGGGAGGCCGCCGTCAAAGTCGATCCGGACGTCCCCGAGGGAGATTGAGCCGTTGGAGATAGGCCCTTTCGAAGAGGCGATGTTCACGGTGCTCATTCGCCACGAGGAGGCGCTCAGAGGCCTTGTGAACCCCTCGTGGGAAGAGAAGGTCAGCGTTGTGGAGGCGGCCCGGAGGCGGCTCCGCGACATCCAGAGGTCCGTGGAAGGGCTTCTGGTCTCGTCCGAGGTCCACTCCGGCGAGAACCCGGCCGCAGAGCCCACAAAGTAGCCCCTCATCCCGACACCGGCCAGAGGTAGGCGAGGCCCACGGGCTCGAGGCGCGTGGCGCGGACCTCGAAGGAACGGCGGATGCGGTCAGGCTCGGAGGTCAGCTCCTTTTCCAGCTCGGCGAGACGGCGCTCCTGGTGGCGGCGGTCGGCGGCGAGCTGGCGCTTCTCGTCGTCGGCGAAGCCGAGGTCGAGCTGCGGGTCGGCGTGCTTCGCCCGCTCGGTCTCGATGCGGGTCTTCTGCGCGAGGAGGACGGCGCGTAGCTCCTCGCCTTCGCGGCGGCCGCGGTCGGCGAGGCGGTCGCGGACGCGGCGAAGCGTCTCCTCTCCCCTTTCGCGGAGGGCCGGGAGGAGATCGTCGAGGTCGCGCGCGCACGTGGCGAGGAGGCGGGTGCGGGTGGACTCGGGGACGGGCGCGCCGCTGCCGCCGAGGAGCGACTCCTCCAGAAGGCCGAGGGCGCGCTCTTCCGCCGTCTCGGCGTAGGGGCGCAGCGGGCCCTTGCGTGCATCGGGCTCGACCCAGCGGGCTGCCAGGGCGATGACCTCGTCGTGGAGGCGGGCGGCGCCTTCGCCGAAGGCCGAGAGGCGGCCGAGGAGGACGACGCGGGGAACGGGGTCGCGCGTCTGCGCGCAGCAGGCGCGGGAGAGGTCGTCGTGGACGAAGCCCTGCGAGAGGAATCGGCCGAGAAGGCGCCGGGCGACGCGGTGCTCGAGGTGGAGGTGAACGAAGTCGTCGTCGAGGGTGCCGGGGTCGGCGAAGACGACGGGGCGCGGCGGGGCCTCGCGGCGCCACTCCCACGGCTTCTCGTCTTTCCTGCGGCGGCGGCGGAGGGTGTCGAGCGAGGCGGCCCAGGTGGGGTCGGCGCCGGCACGCTGGTCGAGGGCCGGGAAGCGGTACGCCGGGCGCCCCTTGACGGCGGTGAGGACGAGCGGCTCGGACTTCGAGAGCTCGAGCGAGGAGGAAAGGGCCTCGCGGAAGGCGTCCTCGTCGAAGCCGAGGGCGCGCCGGGAGGTCTCCATCACCGAGCGCAGCTCCTCGATCTGGGCTGCGAGAAGCTCCTTTCGGGAGCGGGTTTCCTCCAGCTCGGCCTGCTCCTCCAGCTCGGCGATCGCCACGCGCTCGCGCTCGGAAGGCGACTCGGCCTCGAGGCGGCGGGCGAGGAGGTCGGCGTCGGAGCGGCGGATGCCGCCTTCGAGGAGCGCGCCGAGCCGCTTCTCGAGGACGGTGGAGAGGCTCCCCAGCTCCTTCTGGATGGTCTCGGTCTTCTGGACGAGCGTCCGGAGGACCTTGTCTTCCGGGCGCTGAGTGAAGAAGAAGTAGTGGCAGCGGACGACCTTCTCGCGCTGGAGCTGGCGGTCGATGCGGCCGTTCCTCTGCTCCATCCGGCCGGGATTCCAGGGGACGTCGAAGTGGAAGAGGTCGGCGCAGTGGTTCTGGAGGTTGACGCCCTCGCGGGCCGAATCGGTCGCGATGAGGATGCGTAGGGGGTGGCCGTCGGGGTCGGCGTTGAAGGAAGCCTTGAGGTCTTCGCGGGTCTCGTCGCCGAGGCCGCCGTGAAAGACGGCGATGCGGTCGGCGATCTGCACTTCCGGGCGGACGTCGGCGCCTTCGGCGCGGTCGATCGAGCCGAGGGCCGAGCGGAGCTGCGTGACGAGGTACCGCATGGTGTCGGTGAACTCGGTGAAGACGAGGACGCGGCGGCGGTTCCAGCGCGGCGCTCCGGAGGAGGAGTCGAGGAGGTTCGCGCGGATCCACTCGACGAGGAGCCTCACGCGCGGGCCGGCTTCGTACCGGGCGGCCTCTGCGACGGCGGCCATCTCGTCGAGGAGGGCCCGCTCGGCGGCGCTGACGACGGCGACGTCTCCCGCCGGGAAGGAGGCCCGGGTGGCGCGATCCACCTCGGCATCGGTGGCGGCGGTCAGCTCCTCCTCGGTCAGCTCGGCGCGATCGTCGTCGGCGGACGGGGGCGCGACGAGGAGGGTGAGCGAGGCGAGGGCGATCTCGTCGTCGCGGCGGGCCTTGTCGTCTGCCCTCTCGAGCGAGGCGCGGTGGACCTTGAGCGTCCGGGCGAAGGCCTCGATCGAGGAGAAGAGCCGCTTCTGGAGGTGCGTCGTGACGAGCTTCGCCGCGGCCTGGGCCGTCTTGCGTGCCCCGGAGAGGCGCTCGGCGCGCAGCGTGGCGTAGCGGTCGAGCAGCTCCGCGAGGCGGAGGTCGGGGGCGTCGGGCGGGAGGCCGTCCACGTCCACCTGGACGACGTCGCGCCGCGGCAGGTCGCCCACGATCTCCCGCAGGTCGCTCTTCAGGCGGCGGACCATGACCGTGTCGAGGAGCTTCGGCCCCTTCACCGGGACGCCGCGGCAGAAGCGAAGCGGGTCGAGGAGCTCGAGAAGCGAGGAGAAGCTGTTCGAGTGGCCGTTGTGGGGCGTGGCGGAGAGGAAGAGGCGGTGCTCGAAGCGGGGGGCGACGTCGCGGACCGACTTCGTCAGGGCCGAGTCGATGGCGTACTTCGCTCCCGAGGCGGGGGCGGCGTTATGGGCCTCGTCGAGGATGAGGAGCGAGCCCGGCTCGAAGTCGCCGAGCCAGTCGCGGAGCGGCGCGGCGTAGGCCTCGTCGCGCAGGAGCGAGTGCGACAGGATGAAGCGCGAGTGGGTGGTGAACGGGTTGACGCCGTAGCCCCTCTCGCGTCGACGGGCGAGGACGAAGTCGCGGTCGAAGACCGCGAAGGTGAGACCGAAGCGGCGGTCCAGCTCGTCGCGCCACTGGAGGACGACGGAGGCCGGGCAGGCGACGACGATCTTGCGGACGCGCTGCCGCATGAGGAGCTCGCGGACGATGAGGCCCGCTTCGATCGTCTTCCCGAGCCCGACGTCGTCGGCGATGAAGAGGCCGACGCGGGGCATGCGGAGCGCCTTGCGGAGCGGCTCGAGCTGGTAGGCCTTCACCTGGATGCCGGCGCGGAAGGGGGCCTGCATGAGGCGCGGGTCGGCCGCGGTGACGCCGTTCCAGCGGAGGGTGTGGAGGTAGGCCGAGAAGAGCTTCGTCGGGTCGAAGCCGCGCTTCCCCACCTGCGTCCAGCCGGAGCCGGCGGACACGGCCGCGTCGACCTCGCGCTCCCAGAGAACGGCCAGCTCCTCGCCCTGGGCGTCGTCGTCGAGGCAGGAGAGGCGGACGAGGGTCTGCTCGGAGGGGCGGGCGGGCGGGGCGACCTCCTCGACGAGCCACGAACGGGACCTCACCCGGACGAGCTGGCCGGGCTCGGGAAGCGCTCCCCGCTCGGTGCGCGGTTCCGCCAGGGTGGTCACCGGCCGCTGGACCTCCTCCGCCGCGAGGCTTCCCGGGGTTGCCCCCAGGACAGGTTAGACGAACGACGGGCGCGCGTCACGCCGTCCGCCGCTCGACGGCCTCGGAACGGCTACGGGCGCGCGCGTTGCTTCGCGAGGGAGCCGATCGCGTAGGCGCAGGCGTAGTCCCCGTCCGGGATGAACCCATCGCGCCGCGACCGCTCGCCCAGGAGGCCTTCGACCAGCCTCTTCTCGTAGCGGCACGGCAGGTCGGAGACCGCGACGAGATCCTGGAGGGGGCAGTGGCAGAGGCGCAGGCGCGTGCCGGCACCGCCGGCCACGACCTCGGCGACGAAGCCCTCCTCGGAGAGGATCCCGGCGACAGCCTCGAGCCGATCGCGGCCGCGCAGGCCAGCCACGCGCGGCGCCAGCTCGCGGCGCCGGCGCGCGAGGCGGCGCTCGAAGAACTCCTCGAGGAGGTCCCGGCGCCCCTTCTCGTGGAGGAAGCCGGCGAGCTCCCCGAGCAGCTCTCCTTCGCGGCGCGGGAAGAGCGCCTCCCCGGCGCCGGTCAGGCGGAACAGGACGTGAGGCCGGCCGGGCCCCTTCCGGTGGACGCCCGGCCGCTCGACGAGCCCCATCGCGACGAGCGACTTCAGGTGCGTGCGGAGCGTCTCGCGGTTCAGGTCGAAGTCCGCCTCGAGGCGCGCGAGCGTGCACTCGCCGGACCGCTTGATGAGCCCGAGGATCCTCCGCTGGGTCTCGCCGATCCCGGGGCCGAAGAGCGATTCCTTTCCCTGCATCCGCCAGCCTCCCTCAGATCCGCGCCGCGCCCGGGACGACGCCGGCCCGCCCCCCCTGCGGCCGGCTCGCCGAGAGGAGGCGGGGAACGATCCAGGTCGCCCACCAGACGAGGCCGGAGACCTCGAGGAGGCCCGAGACGCCGGCCGTCGGGAAGGCCATCGGGGTGACGTCGGTCAGCACCTGCTGCGTCACGCGCAGCGTGCAGCCGAGGTTCAGGAGGACGAACGGAGCGAGCGGCATCGCCTCGGCGTCCGCAGAGGTTCCCGGCGGCCGGGGTGCGACGCGCGATGCCACGCCGACGATCATCAGGCTGACGAAGCCGACCGTGATCGCGTGCCGGGTGGCGCCGTGCCAGGCGTGCGAGAACGGCAGGCCGACGAGCCGCGACCAGAACGGCCCGGCCACGAGCATCGCGAGCGAGACGCCGAGCCAGACGTGCGCGGCGCGCACGAAGGCGAGCGGCGAGAGGCGGGGCACGACGAATCGGGGCCGCGCGAAAGCCCGGAGGCTCGCGACCGCAAGGGCCGCGCAGACGGCCAGGCCGACCCAGGCCAGCCAGACGGCGACGAAGACGGCCGGCCGGCGGGAGGTCATCGCCACGGGGAAGAGCGCGACCTCGAGGACGACCATGGCCTGCAGGGGCCAGAAGAGGCGGACGGCGCGGCGCTCGTCGACGACCGGCGTCCCGAAGAGCCCGGGCAGCACGCGCATCGAGACGCCGAGGATCATCGAGAGCGCCAGGCCGTGGATCTGCAGGTCGCGGAGCGGCAGCTGCCAGACCGCGATCTCGGACAGGAGCGACGCGCGGTCGGGCGCGCCGATCGTCCGGACGAGGTGCCGCAGGTCGAGGACGGTCGAGAGAAGGAACCAGGCCAGGCCGGCCCCGATGTAGAGGTCCGCCGCCCGAGCGCGCGCCCCCTTCCCGTAGACCGTCGTCGCCAGGAGCGCGACGAAGGCCGCGACGACCGCGAGCTGCAGCGTGCCGGCCGCGATCGCGAGCGTGGCGAACGCGCCCACCGGGCGCGCCTCGCCGACCGTCCGCGCCACGACCGCGAGCGCCATCAGCGGCAGGAGCGCGCGGGCAAGGCGCGGCGAAGAGAGCCGTACGCCCCAGAACGCCGGGAACATCTGGAGCGCGAACCCCATGATGAAGAGCCCCATCCACCCGTAGATCTGCGCCTGGCCGTGCGCGTTGATCTCGAAGATCGAGGGCGCCGAGAAGTCGTGCGCCCGGGCGATCCGCAGGAGGAGCCACGCGCCCCACCCCGCTCCCGCGGTCAGCGTGACCGCGAGGCCGGTCAGGAAGAAGCGCGGGTAGAGCGGCACCCGCGCCGCGGCGGGGAGCCGGGCCGGGCCGGCCCCGGCCGCGAGTGGGCAGACGGACGACGCGGACGGCGGACCGGCGGGTGCGGACGAGGCGGCGGGGACGGGGTTACTTGCCACTGTTATCATGATGTTATGGCTGACAATCAGACGCGTCAATCCCACGTGGCGGACGGTCCGCGGCCGCCGGCTCCCCCTCCGTCCCGGCTCGACTACCACGAGGTCGCCCCCGACGGCTTCGCCGCCATGCTCGGCCTCGAGCGCTACGTCCGTGGCTCGGGACTCCCGCACGGCCTGCTCGAGCTCGTGAAGGTCCGCGCGAGCCAGATCAATGGCTGCGCCTACTGCCTCGACATGCACACGAAGGACGCGCGGGCCGCGGGAGAGACGGAGCAGCGCCTGTACGCCGTCGCCGCCTGGCACGAGGCGCCGTTCTTCACCGGGCGCGAGAGGGCCGCCCTCGCGTGGACCGAGGCGGTGACCCGCGTCGGCGAGAGCCGCGTGCCGGACGAGCTCTACGAAGAGGTGCGCCGGCACTTCGACGGGAAGGAGCTCGTCGACCTCACCCTGGCGATCGTCGTCATCAACGGCTGGAACCGGCTCGCGGTCTCGTTCCGGACGGCCGCCGGCAGCTACCGGCCGGACCTGGCGCGGTAGGGCGGGGGCGCGGATGTCGCCGGACGGCGGGTCGCCGCATCCTTCCGAGAAGCCGCTCTCCCCCTGGTGGCGTCACGCCGTCATCCTCGTCATGACGGTGGGGTTCGGCCTCCTCACCCTCGTCACCGTCCTCACCTACACGAACGCCCCGCCCGTTCCGGAGCGCGTGACGGCGCCGGACGGGTCGACCCTCTTCACGCGCGAGAACGTCGAGCACGGCCAGGAGATCTTCCTGAAGTACGGGCTCATGGAGCACGGATCGCTCTGGGGCCACGGCGCGTACCTCGGGCCGGACTACAGCGCCGAGTACCTGCACCGGCTTGCCGAGATCGCGGGAGACACCCTGGCCCTGGAGCGCCACGGCAAGTCGTACGCCGCGCTCGCCCCGGACGACGCCGCGGCCGTCGCCGCAGGCGTCCCGGGGCTGCTCAAGGAGAACCGCTACGACGCGGCGAGCGGAACGCTCCGCTTCTCGCCGGCTGAGGCGTCCGCCTGGAGGATTCAGAGCGCGGAATGGGCCGCCTACTTCTCGGGCCCCACACCCGCGCCGGGCCTGCCCGCGCAGTACATCCGCGACCCTCGCGACCTCGCCGACCTCAACTCGTACTTCGCCTGGGCCGCGTGGGCCACCGTCGCGAACCGGCCCGGCAAGGACTACTCCTACACGAACAACTGGCCCTACGAGCCGCTCGTCGGCAACCGGCCGAGCGCCTCGACCTACCTCTGGAGCGCGCTCAGCCTCGTCACGCTGCTCGGCGGGCTCGGCGCCCTCCTCTTCGCGTTCGGCCGGTTCGACTTCCTCGGCTGGCACGGCCCCTCGGGCGCCGGCCACGAGCACGAGAGCCTCCTCGCCCGCTGGACGCCGACGCCGAGCCAGAAGGCGGTCGGTCTCTACTTCGGCGTCGTCGCCCTGCTCTTCCTCCTCCAGACTCTCGCGGGGGGCGCCCTCGCCCACTACCGCGTCGAGTCGGGAGCCTTCTACGGGATCGACCTCGCGCGGTACCTTCCCTACAACCTCCTCCGGACGTTTCACCTGCAGCTCGCCATCTTCTGGATCGCGACCGCCTGGGTCGCGGGCGGGCTCTTCCTCGCGCCCCTCGTCGGCGGCGCCGAGCCCCGCGGCCAGCGGGCCGGCGTGATCGCCCTCCTCGCGGCGCTCGCCGTCGTCGTCTTCGGGAGCCTCGGCGGAGAGTGGCTCGGCATCAACGATCGACTCGGCAGACTCTGGTTCTGGCTCGGCCACCAGGGGTCGGAGTACCTCGACCTCGGCCGCTTCTGGCAGCTCCTCCTCGCGGCAGGGCTCGTCGGCTGGCTCGTCCTGATGTACCGGGCGCTGCGCCCCGCGATCCGCGACCCGAAGCGCGCCGAGCTGGCCTCGCTCTTCCTCTACGCCGCGGCGGCGATCCCCCTCTTCTACCTGCCCGCGCTCTTCTTCGGGCCGCGGACCAACTTCGCCGTCATCGACAACTGGCGCTTCTGGATCATCCACCTCTGGGTGGAAGGGTTCTTCGAGCTCTTCGCGACCGTCCTCGTCGCCGTGATGTTCCTGGTCCTGGGCCTCGTCACGCCGCGCACGGCCACGCGGGTCATCTACCTCGACGCCATCCTCTACCTCTCGGGCGGGATCGTCGGCACCGGGCACCACTGGTACTTCACGGGCCAGGGGACGCTCAACATGGGCCTCGCGGCCTGCTTCTCCGCGCTCGAGGTCGTGCCGCTGACGCTCCTGACGCTCGACGCCTGGGACTTCGTGAAGCTGCGGCAGCGGCGCTGCGACGACTGCCACGCCGCCTTCGCCGACCGGCACCGGTGGACCGTGTACTTCCTGATGGCGGTCGGATTCTGGAACTTCGTCGGCGCCGGCGTCTTCGGCTTCCTCATCAACCTCCCCGTCGTCTCCTACTTCGAGGTCGGCACGTCGCTCACGAGCAACCACGGCCACGCGGCGCTCTTCGGCGTCTTCGGCATGCTCGCGCTCGCCGTCCTGGCCTTCACGCTTCGCGCGCTCGCGCGCGACGAGGTCTGGGCGCGAGCGGAGCGGCTCGTGAGGGTCGGCTTCTGGGGCCTCAACGCCGGGCTCGCGTCGATGATGGCGGTCGACCTCTTCCCCGCCGGCGTCCTGCAGCTCCAGGACGTCCTCCAGAACGGCTACTGGCACGCGCGGCGGCTCACCTACCTGATGGAGGGCACCTTCCACACGCTCGAGTGGGCCCGCGCGGCCGCCGACGGCCTCTTCCTCCTCGCGGGCGTCGTTCCCCTCGTCGCCGCCGTCGCGGTCCTGCTGCTCGGCTCGCGCGAGCGGCCTCGGAACGCCCCGCAGGCGGAGACGAGGTAGAGGGCTCCGGCCGGATCGGCTCCCGGCTCGTGGACCGGGAGCCGGCCCGCGACTCCGCCCGGCGGTACGATGTCCGGATGAAGACGACAGCGGGATTCCTCTCCCTCGCTCTCCTCCTGACCGGCTGCCAGAAGACCGAGGCCCCCGCGGGCGAGAAGCCGAAGGAGGCCGCCGACGCGCGGGCGGCCGTCGCGCAGGCGCCGGCGGTCCCGGCGGACCCGTCGGACCCGAAGGCGCTCCTGACCGACGAGATGCTCGGGAAGTACGTGATCTACCAGACCGCGGTGCTCCCCGTCATGGGAGACACGCTGGCGATGGGCGGCAGCGCGCTCCAGAGTTCCGGCGGCGACCAGAAGCAGTTCGAGAAGCAGGTGGCGGCCGACCCGAGGCTCCAGCGCGTCGACGCGGCCACGAAGGAGGCCTCCGCGAAGTCCGGCCTGACGGCGCAGACGGCGGCCGCGATCGGGCGCCTCGTCTCCGAATACGTCTCGGAGCGCTCGATGGGGTCCCCCGAGGAGAAGGCGAAGGTGCGCGCCGACTTCGAGCAGAAGTACGGCACGCCCGCGGCCGAGGCGATGGACAGGCACGAGGCCGAGCTGACGAAGCTCCAGGAGGAGACGCTGAAGGCGGCGCTCGGCCCGGCGAAGAAGTAGAGCGGAGCCGCGCCGGCGCAGAGATGAGAGCGCGCACCTCTCCGCGAGTCTCTCGTGCCAGGATTCCCGACAGGATCGAAGCGCTGACCGGGCTTGAAGTGAGGCGCGCCGCCTGGCCCCTTCTCCTCTGCCTGCTCGGATCGTGTCCGGTCTCGGCGCAGGGCGGCGCGCTTCCCTCAGCGGCGGCTGTACGGGCCTCCACGTGGCCACCGAAAGCGCTGTCCGACGTGGGGGTTTCCAGCCGTGCGACGCGGAGCGCCGACAGGAGGGTCTTCTCCTACGCCCTCACGATCGCGAACCCGTCCTCGAACGTCCTGCCCGTCGACTTCGTCGAGGTCGACGTCTCCCTTCCCCACGGGAGGACGGCACCGAACGACTTCGTGCCCGGCCCGGACGCCACGTTCGACGACCCATTCCGTCCGTTCCGGAAGGGCCCCGCCGTTCCTGGCGGATACGACAGGCCGGTCGATTTCATGAGGCGCGTCGCGGGGCAGGACCTCCTGCGCGTCGGGCTCTCGTCCCCCCCGGGCTGGCATTCGTGGCTCAGCCTGTCGCCGCCGGAGTCCCCGATCGGCCTTCGCCCCGTCGCCGGGTGGGGCCACGAGACCTACGCGGGCCCCACCGACGGCATTCGGCCCGGGGCCTCCATGAGCGGCTTCCGGATCGAGTCGAGCCTCCCACCCGGAATCCGCGTCGTGCTGCTCCGCCCCTCCTTCGACGACCTCGAGGCTCTCTACACCATCCCGGAGGAGTGGCGCACGTCGAGCGAGGACAGCGATTCGGAGATCGAGGAGAAGAACAGAAGGGTCGCGACGTTGAGCTCCACCGCCGTGACACTTGCGCCGACGCCCCCGCCCGGCTGGGGCCTCGTGTCGATCGCAGAAGGAATCGTCGCCCTGGTCGACGAGGCGGGTGCGGCGGGCTGGTACCCGGACCCCTCGATCGCCGCAGGGCTCCGGCACGACGCCGAGAGCCTCGTCGCCCTCGCGAACGACAGGAACCGGGCCGACCTGCTCGCGGCGCTCGCCGCGTTCGCGGCGAAGGTGCGCGCCCTGCCGGCGAGCCGCATCCGGCCGGAGGCCGCCGACCTCCTCGCCCTCAACGCGGATTTCCTGGCGGACAGAGTCGAGCACGAGCTCCCTCCCCCGCCTCCCTCGTGCTGACGCCCGGACGAGACCGGCGTTCGGTCGACGAGGCTGTTGCCGCGGCCTTCTCCAGGAACGCCAGCATCGCGCTCCACTCCTTCGCCGCCGACCCGGTGTGGTGGTAGACGACCTTTCCGGACGGGTCGAGGACGACGGTGTGCGGCATCCCGTCGGGCTGGTAGCGCTCGGCGATGCGGTGCCGCTCGTCCCACAGGACGGGGATGGTCAGCTTCAGCTTCGAGACGAGGAGGTCGCGCCCGGAAGCCTTGTCGTCGACGCTGACGGCGACGACGCGGATCGCCGGGTGCTCGGCCGCGAACTTCTCGAGCCGCGGGAGGACCGACCAGCAGGGGGTGCACCAGGAGGCGGCGAAGTCGAGGACGGTGTAGCCGGCGGACGGGCCGGTCCACGCGTGCGCGACGCCGTGCTGGTCGGTCTCGGCCGCGGCGAGCGGTCGCGTGGCGCAGAGAGCCAGCGCGAGAGCGAGGAGGAGCGCCGCCCGCCGCATCAGTAGGTCCACCCGAAGGAGAACGAGGTGGAGAACGCCGTGAGGCCGTCGTCGCGATCGTAGACGGCGGCCCGCGCCTCGAACCTCCGGAAGATGCCGAGCCAGGTCTGACCGGGGCGGGTGCTGAGGGTGAAGCCGACGCCGTACTTCTGCGTGGTCGTCTCGGCGAGGTCCCAGTCGGAGGTGTAGTAGCTCTCGGCGCCGGTGAAGGTCCCCGGCGCGCCGAACCAGTCGGCGCCCGCCTGCGTGCTGAAGCGGAGGATCGGGAAGAGCCACATCTCGCGCTCGCCGCGAAGCCGGAAGTGCGGCTCGAGGTCGACGCTGTGCGCCGAGATGCCCCAGTCGTCGGTGTAGAAGCGATAGCCCGACCGGAGGACGAGCCTGTCGGAGAAAGAGTGGTTGAGGCGGAAGCTGACCGCCTTCCGGAGACGGCTGTCGGGGAGGCGCTCGGCCACGTGGACGGCGCCCGGCTCGCGTGGGGCGAACGGACCGAGGACGACCTCGTGGTAGGGCGTCGAGAGGACGCCGTCCTGGCTGCTGAGGAAGAGCTCGAGGGAGCCGACGGTCCGCCGGCCGAGCGTCTGCGAGATGCCGAGCGTGACGTCGGTGGTCGTCCGGTCGCCGCTGCCGGTCGTGAGCGGAAGACCCGGGCCCTGGTATCCGTGGCCGTCGATGCCGATGAGGTCGATGGCGTCGTCGAAGCGGCGCACCGAGGCGGAGAGCGCCGTGTTCGCCCGGTTCAGGTCGAGGCCCCAGTCGATCCCGTAGGAGAAGGAGCGGTAGTCGTACTCCTTCGCGGCGCCGACGGTCAGCCCCCACGTCCCGCTCTTCCACTTCTTCTTCGCCCGGAGGGTGCCGAAGAAACGCTGGTCGCTCGCGGGAATGCTCGCGCTGCTCAGCTCGGCCTGGATGTAGCCCATGGAGGCCGAGGAGACCTGGTCGATGCCGACGTCAGCCGAAAGGGTGAAGCTCTCGCTCGCGCGCCAGGCGAGCTGGAGGACCGGCGAGTAGACGTGGAGCTTCTCGGTGCCGACGCCGCCGGTGACGGGCGAGCGGTCGCCGTCCTGGTCGTAGTAGCCGAACAGGAAGTCGGCGTCGAGGACGCCGTCGGGCGGCGCCTGGGCGTACGCCGCGGAAGCCGCGGCCGAGAGAGCGGCGCCGAAGGCGGCGGCGAGAAGGGGCCTCGCGAGCCGGCTCAGCTGCACCCGCAGCCCCCGCCCGACTTGCCGCCGGCGCCGCCGACGGCACCCTCGCGGTAAGTCTCGGCCGCCCGCTCGAAGCGGTGCGTCCGTCCGTCGTCGAGCTTCATCGGCTCGGTCGAGAGGGGGCCGCGCTCCCACGGCTGCACCGTGGCGCAGCCCGAGAGGAGCGCCGCGAGCCCGGCCAGGGCGAGGATCGCCGGGAGTCGTCTCTTCAATTCTCTCCGCCTTCCTTCGTCAGCATCGCTTCGAGGCCTTTCGAGAAATGGATCTTCCCGTTCGCGTCGACGAGCATCGCCTCGACGCCGTTCAGCCGGTTGACGAGCGCGAGCCCCTTCTCGACCCCGAGCACCGAGACGCCGGTTGCGAGCGCGTCGGCGATCTCCCCGTCGGGGCAGACGATCGTCACGCTGCGCAGCTCGGTGACGGGCCAGCCGGTGCGCGGGTCGAGGATGTGCGAGAAGCGCCGGCCGCCGAGCTCGATGTAGTTCTCGTAGTCGCCCGAGGTGACGACGGCCTGCTCGGTCGTCTCAAGCCAGGCGAAGACGCGGCTCTTCTCGAGCGGGTTCGCGATGCCGATGCGCCAGGGCCGGCCGCTCTCCTGCGTGCCGAAGACGACGAGGTCGCCCCCCGCGTTGACGACGCCGCCGGTGACGCCATGCTCCTTCAGGACGAAGACGGCGCGGTTCGCGGCGTACCCCTTGCCGATGCCCCCGAATCCGATGCGCGTTCCCTTCCGATCGAGGAAGACGGTCGATCTCGCCTCGTCGAGGATCACGTGCCGGTACCCGGCGTCCGCGAGCGCCGAGCGGATCGCCTCCTCCGTCGGGACCGGCGCGGTGCGCGACTTGAAGTTCCAGAGGCGCCCCACGGTGTGGAACGTGACGTCGAAGGCTCCGTCGGTGAGGGTGGAGACCTTGAGCGAACGGCGGACGAGGTGAAGGAGCTCCTTCGGCACCTCGACCGGTGCGATCCCCGCCTGCCGGTTGATCTCGCTCACCTTCGAGGAGTCGCGCCACTCCGAGAGGAACGCCTCGATCCGCTCGATCTCGGCGTACGCCGCGTCGATCGCCGCCCTCGCCTTCTCGGGGTCGGCGTGGACCGCGGTGATCTCGAACTTCGAGCCCATGGCCCCGCGCGGGTCCTTCAGCGTCGCCCCCGTCGCCGCCGGGGCGGACGCGGCGAGCGCCAGGAGGAGGGCCGCCCCGCCGATGCACCTCGCTCCGAACCGCTCCGCGACGCTGCTCATTTCGGCGGCGGATGTTACGCGGCCGGACGCCGCCGCGCGGCCGCGCGGCCGAACGGAAGCCGAACCGCCGGAGTCCGGCGGGTCCCGCTCACGAGTCGAAGCGAGCCGCCTCCCGGCGCCGGTCTTCACCGGGCGCGAAGAGGCGGCGCTTCGGCGGTCGCGGGATACGCCCGGGCCCGGTACTCCAGGACCTCGGCGGCCTTCGCGGTCTTCTTCTCGGCGAGGAGCGAATCGGCGAGGTCTTTCAGCGCGCCTTCGGGCAGGTCGCCGGCGACGCCGAACTTCGCGAGGCGCCCCTCCGCGTGCGCGCGAAGCTCGGAGAACGTCTCCTCGGTGAGCGGCACCGTGATCCTCCAGCCGTCGAAGACGTCGCGCAGCCCCGCCGCGAGGCTGTCGACCGGGACGTGCTCCGCTCCCCGGACGACGGCGAGCCGGCACGAGAGCCCGGCGGGCGCGGCGGTGTCGATCAGCTCCTTCAGGGCGCCGTTCTGGCTGATGACCGTCGGGAGGTCGCGCTCCCCCATGACGAGCGAGAGCCGGCGCTTCCCGCCCCGGAACTCCTTCACGAGGCTCTCGCGCTTCTCCCGGAACGACGGCACGGAGAGCGTCGCGCTCGACGCGACGAAGGCGTTGGCGATCGAGGGGCTGCGGAAGAGGGCGTAGACGGTCGTGAAGCCCGTGTTCGACGTGCCGAAGAGCACCCGGTAGCCGCTCGTCCTGTACGTCGTCTCGACGCGAGGGATCAGCTCCTCCCGGAGGAAATCGAGGTACTCGTTCGCCCGCCCGCCGTCCCTGCTCCCGTCGCCGTACGTCACGACCTCCGGGAAGACGTCCCGTCCGCGGTCGGTGTTCGGAATGCCGACGACGATGAAGTCCGGGACGTCGCCGAGCTGCGCGGCGAGCCGGAGCCCTCCGATCGTCGCGGAGCTGAAGTTCAGCTCGCCGTCCATCATGTAGACGACCGGGTACCGCGTCGTTCCGTCCCTGTAGGCGTCGGGCAGCGACACCCAGTACTCCCGTGTCTCTCCAAGGCGCGCCGACACGATCTTCCCGACCTCCACCGGCGGCGGCGGGCCGTCGGCGCCGGCGGCAAGGCCGGACGAGCAGACCGCCGCCAGCGACAGAACGCGGATCCACGAAGCCCTCATCTCGTCTCCTTCACGTCCCGGCTATCCCAGGACTCTCAGCAGCGACTCGCGGTACTGCGCGCCGACCGGGACGCTCAGGCCGCAGCGGGTCACGACGGACCAGCCCCCTCTGGCCTGCGTCCGGGCCTCCTTCACGAAGTCCAGGTTGACGATCCAGGAGCGGTGGGTGCGGAGGAAGCGTCGCGGATCGAGCTTCGCCTCGACGGAGGCGAGGCTGCCGCGCAGGAGATGGGTCGCCCGCTCGCAGTGGAGGGAGACGTAGTTCCCTTCCGCCTCGAGAGCCTGGATGCCGGTGGTCGGGACGAGGAAGTAGCGCTCGCGCTCCCTCACGACGACGTGAGGCCTCACCGCCTGCCTCCGCTCGTGCGCCTCGAGCATCGCCCGGAGCCGCTCGTCGAGGGCCTCCCTGTTGCGCGGCTCCAGGTACCCCCTCGCCCGGTCGAGCGCCTCCGCGAATCGCGCGGGCTCGATCGGTTTCGTCAGGTAGTCGAGGGCGTGCAGCCGGAAGGCTTCGACGGCGTACCGGTCGAAGGCCGTGACGAAGACGATGACGGGCAGGGCCCCCTCGCTCCGCCACGTCTCCGCCACCTCCAGGCCGCTCAGCCCCGGCATCTGGATGTCGAGGAAGACGACGTCCGGAGCGAGCTCGCGGCCGGCCTGAAGGGCCGAGGGACCGTCTCCCCGCTCCCCCACGACGGCGACGTCCGGGTGGGCAGCGAGGAGCGCACGGAGGCGCTCGCGCACGAGCGGCTCGTCGTCGACGACGAGGACGCGCATCACGCGCGCCCCTCCGCGAGCGGGACGCGGAGCCGGGCGCGGAATCCCCGCCCCGGCGCGGTCTCGACCTCGAGCCCCGCCCGCGCGCCGAACATCCCCTCGAGCCGCTCGCGCGTGTTCGCGATTCCGACTCCCGGCCGAAGCGGCGCCGAAGCTCCGAGCCCGTCGTCCTCGACGGTCACGACGAGGGACGCACCCTCGGCGCGGGCGGAGATCGCGAGCCGGCCCGGCCCCACCTTCGCAGAGAGCCCGTGGCGTATGGCGTTCTCCACGAGCGGCAGAAGCACCAGGCTCGGGACCGGCGTCTCGAGCAGCGCCTCGTCGACGCTCCATTCGAAGGCGAGGCGGTCCCCGAACCTGACCTGCTCGATCTCGAGGTACCTGCGGGTGAGCTCCATCTCCGTCCGCAGGCTCACAGTCTCGCCGGAAGCGGTCTCGAGCATGACCCGAAGGAGCGTCGAGAGCCGCATGACGACGCCGTCGGCCGCGCCGGGATCGCGGTGAAGGAGCGTCGAGACGGCCTGGAGCGCGTTGAAGAGGAAGTGAGGGTGGAGCTGCCTTCGGAGGAGGGCCAGCCGGGCCTCGGCCAGCTGGCCCGCCAGGCGCTCGGCCTGGACCTCCTCCTCGCGCCGGGCCTGCGCGTGCGTCATCGCCTCCGCGCCCAGGAGGATCAGGAAGTAGGCGAACGGCACGCCGAGGAAGCTCCCGAGGAGGTTCTGCCGCGTCGGAAGAAGGCCGGCGACGAGGCTCGCGCTCCATCCCGTCGCGAACCCGTCCCAGACGAAGGCGACTCCGCGGCGGACCGCCCAGTAGGGGATGAACACGACGAGCATGCCGAGCAGGTGGGCGGCGAGGAAGCGCCCGAGCCCCAGCCGGTCAATTCGGGCACGCTTCCCCCAGGCGAGGACGAGCGGCGCCAGGAACGCCCAGGGCATGAGCGTTCCCAGCTCGACGCGGACGAGCTCCGACAAGCGCTGCCCGTAGAGCACTCCCTGGATGACCCACATGAGGCCCAGCCCGCCGAAGACCAGGATGCGAAAGCCCAGGCGGTCCCACGAGAGGAGGAAGTCCGCCGGCCCGGTCCGCGAGAGGGAGGCCCGTGAGTCCATCTTCGGCCCTCGGTTGATACGCCGGCCGGCGGATCGGGTTCCGTCAGGCGGGCGAGTCCAGCAGCTTCCAGAGGCGCTCGATGTTGTGTCCGTGGATGTCGAGGTTCTCCCATTCCGTACCCCGCAGGTCCTCGTTCGGAAGCTTCGCGACCGCCGGGAACGAGCTCAGCGGCAGCTCCGCCTTCGTCTGCTCGAGCGACCGTCCGATCGACCTCGCGCGCTTCACGCCGTTCCACACGCCCTCGAGGTACGACACGTAGCCCTCGTACTGGCCCTTCTTCATGACGGCCCGGCCGTGGCTCGGCAGGAAGCGCGTCTCCCCGTTCGCCTCGCCCAGCACGTCGCGCATGACGACGAACCAGTTGTCGATGCCCGCCGGGGTCGCCTTCTCCGCCACGACGTCCACCGTCGGCACCTTCGTCGGGTAGAAGACGCCCGCCGTCAGGACCAGGTTCTCCTCGGGGATCCGAACGATCGTGTCGGCGATCCCGTGCGCATGGCCGTAGAAGTCGAGACGCACGGAGACGTCGTCGAGGTGGAGGGTCATCTCCTTCTCGAACGTGATCGTCGGCGGGACGAGGGCGGGGTTCGCGCGCGCGTCCGCCTGGATCGTCTTCCAGCTCCTCTCGAAGACGGCCCAGTCGGCGCTCTCGAGCTTCTTCGGGTCGCGCTTCGTGAAGTAGTCCCGGACGCGCGCGACCTGCCGATCCGCCATCTCGCAGAGCTTCGGGACGCGCCCGGGGTCTGCCGTCATGGAGAGGACCTCGTCGCGGAGCGACGCGTGCCCGACGATCGGGACGTCGGCGAAGGCCGCGTTGCCGCCGATGTGGCAGACGTGCTCGTGCGTGTTCACGAGAAAGGCGAAGTCGCTCCGCTTCAGCTCCGCCCGGATCGCCTCGCGGAACGCGGCGCCGATCGTCTTCGAGAACGGGGCGTCGACGACGACGATCCCCTTCTTCGTCGAGATCGCCACGATCCCGTTGTCCCACGGGTCGCCGTAGACGACCACGACCCGCGGGCTGAGCCGGACGACCTCCAGCCCGAGCTCGTTCTTCCCGGCGCCGGCAACGGCTTTCGGGCCCGTCGCGTCCTGGGCCCGGCCCGGCGCCGCGAAGCCCGTCGCAAGCAGGGTCAGTGCGATCGCCGCCGTCCGGCGGCTCCACGCGTGCTTCATCACGACCTCCAGCGTTCGTTCGACGAGCGGACCGTGCTCGTTCGCGTCGGCCGCCGCGTCTCGGCATTCCACGCTCGGAGGTACGGAGCCCGGCCGGCCCGGGTGCGCGGATGTGACCGACGCGCGAGCGGGAGGGACGAACAGGGCGAATCCGGGGATGAGGAGCGTCGGGAGGACCGACGAGGAACCGGATTCGGCGAGCCGCCGGGGCGGGACACGCTCCTGACAGGACGCTGGCAGGAGCGGAGAGCGAGGCTCTACGGCGAAAGGAACCTCCCATGAACACGAGCCCTCTCCACCCGATCGTCTATGCCGAGCTCCACACCCCGAAGACCGCCGAGGCCCGCGACTTCTACGCGGGCCTCTTCGGGTGGGAGATGAAGCACCACGCGGAGCTCGACTACACCGAGATCCAGCCCGGGGGCGGCCCGGGGGCGGGGCTCATGGGCCTCACGCCGCACGACGAGCGCCCCTCCTGGATCACCTACTTCGGCGTTCCCGACGTGGAGGCCGCCGTGGCGCGCGCCCTCGGGCTCGGGGCCGTCCTCCGAGCGCCGAAGACCGAGGTGCCCGGCCAGGGCTGGTTCGCCTGGCTCGACGACCCCGCGGGCGCCCGGTTCGCTTTCTGGCAGAAGGCCGCCGACTGAGCCGGCGCGATCGGTAGGATGCGGAGGCCGTGCGCCGCGCCGACCGCCTCTTCCGCCTCGTCCAGCAGCTGCGCCGCCGCCGCGTGTCGACGGCGGCGCAGCTCGCCTCGGCCCTCGGCGTCTCGGTACGGACCGTCTACCGAGACATCCGGGACCTCTCGCTCTCGGGCGTTCCGGTCCTCGGCGAGGCGGGCGTCGGCTACGCACTCGCGAAGGGATTCGACCTCCCGCCCCTGATGTTCACCGTCGACGAGGCCGAGGCCCTCGTTCTCGGCGCGCGGATCGTCCAGGCGTGGGGCGACCCGGACCTCCGGACGGCGGCGGAAGAGGCTCTCGGCAAGGCGCTCGCCGTCCTCCCCCGCTCGCTTCGCGACACGATTCCCGACGCGGCGCTCTTCGCACCGGACTTCCACGTCCGGAGCCAGCTCACCGCCCACCTCGGCCTCTGCCGCCGCGCCGTACGGCAGCGGCTCGTCCTTCGTCTCGCCTACCGAGACCAGAAGGGGGAAGCGACCCGCCGCCGGATCCAGCCGCTCGGCCTCTTCTTCTGGGGCAACGCCTGGTCCGTCGGCGCCTGGTGCGAGCTGCGCGAGGGGTTCCGGAACTTCCGGCTGGACCGGATCGAAGAGGTCGGCGAGACCGGCGAGACGTATCCCGACGTCCCCGGCCGCAGGCTCGCCGACTTCTTCCGACACTACGTCGCCTCGGCGTAGGTGCCGGGCCTCCGCCGCGGCCTGACCGCGCTCCTCGCCGGGCGCCCGCGCACCGAACGCGGTGAAGACGATCGACGGGTCGGCGTGGATTCGCGGCGTTGCGGAGCCGTCCGCCGCTCACGGCTTCAGCTTCGCGATCTCCCCGCGGATCCGCTTCTTCTGCTCCTCGTCCTCGACCATCGAGAGCGCCTTCTCGTAGTTCGCGACGGCCTTCTTCCGGTCCCCCGCGATCGCCTGACCCTCGGCGAGCGAGTCCCAGACGTTCCAGGAGGCGGGATGGTCCGTGGCGTTCCTCTCGAAGATCCGGAGCGCCTCCTCGACCTTCTTCTGCCCGAGGAGCTGGTAGCCGTACTGGTTCAGCTCCGGCTCGGTGGCCGTGGCGATCGCCCTCTCCCGCAGCTCGGCGGCCCCTTTCGCGTCCCCCTTCTTCTCGAGGAGCGCGGCTTTCGTCGACTGGTTCGTGAAGTTCCTGTTCATCCGGATCGACCGCTCGACCCATTCTTCGGCCTGCTCGAGCGCCGTCTCGTTCCGGATGCACCACGCCGCCGCGGAGTTCCATCCCTGCCACCCGAAACGCGGCAGCCCCCGGAGCTGCTCCTTCAGGCTCGCGAGGACGGCCGCCTTCGTGTCGACCTCGATCGGGAACGAGAGGCGAAGCTTCTCCCAGCGGAGCGTCGCGGTGACCGAGCGCTCCGTCGGATCGTCGAGCGTGAAGAGGAGCCGCTCCTCGTGCGGCCCCTCCTTCGGCACCGCCGTGAAGCGGACCGCGTCCTCCTCCGGGTCGTAGCTGAAGCTCCCCCAGGCCTTCGCCTGCGTGCTCAGGATGACCGTCCACTCCTTCTCTCCCGGGATCGTGTGGAGCCCGTAGGTGCCGGCCGGAAGCGCGTTCCCGCCCACCGTCACCGGTGAAGAGAAGGCCAGCGTCGTGTTCTCGTCGGCGCCGGTCCTCCAGACCTCTCCATACGGGACGAGGCCGCCCCAGACCTTCCGGCCGCTCACGGCGGGCCTCGACCAGCGGACGGTGATCTCCGTCATCCCGACCGTCTGGGTAACGGACGCCTTCGGGCTGGCGGCGGGGAGGCGCATCGGGGGGACCTGGGCGACGGCCGGCGCACTGGCCGCACCCAGCAGGCAGAGGACGGCGAGCCGGGACAGGTGCATCGGGATTCCTCCTCTCGGAAGGGCAGCCTCGAGGCCCGGCACCGGCGCCGGGGCGACGCGGTCCGCTCTCGCGTTCTTCCCCCCGATACGCGGCCGTGGCGGACGGGTTTCCGATCGCCCGGCGATTGAGCCCGGCGGACCGCACGTTCCGCCGCCGCGCGCCCGGCCTCGAGCCGCGCCGATGGACTCGGCGACCAGATCCTTTCTCCCGACCGCGCGTACGAGGAAGGGAGGCAGCACGTGCCAGCGGTCCTGATCACCGGCGCCGCGAGGGGCTTCGGACGGGCGCTGGTGGAGGAGTACCTCGGACGACGGTGGATGACCCTGCCTCTGGTCCGCGACTCCCGGGTCGCCGGGTCGCTGAAAGGGCCCCTCTGCCGTCCCGTCGTGGCCGATGTCGTCTCGAGCGATGCCGAAGGCCGGATTGCGGCCGCGCTCGACGCCTTCGGCGACCCGCTGGACCTTCTCGTGAACAACGCCGGGACCATCCGGAAGGTCCGCGGCCTCGCGGCGGCCGACCCCGAGGACCTCGAGAGCCACTTTCGCGTGCACTGCGTCGGGGCGCTGCGATGCACGCGGGCCGCGTTGCCGTGGCTCCGGCGAGCGGAGCGGCCCCTCGTGGTGAACGTCACGTCGCGATTCGGGTCCATCGGACGGACCGCGGCCGGCGCGTTCCGCGGGATCTACGCCTACAACGTGGCGAAGGCCGCCCAGAACATGCTGACGGCCTGCCTCGACCAGGAGCTCCGCGGCGAGGGAATCCGGGTCGTCGCCCTGCACCCGGGGCGGCTTCGAACCACCGTGGGAGCGGCGGACGCCGACACCGAGCCCGCCGTGGCCGCTCGCGCGCTCGCCGGCTGGGTCGAGCAGCTGGATCGCGACGCGCCGTGCGCCTGCTACGACCTGATGTGCGGAGGGGTCGTCGAATGGTGACGCGCTCTCCGCCGCTCAGTCGAGCGGGAGGCGCGCGGGCCGGGAGCTGTCGAGGGCCTCGCGAACCTGGACCGCCAGCTCGTGAGCCGTGAAGGGCTTCGTCAGGAGGCGGATGCCGTCGCCGGCGAGCCCCCTGTCTGCGAGGACGTCGGCCGGGTGACCGGAGACGAAGAGACATCGGAGACCCGGGATCGTCGCGAGGAGGCCCTCGCAGAGCTCGCGGCCGTTCATCCCGGGCATCACGACGTCGGTGACGAGGAGCCGGATCTCGGAGCCGTTCTCCGCGGCGACCTCGAGCGCCTCCTCGCCGCAGAGCGCGGTGAGGACGCGATAGCCGAGCCCCTCGAGCATCCGCTGCACGAGCCCGAGGAGCGCCGGCTCGTCCTCCACGAGGAGGAGAGTCTCTCCGGCGCCATGAGGCGTCGCACGGACGGCGGGGCGCCCCGCACGGGACTCCTCCCCCTCGAGCCGCGGGAGGAAGACGTGGAAGCTCGAGCCCCTCCCGGGTTCGCTCTCGACGTCGAGGAACCCGCCGTTCTGCTCCACGATGCCGTGGACCGATGCGAGGCCGAGGCCGGTCCCCCGCCCGACCTGCTTGGTCGTGAAAAAGGGCTCGAAGACGTGGGAGATCACCTCCGCGTCCATGCCGCAGCCGTCGTCCGTGACCGTGAGCCGCACCCAGCGCCCGGGACGGCCGGCGCCGCGCCTCGAGCACCACCGTTCGTCGAGGACGACGCAGGCGGTCTCGATCGTGACGGTCCCCGGGCCGGCGATCGCGTCGCGCGCGTTCGTGCAGAGGTTCGTGAGGAGCTGGTCGACCTGGGCCGGGTCGATGCGGACCCGCGCGGCGCTCGTGCCGGAGACGATCCGGAGACGGACGTCCTCGCCGAGGAGCTGGCCGAGCATCCGGCGCATCCGGCCGATCGTCTCGTCGAGGTCCAGGGTACGCGGCTCGGTCGGCTGCCGCCGCGCGAACGCCAGGAGCTGCCGCGTGAGCCGCGCCGAACGCTGAGCGGCGCTCTGGATCTCCCGCAGGTCCTCGGCCGTCGGGCTCTCCGGATCGACCCGGTCGAGGGCCAGGGTCGCGTGCCCCTGGATGACGGAGAGCATGTTGTTGAAGTCGTGGGCGACGCCTCCGGCAAGCCGTCCGACCGATTCCATCTTCTGCGCGGCGAGCAGCTGCTGCTGGAAACGCTCCCGTGCGACCTCCGCCTGCCGGCGGGCGCTGATGTCCCGCGAGATGGTGAAGAGGACGTTCTCGCCGTTGAAGCTCAGGCCCGAGGCGGAGACCTCGACGTCATACACCGAGCCGTCCTTCCGCCGGTGCCGCGACTCGAACGTCTCGTGGACCCGCGAGAGGTCCGCGAAGCGGCTGCGCACCTCCTCCTCGGTCAGGTCCGCCACGAAGTCCCACGTCCGGAGCGAGAGGACCTCCTCGCGCGAACAGCCGAGCATCTCGGCGAATCGGCTGTTGGTCTGGACGACCCGGTGCTCCTGGTCGAAGACCGCGATGCCGTCGCCGGAGGCGTCGATGAGCGCGTCCCGGAACGCCTCCGCCTCGCGGCGGGCCAGGTCGGCCCGCCTCCGCTCGGAGATGTCCCGCGTGATCCCCTGCAGGTGGGTGACGCGGCCGGTGGCGTCCGTGACGAACGTCGTCGCGACCTCGGTCGGGACGATCGACCCGTCCTTTCGAACCTGCTCCAGCTCGATCGTCCGCGGCTGCGCCGCTTCGCCCTTCTCCGCGAACTCGGCGAGCGCCCGGGGAAGCTGCTCGGCGACGAGCGCCATCGACTCGGTCGTGAGGACGTCGGCGAGCGACTGGCCGAGGGTCTCGGCGACCGTGTAACCGCGAAGCCTTTCGATCGAGGGGCTGACCCATTCGAAGCGCTCCGAGCGGAGGTCGTAGAGCCAGATCACGTCCGCCGACTTCTCGGAGACGAGGCGGTAGCGCGCCTCGCTGTCGCGGAGCACCTCCTCCTCGCGGCTCCTCGCCACGGCGATCGCCGCGATCCGCGCCGCCGTGTCGACGAGCCGTCGCTGGCGTTCGGTGAGGCGGCCCTTTCGCCCCAGGTAGAGAGTCAGGACGCCCAGGACGTTCCCCTCGCGGCTCAGGAGAGGCGTCGAGAAGCCCGAACCGATCCCGTGCGCGAGGCCGACGTCGCGGTAGCCGGCCCAGAGCGGGTCCGTGGAGATGTCCTCCACCTCCACCGCTTCCTTCCGGAAGGCGGCGGCGCCGCTCTGGGAGTCCGTCTCTCCGACCGGGAGCTCGTCGAGGAGGCGCAACGTCGCCTCGGGGACTCTCGGCCCGGCGGCCAGCCGGAGGACCCTTCCTCCGGGGGAAAGGAGGTAGATCGTGACCGCGGTGTCGAGCGACTGCGCCTCGATGACGCGCGCGATGGCGTCGAGCGTCCCCACGAGGGGCTCGCCGGCGACGATCCTCGCCAGGACATGGTCCTCGAGCGCGAGCCGGTCTTCCGCGGCCTTCGAGTCGGCGACGGCGCGCGAGCTCCCGACGATTCCCACCACGCGCCCGGTGGCGTCGCGCAGAGGTCCCTTTCGCGATTCGAAGAGCGTCGCGGTCCCGTCCCGGCGAAGGCGGACCTCCTCGTCGAAGACGAGGACTCCTCCCGAGGCGACGGCCTGCCGGTCGTTCTCCTGGAACAGGATGGCCGTCTCCGCCGGGAACAGGTCGAAGTCGGTCTTCCCGAGGACACCGCCGGCTCCCCCGCCGAAGGACCGCTCGAAGAGGTCGTTGCAGTAGGTGTAGCGGCCGTCGAGGTCCTTCATCCAGAGGAATCCCTGGACGGTGTCGAAGAGCGCCATGAGCGCGGACGGCTCGGGAGCGCCCGGCGCGGGGTGCGCACCGGCCGGCTCGGCAGGGGGCGGAGCGTCGCTCATCGGCGGAGCGATGAGAATAGTGTCAGGATCGAGCCCGGGGCAAGGGCCGATCGGGGCCAGTACCCCGATCCGCGTCCGGGCCGACCCGAACTCGGAGCTCGCCGGTCGGTGACGTCTCTCGTCCGCTACGATCGCTCCATGCCTCGCCCCCCGAGAGCCCTCGACGAGCGGCTCGACGCCCTCCGCGCGCTGGAGCGGTCCCCGGAGCCGCCCGACCCGGAGGCCGTGCGCGAGGCGCTCCGGTCGAAGACCGGGGCGGTCGTGGCTCTCGCCGCGCGGATCGTGGCGGGACGGGAGCTGCGCGATCTCGTGGACGAGCTGGGGAAGGCGTTCTCGCGCCTCTCCGAGCGGCCCGTCGAGCGCGACCCGGGGTGCCGCGGGAAGGTCGCGATCGCGAAGACGCTGCGCGCGCTCGACGAGTGGGAGGACGAGGTCTTCGTCCCGGGCGTCGCCTTCGCGCAGCACGAGCCGGTGTGGGGCGGCCGGGAGGACACGGCGGCCGAGCTCCGCGCCGAGTGCGCGATGGCGTTCGCCCATTCCGGGCGTGAGGACGCCCTCGAGGTCCTCGCCGACCTCCTCGCCGACGGGGAGCGCGCGGCGCGGGCCGGCGCGGCCCAGGCGCTCGGCGACAGCGGGCGCCCCGACGCGGCGGCTCTTCTCCGCTACAAGGTCCGGATCGGCGACCCGGAGCCGGACGTCGTCGCGGCGTGCCTCGGGTCGATCCTCGCCCTCGCTCCGCGCTCGTCGCTCAACTTCTTCGCGAACCTCCTCGAGGGACGGGACGAGAGGGCCGAGGCCGCCGCGCTCGCGCTCGGCACGAGCCGGCTCGCCGCCGCCCGCCCGCTCCTCCTCGCGTACTGCGAGAGGGCGGCGGGAGACGCGCGCGAGCGGACGGGCTACCTGGCCCTCGCGCTCCTGCGCGACGACGCGGCGAACGAGTTCCTCCTCGGCGTCGTCCGGGACGGGGAGCCTCCGGACGCCGTCGCGGCGGCTCGGGCCCTCGCGACGTTCCGGGACGACTCTCGCCTCGCCGCGCGCCTCGGCGCCGCGGCCGAAGGGCGAGGGCGGGCCGTGCTCGAGGCTGCGGGCGTCAGCGCGCCTACGCCGCCGCGAGCGTGACGAGGGCGGCGGCGAGGCGGACGGCGTCGCGGAGAAGGGCAAGCGCCGAGGCGAGGTCGCGGAGCGTCTCGAGAGAGCGCTTCAGTTCGTGGTTCTTCGCCTTCAGCTCGTCGTGGATCGCGGCGACGACGCCGCTCTGGTCCTCGAGGCACGCGAGGACGGCCTTCCAATAGGCGTCGCGCGCCGCGCCGTAGAGCTCGCGTACGCGCTCCTTCTCCTCGGGGTCCTTCGCGGCCGCATGGAGCGCGTCGAAGCCCCGCTCGGCGAGGCGGTAGGTCGTCTCGACGGTCGCGAGAAGACGCTCGTGGTTCGACTTCGTCCGGGCCATGGTCGCTTCCCCTACTTCCCCGCCGCCGCGCGGTACTCGTCGAGGAGCGCGCGGACGGCCGCGACGTGCTCGAGGACGGCGGCGAGGTCGGTCTCCCGCTTCGCCTCGAAGGAGCGGTGTGCGAGGACGAGCGCCTCCAGGCCGGTGAGGGTCTCGTCGACGAGGGCGCCCTCGATGTCGACGCGGCGCGCGACGCGGTACTCGAGGACGCGGTCGAGAGCCGCCCGCACGTCGTCTTCCCGGTTCATGCCGGGCCGGCCGGTGATCGACGGCTCCTTGCGGAGGAGCGAAAGCGCGCCGTCGTACTCCTTCTCGTCCCAGGCGAGGCCGAAGGCCGCGGCGTGCGGGGCGAGGAGCGCGCCCGGCCCGCCGAGGCCGAGGGCGGCGAAGGCGCGCGCCGCGGAGCCCTGCCCCTCGACGAGCGCACGCCGGAGCGAGGCGTGGACCTCCCGTTCCTCTCGGAAGAGGGCGACGAAGCGCTCGAGGCTCTCGCGGATCGCGACGCTCGCCTGCTTCAGGCGCGCGGCCTGCCGGGCGCCTGCGAATGCGCCGAGGCCCTTCGAGAGACCGAAGGGTTGAACGGGAGCGACCGCAGGCTGGCCGAGCGCTTCGCGGTAGGCGCTGATGGCGCCCGCGAGGTCGTTCACGCCCTTCTCGACCGCTCCGGCGGCGTCGAAGGCGGCGAGCGCGTCGAGGCCGGAGTACGCAGCGCCCAGCTCGGACATCGCCTCGGCGCGGGCCGCGAGGACGGTGCGGACCTTCCGGAGTGTGGCGAGCGTCTCCTCCTCCGGGTCGGGACGCCCGGTCAGGGGGCCGAGGAGGAGCTGCGCCTCGACGTACCGGTCGACGGAGGTACCGGCCTCGCGGACCGAGTCGGCCGCAATGCGCGTCGCAGCGCTGCCGGCCGAGACGAGCGCGACGGCACGCGAACGCGCGGAGGAGGCACAGCCGGCCAGGACGGCGCCTGCGGCGAGGAGAGCGAGGACGCGGACGGATCGGGTCACGAGAGCACCCCCCGGCGCGAGACGTTTCCATTCGGGAGCGGTCGCGTGAGGTTACCGCGACCCGGGGGGCGCCGCCTCGACTTCCGCCGCCGGCCTCGGCGCCTCCGAGGCGCTCGCGGTACCAGCGTCCGCGGCCCGGTGAGACAATCGCCCGATTCACCTGTTCACGCCGCGGCGACGCGGCCCGAGGAGAGCCATGACCGCATCGAGGTGCGTCTCCGTCTTCCTGGCCGGGTCGATCCTCCTGTGCCCCCTGGCGCACGCCGGGGAGAGCGCTCCGCCGCCGCTCGCGCGGCTGTCGGAGAAGAAGTTCTCGCACGAGCAGTACCGCTCCGCGGTCCTCGGGAAGGTCGCGTTCCGAAAGGGACGCAAGCCGCTGGAGCCGAGGGAGCCGCTCCGCGTCACCTTCACGCGGGTCGAGGCGAAGGCCGACCCGGTGACGATCGACGTGAAGGACGGCGACGGGTTCCTCCTCGAGGCCGTTCCCGGCACGTACCGCCTGCGCGACGTGGCGAGGCTAGGACGGCTCTACCGGCCGGACCTCCAGCTCCGGATCGCGGAAGGGGACGTCGCCTTCTTCGGCGTCCTCGAGATCTCGCTGGGCGCCGAAGACCGCTCGGCCTACGCGTACGAATGGAACGCGGACACGACCGTCGACATGGGGACCTTCCGCCGGCACCCGGAGCTCGGAAAGCTGATGAACGCCTACGGCCCTCCCTCGCTCTTTCGGGAGGAGAACGTCTCGCTCTTCGCGCCGACGTACCCGGTCACCTCGGGGACGGTCCGCGAGCCGAAGACTCTCGGCGCCGCTGCCGAGAACGGCGACGTGGCGACGGCCCGCGAGCTCGTCGCGTCGGGCGCCGACCTGAACGCCCCCGACGGCTCGGGCTGGGCACCGCTCCACTCCGCCCTCCGCTACGGGCACGCGGCAATCGCCGAAGCGCTGCTCGACCGGGGCGCGTCGCTCTCGGTCACGAACCCCGACGGCTGGACGCCGCTGATGTTCGCGGCGAGGTACGGGCACCCGGCGCTCGCGAAACGGATCATCGAGTCGGGGATCGACCCGAACGCCGCAGCGAAGGACGGCTGGACGGCCCTGATGCTCGCCGCCCGGAACGACCAGGCCGAGAACGCCCGCCTCCTCCTTCAGAAGGGCGCGGACCCGAACGCGCGGACGAAAGGAGGAGTCTCCCCCCTCATGCTCGCCGCGGGCTACGCTCCGACGGACGTCGTCGAGGCGCTCCTCACGAAGGGGGCGGACCTCTCCGCGCGGGACGGGGACGGTTGGACGCCCCTGACCTGGGCGCTGCGCTACCAGCGCGGCGAGGCGGCCCGGAAGCTCGTCGAACGCGGCGCCGACGTACACGCGACGGACGACGAGGGGTGGACGCCGCTCATGTACGCCCTCCGCTACGAGGCGCAGGACGTGGCCCTACTGCTCCTCGACAAGGGCGCCCGAGTGAACGAACGGAACAAGAACGGCTGGTCCCCTCTCCACTTCGCGCTGAGGAACAATGGGACGCAGGCCGCGCGGAAGCTCATCGAAGCAGGTGCCGACCTCGAACGGCCGACGTCCGACGGCTGGACGCCCCTCCTGACGGCCCTGCGGAACGGCCAGGGAGAGAACGCGAGGCTCCTCATCGAGAGAGGGGTCGATCTCGACGTGAAGAACCAGAGCGGGTGGACGCCGCTCATGATGGCGCTCCGTTACGACCAGGGCGAATGCGCGCGTCTCCTCGCGCAGAAGTGCCGGAAGCTCGACGAGAGGGACGCGGACGGCTGGACGGCGCTCATGTTCGCGCTCCGCTACGGACATCCCGAGGCGGCGGCGACGCTTCTTCAGCGGGGCGCGGCGGTCAACTACACCGTCGAGGGAGGCTGGGAGCCGCTCCTGACAGCCCTCCGCTACGGGCAGGCCGAGAACGCGGGGAAGCTCATTCAGAAGGGGGCGAACCCGAAGGCGAAGACGGATCGGGGGTGGTCAGCCCTCATGTTCGCGATCGAGCACGACCAGCCCGAGAACGCGAAGCTCCTCCTCGAGAAGGGGGCCGACCCGTCGGCCCGCAGCTCGGCCGGGGACACGGCCCTGTCGCTCGCGAAGAAGAAGGGGCACTACGAGCTCGTCCGGCTCCTCAGCGGGGCGGAGCCCGCCGAGAACGTCTTCGCGGCGAGGGCCGACGGAGCGCCGGCCGTCGCCGGAGTCGTGAAGCTCCCCGCCGGGGCCAGGATCGTCTCCGCGGAGGACTGCGCGCCCGGACTGAACGGCATCGCCCGGTGCACGACGACCGTCGAGACCGCGGCCCGCCGGGTCGAGGTCTACGACGGCTTCGTCGCCGCAATGAAGTCGGCCGGCTGGAGCCTTGACGACGGAGCGCACGCCCAGACGGAGGACGGGACGATCCTCGGCAAGCCCTACTGGGGCTACCTCGGCCACAAGAAGAAGCACGCGAGCGGGCTGTCGACCGTGACGATCGTCTTCCCGGGGGGACCGGCGCCCGCGGCGGGGCGGACTCCGGTCGAGATCACGTACCAGAGCTTCCCCGCCGAGCTGCGGTCGGCGACCTACTCGGAGGTCGTCGCGACGTACCCCGCGAATGCCCAGCGCTGCTCGACGTGGATCACCGTGACGGCCGTCTCGCCCTCCGGCCAGTGGTCGACGGCGGGGATCGTCGACCATCGGAAGGGGCAGCCACAGCTCCAGTGCCTCGGGACGAAAGTGACCCTCGCGGTACCCGCCGTCGCCGGTGGAGTCCAGTACGACGCCGGGACGCTCCTCACCGTCGACAAGGACGGCCGCTGGATCGCGGTGAAGAGCTGGGACTGAGCCGAGCGCCCGACGCACCCGCTGCGGCGCATCGCCCCGACCTCGGGACGACCTCAGTCCGACGCGGGAACGAATGCTCCGTCGCCACTTCGCTCCTGCGGGGCACCGCCGTCGTTGATGACGGCATAGGCGATGAACCGGTTGACTCCGGAGGTGCGGCGAACGTGCGCGTAGCCGTGCGAAACCCCTGGCGCCCACTTCGCGAGGACCGCGTCCACCTGGATCCGGCGCTTCGCGCTCACCGTCAGGCCGGTCTCGGTGTGGACGAGCTGTCCCGTCGCGCCGTCGTAGACGTCAATGGCGAAGACGTCATCGTCGCTGCCAGCGTCGCCGATGTTCAGGAGGGCGAGGTTCGTCCGGTTCGTCGCGTTCTGCTGGAGACCGTAGAGCCACGCCGAGTCGATCGAGGCTCCTTCCGTCGGCGTTGCCGGATAGAAGAGCCCGTACCTGCCACCGCCTCCCGAGTTCCACGTGCGAGCGCCGATGGCCACGTCCGGGATTGGGTTCATGCCGCCATATTCGGTCACGAAAAGCGCCCCGACGAGGCCGTCGCCCGCCGGCCCGATCCCGTCTGCCGAGTGGTCGCGAAGGTACTGAAGGACGTTCGGGAGAATCACTTGCCGGCGCCCGTACATCGTGAGCCTGGCCCAGGTCCGGTGGTTGGGAGTGTCGACCTGATCCGAGACGAACGCGAGGGCGAGATCCGCTCCTATGACCGACCAGTCCTCCGACAAGGTTGTCACGACCAGCTCGGTCGAATAGACGCCCGTCTCCACGACGACGGGCACGATCTGCTCCCGGACGTCGACATCCGTCACGACGATCGGAGGTATGAAGGAGCCGTCGGAGGTCGTCGCGTCGTTCACGACACCGTACGCGTACCAGGGCGCCGTACCGCCGACGCGCTCCACCTTCGCGTACCCGTCTTTGTTGGCGCGGAGAACGCCGTTCAGCTGCGCGAACCCACCGGGCGGAAGAGTCACGTCGTCCTCGACGCGCCTCCCGTTGAAACTGCTGGCTAGAACGGTGACGCGAAGGGTGACGTTCCCGTCGGACGCGTCCCCCGCGTTCTGCAGCGCGAGGTTCGACCGGTCCGACTCGTTCTCGCGGAGGCCGTGGATGTACACCGGCCCCGCGAGAGCCTTGAAGACCGGAATCCCGGCGTACGCGAGGCCGGCACGGCCGTTCGAAACGGCGGTCGTCGTCCGGACCGTGGCCGCGACCTCGGAGAGCGACGTGACACCGCGGACGCCGACCTTCAGCGTCCCGCCTCGATTCCCGTTGGCCGGCATCGGCACGCCGAGCCGCCGGAGGTAGGCGAGAGCGTCGGGCTCGATGATCTGTCGGCCCGCGGGGAGCGTGACGGTCGCCGAGCCCGAGCCACCGCCGAGCCCGGCCGCCCCCGTGTACGTGAGCCGAATCGTCGCATCCCTCAGGGAGCGGTTGGTCAGGGTCAGCTCCGACGTGTAGTGGGAGGACCCGACGCCGAGCGCGTCGAGGACGATGGGGACGAAGATCACTCCCTCGGTCGTTTCGCTGCCGGCGGCCTGTTCCACGTAGAACGACGCTGAACCGACGCGAATCCTCCCGGTGCGGGGCGACGACTCGAGATTCGGCGCGACCGAGTAGTCGACTCGGCCCGGGCCTTCCCACTCCTTCCCGATCGAGGTGACGACGAGCCAGGCGTCGTCGGGCTCCGCGGTCTCGTAGGCGGACGAAACCTGGATCGAGCCGCGGCCGCCCTCCGCGCCGAACGACTGGGAAGCCGGCTCCAGAGTCGGCAGGCCGTTGAAGCTGATGTTGAAGGACCAGTCGCTGACGTCGGCCGTCGTCCCATCCGCGTCACTCACGCGAATCCAGCAGCTGCCCTTCACCCCGGGCAGGACCCACGAGTACGACCCGGTATTCGGCGTCCTCGCGACGATCACCTTGGGGTCGGCGAGCTCGCCCTTCACGAGATCGCCCATGCCGTACTCGATCCTGACGTTCGCGATCGAACCTCGAGTGGTCCACGTGATCAGGCGCCTCGTCCCCGCGTCCCAGTACTCGCCGCCACGCGGCGAGGTCACGCGCAGGCTCGGGCCGTCGGTGGAGCCGACCGTCGTCGTGTAGACGCCATAGCCGCCCGTCCCGAGGTAGATCCGCGTATGGTCGCTTGGATCGAAGGCAAAGGCGTACATGTTCATCGTGTCCGGCAATCCGTAGCCGAGAGGGCTCCACGACGCCCCGTCGTCAACGGAATAGGCGAAACCGCGAGCGTCGAGGAACGGGTAGACCCATCCAAGGCGCCGGGCGTAGAACCTGCCGGGAGCGGCCCGGTCTGCGACGACGCCGCCGGCCCCATTGACGTTCATCACCCTGCTCCACGTCCTCGCACCGTCTACCGTTCTGAAGATCCCGTCGCTCGTGGTGGCGACGAGGATCGAAGAGTCCGTTGGGTGAACGGCGATCCCCGAGACCGAACCCGAAGGGCCGTCGACCGTGGTCCACGAGGCACCGGCGTCCGTGCTCTTTCTCAGCTCGCTCCCGGTCAACACCCAGAGGTTCGCCCGGTCGCTCGGATCGAGAGCGACTTCGCGGATCAGCGTCGCCGATCCCGACAGCAGGGGGGACCACTGAGAGCCCCGGTCCGTGCTCCGATAGAGGCCGCGACTGGTCCCGGCGTAGATCGTGGATCGGTTCGACGGGTCGATGGCCAGACAGTATGTGGGCTCGTGGATCACGACCCTGTACGTCGCTCCCCCGTCGGTGCTCCGCATCAACCCGAAGTCCATGGCTCCCCAGACGATCGCTGGGTCCGACGGATCGAACGCGAGGGCATGGGTCTGCCGGTCGGTCCACACGTGGTTCCAGCTCTTCCCCCCGTCCGCCGTGACGCCGAAGCCTCCATACGTCCCTATCGCAATTCTGGACGGACTTGCCGGCGAAACGGCGATCGCAGTGATGGTCGAAGACGCGGGACCAATCGAGACCCACTCGCCGACTCCCGCGCCGAACGCAGACGTCGCAGCGAGCCCGAACACGAGCGAGAGAGAGGCGAGGGCGTGGCATCGATGATCCGCCACGGGACGAGCCAGCGCCCAGAAGGCGGAACCTGCGAAAGGGGCGTTTCCCATCTCATTCTCCCAGCTGCGAGTTCTCCAGAAGGGCCGCGAGGAAACGCTCCATGATGGCAGTCCCGGGGCCGAACGGCAACGAGGAGGAGTCCACCATCGCCTCATGAGCGAGTGAGCCCGGTCCGCCGAGACGGCCAACCCGTCGACCTCATCCACGCCACCGATCCGCCGAATGCACAGGCTCCACGCCGGCATTCTCGTTCGGAGGTCCGAGCGACCCACGCTCCCGTGGTCAGCTCTTGCCGGGGACGTCCTTCTTCTCGGGGGCGGTGGCCGTCGGCGCCGGCGAGGCCGGGGCGCCCTTGCCGCCCATGTCGACGCTCCCCTTGAACTGGGCGCCCTCCGCGATCGCGATCTTCGGGGAGCGGATGTTCCCCTCGAGGATCCCGGACGGGAGGATCTCCACCTTCTCGGCGGCGACGACGTTCCCGACGACCCGGCCCGCGATGACGACGTGGTGCGCCTTGACCTCGGCGTTCACCTGGGCCTGCGGGCCGATGCGAAGGCCCTTGGAGACGGAGATCTTCCCTTCGACGCGTCCCTCGACGACGAGGTCTTCGTCTCCGGAGAGCTCTCCCTGAATGCGGATGTTGGGTCCGATCACGGCTGTCTTCACCTCGGTTGCGGCCCTGGGGCCCGTCGGGGCGGGCGAGGCCGCGGGGCGCGGCGACTCGTGCGGCGGTGCGGGGCGCTCGCCCTCGGGGCGGGGCGCCGATTTCGATCCGAAAAAGCCCATCGACCCGGAAGTCTACCCGATCCGCTCGGGGGGATCGGACGGCGGATCGGCCACTACCGAGAGGACGAAACCCTCCTCCGCGCGCCACCAGCCGCTCCACTCCGCGGCACCCGGGCCGCGCGCGCCGAACGGGCGCCAGAGGCCGTCGGCCGGGCCGGCGGCGGGCACGGCTTCGACGTCGCGCGGGGCGATCCGGAGCCCTTCGCGGAGGGCCTTCATCACCGACTCCTTCGCGCTCCAGACGAGCGTCGTGCGGAGCGCCGCCTCCCCCGCAATCGCCGCCTCGACGAACGCGCGCTCGGAGGGCGTGAACCAGTCCTCGAGGAAGGAGCCGCCGCGCGCCTCGATCCGCTCGAGGTCGAGGCCGAGCCGCGCCCCGGAGGGGGCGATCGCCGCGGCGGCGACGCCGTGGCTGTGGGTGAGGGAGAGGACGAGCGGGGCGGCCGTCCCGGCGACGAACACCTCGGGCGCCCCCGACGGGGACGCGAGGACCGAGACCTCCTCCTCTCGGGAGACGACGCCCGCGAGGAGGAGGACCTTCCGGGCGGCGAAGCGCCCGAGGAGCCAGTCTCCCCGCCGCTTCGGTACGGTGAGGCGCGCGAGCGCGAGGCGCTCGGCGGGCGCGAGCCACGCCTCGCCGCGCGGGAGGTCCTCCGCCCGCACGGCGGTCCAACGGACGGGAGTCAGCGGCCGATCCGTTCCATCTCCTTCGCCATCCCGCGCTCGATGGCGTCGACGAGGTAGGGGCGGAGCTCCCTCGCGGGGAGGATCCGGTCGAGCGAGCCGACCGCGAGAGCCCTCTGGACCGAGTGGGTCCGGTCGAACTCGTCGGCCACCTCGCCGAGCTTCTCGGAGCGGACGGCGGCGACGAGGTCGACGTGCCGGGAGCGGAGCTTGCGCCGCTCGACGTCGGAGGCGGCGGCCATCTCCTTCTCGAGGGCCGCGACGCGGGGGTCTTTCTTCGTCCGCTGGTCGACCTCGCGCGCGAAGACGACGGCGGCGGCGGGGGCGCCGCCGATGACGGAGGCGTACGTCCCCTCGAGGGCCGCGACCTCCATGTTGTCGTTCAGCGTCCTCGAGAAGACGACGAACGCGCCGCCGTGGTAGCGCGAGACGACGGTGAAGACGATCGGCCCCTTGAAGTTCGTCACGGCGCGCCCGATCTCGGCGCCGTACTCGAGCTGGATCTTGCGCATCGACTCGGGCGAGCCGTCGAAGCCGGAGAGGTTCGCGAGGACGACGAGCGGGCGGTTGCCGCTCGCGGCGTTGATCGCGCGGGCGATCTTCTTCGAGGCCTGCGGGAAGAGCGTCCCCGAGGTCCAGTTCTCGGGCCCGTCGGTGGCGACGAAGCCGATCCGCTTGACCGGGTGCGACTCGAAGCCGAGGAGGCAGACGGGCCAGCCCCCGATGTGGGCGTCCCAGACGACGCCGTTCTCGGCGTCGCGCATGCCGGCCCAGCGCTCGAGCGGCGGGTGGTCCTGGTCCGCCGCGGCGGCCATCACCTTCCGGATCTCGAAGGGGCGCTTGCGGCCCGGGTTCGTGGCGTCGGAGAAGATCTCGCCGACGAGGCCGAAGGCCCCCGGCTCCTCGCCGCCGTGCGGCGAGAGGCAGACGTCGCGGCGGATCGGGTCGGCCGTCTCGGCGCGGCGCGGGAAGCGCTCGCCCGGGACGACGTAGGTGTGGTCGTAGTGGCGGAGGAGGATGCGGCAGGCGTCGGGGATGTCGCGCGCCCAGTACTGCGCCTGGCCGTTCGGCCCCATGACGCGCTCGTACCCGCCGATGCCGAGGTTGTCCTCGGCCGAGACGGAGCCCGAGTAGTCGAGCGCCGTCTTGCCGGTGAGGACCATCGCGCCGTCCTTCGTCATGACGAGGATGCCGCGCGTGTGCATGAGCATCGTCGCCTCGGCGTTCCAGTACGGCTGCGCGCCGACGTTGATGCCGCAGACGACGACGTTCACCTCCCCGCCCGCCTGGGTGAACGTGATGAGGCGGCGCAGGACGCGGGAGATCCAGTCCATGTTCTCGGTCCCGGAGTCCATCGCGATCTTCGCGCCGGCCGAGAGCGCGTACCACTCGAGCGGGACGCCCATCCTCTCGGCGAGGTCGAGGCCGGCCAGGATGCGGCGGCACTCGGGCTCGGCGAGCGAGCCCATCGCCCCCATCGGGTCGCCCAGGAGGACGACGCGCGTCATCCCCTCCGGGACCTTCGCCGTGTGGCTCGTCAGGAGCCCGGCGACGATGTTCGCGCGGTTCTTTCCGGGGGGACGGCTCACCGGGACGAGCGCGTTCGACTCGTCGAGGTCGTGCTCCACGAAGTCGCCCGGAGGGAAGTCGGCGTGCGCGTCGTCCTTCGGAGGGGTGAGCATCCGAAGGATCTCGTACGGATACGTGAGGCCGCGCTGGCGGAGGCGGACGACCTTCTGCTCGTACTCGGAGAGCGTGCGGAGAGGCTTCCGGCTCGGCGGCGTGACGGAGACGGTGATGCCGGTCCGGCCCGGCTGCGAGACGGAGAAGACGACCTCCTTGAGGCCGCCGGGGACCGCCGGGTCGGGGACGCGCGCCTGGATCGCGACCTTCTCCATGCCGAGCCCCTCGGCCGCGGGGGCGAGGTGCTTCGCGAAGGCGCGGACGACGGTGGCGCCGTAGGTGAAGGGGGGCCAGACGTAGACGAAGACCCGGTTCCACTGGAGCCGGTCCTCGGGCCGGCGGTGGGCCTGGACGTGCCGGATCGCCTCGAACGCCTCGAGGAGCATCCGTTCCATCTGCGGGAGGCCGACGAACCGGCCCTGGGCGTCGAAGGCGGGCGTCAGGTCGCGCACCTCGGCGAGCGCGAAGAGGCGCTCGTCCTTCGGGTTCTCCCGCGCGACGCCCTTGAAGAGGTAGACGTCCTCGGCCGACGGGAGCCGCTCGATGTCGAAGCCCTCGAGGCGCCAGAGGTCGAGGCGCTTGCCGATCATCGGGTGCATCGCCCGGTAGAGCTTCTCCTCGACGAAGCCGCCGTCGCCCGGCCGGAGCGTGAAGTGCTGCATGCCGCCCATGCCGAGGCCCGCGCCGGCGGCCGAGAGCGCGAGGACGACGCGGACGACGCGCGGTCCGAACCCGGCGGCGTCGGCGAGGCGCTTGACCTCCGCCGCCCTTGCCTCGGGGTCGCCGAGCGGGCCGGGACGCCAGGAGTAGACGTCGACGAGGACGTCGTGCTCCGACGGGTGCTCGGCGAGGTGGGAGGCGACGTCGGCGAGGGCCGCGTCGAGCTCGCCGTCGAGGCACCAGGTGGTGACGACGAGGTGGCGGACCCCCTCGAACGCGTACTCCGCGAGGGCCCCCGCGCGCCCCCGGAAGGAGACCTCGCGGAAGCCTTCGAGCGTCCGGATGCGGTAGTAGCGACGCGTGAGGACCTCGAGCATGAGGCCCTGGACCGCCGGGGCGGCGCCGTCGAAGCGCCCCATGTAGAGGCTCTGGAGCGGCTGGGGGCACTCGACGAGCCGGCGGACGCCCGCCTCGCGATCGGGCGAGGAAGGGTCCGCGGCGAGCCGGGCGAAGACGCGCTCCATCTCGGCGTAGACCTCGCGCCGGGCGGCCTCGAACGCGGGCTGGTCGAAGACGCGATATCGCAGGTCGCGCGCCACGTCGCCGAGCGCGGGCCAGCGCCCCTCGGCGACCGCGACGAGGCGGTCGAGGAGGGAACGGAACTCCGGAGAGCCGGCGGCCGTGCCCGAGGAGGCCGCGGCGAGGCGGCGCTCGAGGATCGCCAGGAGCGGCTCGACCTGGTGGTCGGCCCGCTGCCGCGACTTCCAGATCCAGAGGAGCGCCTCGCGGAGCGCGGGGCTCTTTCGCGTCCCTTCCACGCCGTAGTGCGACGCCGCGCGGGCGAGCCGGTCGACGAAACGCGGCGGGAGGTCGGGGGTCTGCGTGTCGTAGGTGCGGAGGTAGGTGAGGAGGTACTCGCCCGTCGAGACGACGCCCTCGGCGTCGGGCTCCTCCGACCCGGTCTGCCGCCGGAAGAGGCCGGAGACGTCGGCGAAGACGCGGAGGATCCGCTCCTCGGCCTCGAGGCACTCCGGGTCGGACGCCAGGGCGGGGCTCGCCTCCGTGTACCCGCGCGTCATCCTCCGCGCGTCGGCCGGGTCGACGTCGAAGCCGAGGACGAGCCTGTGGATCTCGCCGAGGACGGCCCGGGGCCGGCCGGCGGATGCGGCCGGCGCGCCGGCCCCGGTCGGGAGGACGATGCGGGAGGCGGCGGGCGCGGCCTCGTCGGCCGGCGCGGCCGGGTCGAGCTGGACGAGCGGAGAGCCGGGGCCGACCTGCACGTTCGGGACGACGAAGACCGTCCGCACGGTGCCGTCGAACGGCGCCGGGATCGGCATCTCCATCTTCATCGCCTCGAGAGTGGCGATCCGCTGGCCGCGGGAGACGCGGTCCCCCGCCGACACGCCGAGGCTGACGACGACGGCCGGGGAGGGGGCGCGGAGGATGCCGAGGTCGTCCCGCGAGAAGCGGTGGGGGACGCCGTCGACCTCCACGAGGTGCTCGAGCCCCTGGACGACGCAGAGGACGCGATGGCGGACGCCGCCCACGTGGAGCCACCTCTCGTACCGCGAGAGCGGCTCGACGCGCAGCTCGCACTTCGCGCCGTCGAGCTCCACGCGGTAGTCGTGGCGGTCGAGGCGGAAGGCGCGGAGCTTGTAGTTCTGCCCGCGGTGCCGGAACTCGATCGTCCGCCCGACCTCCCTGCGGATCTCGGGGCGCATCCGCGCAGCCGACTGGTAGAACTTCTCCTCCTCGACCCGGAGCTCGTCGTCGTAGGCCTCGACGGCCGCGGCGAGGAGCGCGACCCCGGCGTGGGGGCGCGCCTGGGAGGCCCGCTCGGCGGTCCAGCGCTCGAGCCAGCCGGTGTCGACCTGCGCGCTCCGAACCTCGGGCCGGTCGAGGAGCTCGAGGAGGAACGCCTTGTTCGTCGTCCCGCCGTCGAGGACGACCGCGCTCTCCGAGAGCGCGCGGCGGAGCCGCGCGAGCGCCTCCGGCCGGTCGGCCCCGTGCGCGATCAGCTTCGCGATCATCGGGTCGAACTCCGGCGCCACGGTGTCCCCCTCGGTCACGCCGCGGTCGATCCGGAGGCCCGGGCCCGTCGGGAGGCGGAAGTGGAGGAACCGCCCCGGCGACGGCGCGAAACCGGCGTCGGGGTCCTCGGCGTTGATGCGGACCTCGATGGCGTGGCCCGACGGGACGGGCGGGTCGCCCAGGAGGCGTCCGCCTCGCGCGACGTGGATCTGGAGCTTCACGAGGTCGAGCCCCGTCGTCACCTCGGTGACGGTGTGCTCGACCTGCAGCCGCGCGTTCACCTCCAGGAAGGCGAACGAGCCGCTCTTCGGGTCGAAGAGGAACTCGACGGTGCCGGCGTTCCGGTAGCCGGCCGTCCGGGCGATCCGGAGCGCCGCGGCCTTCAGCTCCTCGACGGTCTCGTCGGAGAGCGTCGGCGCCGGCGATTCCTCGAGGACCTTCTGGTGGCGCCGCTGGACGGTGCAGTCGCGGACGCCGACGGCCCAGGTGGTCCCCCACGAATCGCCGAAGACCTGCACCTCGACGTGCCGCACGCCGACGAGGAGCTTCTCGACGAAGACGGTGGCGTCTCCGAAGGCGCGGAACGCCTCGTTCCGGGCGCTCTCGAAGGACGCGGGCATCTCGTCGGGCGAAGCGACGACGCGGATGCCGCGCCCTCCCCCGCCGGCGGCCGCTTTCACGACGACCGGGTACCCGAGGACCGAGGCGGCGGCGGACGCCTCCGCCGGGCCGGCGACCGCCCGGCCGCTCCAAGGGACGACGGGGACGCCCGCCTCCGCGGCGAGCGTCTTCGCGGCGATCTTGTCGCTCAGCCTCCGCATCGCCTCGGGAGGCGGGCCGATGAAGACGATGCCAAGCCGGTCGCAGAGCTCCGCGAATCCCGCGTGCTCGGAGACGAAGCCCCAGCCCGTCCAGACGGCGTCGACGCCCGCGGCGGCGAGAGTCGTCTCGAGCCGGCCGTAGTCGAGGTAGCCCACCTTCCGTTCCCCGTCGCTCGAGGAGACCGTCGCCGGCCCGAGGGAGAAGGCCTCGTCGGCCTCGCGCACGAACATCGCGCGCCGGTCGGGATCGGTGTAGAGGGCGACCGTCCGGATCGCCGTCCCGTGCTCCTGGTTGAACTCGCGGACGGCGTTGATGAAGCGCATCGCCGCTTCGCCGCGGTTGACGATGGCGACCCGCTGGAAATCAGGGTTCATCTCTCCTCCAGACCGGAATCCCCGGGGAGCGGTCCGACGACCGCCCCCCGGGGAGAAAAGGACCTCTCAAGCCATCGCGGCGCGGAACGGCGCGAGCCGGTCGGACGGAGCGCCCCCCGGCAGCTCGACCGTCCGGTACCCCTCGACGACGAGGTGGACGTTCCCGTCGGCGTCGACGACGCGCGCGTCGAACGTCCCGTCGCCCGAGGCGGACGGAGTCACGACGGCGTGGAGCCGACCGGCTCCGGCCTCGACGGGCCGAACGGGCCGGACCCGCTCGACGCGCAGCGGAAGACCCATCCGTCCGGCCGTGCCGAGCTCGTAGACGCCGGCCGTCTGGAAGGCGAGCTCGACGAGGCGCGGCGCGACGACCGTCGGCGCGTCGGGGACGTGGTTCGGCGGAAGGGGGTCGGCGAAGAGGCCGACGACGCCGGAGCCGTTCTTCCAGGCGCTCTCGAGCACCTGGTAGGCCGGGCCGTGGAAGTAGACGGTGTAGATGTCGGAGGCGGCGAGGGCCGCGCCGGGGTTCTCGAGCGCGGCCGCGAAGGTCTCGGGCACCGCCTCGCCCCGCTCGAGGCGGACGTGGGCGCGGAAGTGGACCGTCTCCTGCGGCTCGGCCTGCCCCGGCAGGGCGCGGCGGCCGACGAGGCGGCACTCGGCCTCGACGGCGTCGGCCGCCGGGCGGAGGACCGCCTCGACGACGACGGAGCGCGGCTCGTCGCGGTAGAGCTTGAACGGGGCGAGGAAGTCGACATCCTCGATGGAGGCGACGCGGAAGCCGGGGAGGAGCGCGGCGGCCGCTTCTGCGAACGCCTCGATCCCCATGACGCCCGGCAGGACGGCGGTGCCGTCGATCCGGTGGTCGAAGAGGAAGGGCTGGACCTTCGGGTCGAGCTCGGTCTCGACGACGAGGCCGCCGTGGAGCCGGAACGCCGCGAGGCGCCCCGTCATCGGACCGGACGGGAGGACCGGCGCCGCGGCCGGGTCGAGGCCGCCCGTCTCGTCCCACTCCTTCGTCAGGACGCCGAGGCGGAGCCCTTCCACGATCTCGCCGGCGAACGACGAGCGGGTCAGCTCGCGCCGGATGATCGGGATCCCCGCCGCGGCGGGGAGCATGTCGATGCCGGCCAGCTCCATCATCTTCGGGATCGAGCCGCGGGTCGCCATGCCGATGTCGCCCCAGGCCGTCCAGTCGAGCGCGATTCCGCGCGTGCCGGGGCGCGTCGTCCGGAAGCTCGAGGAGAGCTTGCAGAGGAGGTCGTTCGCGGAGCTGTAGTCGGTCTGGCCGCCGTTGCCGAAGCGCCCGGCGACCGAGGAGAAGGCGACGGTGGCGCCGACAGGCGCGTCGCCGAGAGCCTTCAGGAGATTGAAGAAGCCGTCGGCCTTGACGTCGAAGACGAGGTCGAACTCCTTCGGCTCCTTGTCGACGAGGAAGCGGCTGATCTCGAGCCCCGCCCCGTGGAGCAGGACGTCGACGCGCGGGCTCCGCGCGAGGAGCTCGGAGACGATCTCCTTCACGCGCGCCGCGTCGCGCAGGTCGCCCGCGTACCAGTGGACGGTGCCGCCCGCCGCCTCGACGGCGCGGATCGCGGCGAGGGCCGCGGCGAGCCGCTCGAGGCGCGCCAGCTCCTTTTCGACGAGGGCGGGCGTGGCGCGCTCGCCCTTCGCCTTCAGCCGCTCGAAGATCTCCTTCTTCAGCCCGTCGCGATCGGTGGCGACGCGGGCGAGGTCGGGGTCGTTCCGGTCGGGCTCGGGAAGGAGGTCGAGGAGGTGGAACGTGCCGCCGAACGCGGCGGCGAGGTCGGTCGTGATGGCCGAGACGATGCTCCCGGCGGCGCCGGTGACGAGGAAGACGCTCTCCTTCCCGAGAGCCATCCCGGGAGTGCCGTCCTCGACGGGAAGCTCGCGCGTGCCGACGGAGGTGCGCAGGCCGTCGGCGTAGCCGACCTCGACGCAGCCCGGGTCGCGGAGCGCCTCCTCGATCAGGAGGTCGGCGACCACGGAGGGCGCCGCGTCGGCGCCGAAGTCGACGACCTTGACGGTCGCGTCCGTCTTCTCGCGCTTGAACGCCTTCGTGAAGCCGCAGACGGCGCCGCCGAGCGGCGCGACCGCCCCGGCCGCGTCGTAGCCGTGCCGGCCGCCGAGGCGCGTCGCCGACATGAGGAACGATCCGGGCGCACCGAGCGCCCCGTAGAGGGCCCGCGCGGAGGTGTAGAGGTTCTTGACCCTGGCGCGGAGCGCTTCGCGGAACGCCGAGAGGTCCAGAGCGTCCAGGTTCCCCTCGACGTCGAGCGCGGGAAGCCAGAAGAGGCCGTGGACGGGGCCGCCGGCGGTCCACTCGGCGAGCCGCTCGGTGAGCGAGTCGGCCGAGGCGCCGTGCTCGAGCGTGAGGACGTCGACGCCGCGGTTCCGAAGCCGCTCGACGAGCGCCTCGGCGGCGCCGCCTCGGTCGAACATCACCGCGACGCGGGCGCCGGCGCCGAGCGCGACGCCCGTCGGCTTGCAGGCCGGCAGCGCCGGGCGGACGACGGGGACGACGACGCGGCGCGGAATCGTCGCCGCCTCGGCGAAGGAGCCGAGCGGCGAGGTCGCCGGGACCGGGGCGGACGGGGCGGCCGGGGCGGACGGAGCCGCGGGAAGCGCGGCGCCGGCCGCGGAGCCCGGCGCGAGGTCGGGGCGGTTGTCGTAGACGAAGCGGACGACGTGCCCGAGCGTCGGGTAGTCGCGCAGCTTGCGGGCGTCGTCGCGCGGGATGCCGTACTCCTCGCGTACGGCGCTGAAGAGCTCGGCCTGCTTCACCGTGTCGACGCCGAGGTCCGCCTCGAGGTCGAGCTCGGGGTCGAGCATCTCGGACGGATAGCCGGTCTTCTCCGTCACGATGGCGAGGACCCGCGCCAGGACGCCGTCGGAGGCGGAGGCCGCCGCGGCGGGCGCCGGGGAGGCAGCCGGCGGGGCGGGGGCGAGGGACGGCGCGACCGCGAAGGCGATCGGCGTCGGGACGGCCAGGGTCGCGGCCGGCGCGGCGGCGCCGGCCCTCGGCAGGTCGGGACGGTTGTCGTAGACGAACTGGACGACGTGCCCGAGCGTCGGGTAGTCGCGCAGCTTGCGGCTGTCGTCGCGCGGGATGCCGTACTCCTCGCGCACGGCGCTGAAGAGCTCGGCCTGCTTCACCGTGTCGACGCCGAGGTCCGCCTCGAGGTCGAGCTCGGGGTCGAGCATCTCGGCCGGGTAGCCGGTCTTCTCGGTGACGATGGCGAGGACCCGCGCGAGGACCGGGTCCTGCGCGGGCGCGACGGCCGGCGCCCCGGCCGGTGCGGGCGTCGACGCGGCGCTCGCCGCGAGCGACGCGGCGGCCGCGGCGAGGTCGGGGCGGTTGTCGTGGACGAAGCGGACGACGTGCGCGAGCGTCGGGTAGTCGCGCAGCTTGCGGCTGTCGTCGCGCGGGATGCCGTACTC
>JADHEF010000387.1_pt1 | contig 48518 bp, 40 predicted proteins | sample 8952391 | NCBI WGS metagenome assembly JADHEF01 (sample SAMN16124439, study PRJNA663245) | bioreactor sludge metagenome | isolation source: sludge (nitrite) | place: India:Bengaluru | collected 2019-02-28 | reverse complement strand
TGGGGCGCACTCGCACCGCGTCTCGGACACTTGCGCGTGCTCCTTTACTCAACGCTGGTCGGCGCGCCGCTGACCTTGCTTTACCTGCTGGCCGCGCCACGCTCTCAAGCCGCTGCGGCACTGCTGACCTTCACGGGCTTTATCGTCTACACCGGGTTTCCTCTCTGCATCACCCTGGCGCGCTTTGCGGACTCATCGCTGCGCTTAGGACAGCGCATGGGGCTCATCAGCGGCGGCTCCTGGGGCATTGCCGCCGTGGTGCTTTGGATGCTCGGCCCGATCACGGAACACACGGGGATCGGGCCGCTGCTGCACCTGATCTGGATCGGCTATCTCGCGGCGGTGGCTATGACCCTTGTTGAAATGCGCAGGCAAAAACCCGCCGCGTGACACGGAGGCGTGCAGGGAGAGGTCAGGAGTCGGGAATCTGTGTAGATTTTAGGTTGCAGGCTGAAGACCTGAGAATGACGACGAAGGAACAAATACGTTAGCGCTCCCGACATCCGCCTCCCCGGTTGCCTCGCCGCCCGTCTTTACGCTATACTCGGCACACTTTTATGTTCCGCTCACCTGAAATCCTCGCTCCGGCAGGAGACATGACCTGCCTGCAAGCCGCACTCGATGCGGGCGCTGACGCGGTTTATCTGGGGCTCGACACGCTGAACATGCGGCAGATGGCAACCCGTAATTTCACGCGCGAGACCCTCGCCGAAGCCTCGCGCCGTTGCCGCGAGCGTGGCACGCGCCTTTACCTCACGCTGAACACAATGCTCTTCGAAAGCGAGTTGGCCGAACTTGATGACGTGCTCCGCTTCGTGAAACCGCTGATTGACGCCGCCATCGTAGCTGACTGGGCCGCAGTCGACGCCTGCAAGCGGTTCGGCATCCCTTTCCACATCTCGACCCAAATGTCATGTTCCAACTCGGCCGCGGCCCGGTTCCTGAAGTCGCAGGGCGCAAGCCGCATTGTTCTCGCGCGAGAGTGTTCACTGGAGGAGGTCGAAGCCATTGCGAAGCGTGCGGACATTGAGGTCGAAACCTTTGTCCACGGCGCGATCTGCGTGGCGGTCTCGGGCCGATGCCTACTTTCGCACGACGCCTATGGCTGTTCGAGCAACCGCGGGGAGTGCCATCAGCCTTGCCGCCGCGAGTTCCTGATCCAAGAAGTGCGCGAGGGGGACAAGGCCGACGCCGCATTCCGCGTCACTCCGCATACGGTGCTCTCCGCGCGCGATCTTTGTTCGCTGCCCTTCGTCGACAAACTCATGGCCGCGGGAATCGCCTCCTTCAAGATCGAGGGGCGTGCTCGCAACGCGGAATATGTAAAGACCGTGGTCGGGGCCTATCGCATCGCCGTAGCCGCCGTCCTCGACGGCACATTTAACGCGGCTCTCGCCGAGCGACTGACCGCCGACTGCGCCAAGGTTTATCACCGCGAGTTCGGCTGCGGACTCTATCACGGACGTCCCGGCGCAAACCAGTTCACCCATACCGACGAGAACCAGGCGACCACGAAAAAACTGCACGTGGGTGTGGTGTTGAACTATTACCCAAAAGCCCACGCCGCCCAGATCGCCATCCAAGATCACCCCATCGCCATCGGCGATACGCTCTCGATCCACGGCCCGACCTCCGGAGTCATAGACCTGACCGTTACCGGCCTGCGCCGCGACGAGGAGGTCTGCGAACGCGCCGAGCGAGGCACGTGGGTTACATTCCCGTGCCCTCAACGCGTGCGCTTGAACGACAAGGTTTTCATTGTGAAAGGAACAACCGCTCTATGAAACGCTTCTTATTAACTCTGAGTCTCTCTTTGTGCGCAATAATGAGCCACTCCGGAGAAACACTCGCGACGTCGGCGGCCACGCTGGAACTCACCAGTCCGAACTGTGAGATCACGCCCCAGCTCTTCACGCCCGACTGGCAGGGATATCGCGCTTCCGGCGGCCTCACCCGCGAAAACGATGGCTCGTACGCATTCAAGATCGAAATCAAGACCGCCGGCACGATCCGCGGCAAAGCCGTCTTCACGCCGGCGACCAACGGCGCGGTCGACGCGGTCTACACCTTTACACCCGAGCACGACGTGACGCTCAACGCGCTCTACGTCGGGACAGCCTTGCCGACGGACGGCTGGGCGGGCGGCGGGTTCAACGCCACCCCCGGATCGCCGGACGCTCACGGGCGCTTGCCGACCGAGCACAAAGCGTTGATGTTGTTTTCCCAGTCTGTCCGCACACTCTCGCTTTTTTCCAAAAACGGAGCCGAGAAGCTGTCGCTCTCCTTCTGCGAGCCAACTCAGGTCATGATCCAGGACGACCGCCAGTGGGGGCCAACCTTTTCGGTCCGCATCGGCTGCCTCAACGCAAAGACCTTCAAGGCGGGCGAGCCGTTCAAGGTGCGTTTCACGCTCGCCACGCACGAGCCACAGCGACTCATCCTCGACCAACCCGTCACCCTCCAAGCCGGTCCCGACTGGATACCGCTCAAGCAGGAGAACGACATTCTCGCGGGCTCCGCGCTGGACTTTTCGCGTATGGGGTTCACCGATGCGCCGGCCGGGAAACACGGACGAGTGATCGCGAACGGACCGCACTTTGAATTCGAGAAAAAGCCCGGCGTGCCGCAGCGCTTCTACGGCGTAAACCTTTGCTTCACGGCAAATTACCTCGAACCAGCGGATGCGGATCACCTCGCAGCACGCCTGGCGCGCATCGGTTACAATGCCCTGCGGTTGCACCACCATGACGGAGGACTCGTCGAGGGCTCGGCTGACGGCACCACATTGAACGCCGGCCATTTGGCACGTCTCGACGCCCTGATGGCGGCCTGCATCTCGAACGGCCTCTACGTCACCACCGACCTCTACGTCTCGCGGTCCGTACCTTGGCGCAGTGTGGGCATCGCGCGCGACGGGAAGATCGAGATGAACGCTTACAAAGTACTCGTTCCCGTACATGAGGGCGCGATGGAGAACCTCAAGACCTTCACGCGCCAACTCCTGACCCACGTCAATCCGTATACCGGGCGCCGCTACGCCGACGAGCCCGCGCTGGCATGGCTGGCCATGATCAACGAAGGCAACTTCGGCAACTACCTGGGCGAGATGCGGGACATTCCGGAGTGGCAGCAGGCGTGGAGCAAGTGGCTGGCCGAAAAACAGGCGAAGGAACCGAAAGGTTACGCTAACGTTCCCGCCACTCTGCCGGCAAGCATCTATGACAGCAACCGCCACACGGCTGCGTTTGTCCTCTTCCTCAAAGAAACCGAAGACCGGATGATCACACGGCTGAAAGCCTTCCTGCGAGACGAGATCGGCTGCCGCGCACTCATCACCGACCGCAGCGCCTGGACCAACCACGCCTCGGACCAGGTGCCGCGCAGCGAACTTTTCGATTACGTGGACGACCATTTCTACGTCGACCACCCCGAATTCATCGAGCGTCCCTGGGCGCTGCCCAGCAAATGCGCAAACGAGAATCCCATCAAGAACGCGGCCATGGGCGCGCAGAACGTGGTCTTCACCCGCCTTTTAGACAAGCCCTTCACCCTCACCGAGTATAACTACTCCGGTCCCGGCCGTTTCCGCGGCATCGGCGGCATCGTCACCGGCACCATGGGGGCGCTCCAAGACTGGTCCGGCATCTGGCGGTTCACGTACAGCCACAGCCGCGAAAACCTCCTTAAACCGAACGGCTATGCCATGAACTACTTCGACATGGCGGGCGATCCGCTCTCACTGGCGGCGGAACGCGCTTCACTCTGCCTTTTCCTTCGCGGCGACCTTGATCCGCTCAAACGAACCTATGCGATGGTGCTACCCAAGAACGACGTGCTGATGATGCGCGATCAGATACCGCTGAATTTCACCGATTGGCGGTGGCTGGGGTGGTATGCGCGCCTCGGCACACAGATCGCCGACGCCGCACCTGCGGGCACCACCTGGTCAGGCCGATATCCGGAGGTTTACAAGATTCCCTCTTCCGATATCCGCAAGCTCCTGACGCCCGACCCCTCGGCCGACCTGCCGCCAGCGGGCGACGGCGCCGTGGCGCTCGACAAGCAAAGCGGCAGCTTCGTGCTCAAAACCGCGCGGACGTGCGGCGGCTTCACTGAAAAGGGCATCGTCGATGCGGACACGCTCATTTTCGATGTCGGAGAGACTCCTGCCACGGTCTGGGTCAGCTCGCTCGACAGCCAGCCGATCGCCAGCGCTTCCCGTCTGCTGCTGACCCACCTGACAGATGTACAGAACAGTGGTATCCGCTATGCGCAGCAGTCGCGCAAGACCCTGCTGGCGTGGGGCGACCTGCCGCACCTCGCGCGGAACGGCAAAGCCGAGATCCGACTTGCGGTCAAACCCGCCAAGGAGTATAAGGTTTATGCGCTTGAGACCAATGGGCGGCGGCTGGCGGAAGTACCCACACACGTTGTGAAAGGGCGCCTTGCCTTCACCGCCGCGGTGGATATCCGTCCTGAGACGGCCGCGCTACTCTACGAGATCGTGAAGGAGTAAGCCCCGTCGCAGAACGGGGGCCCGTGACTGGATAACGCCGTTCGAACGAGATCCTGATTAGGATTAAGAGTATGATTACGATTATGAAAAGTCTTGCTCCTTCTTAATCGTCATCGTGATCGTCATCCAATTTGAAGTTGTTGACCACAAAGAACCATGAAACTCCGGATTGTCTTCCTGTTTCTGATCGGTGCGCTCGCTTCAGCGAACGCGACGGTTTCATTTGAGCCGGTCAAGAACTATCCGAACCTCGGATTCATGCTGCCGCGCCTCGCCCGTTCCAAAGGCGATCCGGTCCCCATGCCAGAGGCACAATCCTACCTCCTTGTCGGCGGCGAGGAACTCGCGCGCGACGACCGCTTCGACCCTCACGAACTCTGGTACAACACCCAGTGCTGCGCCCGCTGGCGCGATCCCGCGGGAAACACGCTCATCATCGGGCGCATCACGCACCGCCTACCCTTGTTCACAGTCGAACATGTCTCGCGTGAACGGTTCAGCCTGGAACTGGAAGACGACGCCAACCGCGTTGATCCAAAGAGTCGGGCACACGTCAACGAATGGGTCGCCTCATTTGTCGACACCCCTGTATACGAACCAGAGCCCCTCAAACTCAACGGGTTCACGCTCGACGAATTGTTGTACTACCCCTGCGATGCGCGAGACACGCTCGTCTATACCTTCCGTCCGCGCCGCGTCGGCAACGCGAAGAATCACGACTGGTTTTGCGTGACGTTCCACGCTCCGGGAGAGGCGGATCGGGACGCTTTACGCGCCACGTTCGAAGAGCGGTTCATCGGCCAGCTTTCGCTTCCCACGCGTTCGAGCAAGGATGAGGGCGTAGAGGCGAAAGAGGTGTCAACCTTGCGCAAGAGCGAGAAATTGCCGGACCAGCCCGACCATCCCGTGCGCGTCGAGGCGCGCAAGAGCGTTGAGAATTACGACGACTGGTGGTTTGCCGAGACCGACGGGTACATCATCCTCTCTGACGTGCACACGGATATCGGAAAATCCGTGATCCGCGACTTGCAAGAGACGCTTCCCGCTCTACGTCTGGCGTTTGCCACACTCGTACCGCCACTCACACGCGAGAACGATGTCTCGCTGATCCGGATTTTCCAGAGCCGCGATGCTTATGTTCGGTACGTCGGCGAGGCTCAGGCCTGGTCCGGCGGGATGTGGATGCCGGGGCGACGGGAACTGGTGCTTCACCAGCTGGAGGGCAAAAACGAACTGATGCGCACCCTCCGACACGAGGCCTTCCACCAATATCTTTCTTATGCCACCTGCATGCTCAGCACCGCGCCGTGGCTGAACGAGGGGCATGCCTGTCTCTTTGAAAACGTCAGCGTGGACAACAAGGGCAAGGTGTCCATCAACGAAGATCCCGACCGATGTCCCCTGCTGCTTGAAAACATCGAGACCGCAGTCACGCTTCTGCCGCACCTGCTCCATGCCACACATGACGAGTTTTATGAGGGAACAACGTCTGGCCGCAAGCTGAAATACGCGATGGCCTGGGGCCTCGCCTACTATTTCCAGAAAGGCGCACCGCTCGAACGCAACACGCCGTTCAAAAACATCCTGCCCGACTACGCCGCCGCACTCGCCCAGACCCATGACAGGGAGCAGGCGACACTCTTGGCGTTCAAAGATGTGGACATGGCCGTATTCCAAGAGAACTTCAGCGAGTTCTGGCTTAAACGACGCAACTCGGCCATGCAGTTCGACCCGCTGGAACCGTGATCGGAAAGGACAGCCCTTATGAAAAACAGCTTGTTCACCTTGTTTATCGTTTCTGCCAGCCTGTTCCTCTCCGGGTGTATTTACACGGATATCCGCGTCCCGATGAGCAGCGAGTTCCGCAACACAAAGACGGTCACCAAGTCGGGGGAAGCCACAACCCGCTCAATCGTCTGGCTGGTGGCGTGGGGTGATGCGGGCCTGCAGAAAGCCGCGACAAACGGCCAACTCACCACACTGGAATATGCCGACCGCGCATTTCTCAACATCCTTTTCGGCCTCTACATGAGCAACACCACGATCGTTTATGGCAACTGAGCTTAGAGCCGGGCTTCTTTGCACCCTCCTGCTGGTAGCGTGCAGCGGCTGTTTCGCGCCGCGGGGCTATCTCTTTACCCACACCACAATGCCCTACACCTTGCCTTACGAAAAGACCGTCCGGACGGGAACGAAATCATGCAGCGTAGACATCACCCGGATCAAAGAGCCGTTCAGTCGGGCCAACCTTTCCGTGATGTGGACAAACCGCGCCGTGGCCGAGGCCATGAAACGAGCCGACATGACCGAATTAAGCTACGCTGATTTAAAAAAACTCTCGATCCTGAACGGCATGTACGAGCGACGCCGCCTGATTTTCTACGGCGAGTGAAACAGGGGCGGGGCTCTTCGAAGTGCCCGCCGCGGCTTAGGAGAAAACGTCCTGCCTGCTGCCACGCGCAGCTTCTCAGAACAGGCCGGACTTCAGGTCCTCTTCCTTTTCTACAGCGTCATGTCGCGTCGAAATTTTGACACCGACCCACAAAAAAAGGAGGCCCCCTTTTTCGGGAACCTCCTTTTTTCATCAATCAGCCGGATTGGGGTCTCAGTTCGTCTTCCTGATCTTGAAGAACATCTTGTTCACGTTACGCGGTACCTTGATCGTGGTCGATGTCCCCGTGACCATGAAGGGCTCTGAACCGTAAGCGAAGCCACCCTCCACCGGATAGTAAACGGTCGCAGCCGTCCACGTCCCGGCATTCGGGCTCTCGGCGCTAATGACTTGATAAGACTTGCCGGCCTCGGAGTTAAAGGTGACAACCATGACGCCGGGCTCCATCGTCACGCTAGCCATCTTGATGGTCTTGACCTCGGCGGTTCCGGCAAGCTCATGCGGATTGCCCGCTTCGTCGATCACTTTGAACTTATACGACTGGCCAACCTGCAAGATACCGGGATAGGCGAGAAACTCGTAGTGCCCCGCGCCCGTCGACTGCACTTTGCCGACTTCGACCCACACGCCATTTATCTTGGCAAAAACCGTGAACCACCCCGACCCCTGCTCATTGACCGGATCCAGGATCAGGAGGACCCCGTTCGCCGTCGCATAGACGCTGAAACCGATCGAGGACGATAGCGGCCCGGGACTACCACTGGCGGAAGAGACCGTTTCCAGCGCACCGACACCCAACAGACTGACGCCGTTGATGCCCACGGTTTCGGCTGAAGCGGAGGTCGCAGGCAGCGAGGGCACCTGCGTGGTAGGTGTGTCGCCGATTAAAACCTGATAGGTCACAGGACCGACGGGCGAATTGGTTGTGCCCGAATAGTTGAACATAAACGTGATGTAATTGGTGGAGCCGTCGGTGACGGCAAAGGGAGTCACCCCGTCCGTTTGATAAAGCGGCACCCATGTGATCGGAGCACTGTTCGTGACGGCCCACACATAGAATTTTCCGGTCGAACTTTCGGGCGCATCCCGAAACGCAGCGACGGCACCTTGCACATTTCCAACTTCATTGGAGGCGGGCAGCTCATCGAACAACTTAATCTGCGCCAAAAGCTGCAGATTAGCGAGAAGGTAGCCGTCGTAAGGAGCATTGGCCACCGCGATATCCGCTTCCAACTGTCCTTCGAAAACGATCATACCGTCCACCATTGAAGCCGTCCCGAGGCTATTGGTAAAGGTATGCACGGCTGACGTGTTCTGATTCGTCAGAACAAACGATCCCTGCGCTTTTGCCTGCACACACCCCAACACCAGCCCGGCCACACATAACGCTTGCCAATTAAAGTGCTTCATACGGTACCTCGCTTACAGGATTATACACTCTATCCCAATGTACAAGCCAATGTTACCACGATCATTTGGGACTGTATATTGAAAAATCGAGAATATTTCATTGGCGTATTTCGTTGACACCCCCCCCGCCGTTTCCTAAAGTTCATGCGTTTTTAATCAGCGCGGAATCTTCTTAAACGCAGGGGTATACGAGGTGTCCGATTTCCTTGTTTTCGACCATGTGACCAAGCGGTTCGGGGCATTGACAGCCGTCGACTCCGTATCGCTAGGCATCCAGAAGGGTGAATTCTTCTCGCTTCTCGGCCCCAGCGGCTGCGGCAAGACCACGCTTCTGCGAATGCTGGGAGGTTTTGAGGCACCCGACTCGGGGCGTATTTACCTAGACGGGAGGGACATTACCGACCTGCCGCCCAACCTGAGGCGCGTGCACACCATCTTCCAGAACTACGCGCTCTTCCCCAACATGACGGTCTGGGACAACATCGCATTCAGCCTGCGCGTGGCCCACACCCCCAAAAACGAGATGCGCAAGAGCGTCGAGGGCATGCTCGAACTCATCAGAATGGCCGATCACGCCCACAAATATCCTTCTCAAATCAGCGGCGGCCAGAAGCAGAGAGTCGCCATCGCCCGCGCCCTCGTAGACCGTCCCCAAGTGCTGCTGCTCGACGAGCCCTTGGCCGCCCTGGACCTGAAACTTCGCCAGCATATGCTGCTTGAGCTTGACATCATCCACGACCAGGTCGGCATTACGTTTGTGTACGTTACCCATGACCAAGGCGAGGCGATGAGCCTCAGCGACCGCATCGCGGTGATGAACCAAGGCCACATTGAACAACTCGACCCGCCTGCCAAAATCTACGAGGCGCCACGCTCCGGCTTCGTCGCGGCCTTCATCGGCGACACAAATTTCTTCGAGGGCACGGTCACCGAGATCGAAGGCGACTACTGCAAACTGGCGGTCGAGGGCTTCCCCGACATCCTCTGCTTCAACGACAAGAACATCAGCGCGGGTAGCCCGGTCCACCTCAGCGTGCGGCCAGAAAAGATCCGCGTCACTCCCGCGCCCCCCCCGCCGGAGAAAGGTTCCCGCATCAACGTCTTCCGCTGCAAAGTCACCGACATCGTGTATCAGGGCACCTACACGAAATATTGGGTGCTGGCCGGCATGCACCGCCTCGCGGCACTCAAGCCCCACAGCCGCTTCCTGCTGGACCAAACCCCCATCACCTGGGGCGACGACATCTATTGCTGGTGGCATCCGGACGACGGGTACATGCTGGAGCAGTTCACCGCTGCCGACGCGGATCTGGTCCAGATGCCGCCGGTCGGGTATTCCGCTCCAAAACCACCGACCCCCTCGACTCTTCACTCCTAACTCCGAAGCTTTTTTCCGCTATGCCGATGCGCAAAAGACCTTGGACAGAATGGGCGATGTCAGCACCCTCGGTGCTTTGGCTCACGGTCTTCTTTGTCATCCCAACCCTTCTGGTGGCGGCGATCTCCCTGCATTCCGCCGCACCTGACGGCGGCATCGGCAAGGAGTGGACCCTCGACACCTGGCGTCACCTCGCCAACCCCAACTACCCGGCGATCATCTGGCGCACCCTCTGGATCAGCGCGGCCACCACAGCCGGCTGCGTGATGCTCGCCCTGCCCTGCGCCTTCGCGATCGCACGCATGCAAAAAAAGTGGCGAGCGGTCTTGGCCGGCCTGATCATGTTGCCTTTCTGGACCAGTTTTGTCGTGCGGGTCTTCGCCTGGCGGCTACTCCTGCATCCGGAAGGGTTTCTAAAACATGTCCTGCTCACCTTGGGACTGGCCGAACCCAACACGCAACTGCTCTACAACTCGGGAGCGATCCTCCTGGTCAGCGTCTACTCCTTCCTTCCTTTTGCCATCATGCCGATTTATGCCGCGGCGGAGAAGTTCGACTTTTGCCTGCTGGAGGCTGCGCGCGACCTCGGCGCGCGCAGCTTTTTCGCCTTCCGCAAAATCTTCATCCCGGGCATCCGTCGCGGGCTGATTTCCGCCACGCTGATGGTCTTCATTCCATCGGTCGGCTCTTACGTGATCCCCGATCTCGTCGGCGGAAAGAACAGCGAACTGATCGGCAACAAGATCTACCAGCGCACCTTCCCCGACCGAAACCTGCCGCACGCCAGCGCCCTTTCCGCCATCATGGCCATCGGCGTGCTCATGCCGCTCGGCCTGGTGGCCTGGCTTCTCAAACGGCAGGACCGTCACGAAGCCTTACGCCTCGCAGAGGCCAACGGCGTGAAGCAGAGGGGAGGCGCGGCATGAAGCGCAACCCCTTTCCCCTGATCATGTTGATTCTCGTGCTCTGCTTCCTCTACCTGCCCATCGTGGTCCTGACCGCCAACTCGTTCAACCTCTCGCGCTTCGGCGGCACATGGGAGGGCTTCACCTTAAAATGGTACGACCAACTGATCAACGACAACCAAGTCTGGTTCGCTTTCATCAACAGCCTTTTCATCGCAACCGGGGCAACCCTTGCCTCCTGCCTGCTCGGAACAACCGCAGCACTCGCACTACACCGCTGGAACTCCCGCCTGCAGACCTTTCACTACGGCCTTATCTACACACCGCTGGTGATTCCCGAGATCCTCATGGGCATCAGCCTGCTACTGACCTTCACCGCTGTCGGCATGGACTGCGGCCTGCACACCATTCTGCTGGCTCACACCACTTTCTGTGTGAGCTACGTGACCATGACGGTCCTGGCGCGCCTTCAAGACTTCGACGACAGTCTGATCGAGGCTGCGCGCGACCTCGGAGCCAACGTCTGGGTCTCCTTCATCAAAGTCCAGCTTCCGCTACTCCTCCCCGGCATCATTTCAGGCGGGCTGCTGGCTTTCACCCTCTCGATCGACGACTTCGTGATCACCTTCTTTGTGGCGGGGCCAGGCTCCAGCACCCTGCCGCTCAAGGTCTACAGCATGATCAAGCACAGCCCGAAACTGCCTGTCATCAACTGCCTTTCGACCGTCATGCTGGCCCTGACTTTCGTACTGGTTCTCGCCAGTCGCACCATCCAAAATCTCAAGCAACCCAAAGCCCAAAACGGGCACAAAAACGGAGTCCCCGCATGAAACACACTCACCTGCCGGCAACTCTCACGCTCGCCGCGGTCATCCTTTCCGGGTGCGGACCGAAGCGTCCGACCCTCCACCTGTACACCTGGTCGGACTATCTTGACCCGGAGCTCGTCACCGCCTTCGAACAGGCAAACGGCTGTCGCGTCAAGATCGACACCTTCGACTCCAACGAAACCATGTACGCCAAAGTCCAGGCGGGCAGCGGCGGGTATGACATCCTCTTTCCCAGTTCCTACCAGGTCAGCCTCATGACCAAGAACAACCTGCTCCAACCGCTCGACAAGAGCCGGCTACCCAACGTCGCCGCGAACTTCGCGGAGTCCTATAAACGCGTGATCCTGAATCCCGAGATGACCTTCAACGTGCCGTACGCGGTCACCTTCACGGGCATCGCCTACCGCAAGGACAAGACCGGCGGCACAGCGGTCGACTCATGGACCTGCTTCGACAACCCCTCGTTCAAAGGGCGATCCTCTCTGCTCAACGACTTCCGCGAGACTATCGGCGCGGCTCTCAAGTCACTCGGCTACAGCCTGAATTCGACAAACCCCGAGGAGCTACAGAAAGCGTGCGAGGTGGTGCTGCGCTGGAAGAAGAACATCGCCAAGTTCGACAACGAACAATACAAGACCGGCATCGCCAACGGCGAATTCGTACTGGGCCACGGCTACAGCGGCGACATTGCCCAAGTGATGCTCGAGGATCCCTCGAACATCGGGTTCGCCTTCCCGAAAGAAGGCTTCACGGCAGCCTGCGACGAAATGGTCATCCCCAAGACGGCGAAAGAGGTGGCGCTGGCTCATGCCTTTATCAACTTCATCTACGAACCCGACAACGCCTGCAAAAACATCCAATACATCTGCGCCCCGATGCCCAACACGCAGGGCATCGCCAAACTGCCCGAGAAATACCGCAACAATCCGGCCATTCTTCCGCCTGCCGAGGTACTGGCCAAAGCCGAAGTTCTGAAAGATTTAGGTTCGGCCAACGCCCTCTATTCCAAAATCTGGGACACCATCAAAGCCACCGAATAGGGAAAATCCTCATGCCAATTTACGAATACGCCTGTTCCGCATGCGGCCACGCCTTTGAGCATCTGGCCCGCACGCTCGCCGACAAACCCGCAAAATGCCCCGCTTGCGGCGCGAAAAAACTCAGCAAACAGCTCTCGACGTTCGCTCCCACAGCCGCCTCACCCAAAGGGTGCGGCAGCTGCGCGAACGAGTCCTCCTGCCCAGCTGTCCGTGCGGGCGGATGCGGGTGTGCCGGCGCCTGCGGCGGCCACTAACGCTGCCGGCAGGCACAAAAAAACCGGGGCGGATGCTGAACATCCCCCCGGTTTTTTTAATGGGCCGACGACTACTCCTTGCCGAAACCCTTACCCGACAGGTACTCGAGCACCTTGCCGACAGACGTCAACTTCTCGGCGTCCTCGTCCGGAATCTCCGCCCCGAACTCCTCTTCAAACGCCATGATCAGTTCGACGGTGTCCAGCGAGTCCGCGCCCAGATCATCGATGAACGATGCCTCCGGCGTGACCTGCTCGGCGTTGACGCCCAACTGCTCAACAATGATCTCTTTGACCCGCTCTTCGAGTTTGCTTGACATGTACTCTCTCCTTGACCTAGTTTCTCTCGTTAAGGCCGCGGCCCGAGCCGCGCCAGTCACAATCACATAACCATGCCGCCATTCACACTCAGCGTTTGACCCGTCACGTACGAGGCTTCATCGGAAGCCAAGAACACGACCGCTTTGGCGATATCCGAGGGCTCGCCAAAACGGGCCAACGGGATGTTCGCCATCATCTGGTCACGCACCTCCTGTGAAAGGGCGTCCGTCATCTTTGACGAAATGAACCCCGGCGCGATCGCGTTGACGCGGACGCCACGGGAGGCCAGTTCCTTGGCCGTGGACTTGGTCAACGCGATGACACCGGCCTTCGAAGCCGCATAGTTGCACTGACCGGCGTTGCCGATCAGTCCGATCACAGAAGCGATGTTGATGATCGCACCGCTGCGCTGCTTCATCATGTACTTGGCCACGGCGCGCGAGAACAGGAACGTCCCCTTGAGATTCACGCGTAACACCGCATCCCAGTCGTCGTCGGACATGCGCACCAAAAGCGTGTCTTTGGTGATGCCAGCATTGTTGACCATAATGTCCACCTTGCCGAACACCTTGACCACCTCGGCCACGCACGCATTGACCGCTTCGCCGTTTCCGACATCCACCGCCAAGGGCAAAGCCTTACGGCCCAAACCCTGGACAGCGGCCACCGTATCGGCAAGCCACTCTGCCTGCAAATCACAAACCACCACATCGGCGCCTTCGCCGGCCAGACGTTCGGCGATTGCCCGCCCGATGCCACGTGCCGCGCCCGTTACGACCGCCACTTTACCGTCAAAAATACCCATTTTTCTGTTTTCCTTATAAGCGGTAACAGGCCCAAGAGCCTGTCCCTGCAAAAATCATCCTGCGAGGGCCTGCGCCGTCTGATCCAACGATGCGACGTCCTGCACATTGAACGTGTTGACACCCTTGTCGATACGCTTGATGAGTCCGGAGAGCACTTTGCCAGGGCCGAACTCCACGAAATCCTTAGCGCCGGCACCGATCGCGGCTTTCACACAATCACACCACCGCACGGATTCCGTGACTTGGCGCAACATCGCGTCTTTGATCGCCGCCGGATCACCGCTGTGCAGGCATCCGCTGACGTTCGCCAGCACCGGAATTTCAGGAGCTTGGAAAGTCACACCGTTGATCACCTCAACCAGTTTGGCACGAGCCGAGGCCATGAGCGGCGAGTGGAAGGCTCCTGCCACGGGAAGGGGAATCGCCTTCACGCCCATTTCACCCGCAATTTGCGCCGCCGTGGCGACGCCCGTCTTGAGACCGGAAAGTACAACCTGCGCGTCCGAGTTGATATTGGCGACGGTGATTCCCGCCTTTTCACAAAGCGTTTGGAGTTGTTCGGGCGTCGCCCCCATGATGCTGACCATACCGCCCGGCTGCTCTTCGCAGGCCTGCTGCATGAAACGTCCGCGCGCCTCAAGCACCTTCAGGGCCGACTCGAAATCAAGCACACCCGCCACATGCAACGCGGTCCACTCGCCCAGGCTCAGGCCCGCGGCCATCTTGAAAGACACGTGAGGACAACGTTTCCGGAAGGCCCGGAAAGCCGCCACGCTGACGGTGAAAATCGCGGGCTGACAGATGTTGGATTTGGTAAGTTCCTCAGCAGGCCCTTCGAAGCAGATCTTCGCGAGATCGAAACCGAGCACCGAATTGGCACAGGTGAACAACGCCGCGATCTCGGCGTCCGCCGCCAAATCCTTGCCCATTCCGGGCACCTGGGCACCCTGGCCGGCAAAAACACATACTTTATCACTCATACGCGTCTCCTCTTTGTTCGCTTGGAAACACCCACATGACCTGAAAGGGCGTTTGAGGTGGCGCAGTTTGACACATTTATCAAAAATGTCAAACTCAAAGCCATTCTCCTAAAAAAGGACAGTTAGAATACCATATGGTGTAAATCAAAGCGACAGGAAAAAAGGGCCGACTCTTCCATCGCCTACTCCGCACCTCCGACAGGCCCCATTGTCGCGATCCGCTTGGCGATTTCTTCCGATAAATTACTTGAGGCCGCGGCGGCACCCGCAATAATCGCGTGAAAGATCGCGCGATAGCTGGAAGAGCCATGCGTGATGATCACCGCACCCGGCACGCCGAGCAACGGCGCCCCGCCGTAGATCTCCGGATCCATACGCCGCTTGAGGGTTTCCAACGCGCCCTTGAGCAGCAACGCTCCGAACATGCGCACCGGATGACGGAAAAACTCCTTCTTCATCCAATAACCGACCGCGTGCGCCACGCTCTCGGTGGTTTTGAGCACCACGTTTCCGACGAACCCGTCGCAGACCACCACATCGGTTTTACCCAAGAACAGATCGTGCCCTTCCACATTGCCGCGGAACTTCACGTCGGCCTTCTGGATCAGGTGGAAGGCCTTTTTGGTCATCTCGTTGCCTTTGCAGTCCTCGGTCCCGATGCTGAGCAACCCGACCACCGGCTCGGTACGCTTGAGAACCGCATGGGAATAGGCACTGCCCATGACCGCGAACTGGGCCAGCCACGTCTCATGACAATCCGTGTTGGCGCCGGCGTCCAGCAAGAGTAGCGGACGTTTAGGCTGACGCGTCGGCAATACCGTTGCGATGGCCGGGCGGATAACGCCCGGCGTACGCCCCAGACCGAAAACCGCCGCCGCCGCCACCGCCCCGGAATTGCCAGCCGACACCATCGCATCCGCCTCCTTGTTCTTCACAAGGTCCATGCAGATGTTAATCGAGCACAGCTTTTTTTTGCGGACCGCCGTGGCCGGCGACTCGTCCATTCCGATCGACTCCGGCGCATGAACGATCTTGAGCCGACCGAGATCGGCCTTAGGATACTTCGCCAATTCGGCTCGTATCATGGCCTCATCCCCGACCATCAGGATACAGGCGACGTCTTTCAGTTTGAGGGACGCCTCCACCGCGCCATGCACAATCTCGTGCGGCGCATGGTCGCCCCCCATCACATCGAGCGCAATCCGCATGTTCAGTCCTTTGCTAGGGTCTCAATCACGCAAAGGGTTTCCGCCGACGGCGGAAACCCCCATATTCACTCACGCTTACGCCAGGACAGCCGACGCGACTACGCCTCAACCGTCATAACCTTGCGGCCCTTGTACATCCCACAAGAAGGGCACACGCGATGCGTCTGTTGAGATGCGCCACAGCTCGGGCACGCCTGCACCTGGGCGAGTTCCGCCTTATCGTGTCCCTTACGCTGATTCTTGCGCATTTTCGACTTTTTCCGTTTTGGTACGGCCATTTTCTTTCTCTCCTTACTTCTCTACCCAGCGTTCACGTGGTATGCGCGACGCATCGAATTCATTTCAGCGCGTCCAGCGCCGCCCAACGATTATCTTTACCTTTTTTACGGCACGTACACACCGCCGTATTCAGGTTTGCCCCGCACGCCATGCAAAGCCCTTGACAGTCTTCGCGACAAACCGGATAACCGGGAAGGGCAAGAATGATAGCTTCACGGAGTTCTTCGGTCAAGTCTAGGAAGTCGCTCAGCTCATTTATTTCCATCGAGCGGATAAAATCCGGCTCGGAAACTTCGGTTTCGAAGACCGTGGCGCACCGCGAGCAGACACATTGCATCCGCTGCCGCACCTCGCCGCGCACCAGCAACTCGGTCCCGACGGCATCGACATGCAGCGCGTAGGCCATTCCGCCCAACGGCGTCATCAGCTCGCTCTCGCCGATATCCAACAGATCCGGACCGGTCTCGCCCTCGTAATATTCGCCGCCTTCGTCCAGGCGCGCAACATCAACGATCAAACGCCCCTGTGTTTCCAACGCCGCCTCCTGCCCGGACATGCTGATCGGGCTGACTGCGCATGTGCGCATCGATATACTTCTGAACCGGTTTCGGCACAAACGAACTCGTGTCGCCTCCATACCGCGCGATTTCCCGGATCGTGCTCGCCGTCACGTAACTATAGTTTTCGTTCGGCATCATGAACAACGTCTCGATCTCCGGCGCAAGCTTGCGGTTGGTCAACGCCATCTGGAACTCGTACTCGAAATCAGAGTAGACGCGGAGCCCGCGGACCACCACGCCAACCTTGTTGCGGCGGCAGTAGTCCACCAGCAGGCAGTCGAGTCGGTCGATCCCGATGTTCGTCATGCCCGCCTCGTCCACGCTTTCGCGGATCATGGCCATGCGCGCGTGCAGGTCAAACATGCCGGTAGCCTTCACAGACACACCCGCGACAACGACAATCACTCTGTCGAACAAGGTCGCGCTACGCTGCAGCAGATCAAAATGTCCCAGCGTCAGCGGGTCAAACGTTCCCGGATAAACCGCTATTCTTTCCATAAAAATCGTCTCCTTAGACTTCAGGGACTCCCAGAACCGAACCCGGCCTCGGGCGCACCGGCCTCTCCCTTCGCAGGCGTCGCTTGAGTCACGCTTCCATCCTCCAGCCGGTAGACCGCCAGCCGCGTGTGACCGTAGGTGCGGTCACGCAAAAGCGTCCATCCCGCCACCTCCTCGGCCCGCTTGGCCTCCGGCATCTCCGCAACAAAAATCCCACGGGGGCGCAGCACCCGGTTTTCCGCCAACAGCCGCATGATCTCCGCGAACCCCTGCTCGCGTCCCGCCGCATAAGGCGGATCCGCAAACGCCACGTCCGCCTGCCGCCCACGCCCGGAGCCTTTCAGCCAGCGCGATACTTCACAGCAGGTCACTTCGCCCTGCCCGGGCATCAGCGCCGCGACGTTTTCCTTCAGCAAAGCCGCATGGCGCGGGTCCTTCTCCACCCACGTCACACTGCGCGCACCGCGGCTGTAGGCCTCCAGCCCCACCGAACCCGAGCCGGCGAAGAGGTCGATGAACACCGCATCCGGGACCACGCTCATCAGTATCGAAAACAACGCCTCGCGCACCCGGTCCTGCGTGGGCCGCACCTTCTCGCCCGGCGGGACCTTCAGCTTCCGGCCACACATCTCTCCGCCCGAAATTCGCATAGACCATGTACTATACCGGAAAAGGTCGTCCCTGCGCAACCCCGACGAAAGCCGCTTCGAGTTTCAGTTTCGTGGTTCACAGCAATCATTCCATCTGCTAAAGTGTTGCGCAACAACGAACACACGAAGAGACAGGATGGATAACGTATGCCGGACCCGATTCACGTTTTAGCGCAAGCCCTCAACGCGGACCTCAAGACGGGAGACAGCCCGCTATTGGGGATGCTTTCTGTCAGAGGACAACGCGCCTACTTCCCCTCGCGCGGAATTCTCGGCCAGAGCGCGGAGGCGAAGGACGCCGACATCAACGCGACCATCGGCACCGCCTTCGAGGAAGACGGCTCGCCCCTTTGCCTAGAGTGCCTCGAAGAGCTTGTCAAACTTCCCTCCACCGCTTTCCTTTACGCCCCCAGCTTCGGCCTGCCCGGCCTGCGCGACACGTGGCGGACCATGCTTCTGACCAAAAACCCTTCGCTGCAGGGCAAAGCCTTCAGCCTGCCGGTCATCACCCACGCACTGACCCACGGCCTGAGCGTCGCGGGCCACCTCTTCGTCGATCCAGGCGATGCCATCATCCTGCCCGATCTTTTCTGGGATAATTATGAGCTGCTGTTCGAGGAAGCCTACGGCGGGCGACTAACCACCTTCCCGATGTTCGAGAACGCGTGTTTCAACGTGGCCGGGATGGAGAAATTGCTGCAATCGCCGGGCGACAAAAAGATCGTTATCCTCAACTTCCCGAATAACCCGACCGGTTACACCGCCACAGAAGCGGACACCGCCGCTATCCGTGCCTCACTCTTGCGCGCCGTCGAAGGGGGCAAGAAGGTCATCGTCATTCTCGACGACGCCTACTTCGGATTGGTGTATGAGCCAGGCGTCAGCAACGAGTCACTCTTCACGGAACTGTCCGACCTTCATCCGAACCTCCTGACGGTCAAGCTGGACGGCCCCACCAAAGAAGATTACGTGTGGGGGTTCCGGGTCGGCTTCATGACTTTCGGCATCAAGGACGCAACGCCCGCCCAGTATAAAGCGCTCGAGGCCAAAGCCGCAGGCGCGGTGCGAGGCTCAATCTCCAGCGTGTCGAACCTGAGCCAGAACCTGCTGCTGAAGGCCTACACTCAGCCAGCCTACGCAGAACAGAAACAGGCTAAATTTGAGATCCTAAAACGGCGCTACCTGCGCATCAAAGAGATCTTTGCCGCGCACCCCGAATACCGCGCCTCGTTCGTGCCCATGCCCTTCAACTCCGGCTACTTCATGTGCGTCAAGCCGCTGGATGTCGATCCTGAAACCGTGAGAAAACACCTGCTGACCACGCGTAAGACCGGCGTGATCGTGCTCTCCGGCCTGATCCGGCTGGCCTTCTCCGCCGTGCCTTACGACAAACTCGACACCCTGTTCGCCAACCTACATGAGGCCATCCAGGAACTCAAAAAGGGAACGTAAGCGCGGAGCATGACGATGAGAACCCTCGCGAACCGACGTGACTTCCTCAAGGCCGCCGGCACAGCCGCTGGCGGCGTCTTTCTCACGCAAAACGTGCCGGCCGAGACAGCGCCCTTGGCGGCCGTCGCTCCGCTGCCGAACATTGTGCTCATCATGACCGACGACCAGGGGTGGGGCGAGACCGGCTACAACGGACACCCGGTCCTCAAGACACCCAACCTTGATGCCATGGCCGCGAACGGCCTGCGCTTCAACCGCTTTTATGCCGCCGCTCCGGTCTGCTCTCCCACGCGTGCCAGCGTGCTCACGGGCCGCACGCCCGACCGTTGCGGTGTTTATAATCACGGATTCGCTTTGCGGCTACAGGAGCGCGTGCTGCCGACCGCGCTCAAGAAAGCCGGCTACGCCACCGGCCATTTCGGCAAATGGCATCTCAATGGCCTTAAAGGTCCCGGCGTGCCGATCCTCGGCGATGACGCGTACGGCCCTGGCGCGTTCGGGTTCGATGAGTGGCTCTCCGTCACCAACTACTTCGACCTGAATCCCTTGATGAGCCGCAAAGGCACCTTCGTGGCGTTCAAGGGCGATCCCTCGGAGATTATCGTCGCAGAAGCGCTGACCTTCATCAAGACACAGATCGCAGTCAAGAAACCCTTCTTCACGGTCATCTGGACCGGCTCACCCCACGGCCCTTGGGACGCCGCTGAAGCGGACCGTAAACCGTTCGGCACGCTGTCCGAGCAAAATCAGAACCATTACGGCGAGCTGGTCGCTTTCGACCGGAGCGTCGGCTCCCTACGCAAAGGACTGCGCGACCTGGGTGTATCGGACAACACCCTGGTCTGGTACTGCAGCGACAACGGCGGCCTGCCCAACATCGAGCCCTCCACGACGGGCGGCTTGCGCGGCTTCAAGGGCTCGGTCCACGAGGGCGGACTGCGCGTGCCGGGCATCATCGAGTGGCCCGCCATGATCAAGCCCCGCGCCACCGACTATCCCGCCTCCACCATGGACATTTTCCCCACGCTCGCCGATCTGCTCGGCCTGCCGGATTCCATGCTGCTGAAACCCGTGGACGGCGAGAGCCTCAAACCGCTCTTCACCTCGGCCGCCTCCAAACGCGGGCAGCCGATCGCTTTCCGCCACATGGGTAAAGGCGCGTGGCTCGATAATACGCATAAGTTGGTCACCACCGACATCAAGAACGAGAGATTCGAACTGTACGACCTCGCCGCTGACCCGGCGGAGTCGAAGGACCTATCTGCCGCTCAGCCCGAACGCTTCGCGCAGATGAAGCGCGATTTTCTCGCCTGGAACGCATCGGTAACAGCCAGCATGCAAGGCAAGGATTACCCGGAACAATGCGTCCGAGCCGATCATCCTTCCTCACGCTCCTGGAATGAAGACCCTCGTTACGCTCCCTATCTCGACACGTTCAAAGAGCGTCCCGAGTACAAATCGTTTCTGGCACCCAAGAAACCCCGGCGCAAGTGACGGCACCCCAGGCGCGGCTCAAGCAAGATTAATGCTTAAGTAGAGCCTCGCTTCATGATGACACTGCGACCGGACCAGCCTTGCGCCTCCGGCCCTGTTTAGGCCTCAATGGATATGGACAAAAAATGGCGATTCTGCTAATTTCATACCGTTAAATTGTATTTGGAACGGTACCGAACACAACAGATCGAAGGAGAGGGATAAACACGTTTGGACTAACAGAATTCCCTCCTTTTGGGTCCGGAGGAAACTAAGATGACGAAGGCAATCATGCTTCTCGCTTTGGCAGTTGTCGGGATGGGTGCGGCGGGTTTGACCGGATGCAAGAAAGCAGAGCCGGCTACTCCGGCCGCGGCGGCTGTTAAAAAAGTTGAACAGCCTGCCGCCGCGCAGCCCGCACAACAGAAACCCAAGGATCATCCGGCACACTGAGCGGCGCGGACGATTCTCGATCAGCCATTTTCTGATCCTTCGAAGGAACGGTGCCCCGTGTGGGCCATCGCTTGTTTGGTATTGTGAAAACACGTTTATGGCAAAGCCTAAAAAAAAACGCCTCTTTGATCGGGTCTGGCGAGTCCATCCATTTGGCCTCTTACTGAGTTGCGCCTGTTTATGCGGCTGCACCAAACAACAGGAGCCCCCCTCGGTTAAAACGGAGAAGCCGTATGTTCCCACCATCGTTACCGGCGAGATACAAGCCGGCATCGAGAAACACATTGCGGAACAGGTCAAGTTAGGCAACGGGTATTTTAAGACGCCCTTCGAGGGAAAAGAACTCAAACTCAAGCTGGTGCGCGTCCATGTCGAATACTTGGCCTCGCTGGCACCGCAACTCCATTTCGCGTGTGTGGATATGGCCAGCGCGGACGGCCAGTTTTACGACATTGACTTCTTCCTTAAAGGCGATCCGGGGGCTATGACCGTCACAGAGACCACGGTCCACAAGCTCAACGGGCAGCCGTTTTACCTCTGGAAACAGAACGACGACAAACGCTGGGTGCGGGCGCTCGTCGACAATGCCTCGAAGGAACTTCTCGGTGTGCTGACCGGACATGACGCGTTCGAGTTCCGCTATCAAGCCACGCTACCCGAACTGTCCGGCAAGGCGCGTTGCTGGATTCCCCTCGCCAGTTCGGATGACTTCCAGACGGTGACCGTGAAATCCATCCGCGTACCGGTGGCCCGGAAGATCCTCACGGACAGCGCCCACGGCAATCAGGTTCTCTTTCTGGAACCGGGCGCTGAGGATAGCGGCAAGTCGATCGAGGTCGTCTACGAGGTCTCGCGCCTTGAAAAGGGCGCATATGCGGATAGTCCCGCCAGCGCGGCGAAGCACCTCAAGCCCGAACGCAGGGTCCCTTCCGACGACAGAATGAAGGCTATGGCCGAGAAGGCGGTCGCAGGCAAGGAAGGCGACCTGATGCGAGCCCGGGCACTTTACGACTACGTCATGGACCTGATGCGCTACATGAAGTTCGGTGAAGGCTGGGGACAAGGTGACGCCCTCTACGCGTGTGACGCCAAGACCGGCAACTGCACCGACTACCATGCCTGTTTCATCGGGCTGGCACGATCCATCGGAATTCCGGCGCGGTTTGCGATCGGCGTCGCGATTCCCTCCGAGCGTAACGACGGAGGAACCGACGGATATCACTGCTGGGCCGAATTCTACGCGGAAGGCAAATGGTGGCCGGTGGACATCAGCGAGGCCGACAAATTCAGCGCGCTGAGCATGTATTACTTCGGGCATCACCCGGCCAACCGCTTCGAATTCTCACGCGGCCGCGACTTGGTGCTCGATCCGGGCCCGACCACAGGCCCCATCAATTTCCTTGCGTACCCCTACTTGGAGGTGGACGGCAAACCGCAAAAGGTCAAGACCCTGTTCCTGTTCCGGCGCACGACCTGCGACGCGAAGGAGAAACGAAAATAGCGGTTTGCGAATCTGCTCGCCGAGCTGAAAAACGTCAGCGCGGACGACCGGGCACAACCAACATGCGCGAGCCGAAGGGCTCGAGTTCGATGTTGATCTCGGCGGGCAGCGCGTGCCAACGTGTCTCAACGGAAGCATCGGCGCGGCAGAGTGCTGCCGGACAGTCGCACTCGACCGGTGTGACGGTTACGCGCTGCGCCTCTGGCGTGGCGTTAACCAAGATCGTGCCGGTATCGCCATCCGGTGCGGCGAACCTTCCGGCAACGACCACCGGCAACGGCCGTGTGGCGTGCCGTAGCGGCGACTTCGCGGCACCTTTTTCCGAGCCGGACGCTTTATCGGTTTCAAACCATTCTTCGCGCTCCGCACAGCGGATCTTCGGGGGGCGGCAGGTTTTTCCCAGCACGAGAAACCCGGGAAAACGGCCGAAAGGTTCGCAGAACGCGAAGTACGCGCGCGCGATCTGCGCCCTGCGGGCGTCACGGGTCTCAAGCGGCACGTCGTTGCTGAACGGACAAGGGATCAGCCCTCGGGCGAGATTGTTCGCAAGGGCCTGGCAGCGAAGCCCCGCGGAGACGCGCGAGCCCTGCGGCCCCTGTCCCTGCACCACGGCGGCACCGATCGAGGTAACGTATTCGTGATAGAGATAGGAGAAGAGTCCAACTGCGCCTTCGCCATTCGAACCCTGATCAAGCACCCCGAACTGTCGGCTCCAATAGGTCGTCATCACGGGTATGATCATCTCGCCGCAATTCTCGACAAAAAGCCCGATCTCAGGTTCCGTCGCGCAGGCCTTCCGCCGGATCTCTTCGCACAAGTCGCGGAAGTCGCTCCACATCCAGGCGCCGTACCCCGGAGGATGCCCGTGTCCGTCCGCATAGCACGGCGCACCTTGTCCACCGCCGATCTCCTGATCGAAGCTGACGAGCGGCGAACCAAGCGCGGTCGCCTTCAGAAAAATATCGAGCATCGTTGCGCGCGCCTCGGCGCTACCGTGACAGAGTTTGGCGGAGAGGCCACGCCAATCTCCCGTGGTCCCGACCTTGTCATAGGCGTCCAGCAGCCACGGCGTGCCGTTTGGACGGTGAACCGTCATCGCCTTACGGTGTTCGAAGTCCACGCTGTCATCGAACGCGGGGCCGTTAGAGGTTTGATTGCGGCGAACCACCCACCAAAAGCCGGAGGTCAACAGCGCAGTCCGGTCACCCTGCTCTTTGAGCGTCGCGTTGACGGTGCGCCACGCCTCTTCAGAAGGACGGGCAGGAAAATAGTGAATGCCCGCCCATGTGCCTCGGTTTTCCCAGCCGTAAGGAACAACGATCAGGTGCGGAACCTTTGCGCGCTTGCGGTAGTCGGAGGCGAGCGCGGGCAACTTCTCCAGCGCAGGGCCGAGAGCGCCGTTATAGCCCGTCGGGCTGCCGAGTCCCAGAATCACGCCGGCCGCTCCCTCTTTGAGAAAAGCAGGAACGTCATCGCGTTCGGCCAGCTTGCGTGCACACCAGGGCTGTGTCTGCGCCCAGCGCTTATAAAGGTCAGCCGCCGCACGCCAGTCGCCCGTAAAAGTGCCGAGGACCGTGTCGTAGGGCAGTTCCGCGTCGCCCGGCAGTTCCGGACGGAGATGGTTCACCGAGATCTCCACAAAGCGGTCTCGCGCCATGTGCACATCGAACTCCTTGCAGTGGCCCCCGGCGTCCTGTGTGGCCACGAGCAGGCCTGCGGCGTCATCGTAAAGCGCCGTCATTTGAACGGCAGCCGTGCCCGGATAGGAGCCGCCGACCGAACGGTCAAGCCGGCCCGGCGCATTGATCACGATGCCATCGGTATGACTATGCGGCACCAGCAATCGGTCATCAGCCGAATCTTCACCCAACGCGGACGGGGAAACAAAGCCCGGAAAGCGGACTGCGGCGACGGCACGGCCGGAGGGGTTTTCCACGGTGAGTCGGAAACGGGCGAGTCCATCCGCGCCCGCCGACGCCGTGGCGCGCACGACAAGCCCCGGCTCAGGTCCGTCGAGGAAGGTCGTCCGCAGGGTATTCGGATCAATCCTTTCCCATTTGACGCGAGCAAACTCGTCGGCCGCGACCGTGCTCGCCTCACCGATTTGCCATCGGGTTAAGAGCAGCACAAAAAGGGGACGGCGAGTGCGAGCGTCCGCAAAGTCACGTCCTGTTGGCCGGTGTAACAGATGCCGGATCGAGCCATTGCACCGATCAAAAGCGACCGCCAGGTCGCCCGCGATGATCCCGATATAAGGGACCGTTTCGAACACGCCAGCCAGCGCCGTCCGGGGAAGCGTGAGCGGTTGCGCGGGCACGCCCCATTCAGCCACGCGGTCTTGCGACGTGGCGGAGCGCAGCGTGACGTCATCGAAAAGAAACGTGGCCGCAGCGGGCTCCCGAGGCGACAACCACGCTCCCACGGCAAAGGCGTTCACCGCCAAGGCAGGGATGAGTCCCGCGAGGGTCCAGCCGGGCTCACGAGCCCCGTCCGGCCAGGCCTTGGCTGTTGCGACACCCTGCTCAAAAGCGAAGCGGACGCGGACCCATTGGCCGGTGAGCACGGGTGCCGCCGCTTCGCCGAGCATTTGAGCCGGCTTGTCGGCACCTTTCCAGACGAAGAGGCGCATGCGTCCAGAACCGATGGAGAGGGCCAGAAAGCCGTCGGCTGTCAGGCCGTAAAGATAGGCAAGCGGGGCAGCACCGGAAGAATCCTGCAACCGGACACGGGCCTCCGCCACAAAGGCGGAATAAGGCGTGCCGGGCACTGTTACACGCGTGTGGTGCGGCTTGTCCGCAACGATGCGTAGAACGCGGTTAGAGGGGATACCGGGCTCCTCCACCACAGTTCTCGCCCATGCCGGCACCTCGTCATTGAAGGACCACGTTTCAGCCACGGCTGCGAATGAGAAGGCAAACACACTGACGAAGGTTAGAAAACGGCCCCTTTGTGACTTGTCGGAACCGGCTGTATTCCTCGACCACGTGCGCTCGGCTCTCATGCGTTTTTCTCCTGACACAGATGCTTATAAAGTGACACAGGATACTACCGCATCCGTGATGCTTCCTCACCCTCCGACGTCAACTGTCGATTGGGCTGGCGCCACCGGATCTTACAGAGCCAAATGTCACCGTTTTGCAGACGGCCGTCGCGGGGCCATTCGGCCACGGTCACATAGGTCTCCTGCTGATTGACCGGCCACACCCAGAAATTACCCACCGGCAAGCCTTTGACGCCGGTCGAGCGATTGGGAACGATGACCCGCTCTGTCGCCCGCTTCAGTGACAACGTCTTCACATCGACATCCGCAACATGCAGAGGCGCACGATTCCGAAACGCATTCGCGTTATCCTCGCGGATGCGCGTGTAGACCAACGCCAATCCGTCCGAGTGCGCGGCAAATTTGGTCATGGTCTGATTCATCGGAATCTCCTCGCCGTTGTCCCACGTCCACGGTTTGGGCTGAGACCACGTGCGTCCCTGATCCTCGCTCAGCAGCACATATCCCCGTCCGGTCTCGGCACGCACCGTCATGTAACAGCGTCCCTGATAAACCGCGACGTGGGGCTCGTAAAGTCCGCGCCCCTTCTCCACGGTATGCCTGTTGGAAACATACAGCGGTTCAAAACCGTTTGTTTCGACGCGAGCCACCAGCGACTGAACCGAATAACGCGTCCCCTCCAGCGTGGTGAATGGCTGCAGGATCGTCCGCGAATCCAGATACACTGTGGCGGCGCACCAGGTGTGGCCGAGGCTTGGGGGCACTTGTACCGAACCCGACCGGGGCGGCAGCAGGTTTGTGACGGACAGGTCTTTCCTCATCCAAAGCGACGCGGTAGGCGCGGCCAGAGGACGCAAGGAGAAGAACGCGTCATCGGTCCGGAAATAGTGCCACGTCGAATGGGCGTCCTTACCGAACCGGTCAGTCGTCCTTGCGCGAAGCTCGCTCACGATGGGTTTTCCAGGGACCGTAAGCACTTCCGGGTGGACCCACAGCTCATCGTGCGTATTCCCCGGAATGATCACAGCCGACTCGACCCGCAACACCAGAGAGCCCTCCGCGCCCTGCGTGACGATCGGCTCGCGGAACCCCAGCCGATCCGGTTCTTGGACCTCCGCGTTTGCGCCGCATCCGAACAGCAGGCACAGGAAGAAAAGAGCCTCGCGTTTGACAGGTTTGTTTTTCATGTTGAACACCTCCACACATCCGCCAATGCCGACATCCGTCTGTCCGGGAACTTACACAGTCGCGACCGCCTTAAAAAATGTATAGCAGAAAACCCCGTCAGCTTCCGCTGTGCGGTAGAGAGCACGGACCCCCGCATCGAACACGGACCGCTCCAATAGCCCGGCGGAGACAGCGCTTTCGCGAACGCCTTCAATCATCGCCGTGAAGGTTTTTTTGGTAAAACCCTCAACGAGTTCCGGTCTGCTTGAATCGACATAGACCATGCGGGGCGAAACGCGGACCGCACGAAACCCGGCCTCCACCAACAGCGGATAGAGTTGCCGCCCAATCATGGCATTACCGCCGGCACGGCGCTGAAGTTCGACCTGACAACCGATCGCTTGGCGCGCCGCCACGCTGTCGGGATGGAAATACGTCGAGCCGTGATCACCTTCGATAACAGTCATTGAGCCGCCCGGCTTGAGCATACGCTTCAACGCGCTCAAGGCTTCTACCGGGCGTTCCAAATGTTCCAAGACGAAGCACACGAAAACATGGTCGAACGACGCCGGTTCAAACGACAGCGCGAAAATGTCCGCTTGCCGGAACCGCACGTTTGTGAGGCCCGCCGCCCTGATCTTTGCCTTGGCTTCCCGGACAGAATGTTCGGAGATATCAACGGACGTTATCCTCGCGTCGGGGCTGTTCTTCGCCAGCGTCACGGTCTGTGCGCCCACCCCGCACCCAGCCTCCAGCACGCGAGTGCCCGCCGCATAAACGGTATCCGAGTGTAACAGTTCGACCAACGTTGAAGCCTGATCCCGCAAACGTTCGCTTTCCCTGCTGTCGTACCCGTGGACGTAGACCCGGTTCATCCCCTCCCCCTTCCCGTCTTATTGCCGTCAACTTAAACGTTCTCCTATATGAGGCCCTCTATTTTATTCCGACTCCGCGAGCTGGGGACTTGTCGCCCGCCCCGCTCCGGAACACCTTCGCCGGGCCGAGTATGCGCCGCGATCTGAAGGCTCATGAGCGCCCAAAAGCCACCGATGAGTCCGGCCACATGCGCTTGTAACTCGGCGGGCAGGCTATAGATGACGCACAGGCTGGGAAACCAGATGGTCCAGTTCATCACCAGGTTGGGGACCACCAGCCGCCGGTACCAGCCCCTGCCGAGCAACGGCGAGATTGCCGACCAGCGGTAACCGCGGTCTTTCCACAAATGTGAAAGCGCCACGGCAGGCGAGGCGAAAAACGCGGTGTAGCCGAACTGGTCAGTCGCGACCTTCAGCGCCAGCGTCCGCACGTCAGCCGCATTGCCGTACAGGTATATTTGAAACGCATAAAACCGCGGCAAGAGAAGTCCCATGACCGACCAAAAACCGAGCGCAAAAAACAACGCTTTCCACAGTTCCTTGGGGCGCAACGACGGTACCGCCAGGCAGAAAAGATACGGGATGATACCGCAGAAAAAGAGAAAACTCGCCAGCGAAAAGGGCACGCCGTACCGCGCCTGCCATTGGGCAACCACCCCCAATGCCTCGCGAACGGAGGGAATCCAGTAATATGCGGCCAACAGGCCGAATGCCGCGCCTTGCAGAACCAGCCCCGGTATCAGATTGGCCCTCGCTGCCTTGAGCCCGATTTTCCAAGGATTCGTTTCCATCCGTCTCATTGTACCGGAGATCCCATGTCCGGGTCAAAGCGCATTCACCTTCATCATTTCTGCGGCCCGTCCAACAGCAAATCGTGGGGCTTCTTTCCGCCCTGTGTACCGACCGACGGCGAGGATTGCGTCTTGACACCCATGTGGGCAAAGAGCCGTTTCCAAAACACACGGCGCGCAGGCGTGTCGACCGCGTAGTCGACCGTGCAGACCGCCACCGTGCCCGAGCCGGACGCGCGTGCCACCAGCGCCGCACCTCCCGGCTTGATCAATTTCTCGTAGCAGAAGAGCGCACCGACTTTCTCCTCTTCGGAACGGCGGTTGAAAAGCGACCAGTCCGTGCGGCTGGCGGTCAGCACAACGGTCCCGTTTTTCACAAAGGAGCCGCTCAGTCCGCAACGCATCACACGGCGGTTGGCCTCCGGCTCCTCCTCCGCAAAATAGAGATCGGCCAGCCCGAACGGCGCGGCCCACGGGTGCGCGTCATCTCCGCGCTCCAAAGCGGTTGCCTCCCGCGCGGTCAACGTCAGCGGTTCCGGCAACAGAGCCGAAAGCGCCAACGCATCGGCCTTGGGATCACTCACCAACACCAGCACGGTCCCGCCTTTGGCCAGCACAGCGTCCTCACGCGCCTTGGCGTCCGCGGGCAACGCGTCACCGTCCAAAACGAGGAAACGTTCCGACGTTTCGACCGTGAGCACCCCCCACGCCGAAAGATGTTCTTTAAGCGCGCCGCCGCCCGCGTAGGCGATCACGTCGAGCGTGGGTTCCACCGCTTTGGGGCGCTCGGGAGTCGACAGAAGGTGATCCCATCGGCACGGCTGGGGTCCGCGCGGGTCCTGCGCCGCTTTCTGAGCCTCGAACATCGCCAATGGACGGTAGAGCGGCAGCGAGCCATCGAAGCCCGGATTCAGCGTCCCCGCAAAGGGCGGTATCCGCTCGACCTGCATACCGAATTTTCCCTCGGGCGAGACATCCTCAAGAAAGACCCCGTCCGCAAGGGTCGGCAGACGCGTGAAATCGGTATAACCGAACGGCAGGGATTCGAGCCCAAACCAGACCGTCTCGCTGGCTGAAAAATAGGCCAGATTGGAGCGCGCCATCTTGACAATGTTTTGGTAAAGGTCCACCCCCAACGCGTCGTTGCGCCCGGCGTAGTCCAGAAACGCACGCTCTCCCGCGAAGGTCGTCAGATCGGCAGGCCGCGCGTAGTAGGATCCTCCGCTCTCGCCCACCATGAGCGGTTTATCGATTCCTCGCGTGTGTTCGGCCAACGGGGGAAGGTTATGCCCATAATGCTTGCTCCAGACCGGCAACGCGCCAAAGAGGTCCTCGTCGCCGTCACAGGAGAACCAAGCGCGCGTCGGATCATATTGTCGTCCCTCAAGCCCGGTGCGCGTCAGCAGCTCATACCAGCGCTTCTCGTCTTCTTTATTGACCTCGTTCAGGCGGAAGACAGCGAACATCTCATTGCCGAAGCTCCAGCCAAACACAGAGGGATGGTTGCGGTCGCGCAGGATCAGCCCCTTTAAATGATCCGCATAGCGCGTCCAGAACTCAGGTTCGGCGAAGTTCGAGCGGATGGAACTGCCGAAGATTGCCGTCTCGTCCAAGACACAAAGTCCCATTTCGTCGGCCAATTCGATGTAGCTGCGCGGGTAAATCTGCGCGTGCGGGCGCACGGCATTGCCGTGCATATCCTTGATCATCGTGTACCAGGCCCAGACGAAACGGCGAGAAAAAACATAGGCTCCGAAAGGATGGATGAAGTCGCCCGACAGTTGGATCCGCCGGCCGTTCAGCAGCAAGTCGCGTCCCTGGATCGTGAACTGACGCCAGCCGAAACGCTGATATTTGGTGTCGAGCAACGCATCGCCCGACTTCACACTCACGAGCAGGGCATGCAGATTCGGCTCGTCGGGGCTCCACGTCTTGAGGCGGTTGTCGACTTTCACCGAGAGCGTGCACACGGCGATACCTTGCGCGGGCACGTCAAGAGGCATGCCCGGAAAACTCACATTCTTGCCACCCAGCCGCCACTTCGGCACCGGCGCGTCAAGAACAGCCCGCCCCGCCAGATTGACCCAGTCGAAACTGTCAGCCATGACACTGACCGTCCGCTGTTGCGGCGTGTCATTACGCAGGGTGACCTCGACGTCCAGCGTATCGCGGTCGAGCCACGGCTTCACGAAGATGTCCGCCACGCGCACGGCGGGCAGCGCCACGAGCGACACATCCTGCCAGAGACCGGAGAGCCGATCCGTGTTCGAGCCATTGGGATACGGTGCGGACATTTTGGCGTACCGGGGATCGCGCTTGTCAAAAAGCCGGTAGCTCCGTACACCTACGCGAACCGTGTTGTCGGCACCGCGGTTGACCACATCAGTCACATCCACGTCAAAAGGCAGGTATTTGTCGAAGTGCTCGCCAACTTTGTGGCCGTTCATCCAGATCTGGCACTCTCCCGCAACACTCTCAAAGTGCAGCACAAGCCGGCGGTCCTGCGGCCAAGCCGCGGGCACGCGGAAGGCGCGTTCCATCCACGCCATGTGGAAGTGAATCCAATGTTCGGGATAGCTCGGGTAATAGACCGAATCGGGGCCGTAAGGCTTGGCCGTGCCCGCGCCGGCTTTAGGGCCGTTACCCCAATGATTGGCGTTCCACGGCGAAGGGATCTTGATCGGCACCTTCTCCCATTTATCAGCGACGGGAGGCGGCAACTCGGGCGGGACGCCCTTGTCCCATTCATAGCCTTGCGGAGCGGGGACGGGCTGGAAGCGCCAAGGACCGTTCAGGCACAGCTCCTGTCGCAAAGGCTGTTCGGGTGTCTTGACGAAGCCCTCTTGGGGCGCGAAATCGCCCGTGAACACGCAGCGCTCGGCACACACAGTCGCGGCCAACGTGGCCACAGCCAGCCCACTAAATAAGACATATTTCATGGCATTCTTTTTCAAATTTTTCCGCGCTGAAACCGCACACAAGTTGTTGTAATTTATGCCCGTGGCGCAGGGTTGTCAACCAGAGAACGGAATAAAGGGGCAATTCGTTTTACCGAAAACGAATCACTCAAAAGAGAATGTGAGCGTTAGGAAGTCAGGCAGAAGGCGTTTCGTACAAGAGTCCGTGGCACAAACAGACTTTTTTCGGTATACTTTTCTCATGGTGGCACACGGCCAAAGCCCGCAAGCGACTTGACCGGCGGAAACAGACGGGTGCCAAAAGTGTACGGAACACGAAACCGAACCCCGGAGCCGTCTGATGAACGCACTCGAACGTTATCTCGCCACCGTGCGCGGCCAGTCCACCGACATCCTGCCGCGTGTGCCGATCCTCATGCAGTTTGCCGCCGAATATATCGGTTCGAATTACGGCGCCTTCGCCGCAGATTGGCGCGTTCTCGTAGAGGCTAATCTGCGTTGCCGCAAGGAGTTCTGCTTCGACCAGGTCAGCGCCATCTCTGATCCTTATCGGGAAGCTCAGGGGTTCGGCGCTGAAGTCGCCTACCTCGAGGGACACGCTCCCTGCCTTGTCAAAACCCCGCTGACGGACATCCATGACCTCTCGCCGCTCCAAATTGACCCCGACCCCTATGCTTCAACACGCATGCTCGACCGCCTGCTGGCGGTGCGGGCGTTCCGGGAACGGGTCGGCGGCGAATGCTCGATCCTGGGCTGGGTGGAAGGTCCCGCCGCCGAAGCGGCAGACCTTCGCGGCGTGCAGGACTTCCTGATGGATCTGATGGACGACGAAGCGGCTTGCAGCCTCCTCATGGCGCGTTGCACCCGAACCGCCATCCGTTTCGCCGAGGCCCAACTCGCTGAGGGAGCCGACACCATCGGCATCGGCGACGCCATCGCCAGCCAGTTGCCTCCCGACCTCTACCGGAACTTGGTCTGGCCCGGGGAAAAACAACTCGTCGAAGCGATTCATGCCCAACGCGGACTCGCGAAACTGCACATCTGCGGCAACATCACCCACCTGCTTCCGCACATCGGCGAACTTGGCGTCGACATTCTCGACATCGATCACATGGTCGATCCGGCGTACGCACGCCAATGCGTGGGACCGGCGACGGCGATCGCCGGCCGTGTGGATCCCGTGGCCGACGTGCTGAAAGGCACGCCGGACAGCATCCGCCACGCGGTCGCCGAGAGCTACGCCCTGATCGGGAACCCCCATCTGGTCATGGCCGGTTGCGAGATCCCGTCCGGGACCCCCAATGAGAACCTCAGGGCGCTTTGCGCACCCGTCGCCTATGACCTCCGGTAAACGTCCCATAAAACGCTACCCAAAAAGCCGTTTATCCGCTATTGTTACTCGCGTTTCCCAGAGCAAGCAAAGGAACCCTGTCACGTGAAGAATATCCATGTCCAAGCCCAACGGGACCACATCACGTCGCTGTGCACCGCATCGCCCATTCAGGCGCTGACCGAACTGGTATGGAATGCCTTAGACGCCGACGCTTTCGATGTGAAGATCGACATCATCCAGAACCCTTTGGGAGGAATAGAGTCCATTCGCGTGGCCGATGACGGGCTGGGGGTAAACGCGCTGGAATCCGAGAGACATTTCGGCAATCTCGGCGGCTCTTGGAAACGCGACGCCAGCAAAACCCCGCTTTCAGGACGGGTGCTGCACGGCAGCAAGGGCAAAGGGCGCTTCAAAGCGTTTGCGCTGGGAGACCGCGTTGAGTGGCGCACCACCCAGCAGACGGACATGGGGCTCCGCTCGTTTGTTCTGGCCGGGACCTCCGACGACCCAAGCCTTTTCACACTGACCGACGTCGAGAAACCGGGGCCCGCCACAGGCACGGAAGTCATGATCACCGGCATCCGCAACGCGCTCGGGACGCTGCTCGATACAGCCTGGGTCGTTCAACAGCTCGCTTCGAACTTCGCCCTGTATCTCAAAGCCTACCCCAACGTACGCATCTATTTTCAGGGCCTGCTGGTCAACCCGGTCATCGTCCAACACGCGAGCCACACCTACCACCTCAAATCCTCAGAAGGCTCCAAAGCCGAACTTCAAGTCATCGAGTGGAAGACGAAGCAGAGCCGCGGTAAGGTGGTCTTCTGCAACACAGACGGGTTTGCACTCCACGAGGTTGACGCGGCCGTACGCCCCGGAAGCGGCTTTAATTACACCGCGTATCTTGTTTCCTCGCGCTTCGCCGCCCTGCACGACGAGAATCTGCTGATCCTCGACGAGATGCACCCCGAAACGAAAGCCTTTCTGGACGCATCACGCGACATCTTGCGCCGCCACTTCCGCGAGCGCCGCGAGGCCCTCACCGCCGAACTGTTGCAACAGTGGCAAACCGACGGCGTGTACCCCTATGCCGGGGAACCCGCCAACGCCGGCGAAGCCGCCGCACGCAAACAGTTCGAAGCCTGTGCGCTGACTGTCCGCGCCTACTCGGACAACTTCGACATCCTCTCCGTGATCGAAAAAAAGCTGCTTTTCAGGCTCCTCCGCGAAACGCTCGATGCCAAACCCGACGCGGCAACATCGGTCTTGGCCGAAGTCCTTAGCCTACCCCTTAAAAAACGGCGCGAGCTTCAGAAAACATAATTGAATAAGCGTCCTTTGCTTTCATCCTTTCGCGCCTTAGGGTGGCTTAATCCCCGAAAACGCGATATACTGTTTTTTTTGTAGAGGAGAGGGCGGCTCGACTGAGCGAACACGCCGATTCCCTCGCAGAGGAGAGTTCATGTTCACAAAAAAGCGCAAAATGGTCGTTACCTCGGCATTGCCTTATGCCAACGGCGATATTCACCTCGGACATTTGGTGGAATACATCCAGACTGACTTTTGGGTGCGTTTCCAGAAGATGCGCGGCAACACCTGCGTCTATGTCTGCGCGGACGACACCCACGGCACACCGGTCATGGTCCGGGCCCGCGCGGAAGGCATCACGCCAGAAGAGCTGATTGCCCGCAGCGCTGCGTTGCATACGCGGGATTTTTCCGATTTCGAGATCCGGTTTGACAACTATTACTCGACGAACAGCGAGGAGAACCGCGTTTTCTGCAACGGCATCTACAAGGCGATGCAAAAAAGCGGCGCGGTCACCACGCGCAAGCTGCCTCAGCTCTACTGCGAGCAGGACGCGATGTTCTTACCGGACCGCTTTGTCAAAGGAACCTGTCCCAAGTGCGGCGCGGAAAACCAATACGGCGATGCGTGCGACGTGTGCAGCCAGACCTACCCCGCCGAAGAACTCAAGGACGCGCGCTGCTCAATCTGCGGCAAGCCGCCCGTCACGCGCGACAGCGAGCACCTCTTCTTCGAACTTGAACCTTTCCGAGACTACCTCAAGACGTGGATCCCCGCACACACCGCACCGGATGTGGCGAACAAGCTGCTGGAATGGTTCAACGAGCCCTTGCGCGGCTGGTGCATCTCGCGCGATGCTCCCTACTTCGGCTTCGAAATCCCGGGCCATCCCAACAAATTCTTCTACGTGTGGGTGGATGCGCCGATCGGCTACATGGCCTCGCTGAAAAAATGGTGCGAAGACCAAGGCGAAGCCTTCGACGCCTGGTGGCAAGACCCGGAGGTGGAACTTTACCACTTTATCGGGAAGGACATCGTGCGCTTCCACTGTCTGTTCTGGCCCTCGATGCTGCACACCGCAGCGTACAAGACTCCAAATCAGGTGTTTGTACACGGGTTCCTTACGGTGAACGGCGAGAAGATGAGCAAGTCCAAGGGCACCTTCATCAAGGCCCGCACCTATCTGGACTATCTCCAGCCGCAGGACCTGCGCTTCTACTATGCATGCAAACTGAACGGCAGCACCGACGACATGGACCTCAACCTCGGCGATTTCGTCAACCGCGTGAATTCCGACCTCGTTGGAAAGATCACCAATCTCGCCTCGCGAGGAGCGCAAATGCTGCACAAGAGCCTCGGCGGCATGACCGGAACGATGGATCCCGACGGCCGCGCACTGTTCGAGAAAGCGCAAGTCTGGGCGCAAAACATCGCGGCCCACTATGAGGCCCGCGATTTCAGCAAAGTGATGGTCGAGGTGCGGGAACTGGCGGATCAGGCAAACCAGTACTTCGACTCCAAAGCACCCTGGGCGCTGGTTAAAAGCGATCCCGAGGCGGCCCGCAGCGTGATGACCTCGGTGCTCAACATTTTCCGCGTGTTAAGCATCTATATGCAACCGATCCTGCCCGCCTACGCGGCGAAGGTCGCCAAGCTCTTCAACGAGACGGTTTATGTCTGGTCCGACGTGAAGAAGGTCATTGAGAATACGGCGATCAAACCTTACGAGTACCTCGCCACGCGCGTCGAACAGACCGCCGTGGACAAGCTGATCGAAGCCAGCCGCACGACGGACAAACCCGCGATCCAACCGGTCCCCGAGAAGAAGGCCGAGCCTGCAAAAACCGAGGCCGAGCCTGTGAAGGAGATGATCGATTACGACACCTTCGCCAAGACAGACCTGCGCGTGGCCAAGGTGCTTTCGGCGGAGCTGGTCGAAGGCGCGGATAAACTGCTCAAGATCCAGCTCGATATCGGCGAGGACAAGCCGCGGCAGGTCTTTGCTGGCATCCGCAAGGCGTATGACCCCGCCATGCTGATCGGACGTCAGGTCGTGATGGTGGCAAACCTCGCGCCGCGCAAGATGCGCTTTGGCCTCTCCGAGGGCATGATCCTCGCTGCGGGGAATCCCGACGGCGCGCTCTTCGTGGTTTCGCCTGACGCCGGCGCTATTCCGGGTGCGACGGTGAAGTGAACAAACCTGCCTTGAACAAAGGTGGCGCACGCGCGAGGCTCACGTGCCCGGTTCAATAGGACATCCGCCATGCAGTCGCTAAAATCCTGGATCGGCGTCTTGCGTCTCTGGTCGCTGACCGCATCGACCGTGCCGGTGCTGGTCGGAGCGGCGCTCGCCGCGTTGGAGCACCGCTTCTCCGTGATTATCTTGGCCGTGACGCTGCTCAGCGGCTGGCTGCTGCAGGTCGCCGCAAATCTCCTCAACACGTATGGCGATTTCCGCTCCGGCGTGGACTCCGCCGCACGCCTTCCGACCGCACCGCAACTGGTGGACCAGTCTCTCCAGCCGCGAGCCGTCTTCAGGGGGGGGGGCATAGCCCTCTTCCTCGGGGCGGCAGCAGGCATCGCCGCAGCCGCGATGAGCGACTGGCGACTTCTTTTTTTCGCCGCCGCCGGCATCGCGACGGCCGCCTTATACACGACGGGGCTCCGCCTCAAATATCTGGGATTGGGCCTACCTTTGGTCTCTTGCTCCATGGGCGTGCTGATGGTCGTTGCCAGCTATTTTTCCCAGACCCGCATCATCTCCTTCACCAGCATCGTGGTTTCGCTGCCTGTGTCGTTCCTCGTCGGCGCCATCCTGCACGGCAACGACCTGCGCGACATCGAGACCGACCGTGCCGCAAGAATCCAGACCTCCACACTCATCGTGGGCGAACGAAACGCCCGCGCGGTTTTTTACGCCCTGCATCTCGCGCCTTACCCGGTCATGGGAGCGAGCGTGGCCTCCGGCCTACTTCCCGCATGGAGCCTGCTGTGCCTGCTCGCGCTCCCCCTAAGCCTTGCTGCGGTCAAAACCTGCGAAAGCGGATTCCGCACAAACGATGCATTGGGTATCGGCAGGCTCGAAGGCATATCAGCCGGCACACACTTCCTTTTCGGCCTCCTGTTATCAGCCGGGATCGTCCTCGCCCGTCTCTTTACGCTGTGAGCGACAGGATGGGTAACCGTCTGCAGGACAAACCGTCAAATTTAACACCCCTTTATTGTCTTCCCTCGCGGCTTGCGCCGTTGTGATTGATTCCGTGAACAATCCAGCGCAGAATCGTCACCCTCGAAGCGATCACATTTCTCTTCTGAATGGCCCTGCAAAAAGCACTGCGTGTTCAATCCAGACCGTAAAGATGACATTTTCGTAATCTGATTTTATCCGAATTGTCATCCGCTTACGCTATGTTGGATGCGCGGAGAGGAAAGGAGGATGCCATGAAACAGAGCAACTTGGGTTTCTTCGAGGGTATTGCGGGGTCGACGGTTTCGCGGGGGGTCCTCTTGGTTCTGCTCGCAACGATTCCAACGACACGCTCCGCCGGCCAGATGGCCAACCAGGTCACGGCCGTCTCCCCGGTTTCGGCAGCACAGGGAACGAGCGGGCTAACGGTGACCTTCACACTGGACACCGACGCGCCCCCACCACCGCCAGCGGGCGTCCTTCCGACAAGTGTCACGCTCGGATCCTTGACCGGCAGTTCGGTCACGCACGCAAGCCAAACCACCGTGACAGCCGTATTCAACATTTCCGGTTCTGAAGCGGTTGGGTATAAAGACGCATCGGTCGTGTTTCCCGGACCGGGAGGGACGCTGACGTTCAGCAAGTCGGCGGCCTTTCAAGTTACGGCCGGATCGGGCTTAACCGCCGGTTTCACCGGCGCACCTACGCGCGGTGTCCTGCCACTGACGGTGACCTTCACCAACACGTCGACCGGCACGATCACCAACCGCCTGTGGACTTTCGGCGATGGCTCCACCGGCGCGGCAACCAATCCCTCTCACACGTATACCAACACAGGAAGTTTCACCGTGAGCTTGACCGTGTACGGCGCGGGCGGCTCGAACGCGCTCACCCGTGTCGGCTATATTACTGTGACAGCGATGCCGACTCCCGGTTGCTACGTGGTGGTCGATACGGGCCAGATCCATTGCTACAACACCTCCGGCACGATCACGGCGCCGTCGCCGGGACAGACCTTCTACGGGCAAGACGCGCAGGTCTTCGGCAATCAGCCCAGCTACACGCTGAGCGGGGACGGTAAGACCGTGTACGACAACAACACCGGGCTGACCTGGATGCGCGGCCCCAACACCACGCTCACCCCTCCCGTCAAAACCGACAAGAAGACGTTCAGCCAAGCGCAGGCCTGGGTTGCCACGGTCAACGCCGCATACTACGGCGGCTTCAACGACTGGCGGCTGCCGGGCATCAAGGAGCTCTACTCGCTGATGGATTTCCGGGGTACGGACCCGAGTAGTTTCACCGGCTCGGACACCTCGGTCCTCACGCCTTTCATCGACACGACATATTTTCTTTTCGGCTATGGGCAGACAAACGCGTCAGAACGCATCATCGATTCCCAGTACGCCTCCAGCGACGTCTTTGTCGTGAACCCCGCAGAAACAGGGTCTCCGAAGCTCTTCGGCCTGAACTTGGCTGACGGCCGCATCAAGGGGTATGACCTGCTCATGCCGGACGGCATCACCGAAAAAACGTTCTTCGTGCAGCTGGTTCGCGGAGTGCCCAACGCCAGCGCGAACAGTTTCACCAACAACGGCGACGGGACCATCACCGACACCTCCACAGGATTGATGTGGGCCAGCGCTGACAATGGCTCGGGCCTGCTTTGGCCGGCCGCCCTTGCCTGGGTGCAGGAAAGGAACGCCGCCGGTTATCTCGGGCACAGCGACTGGCGAATGCCCAACGCCAAGGAATTACAAAGCCTCGTCAACTATGCCAACGCGCCCGACTACAATGGCAAGCCAGCCATCGACACCGCGTTCTTTTCCTGCACAGTCATCACCAACGAGGGAGGGAAGGCGGACTTTCCTTACTACTGGACCTCAACCACTCACGCAGGTTATTCGTCCTTCAACACGGCGGGTGGTGCGGCAGCCTATATTCCTTTCGGCCGTGCTCTGGGCTGGCCATCCGGCCAGACCAACTGGGTGGATGTTCACGGTGCGGGTTGTCAACGCAGCGATCCCAAAGTCGCGCCTCCTTACGGATATGCCACCGTCATGACGGTTACCAACAGCGGTGTGGTCTATACGGGATACTCATTCGGCCCACAAGGCGACGCGATCCGCGGCCTCAACTTCGTCCGCCTCGTCCGAGCCGGAAACGACAGCGGCGTGGACCATATCGGCGACGGCATTCCAGACGGGTGGCGGCGCCAATACTTCGGCGGCAGCGGTACCACGACCAATGCCGTTTCTTCTGCCCTTGGCGATCCCGACAGCGACGGCTTCACCAACGGACAGGAGTACCTCGCCGATCTCAACCCCACGAACGCCGCATCACGTCTGGCGATCGTCAGCGTAGGCACCTTCGGCGAGGCTGTTCATCTATCTTGGATCGGCGGCAGCGCAGCCTGGCAGTACCTCCAATGCTCGCCGTCTCTCGCCCCTGCGCACTGGACCACCTTCTACACCAACATGCCGCCGACTGACATCTCCAACGCGGTCATCCACACGAGTGCCGGAACAAAAACCCGCTTCTTCTACCGTATTCTGGCAGAGAGGTGCCCCTGATGAAATTGTCTTACCCCATCCTTTTCGCCGGGTTCACTCTGGCCGGCTTCTGCACGGACAAGCCCTACGCCATTGTCGGCACCGGACAGACGAAGTGTTATGACAACAGCCGCGAGATAGCACCGCCCAAACCCGGACAGCCGTTTTACGGACAGGACGCTCAACATCCCGGCAACCAACCCTCCTACACATTCAGCGCAAACGGCCGGGCCGTTCACGACAACGTGACCGGACTGACGTGGCAGCGTAGTCCGGACACCAACGGCGACGGCGTGCTGGACCACAGCGACAAGAAGACCTGGGAGCAGGCACAGGAGTTGCCAGCCAAGCTCAATGCCGCCAAGTTCGGCGGGTTCAGCGACTGGCGCTTGCCGTCAATTAAAGAACTCTATTCGCTGATCGTGTTCAGCGGAGTCGACCCAAGGCCCGGCACCGACATCTCGCGACTGACGCCGTTCATTGACACAAACACATTCTCTTTCGCCTACGGCGACGAGCGGGCCGGCGAACGCCTCATTGATTCGCAATGGGCGTCGAGCACGATTTATGCCGCCAACCCTAAGCAAATGTTCGGAGTGAATTTTGCCGATGGCCGCATCAAAGGATACCCCACAACCATGCCAGGCCGTCCGCCCAAAACGTTCTTTGTGCTTTGCGTTCGCGGCAATCCGCATTATGGCAAGAATGATTTTCACGACGGTGGCGACGGCACCGTCACGGACCGCGCCACCGGATTAACGTGGGCTAAAGCGGACAACGGCAAAGGACTGGACTGGGACGCCGCGCTGGCGTGGGTGCAGGCGATGAATGCCAAGCATTTTCTCGGCCATAACGATTGGCGGATGCCGAACGCGAAGGAACTGCAAAGCATCGTGGATACTACGCGCGCGCCCGCAACGACGCATTCTCCGGCGATTGACCCGGTGTTTCAGACAACGAGACTCGACGACGGCGAATTCCCGTACTTCTGGACCGGCACGACGCACCGGGGGGGGCCTCCCGACCAACAAGGTGGAGCCGCCGTTTACCTCGCCTTCGGGCGCGCAACCGGCTGGATGCAACGCGGCGGATCAGGCGAGTACCGGTTGCTGGACGTGCATGGCGCCGGTGCGCAGCGAAGCGATCAGAAGACCGGCGATCCTGCGATGTTCCCTCACGGCCGCGGACCGCAGAAGCGATCAGAAGACCGGCGATCCTGCGATGTTCCCTCACGGCCGCGGACCGCAAGGCGATGTGGTCCGCATCTGCAATTTCATCCGCCTTGTCCGCACGGGTGACCGCAACGGATTATGACCGAAGGGGCCTTCGGCTAAGGCCGCCCGGTAGAAACCACCATCATTCAACATCGGCTGCCCCTTGACCGGCTCCTTCTGATAGCCGCCGCGCTTGCCTTCAATCATCCGCCATCCTAAAATGTGGACATGGCATCGGTATCACAAAAGCTGCTGTCGAAAAGAAGGCAGACAGGTTTATGACCAAAACATTCCTCATCCTTGCGGCCCTACTTCTCGCACCACTGGCCGCACGGCCTGGCAGCGAACCGGTCATGGGGCAGAGTGCTAAGCCGCCGGGGCAACGTTTGAGCGAAATGCAAACCCGTATTCTCGCTCTGCCACCCGCGCCAGTCGTGCCGGATATTTTCAGTTTTGATTCTCCGGCGGGGCCCGAGTTTTCCGAGCAACAGAAAGAAATCCAGCGCGCAGCGGGCATGCGCGTCGTGCCGTTGGTTGTGGAAGCCTGGAGCCGCGGCGAAGACACAGCCCGCATCCCGCCGGGCGATTACCGCTTCGGCAAGGAGCGGTGGGGTCGGGACGGCGTGATCTACGCGCTCGAATTCGCCGATCTTCAGCGCGATGCCGCGCATCCGTTCACCATCGATGCCACCGGCGCGACGTTCTGGTTCGACCTGCCGGACGATCAAGCGCCGCACGCGCATTTTTCACTTGGCTTCAAGGCGTGCAGCCACATCATCTTCCGAGGCGCAACACTCGACCGCGGCACGCGCGGCCACGTCGAGGGCCGCATTACGCAGCTCGACGTCGCCAACAACCGCGTGGAAATCGAGCTCTCGCCCGGGCTGACAGTGCCTTCCACGTTCAACGGCAAGCTCGAACAGCGGGTCCTGCCGTTCAAGGCGGATGGCCGGTTCTGCGCGCCGCTCTACGCACTGCAAAGCGGCGGTGTGCACTTGAAATACGCGGGCATCACGCCGTCCGGAACCGCCGGACGCTACTTCGTGACCATGGTCGACACCCGTCTGCTCGAGACCGTTAACGACCCCCGATGGCGGCAGACCTACGGTGACCTCGGCATGCTGGAAGTCGGCGACGGGCTCTCGTGCATCTACACGGTTTCGTGCGCGGTGGAACTCGTCCGCTGTAATCGTCTTACGATGGAGGGGCTCAAGGTCTACATCCCGAAAGCCTGGGGGGGCGAATGGGGAGGCGAAGGCGGACATCTGTGGAAAAACTGCTACTTTGGTCCGCGCCCCGGAACCAGCCAGTGGCAGGGCGGTGAAGGCTTCATGTTCTGCGCGACGCGCCACGGCACGACGCTCGACGGCGTCGTGATGCGGCACACCGCCGACGACATCGCCAATTTCCACGGCTACTGGGGACACATCGAAAGCCTCGTGAGCAACCGCGTGACGTGCGTGCGAAGCGGCGAGTTCGACCGTACCCTCGGACGCGACATAGCGCCTGGCGACACACTGCTTTTCCGCGACCGGAACACCGGTCAGCCCATCGGCGACGCACGCGTCATTAGCGCTTCGGGCCATGTCGTGTTCGCGAATCGACCGGTCGAGACTTTCACGAACGCGGTGATCGAGTGGCCCGACCATGAATGCGCCGGCTGGCAGGTTCAGCGCTGTGACTTCCGGGACAACTACCAGCGGCTGCTGATCCAGTCCGGCCCCGGCACGGTCAGCAACTGTGTATTCACGCGGCAGGGCAACGGCATCGAGATCAACAGCGACTTCCCTTATGTCGAGGGCGGCGTGGCAAGAGACCTTACGATCACCGGCAACATATTCGTTGACGTGAATCCCAGGCCGCACGGCGCGTCGATCTCGATGCACGCGCGCACGTATAACGGCGGAGCACCGCCTTTCAGCAACATCGTCATCACCGGCAATACCTTTGTCCGACCCGGCTCCGCCGCCATCAGACTCGAAAGCTTCAGCGGCGGGGTCATCGCCGGAAACCGCTTCGAGCGGGCGGCTGCACCCGCCATCGAATTGAAGCACTGTTCCGGAATCCGTGAGGATGGCAACCGGAATGTGAAATGACGCGCTCAAGTTGAGAACCCGACAGAACAGGAAAGGGGCAGATGGATAAGAAATTCTGGATACTCGTGGCGCTGGCGGCGGCGGGTTTTTGGTGTGTGTTCGGTTGTCCGGCCGGAAACTTCTGGGTGAAGATCACGCTCACGGTCTGCGCGCTGTGCGCGGGATCGTTCGCGACCGCAGGCGTGCCGTGGCGGCGATCGGAGGTGACGCTGCTCGAAGGGTTGATCGGCGTGGCGGCAGCGGCGGCACTGTATGGCCTATTCTGGCTGGGTGATTTCTGTGCGGCGCAGGTTTTCGGCTTTGCGCCGCGGCAAGTGGAGGCGATCTACGCGATCCGAGAGCTGGGAAATCCATGGCTGGTCGGTGCGGTCCTGTTGCTGGTCACAAGTCCCGGGGAAGAACTCTTTTGGCGTGGCTATATCCTTAAAATAGCCATGGCGCGCTGGGGAACCAACGGCGGTCTCGCGGCAGGCTCAATCCTCTACGGCGCCGTGCATCTGGTTTCCGGTAACTTCATGCTGGTGATGGCTGCGTGGGTGGCGGGAGTGTTCTGGTGCGCGCTTTACCGCTGGCGCGGCAACCTCACGGCTTGTATCGTATCGCACGCGCTTTGGACGGTCGGCATTTTTCTGCTGTTCCCGATTCGTTGAGCGAGCCGTCGCGCCTGCCGGGCAAGGCCAAGGCTCGCTCGGCTTGCCTCACCTGCGCGGTTCAACTATACTGTCCCAATGATGTTTGATTTGAACACCTACCTCGCCGATCGCAAACGCATTGTCGAAGAACACCTCTTTGCCTGCCTTCCCGCTGCGGAGAAACGTCCCGCGATCCTGGCGGAGGCCCTGCGTCATGCCGTGTTCTCCGGTGGCAAGCGCCTGCGCCCGATCCTCTGCCTCGCCGCTGCAGATGCGGCGGGCGGTGCCGCCCATGATGCCCTGTGCCCTGCCTCCGCCGTCGAACTGCTGCACACCTACACCCTTGTCCACGACGACCTGCCCTGCATGGATAATGATCTGCTACGCCGCGGCCAACCCACCGTTCACGCGAAGTATGGAGAAGCCCTCGGCGTGCTGACCGGCGACGCGCTCCAAACACTCGCTTTCGAGACACTCGCCGGCACACCGGAGCACCGCGCCGGAACCGTAGCACGCCTCGTCTCCGAACTCGCCGCGGCCGCCGGAGCCGCCGGCGTGATCGCAGGCCAGGTCGAAGACATCCGCTTCGCCGCATCCGCCACACCCGAGATCATCGAGTACGTTTTTCAGCATAAGACGGCTGACCTGTTCCGAGCCGCCTGCCGCCTCGGAGGGATCGTCGCAGGGGCCTGCGAAGCAGACCTCACGAAACTTTCCACCTTTGCAGACGGACTCGGATTTGCCTTCCAGATCATCGACGACCTGCTCGACGCGAAAGAGGCCAAGGCCGATGCCAAACCCGAGCTCACCTGCCTCGATGTCATGACCGAGGCCGAGGCCCGGAGTTGGGCCGAGCAGCACTCGCAGCGTGCCGTCACCGCATTGGAGAGCCTGCCCGGTGACACCGTGCCGCTCGCCGCACTCGCGAACGAGCTGCTCAGCCGCATCATCTGATGTGAGCTTCGCCACGAAGGATCCCAGATAGCAGGAAAACACGCATGAATACACATGAGCCCCGCATCCTGATTACTGGAGCGACCGGCCTGCTGGGACGGCCGGTCCTGAGCGCCTGTGCCGCCTGCCCAGAGTGGCGCGTGACCGGCACAGCCTTCCGCCGTACCGGGCCCGGATTGGAGCGCATGGATCTCTCGCAGACCGAACAGATTCCCGCATTCCTTGACCGCATCGCGCCGGACATCATCATCCACTCCGCCGCTGAGCGCCATCCCGACGTGAGCGAAAAAGACCCATCCGGCACGCGGCGCCTGAATGTCGGCGCGACCGCCACGCTTGCGCAGTGGGCCGCCTTGCGTCATGCGTTCCTGATTTACATTTCCTCCGATTACGTGTTCGACGGGACAAGGCCGCCCTACCGTCCCGGCGACGCAACACATCCGATCAACACCTACGGCCAAAGCAAACTCGACGGCGAATATGCGGTGCGGGAGGCGGGCTGCGATGCCGCGGTTCTGCGCGTGCCGATTCTATATGGAGAGGTCCAGACACTTGATGAGTCGCCGGTCACGGTCTTGGCGAAAACCATGTTGAGCGCCCCGGCCGGCGCGCGGCTCACGGTGGAAAACTGGGCTACGCGCTACCCGACACACACGTCTGACGTGGCGGCCGTATTGCGCCAGCTGGTGACACGCAAGCTCACACACCCCGATTTACGGGGCCTTTTCCATTGGAGCGGCAGCGAGCCCATGACCAAATACGACATGGCGTTGGCTTTCACGCCTTTGCTCAACTTCGACGCCGGACGTCTCATACCGGACGCCACGCCTCCCCTTGGCGCGCCGCGTCCCAAAGATTGCCACCTTGACACCGCGGAGCTCGAAAGCCTCGGCATCGGACAGCGCACCGCTTTTCGCTCCGCACTTGCCGCGATCCTGACCCCGCATCTGCGGCGTGCTTAAGGCCGGCTTCCGCCGTCTCCTCTTCACCCTCTCAGACGCTTGACCTCGTCGAGCGAATGATTCATGTGGTCGCGCTCATCCAGCCCCACGCGACGAATAAGATCCGCCAACGACTTCTGGCGCGGATAGTACTCAAACCAGACCGAATCCACCAACACGCTCTCGAACTCGGGATGCTCGCGCGCGTAAAGCATATACTCGTGTTCGGCGTGCGACTCAAAGGCCGCGTTCATCTTAAACGACCACACCGGGTTCAGCTTGTACATGATACGGGTCAGACAAAAGTAGACGAACGTCATGTGACGCGGCAGCAGGAAGTGGCGAAACCAAGAAAGCTTAATGCCTTTCTGTTGGCAAAGGTCGGCCCACAACAACATGTGCCACTGCTCGTTGTCCTGCGCCTCACGCCCCATCTGAATATGCCGCAAGGCCGTCTCAACCTGTTCGCGCGAAGGTTTCCGTGTACTGCAATGCAGCTTGGAGAGCACCGCATAAGAGCCATGTTCCCAAGCCCAGTAAGGATAACGGGCGAGGATCTCGAGCACCATGACCTTGGGAAGCGACCGCCACTTGCCATACAGAACATCAAACGTCCAGAACATGATCTTCAGCATCACATTCGCCGGCAGCTTCGGGGTCTCAAGCGTCAGCTTCATCTCCCTTTTCAGATCGAGTTCTTTCCCCATCGTATACGCAGCATCCGTCATGATCCGGTCGTCCTTTTCAGTTTCCGAGTCTCTATTTTCCGACGCTCATTTTAAACACGCGCAACCGCGATGGCGGCGGAGCCCCACCCGGCTGCGCACGGTCGCGATTCGCGGGCAAAGACTCCCACTGCGCACGATATACGAACCCGTCGCAGGAGACGCCGGACTGCGCGTCGGCCGCCCAGTCCGAAGCCTGACGCACACCCATGCCGGGAGTCGCGTGCTCCTTACGCCCCACCTCTTTCGGCCATTTGACGCGGCTGCCGATCTTGCCGAGCGGTTTCAAGGTGGACTCGTCCAGTCTCCACCGGCCACCCCCCAGCTTAGCGTGCGAATAGCCCTGCACCAACACGCCATCCTGAATGTCTACAGGACCCACACCAACTTCTCCGACGATGGTCCCCCCGCCCGAGAAATCCCACCGATAGTCCCAATCCGACGTTTGAAACAGCCTCCACGCACCGCCTTCGCAACGCGCGTTCATGAGCTGCGTATTGCCTGCGGCATCGTATTTCGTGTAGGTCACGATCACACGGCCCTGCGTGTCGAAGCCGATTCCCTGACAGGGATTAATAAGCCCACCTTTGACTGGCACCGGCTCCACCACCACATCCGCACCGAGCCGAATCGGCAGTTCCACCGGCCTCCCGAAGGCATTCTCCCAGCGTTTCATGTCACGGCTCCGCATATAGCTGATGTCGTGGCATGTCTCGCAAGCGGGCGTGTCGCGCCAGACCCACGTCAGATGATAATAGCCATCTTTGCCCAGGACCGGACCGCACGGATATGCGTTTCTCTGCCCCTGTCCGTCAAACATCGGAACATCCAGCAGCCGAGACCATGTCCGCGATGTGCTGTCGTACCGGTTCCAAAACGTTGAACCGTTTCCACTGCTGCCGTCGCGGTAGGTAAAGAGCAATGCGCCGCCCGGTCCTTTTAAGAAACGCGGATAGGTCACGCGTTTCTCCCGTTCTCCGGTCATACGGTGAACCGGCGCCATCGAGCGGATGTCGAGCGGCTTCTCGCTGCGAAAATAGACCAGCGGCACGCAGTGCATGTTGCCGGAGACGTGCAGAAAGCCCTGGTCGTCAGCAACCATCGTCACATAGTTATGGCTGTCCCAGCCGAACTTCGAAGGCAATTCGACGAACGTCCACGCGTTCGTGTTCAGATCGCGCTGGGCCAGAGTCATCACACGCTCAGCGCTGTAATAGGCAAGAAACTGCCGGTTGCTGTGCGTCAGCATAGCGAACCCAACCGGACAGCCCGACCAAACCGGCGCGACCTCGATACGTTCCACCAGCTCCATATTTTGCCCAGACGCGATACCCGCAACCAGGTAAGCCGCGACAACTGCATATCTTGTCGAAAACATCGATCCCCCGTTTCGTTAAAGAGACTATAAAGCCGTCTGACTGGCGAGTCAAGACGGGGGCGAGTCAACTTCGTTAAATCAGCACCAGAGGGCTGCACAACAAACGGATTTTTAAACGCAGAGGCGCAGAGTGTATCATGCCATTCGGCAATCGACAGAGGGGCTCGCGATAGGCGCGACAAGCGAGTTATGCCGATGACGATGGGCGACGGCCGCTAAACTACAACAAAAACGTCCGGAGACCTGTTCTCATCCTCAGGTGTCCGCCATAGAATGCTGGCGAATGAGTACGAGCTTTTTTGCGGGAGTACCCACCGCCGGAATATCGACAAAAAAATAAAGACCACCCTGCCCGTATGCGCTCCGCTTCCGTCGGGTAGGTTGACGCCGGAGTGAAAGACTTCAGAAGACAGTGTTCGGAAGAGAACTCCCAACGCCCACTGTTCAGCGCTTAAGGAGAATCCGTCACGTTGAGGGGCCAAATGCTCAGGGCGCAACCACGTTGCATTGACTTGGGTCAAGCGGCGGATGCCAGCCACAGGG
>JADHEF010000389.1_pt1 | contig 48545 bp, 48 predicted proteins | sample 8952391 | NCBI WGS metagenome assembly JADHEF01 (sample SAMN16124439, study PRJNA663245) | bioreactor sludge metagenome | isolation source: sludge (nitrite) | place: India:Bengaluru | collected 2019-02-28 | reverse complement strand
ACCCCGAAGTCTCTTTCATCTTCAGGGGTGGTGCCAGCCACCATGATCGTTAGGTCCAGCACAATCAGATCGAACATGTCGCGGGCGAGCGCCTTATCCATGGCCTCGCCGTTCTCTGCGGTTTTTACCAGGTAACCGTTATCGCCGAGATAACGTTGCAGAAGCTCGCGCAGTCTTTTGTCGTCATCGACGACGAGAATTTTTCGGTCAGCCATCGCCGAATCGTAACCGGAAAGGCTGTGTGCCGAAAAGCGTGGCAATGCAATTCGGGAATCGCGCTTGTGAATCAATGCTTCGGTTCGATGAACGAGAAACAATTCCTTACAATTGCGCATCGTTTGGATGATCGTCTGGTCAGGTGCGTTGGCATACTGGTCGACGAGCCTTTTTGCGGCCTGGTGTAGTTGTGTGTGCTGGTTATCGGGAGCTTTATCGTCATGATCGATTCACGCGTTGTGGTCAAATGCGGCCTTGCTGTCATGACGATGTTCGCGCTGGCTTTGCCGATCGCTGACGCATATGCGAAAGATATCCGGTGGCTGCGCGAAGGGCAGGGCAATGTGGATCGCGAACAGCAGCGCAGGAGGTCGGAGCCGGGGCAGCAAGGCTACCAGCAAGGCGCCGGCGCAGAACGCCGCCCGGAGCGGCGAATGTCGCTGGAGGAACGGCGTCAGTTGCGGCGTGACATCCGCGATGCCGGGCGTGAAATCTATCCTGAACGAAGATAGTTGGTAATGCCGTTTGATAAAGATCGAGCCAGATCGGCGGCGGTTGACTTTTTGCCGGATTAGCGATGATTCTCGTTGTCATCAAGGCAATTCGGGCGCACACTAGAGCCCATTTTTATCGCAAGCCGTATAGGAATCCCACATGAATGCATCGATTCTCAAGTTTCTGAGAGCCAATGGTGAACAACTCGATTCTGAGATTTCGCAAGCGTTGCATATTCCTCTGGCGAAACTGAGGGATCAGGTTGCGGAGCTTGCTGCGAGCGGTGAGGTGATCTGCTGTCAGGTGACGCGGTTCATTGACGGCAAGAAGATCGAAGGCACCAGTTGTCGGCTGTCTTGTGACCTGCCAGCGCCTGCGCGCGGGCGCAAGCCAGGAGTCAAGCGTGATCCGAATGCCGATTTGATTCCGGAATAGTCGAGAGCACCTCTGTCTGGATCGTCAACAGAAACGAAAACGCCACCTCCAAGGTGGCGTTTTTGTTTCTTGAGAGCCTTGTTCTTACTTGGCTGCCGGCACCGCTACTACTGCATGCGCTTCCGCAGTTGCTTGCGGAACCTCCTTGTGCGACTCGTGCGGATTCCAGCCGAGGGTGAAATAAAGCACAGCGAAGCCGACGACATAGGCGAGTGCCACATGCCAGCCGTGGCGCAGCCAGTTGCCGACCGATTTTCCTTCCGGGAACATATTGGACAGAGCGACGCCGGCCGACGAACCAAACCAGACCATCGAACCACCAAAACCGACCGCGTAAGCGAGGAAACCCCAGTCGTAACCACCCTGCTTGAGCGCCAGCGCGGTAAGCGGGATATTGTCGAAGACTGCCGAAACGAAGCCAAGGCTCAGTGCAGCAAGCGCGGATGCAGGCGGGAGTTGCTCAACCGGCATCATCGAGGCGCAGGTAACCAAAGATAACAGGAAGACGGTTCCCTTGAAGTTCTCCGGCAAGACTTCCCAATCGGGGCGGCGAACCGGGATCGAAAGCAGGATGGCCGCCCAGACTGCAACGCCGATGAAGGGGAAGTGATCGGCCAGCGCGGCGAACTCCACGTTGATCACAATGTTGGTGACAATGGCGAAGACAAGGATCAGCCCGACGATGCCGATCCGTGCCTTGTCGACCTTGGTATGTGCATGGCTGTTCTTGATGATCGGCGAGTAAGCGTGCTGCTGTTTTGCGCCAAAGTAAGCAGAGATAACGAGGGCGACGGCGGCGGCAACGTAGGCGTGGACCACGTTGAGCGGGCTCACGCCGTCGATCCACATCATCGTCGTCGTTGTGTCGCCGACAACCGAGCCTGATCCGCCGGCATTCGAACAGGCGACGATCGCGGCCAGGTAACCGACGTGCACCTTGCCCTTAAAGAGCTGGTGCGCCATCGCACCGCCGATCAGCGCGGCGGCAATGTTGTCAAGGAAGCTTGAGAGGACGAACACCATGACGAGCAGGACGAACCCGCCTTTCCAGTCGTTTGGCAGGTACTTGGGCAGAATCACCGGCACGTGGCTCTTTTCAAAGTGGCGCGAGAGCAGCGCGAAGCCCATGAGCAGGCAGAAGAGGTTGGCCAACACCACCCATTCGTGCTGGAAGTGACCAGCGAGGCCGACGAGGCCTTCTCCGGCTTTGAAACCGGTGAAGATCAGTTTGTAGATGGAAATCGTTACCAGACCGGTGAGGCCGACCGCCAGAGTGTGGTCGTGGAACAGAGCGACACCGAGCAGCGTCATGGCAAAGAGAATGAAATCGAGCGGTATGCCGGCCACCATGACCGATTCACCGGCCCACGCGGGAAGAGCTAGTCCGAAAAGCAAGAGGAAAAAAATGAAAATACGGCGAAAAGCTGGGTTCATCGGACTATTCCCGCAAAAAAAGCGGGAGTTTACTCCGAAAGCCATGCCGGGTCGATTGCGACCGAGCCGCGCAAGTGCTACTGGCGGCCGGCAGTACATGCCATCGGGGGCTCCCAAACAGGCAAGCTAGTCCTGCAACGCCTCTACAAGGGTCCGGGCGTTGTGGCGCATCATCTCGAGGTAGGTCGTAGCCGGTCCGTCGGACTTCGACAAGGCATCCGAGTACAGTGTGCCGCCTATCCGGGCTCCGGACTCCTGCCGGATGCGTTCGAGCAGGCGCGAGTCCGAGATGCTCTCCATGAACACGGCGGGAATCTTCTCGCGGCGAATCTGTTTGATGATGCGGCCGATGTCGGCGGCCGAAGGCTCTGCATCCGTGTTTACACCGACCGGTGCGATGAAGGCGATTCCGTAGGACTGGCCAAAGTAACCAAAGGCGTCGTGCGTCGTAACGACCTTGAGGCGGTCCTTCGGTATCTTCTCGAAGGTCTTGCGGACCTCAGCATCGAGTGCGGCGATTTCCTGACCGAGTTGATCGGCGTTCGCCTGGTAGGTCGACTTTCCTTCTGGATCAATGTCGATCAGCGCGTTCCGGATGTTGTCGACGTAGCGTGCAGCGTTCGACAGATCCTGCCAAGCATGCGGATCGAAGTCGCCCGCATGATGGTGATCATGGTCATCATCGGACTCGGAGCGAGCGAGCGTGTGGATGCCGCTGCTGGCGATGACGACGTGTCCGCGGTAGCCGGAAGACTTGATCAGGCGATCGATCCAACCCTCGAAACCGAGACCATTGACGACGACCAGTCTTGCTTTGGCGAGGGTTTTGGCGTCGGTCGGTGTTGGTTGGTAGATGTGTGCATCCGCATTCGGACCGACGAGGGTATGCACCTTGATCCGATCGCCACCGATGCGCTGCGTGATGTCGCCAAGAATACTGAAACTGGCGACGACATCGATTGCGGCAAAGGCAACGCCAGGAAAAGTGAGCGATGCAATTAGCAGCCATTGTTGTGCAAAAGACTTGAGTCTTGAGGTCACGTATTCACCTGTAAGAGCTATGAGTGCTGGTTTCTGCGGTTCAGCGCTCGAAATGCCAGCGTGGACGTAATCGGGTCAGAACCGGGCCAAGCGGGCCGATGACCATGGACAGGACATAAAGTCCGCCAAGTGTCAGTACGATGGCGGGCCCCGCCGGCAGGTTGACGTAGTAGGAGAGCAGTAGCCCGACGAGCGAACCGGAAAAGGCGATAACGATCGCCGTCATCAGCAACGGTACGATGTTGCCGACCCAGAAACGTGCCGCGGCGGACGGCAGGATCATGATGCCGACTGCCATCAGGGTGCCCAGCGCGTGGAAGCCCCCGATCAGGTTGAGAACCAAGAGGACCATGAAGCCGTAATGGGCGATCGGGCTCAGCCGGCTGATGCGGGCAAGGTAGGTCGGATCGCAGCATTCGAGGACGATCAGTCGCAAGCCGACGGCGATGGCCATGATCGACAGCGAAGCGAAGCTGGCGAGCAGAAGCAGGGCGGCATCGTCCAGCGCCAGGACGCTGCCGAACAGCACGTGCAGGAGATCGATGCTGCTGCCACGCATGGAAATGATCAGCACGCCGGCGGAGAGCGACATCAGGTAGAAAGTGGCCAGACTGGTGTCTTCCTTGATCACCGAATTGCGCGCGACGCCGCCAGCGAGCAGCGCGACGGCGATACCGGCGACGAGCCCGCCCAGCGTCATCGCCGAAAGCGAGAGGCCGGCAATGAGGTAACCAATCGCCGCGCCGGGAAGTATCGCGTGCGAAATGGCATCGCCCGCAAGGCTCATGCGGCGCAGCATCAGAAAGACGCCGATCGGCGTGGCACCAAGCGAAAGCGCAAGGCATCCGGCGAGCGCGCGACGCATGAAGCCGAATTCAATGAAGGGCGAGATCAGCGGGAGACTAGCGAGCGTGTCGATCATGTTCATCAATCGGAGTGACACACCGGGGCGTGTGAGAAGTCGCCCTGAGCTTCGGCAAGACGGCGGGCGCGCAAGAGATTCTCTTCGCTGAGCACTTCGGCAGTCTTGCCATACGCGATGGCTTCGCGCGCCAACATCAATGTCTCCGGATACTCCTGGCGAACGTGTTCGAAGTCGTGCAGCACGCTGATTACGGTGCGGCCTTCAGCGTGCCATTGGCGAACCAGCGCCGCGAGGTCGCGCACCGTGTTGGCATCGATTGCACCGTAGGGTTCGTCGAGCAGCACGAGCGGAGAATCCTGCAGTGTCACGCGCGCAAAACGGGCACGCTGTAACTGGCCGCCGGAGAGCTGGCCAATCGGGCGGCTTTCGAGTCCGCTCAGGCCAACCGCCGCGATTGCCTCGTCGACGCGGTGTCGGGCGCGATGGCCGAATCCACGAAACGCGCCAAATTCGGCCCAAAGCCCCATGGCCACGAAGTCATGAACAACGATGGGGAAGCTGCCGTCAACGGTCGATTGCTGCGTGAGATAGGCGATCTCCTCCCGCTTGACACCATCCAGATGGATCCTGCCTTGCATCGGCCGCAGCTCACCGACGATAGCCTTCAACAGCGTCGACTTGCCTGCACCGTTCGGTCCGACAACCGCCAGCAGGCTACCTCGGGCGATCTCCCCCCTCAGATGGTGAACTGCCGGATGACGGTTGTAGCCGAGGGTGAGGTTCTCGAATCCGATGATGGCGGAAGACGAGGCTTTCACGACAACGCCCACCAGTTGGCGCACCAGAGGAGCACCAGCGCGCCTGCAGCCCAGGTGAGGCGTGACCACGCGCTGGCGCAGAGTGGCGCGTTCGGACGGTGGCTGCGCGAAACCGGTACGTCGCGGGTCGGGGATGGCATGAGCATTCAATAGCTCGGAGTGGAAAGCGGCAATGCTGCCCGATCTGGTTCGCAAATGCAACTAGGTTGCACTAAGCGGTATCATCGGCGGGGGAAGACGTTGGCGCCAAACCTTTCGGTGTCCACCTGGCCTGGATGGGCGCTGGGTTAAAATCGCAGCATGGATGACGAATACTTCATGCGCGAGGCGCTATCGATGGCGCGTTCGGCCGAATGCCTTGGCGAGGTGCCGGTGGGCGCCGTCGTCGTGCGCGAAGGGCTCATTGTCGGGCGTGGATTCAACTCACCGATCGGCGAGAGCGATCCGACGGCGCATGCGGAGATCGCCGCCTTGCGCGACGCCGCGCGCAACCTCGAGAATTATCGATTGCCCGGCTGCGAGTTATTCGTGACTCTGGAGCCCTGCGCCATGTGCGCAGGCGCGATCCTGCATTCGCGCATCGCACGTGTCGTCTACGGCGCACGTGACCCGAAGACTGGCGTTCACGGTAGCGTCGTCGACCTTTTTGCAGTCGAACGCCTGAATCATCACACGCAGGTCGAGGGCGGCGTACTGGCCGAGGAATGCGGCCTGCTGCTCTCCAGCTTCTTTGCCAGTCGGCGTGTCAGGAAAGCTCAATAGTCGTGCGCATCAGTATTTCGCTTGCCGAGCAGCGCTTGCAGTTACTCGACGACCGGGGGCGGGTCATTCGTGCATACCCCGTATCGACGGCCAGCAAGGGCGCCGGCGAAGAGCGTGGAAGTTATTGCACCCCACGCGGCACACATATCGTTCGGGCGAAAATCGGCGAGAGTCTCGAAGCCAACACGGTTTTCGTCGCCCGGCGCCCGACGGGTGAGTTGTACACGCCGCAACTCGGGGAGCAGTATCCCGGCCGCGACTGGATTCTCACGCGCATCCTCTGGCTTTCGGGTCGCGAACCCGGACGAAACCGCCTGGGTTCGGTCGATACCATGCGCCGCTACATCTACATTCACGGCAGCCCGGACAGCGCCGAGATGGGAACGCCCGGGTCGCATGGCTGCATCCGCATGCGCAACGCGGATATCGTCGACTTGTTTGATCGAATTCCGGTCTATACGCCGGTAGAAATCACCGAGGACTAAGGCCGGGCTGCTCAATCCGCCGCCGGGTTGGCTCGAGCAATGATCGAAAAGGTCGTTCCGCCGGGCGCGCCGAGCGCCAGACCCGGTTGCTCGACAAAACTCTCCTGGATGACGACAAGCGCATCGTAACCGCCATCAGGCGATGGCGCCGCATTCGCCACCATGCCGCACGGGTGTTCCGGGCTGTCCGGCGCGTAGATCGACGCCCCCGCAGCGATCGGGGCATCCGCGTGGATGCGGTATAGGTGGCGTTTGACCTTGCCGAGGTACTGGGTACGGGCAACGATTTCCTGGCCTGGATAGCAGCCTTTATGGAAGCTGACGCCGCCTATCGTGTCGAAGTCGGCCATCTGCGGCACGAACGCTTCTTTCGTCGCCTCGCAGATCAAAGGAACTCCGGCCTTGACGTCGAGCCACTGCCAGACAGGCGTCCCGACCGGCCTGGCGAGTGTCGACAAGACGGGCCAGAACGTCGGCGCGGAATCCGCTGCGACGATCAGCACGAAACGGCTGCTGTCGAGTCGGATGACGGACCCGGCATCAAAATGCGCGCAGACGAGCGGCGCACCAGGCACCGGCAACCCAGCGGCGATCAGAGCCGCTTCAGATGCCGGCCCGGACAAGCCGATGACTTCGTGTGCGTTGGTCAAGTCTGTGATCTTGACCTTGGACCGCAGGACAAACATCTGTAACCGCTTTTGCGTTGCCGCGAGCAGATCGGCTGAAAACAGCAGTCGATATGCTTCGCTTGTCCGATAGTGCAGAAAGCTCGCCTGCATCCGCCCCTTGGCCGTACACCACGCTGAATGCTGAGCCGCGTCCGGGGCAAGGTGATTGACGTCGCTGGTGAGTTGATTGTGCAGGAAGGATTTTGCGTCCTCGCCCGAACACTCGAGCAGCGACAGATGAGCGAGCGGCGCCATGATCGTCGCGTCGCGGGCGCTGGCCAGTTCGGCGCTTGGATCACCGAAGTCCCTTACCAGGCCGTTGTCGATTCTTGCGCCGTTTGCAACGAGATAGTCCTGCCAGTTCGCGTTCATCATTTTCGTATCCGTTTTGGAAGTGCGTTCTGCCTGTGGCGATCGATTGAATCGCCGGGAGCGGCCTGCGTCTGACCCGACCGGGCTGCGTCAGTTCATCTACAGCCGTTCGCCAGCGGGGCTTTCGGCTATTATATCGCCACCGCGAGGAGGCCTTTCTTTCAACGCCTCCGTCATTACTTCCTGATTGTGCCTGTCAATGCTCAGATTCCTTTCGACGCTCATCGTGTTGCTAGTGTTGGTGTTCGCAGCTGCGGGAGGGGCTTTGTTCTGGCATGTAAACTCGCCGCTCGTACTCAAGAGCGACCCGGTCGAGTTCCATATTGCACCGGGCTCGGGTTTGCGGGCGGCGGCGCGGGAGATTGCGACGGCCGGTGTCGGCATCGAACCTTGGGTGCTGGTAATTCTCGGCCGCGGTCTCGGTGTCGACACCGCAATCAAGGCCGGAAGCTACGAAGTCACGTCGGGGATTACGCCCCTCGATCTTCTTCGGAAGTTGACACAAGGCGACGTAACCCAGACTGATATCACATTCGTCGAGGGAATGACCTTCCGGCAGATGCGTGATCGCCTCGATGCGCATGCGGATATCCGGCACGACAGCAAGGGTGTGCCGGACGAGGAGGTCCTCCGGCTTCTCGGTGCAGGAGAGGGCGCGGCCGAGGGGTTGTTCTTCCCCGATACTTATCTCTTCGCCAAGCAGAGTCGCGACCTTGACGTTCTTACTCGTGCTTATCGTGCGATGCAGAAGCACCTGGCGCGCGAGTGGGAGGGCAGGGCAACGGGGCTACCGTACGCGAACCCGTATCAAGCGCTGATCATGGCTTCCATAGTCGAAAAGGAAACCGGCCGTGATCAGGATCGCGCGATGATCGCCGCCGTATTCGTCAATCGCCTGCGTCAGGGCATGTTGTTGCAAACTGATCCGAGCGTCATCTACGGCCTTGGAGCCAAGTTCGACGGCAACTTGCGCAAGCGCGACCTGCTCGCCGATGGTCCCTACAATACTTACACGCGTACTGGACTACCGCCGACACCGATCGCCATGCCGGGACTAGCCTCACTTCAGGCCGCCTTGCATCCAGCTCAGACTGAAGCGCTGTATTTCGTCGCGCGCGGTGATGGCAGCAGCCAGTTCTCGCGGACACTTGACGAGCACAATCAAGCGGTCAATCGCTATCAGAAAGGTGGAAAACGTTGAGCGAGTCGAACCAGACGCAGCCGTCCAAGGCACGGGGAAAGTTCATTACCTTTGAAGGGATCGACGGCGCAGGCAAGAGCACGCACATTGAAGGCGTTGCCAATCTGATTCGCGCGCGTGGCCTCAATGTGGTTTCGACGCGTGAGCCGGGGGGGACGCCGCTCGGCGAGAAGCTCCGCGAACTTCTCCTGCACGAGCCGATGCACCTCGAAACCGAGGCCCTGCTGATGTTCGCAGCGCGTCGCGAGCATCTCGCGGAAGTCATCGAGCCGGCACTGATGCGGGGTGACTGGGTTATTTGCGATCGCTTCAGTGACGCGACTTACGCCTATCAAGGCGGCGGCCGCGGCCTGGACAAGCAGAAATTTGAAGCTTTGGAACAATGGGTTCACGGTCATCTGCAACCGAATCTGACCTTCCTCTTTGACCTTCCGCCGGAAGTCGCGGGGCGGCGCATTGCGGAGCAAGGGCGCGAACTTGATCGATTTGAACAGGAGAAAGTGGACTTTCACGCGCGCGTTCGTGCCGCCTACTTGGAACGCGCGGCCGCCGCGCCGCAGCGAATATGCGTCATAAACGCCGATCAGCCTTTGGCTGAAATCAAGAATCTGGTTGAAGGAAATTTATTAACACTTTGTTTATGAACATTGTTGACCTGCATTCTGAGGTTTGGAATCAGCTCGATTCACGTCGGGCCAAGTTGCCGCACGCGCTACTGTTGTCGGGACAACGCGGGATAGGCAAGTTCGATCTGGCTCGCTCCTTCGCCGAATCATTGCTGTGTGAGCGACCAACAGCAAAGAACGAGGCCTGCGGAAGCTGTCCGGCGTGCGGTTGGTTGGCACAGGGAAACCACCCGGACTATCGCTTGGTTCAGCCTGACGCGCTCACCGCTGAAGACGACGAGGGAAGCGAGACGGGCGGAAAGAAGAAGCCCAGCCAGCAGATCACCATCGACCAGGTTCGAGCGCTGGACGATTTTCTGCACGTCGGAACGCACCGGCACGGCGCGCGCGTGGTGCTCGTCAACCCGGCTGAAGCGATGAACCGTTCGACGGCGAACTCTCTTCTAAAGTCACTTGAAGAACCGATCGCAAGCACCTTGTTTATATTGGTTTCCAGTGAGCCGGAGCGGCTGCTGCCGACGATCAGGAGTCGCTGTCAGGCGATCGTTGTTCCGCAACCGGATCGTGCGCGCGGCGCCGAGTGGTTGCGCCAAGCCGGCGTCGGTGACGTTGAGCATTGGCTGGCGCTCGCCGGCGGATCGCCGCTTTTGGCGGTCGAACTGGGTTCCAGCGAGGAACGTGTGCTGCTCGAGGCGTTGATCGCTGAACTGGCGCGCGGTGGACGACTCGATCCACTGTCGGCTGCTGCGTCGCTCGACCGTGTCGTCAAGGCCGAAAAGCGGCCGGCGCCGCTCAAGCGATTGATCGAGTGGTCACAGAAATGGCTGTATGACCTCGCTTTGGCGTGCGAGGGGCAACCGTTGCGCTACTTCGGGTCACAGGCTACGACGATTCGGCACCTGACGGCCAGCACCGGCACCCCCAGCGTATTGGCCTTCAACAGGAAAACGCTACAATACCGGATGCATTGCGAACAACCTTTGAATAGCCGTCTGTTTCTCGAAGAATTCTTCATGAGTTACGTCGCTGTGTTCCGGACTCCGTGAGGCGGATATGGCTGAAGCCACTGACACAAAACCTGCCGTTGCGCCTCGTCCGAGCGTTCTGTCACTGAACATCAACTCGAAATCAGCGCTCTACGCCGCTTACATGCCGGTTCTGAAGAATGGCGGCATCTTTATTCCGACGACGCGTAGTTACAACATCGGCGATGAAGTCTTCATGCTGCTCTCGCTGATGGATGACCCGGCCAAACTGCCGATTGCCGGTACCGTCGTCTGGATCACGCCGGCCGGTGCGCAAAACAGCAAGGCGCAAGGTATCGGCGTGCATTTCAAGAATGATGAAAGCGGTGTCGAAGCGCGGCGCAAGATCGAAGGTCTGCTCGGCGGCGTCATGCAGTCGACACGTCCGACGCACACGATGTAATCCTGTAGTTCGTTTTCAGAATTCTGCCGATGCTTGTCGATTCGCACTGCCATATTGATCTCCCCGAACTTGCGGGCAATCTTCCGCAGGTGCTCGGACTGATGCAAGACAATGACGTGGGATGCGCCGTGTGCATCGGCGTTACGCTGGAGGACTTCCCGCGCATTCAGGCGCTTGTGGAATCGAGTCGGACAATATTTGCCTCGGTTGGCGTGCACCCGGAAACGACCGATGTTCGCGAGCCGTCGATCGCCGATCTGGTCGCGCTGGCGCAGCATCCGAAGGTCATCGCTATCGGCGAGACCGGTCTTGACTACTACTGGCACAAGGATGCGCCTGAATGGCAACGTGAACGCTTTCGTGTTCATATCCGCGCCGCGATCGAAGCAGGCAAGCCGCTCGTCGTACATAACCGCGACGCAACCGCAGACACCTTGCGCGTGATGGCAGAGGAGGGGGCCGGACAGGTCGGCGGCATTCTCCATTGCTTCACGGAAAGCTGGGAGGTCGCGGAAGCCGCGCTTGACCTCGGTTTTCACATTTCCCTTTCGGGTATTGTCACCTTCAAGAACGCACTGGTCGTGAAGGAGGTCGCGCGGCGCATTCCGCTCGACCACCTGCTCATCGAGACCGACGCGCCGTATCTGGCGCCGGTGCCGTATCGCGGCAAGTTGAACCAGCCCGGTTATGTCAGGTACGTTGCCGAAGAGATCGCCAAGCTGCGCGGTATTCCCTGTGAAGAGGTCGCCTCGGCGACGACAGAGAACTTCTTTCGTCTTTTCCCGCAAGTTCGGGAGATTATCCAGCTATGAAACCCATCGTTTTTGTTTTCGCTCTGTTGTTGCCACTCTTTGCCAATGCTGGTGCCTACGAGGACATGGAGGAAGCCATGATCCGGCAGGACCCGTCGGCCATCATCGATCTGCTCAAGCGCGGGGTCGATGTGAATACCGTCGATCGCGAAGGAAACACGCTTCTGGCCCAGGCGATCAAGCGCGATCTCCCAGAAGCGGTGGATTACCTGATGGCACACCGCGCACGCCTGAACACCAGGAATAAGCACGGCGAGACGGCGATCAGCATCGCCGCTTACAACGGCAGAACGGCGTACGTGAAGAAACTGGTTGAGGCTGGTGCCGAAGTCAATTACTACGGCTGGCCACCGCTCTCCTACGCTGCGTATAACGGACACCTGGAGATCGTCGACTACCTGTTGAAGCACGGCGCCGAAGTGAATGGCAAGACGGGCAATGGATCGACTGCCCTGTTTTTCGCCGCGCGCTTCGGTCACATGGAAGTGGTTCAGCTGCTCCTGAAGAATCAAGCGGACCCGACAGTCGAAAACGAGAACGGCGAAACAGCCATTGACTGGGCGCTGAAAAGTGCCAATACGGACATCGAGGCGATTCTGCGCGAAGCGGGCGGGCGTTCAGGCAAGAAGGTCGTTCTGGACGTAGAAAAGTAAGCAAGCCGTTGGCAACGGCGTGAAACGTCACGCCGGCTTGAGTGGCAAAACCCGGATCTTCCCGGCTTTCAGGAACTTGTTGACGATCCGGTAGATATCCGCGTCGAACGCCGAATCGACACGGTTCTCCAAGATTTCTTCGATCTGCTGATCGTTGTGGGCGCTGCCGAGGTAGCGCCACTGGTCGACCAAGTGAAAATCTTCGCGCATGCCGAACTCGTCGCGCTCAACCAGGGCGACCGGCCCTGAATACGGCCACGGACTAAGCTTGAACTTGGCCAGCGCGGCCATCAGGCGTGCGCTGTGCAGCGACAGAGGCTCCTTGCCGACGCATGTTCCCTTGCAGGTTCGCTGCTTGTAACCGATGCACGCCTCCCCGGACTTGCTTGTACCCAAGCCGGTGTGGTGGTGGCAGAGTTTTTGTGCTTCAACCAGTTTGCGCAGGGCGGTGGTCGCTTCGCGTCGGTTCGAGTAGAGACCGAACAGATCGTTTGCGCTGGCAAAATCGGTATCGTGTGCGAACACCAGTTGTGGGCGAAAATCGCCTTCGCCGTGCTTGACGAGTTGCCACGAACAAAGCTCCGCGGCAGCCCTCCGGCCTTCCGCACACAAGTGATGTTCGCTCAACCGCGCACCGAGTTCCCCTGCGCTTTCCTTCCAGTCGATCCGCCAGGTATTGCGTGCCAGCGCCGTGTCCTTCTTGGTTGGCGCGAAATGTGCAAGCACCTGTTGGCGAATATTAGAGCTGCGCTTGACGAGCAGGAGACGACCTACCTCATCGTAGAGTGCATAGGCACCTGATGCTTCCGGCAAGTCGTCGATGATTGCTGCGTCGATCTGCGGCGGCAATTCCGGCCTGCCGACGATGGCATCGACCGTTTGCATGAATCGCTCGGACGGGACGATTTGTTGCCAATGCTGCCAGAGATCCCAAAGCACCTTGGCATCGACGAGCGCGCGGTGCCGATCACCGACGACGATGCCGTAGCGGCTGACCAGTGCGTCCAGACTATGGCGATGATGCTCGGGAAACAGCTTGCGCGAGAGTTTCACGGTGCACAGGTTGCTGGCCCTGAAACCAATGCCAAGGCGCTGGAACTCGCGCTTGAGAAAGGTGTAGTCAAAACGTGCGTTGTGGGCGATGAATAGCCTTCCGCGCAGCCTTTCAAGTACGAACGCGGCGACCTCGGAGAAGCGTGGCGCCGATGACACCATCGCCGTATCGATTCCGGTCAAACCGGTGATGAAGGGCGAAACCGATGTATCGGGATTGATCAGCGAACTCCACTCGCGCACGCCTTCATTATCGACTTCGACGAAACCGATCTCGATGATACGGTCGTTGGCAAAGTTTGCCCCAGTTGTCTCCAGATCGATGAAAACGAGGGCTTCCTGGCCTGCAGCTGGGTTCATTGATTACCTGATTGAGCGGGAGACACCGCACGGCGCGTACCTTGCGGAACAAAGGCGGCTAGTCTGGCCGCAACGAGGATGCATTGTCTCACGACGCGTCGAAGACGCGGAAAGCAGGTGCGTACGGCATCGTCTGCGTGGCGTGGAAGCCTCGGAGGAAGCGAGAATGGCGCAAAGGGGCTGCGCGCCCCCGTGCAACTAACTAGGCCGGAGCGGTCTCTTCGTTGGCAGTCTCCGGTTCCGTCTGCAACTCCGACGTTGCTTCAAAGCGATTCCGGTGGACTTCAAAGTCCGGCAGCGTGCGCTCGTAGGCGGAAGACATTAGCGGCGACGAGATCATGAAGTCGGCGGTCGCCCGATTGCAAGCAACCGGCACGTTCCAGACAACGGCCAGACGCAAAAGGGCCTTTACATCCGGATCATGCGGCTGGGGTTCGAGCGGGTCCCAGAAGAAGATGATGAAGTCGATCACACCTTCGGCAATCTTTGCACCGATCTGCTGATCACCACCGAGTGGCCCGCTTTGCAACTTGACAATGTCGACTTCGAGCGATTTTTCGAGCAGCGCACCGGTCGTACCTGTGGCGCACAGGTCATGCTTGATGAGTGAACCGCGGTTGTAGCGAGCCCATTCAAGTAAATCCTGCTTCTTGTTGTCGTGGGCGACGAGCGCGATGCGCTTTCTCGGCGGGAGTGGCAGTGGTTCGTCGATCATGGCGATCTCCTTTGCAACAAGTCACCGTTTCGGGGTGACAGATCGTTGGCGTCGGCAACACAGGGGTGCCGACGCCAACGACTCGGATTATTCAACATAAGGCGGTCGATGCTGGCGAGTGGTATTTCGAGCGCGTGTTTGCCGCAAGGCGCGCACGTAGTTTGCGAACCCAGCCAAAGCACTCTCGTGCAGCAGCGAAATTCCGCCGCAGGCGATAGACTTGTCCGAGCCCGCGATAGGCCGCGTCAGTCGGTTGCGCCTTCAGCGAATTGCGAAAGGCCGGGATGGCCAGATCGAACTTTCGCAATTCCAGTAGTGCTCCACCCAGGTCGTACCACAGGCGCGCGAGCAAGGGGCTGCGCCGGGTGGCTTCTTCGTAGCAGGCGATCGCAGCGGAGTCTCCGGCGGGCAGGCCTGGTTCGTCCTTCTTTAGCAGGTATTCGGTTCTCGCGTGTGTCGTTGCGCTTACCTTGTCGAACGTCTTGAGCGCATCGTTCGAGCGACCGGTCTTGTAGTACGCGAGCCCGAGGAATAGCAGTGAAACCTGATCGCAAGGAACCGCCGCGTGGATGTTGCGCGCGAGGACTTCGACATTCGCCAAATCGTTGTTGGCGTAGAACCTGCCAATCATTTCAACAAGCGTACTGATCATGGCTATAACTCCGTTCAATCTGCTGCCAAGCGACAGAATCGTAATCCGTACACGTGACAGCAGCTTTTCAATGGCTTCGATAATCGGCGAAAAGCAGGGCTGGGTGTTTCCCCTTGTGTGACGCGTTGTAACGCTCTGTTGTGCGGCTTCATGGCAAGAAGTCCGTCACAGAAACGCAACAAATGTCAAAATACGCCCTTTTGTTTTTGGCACAGATCGCCAATCGGCGATCGGGCAGCCTTGGGGCCGTGCCTGATAAGGTGGTTTCTGTTGTGATGATGGGGCGTTAGTAAATATGGAATTCAGGGATATCGACGAGCTGGAGAAGGCGACCAAGCGCGGGCGCCGAGAGTCGTTGCGTTTGGGCGTTGGCCTCATTTTTGTCGTCTGCGTGATGTTGTTTTCCAGCCTTCTTGACGAAGCGAGCGGCCCACACGGCATCATGCTGGTCGTGGCGGCGATGATCGGCGGCTACATGTCAATGAACATCGGCGCCAACGATGTCGCCAACAACGTCGGCCCAGCGGTCGGTTCGCGCGCGATCTCGATGACCGGCGCGATCATCATCGCTGCAATATTCGAGATGGGTGGAGCATTGGTCGCTGGCGGCGATGTTGTGGCGACGGTGCAGAAGGGAATCATTGATCCGGCGGCGATAGCCGACACCGAACGCTTTATCTGGGTGATGACCGCCGCTTTGCTGGCCGGCGCGATCTGGCTTAACGTGGCGACGGCATCGGGCGCACCTGTATCCACCACGCATTCGATTATCGGCGCTGTGCTCGGTGCCGGCATCGCCGCAGGTGGTACGCAGGCTGCAAACTGGGGAACGCTGACCGGGATCGTCGCCAGTTGGGTGATTTCTCCGGTCATGGGAGGCATTGTCGCCGCCGGATTTCTGTACTGGATCAAGCGCTCGATCACCTACCAGGAAGACATGGTCGCCGCCGCACAGCGGATGGTACCGATCCTGATCGGCCTGATGGCCTTTGCGTTCTCGACGTATCTGATCCTGAAAGGGTTGAACAAAGTCTGGAAAGTCGGCGTCGTATCGGCCTTCGGCATAGGGATCGCACTCGGCGTTGTAACGTACTGGTTGATTCGGCGCTCGATCAGCAGGAAGTTTGAAGTACTGGAGAACAGCAAAGCCAGTATCAACACGTTGTTTACGATTCCGCTCATTTGCGCCGCGGCGCTGTTGAGCTTCGCTCACGGCGCTAACGATGTCGCCAACGCGGTCGGTCCGCTGGCGGCGATTGTGGACGCAGCGAAGCATGCGGGCGGGGCGATTTCGGCCAAGGCGTCGATCCCGCTATGGGTCATGCTCGTCGGTGCGACCGGTATCGCGATTGGCCTGTTGCTTTACGGGCCCAAACTGATCCGTACCGTCGGCAGCGAGATCACCGAACTCGACCAGATGCGCGCCTTTTGTATCGCAATGTCCGCGGCGCTGACGGTCATCATTGCGTCGCAACTTGGTCTGCCGGTCAGTTCAACGCACATTGCGGTCGGTGGTGTGTTTGGCGTCGGATTCCTGCGCGAGTTCATCAAGACGAGCTATTCGCAGATGATCGAGGAGATCAAGCAGCATCACGTGGGCGCCGACAAAGAAGTCGTCGAGGCGTTTCTCGATCGCTTTGGCAAAGCGTCAATTGAAGAGAAGCGTCTGATGCTGCAGCAGTTGAAGGCGCATGGCGCGACTGCGGAGCTGAGCAAGGTTGAGCGCAAACAGATCCGCAAGGTCTATCGCCACGAACTGGTTAAGCGCTCGGCCTTGTTGAAGATCGCGGCCGCGTGGGTCATCACCGTGCCGATCTCCGGCGTACTCGCGGCATTGGTTTACTACATGATCTTCGGCATGGTTAACGCCTGATCCAGAGTCCGCTACTGATTGCGAACGGGCCGACGACGGCTGAGTGCTCATATTCGACGGTCTGCCGTCGAACCACGGAGGCAATCCCGATCAGGTGCTGGACGAACAGATCTCCAGCGCTTCGTGCCGATCAGCCAGTTTCAGGTATCACATAAAGCAAAAGGCAGCCGAAGCTGCCTTTCCTTACGCATACGAACACGTGCGAATAGCTTACTTGACGCGGGCGCGGTACTCGTCGGTACGGGTGTCGATTTCGATTTTGTCGCCGATCTCGACAAACGCAGGAACCGGAAGCTCGAAACCGGTCGACAAACGCGCAGGCTTCATCACCTTGCCCGAGGTGTCGCCCTTGACGGCTGGTTCGGTGTAGATGACTTCGCGGACGAGAACCGTCGGGAGTTCGACGGAGATCGCCTTGCCCTCGTAGAAGACCACTTCACAAGGCATACCGTCTTCGAGGTAGTGCAAGGCATCTTCCATGCACTCACCTTCGATTTCGTACTGGTTGTACTCGCCGTCCATGAAGACGTACATCGGGTCAGCGAAGTACGAGTAGGTCACTTCCTTGCGGTCGAGCTGAATGGTGTCGAATTTGTCGTCAGCGCGATAGACGGTTTCGGACGGCGAACCGGTCAGCAGGTTCTTCATCTTCATCTTGACGACCGAAGCGTTGCGGCCTGACTTGCTGTATTCGGCCTTGAGGACAACCATCGGGTCGTTGCCGACCATGAAGACGTTGCCAGCGCGGAGTTCTTGTGCGGTTTTCATAGTTCGTTCCGGTGATATCGGGGGAAAAATTAGCCGCGCATTATAACTTGGAACGACAAAAACGTACCAAGGAAGAACACAAATCTTCCTGTTTTCGAAGATATATTTCCCAATCGGCCGCGTGCCTTCGATGCTCCGGAAGGGATGCGAACCAGTCTGCCCAAATTTCCCCGGTGAGGGCCCCTTCATTCCATGCGATGAAAAGCTCACGAACAGCTGCTGCGTCTGCGTCGGCGAGTTCAGCGCAGTAGCGATCCAGGAATGCGTTCAATTTGACGAGGTGGGCCCGTTCGTCTTGAGCATAGATCTGCCAGATGAACGGTCTAGCTGCCCACTGTGCGCGAACAAACGAGTCTTCGCCGCGAACGAAGTTGATATCGCACGTCCATAGCAGAAGGTCGTAGTCGGGTTGCGCCAAAAACGGCAGGATTCGCAGTTCGAGACTGCCACGTCGAACCACCGCGCCCGGCGACAGAGGGCGGCCGACAAATGCTTCGATTTCGTGCAAAGATCGCGTCGCCGGCAGCAGGCAGCATATCGGTGAGTTGCTCTCGGCCCAAGCGGTGAGCACCGTGGAGAAGCTCGGATTGTCGTAGGCAAACAGTGAGATGAGCAGCGATTCGCCGGCTGGCGGCGCCTGCCCGATCAGGCGCCAAAAAGCAATTCTCTGCTCCACCGAGGCCTCGAACTCTTTGCGCCGCTGCTCAAGGTCGTGTTCCCGCAGCAAGCCTCCTGTAGTTCCGTCAAAGCCCGGAAAGAAGAAGTACTTTGTCAGAGGGTATTGTGGGTGAGGCGAGGGTAGTCCGTGGCACCCGGACACCCACACTTCGGCGCTGAGATAGTCGAGGTTGATCCACACCGGCGGCGGCTCGTATCGCGCCATGGCTTCGACGAATCGTTCCGGGAGTTTGCAGGCGAAGGTCTCGATCACCACGTCACCGGGGGATGGCGAGGCGAAATCGGCATTCCAATGCCGAACCTCGACTCCCAACACCGTCTGCAACGGCGAGGACGGATCGACTTCGGGACAAATGCGCTGGAATGCGTTCAGCTCATCAACCCACAAACGGACGTGAAAGCCGTACTCAGTGGCAAGTTGGCGTGCAAGGCGCCAGCAGACGCCGATATCGCCATAGTTGTCGATAACGTTGCAGAAGATGTCCCAGTTTGAGAGCGATCGGGATGCAGGCATGGTGCGGAGAACGGGCGTGATAACATCAAAAACAACATCGTAACCGCTCCAACTCATGGACGAGAAGCAAACCCCACCCGTATTCGATGCCAAGGAATTGTTGGCGACCTTGACCGACTTGCCCGGCGTCTACCGGATGCTCGACGCCGAAGGCAAGGTCCTCTACGTCGGCAAAGCAAAGAACCTGAAGAAGCGCGTGTCGTCGTACTTTCGCGACAACTACCCGAGTCCGCGTATCGCCTTGATGGTCGCCCAGATCGCCAAAGTGGAAACGACTGTTACGCGTTCGGAAGCCGAAGCGCTGCTCCTCGAAAACAACCTGATCAAGAGCCTCTCGCCGCGCTACAACATCCTGTTCCGTGACGACAAGTCCTACCCCTACATCGTCATCACTCGCGACGAGTATCCCCGGCTCGGTTTCTTCCGCGGCAATACCGACCGAAGATCCGATTACTTCGGCCCGTTTCCATCATCGACCGCGGTCCGCGCCAGCATCACGCTTTTGCAGCGCATGTTCCGTCTGCGAACCTGCGAGGACTCCGTCTTCAACAACCGTTCAAGACCTTGTTTGCTGTACCAGATCAAGCGCTGTTCCGGGCCGTGCGTCGACCTGATCGAGCGCGACGACTATGCGCGGGACGTTCAGATGGCATCGCTTTTCCTGCTGGGCAAACACCAGGAGGTCATCGGGCGACTCAGCGAGGCGATGGATCGCGCCGCAAGCGAACTCGCCTTCGAACAGGCCGCACTCTATCGCGACCAGATCCGCGCCTTGCGCCAGGTGCAGGACAAGCAATACGTCGAAAGCGGCAAGGCCGAAGATGTCGACGTCGTCACCGTCGTTGCCGAAGACGGGATACTCTGCATCAACCTCGCGATGGTGCGTGGTGGCCGGCATCTCGGCGACAAGCCGCAGTTCCCGACCAATGCCGGAGGCAGTTCGGCGACCGAGGTGCTTGCCGCTTTCCTGTATCAGCACTATCTCTCGCACCCCATCCCGATGCGCATCTACGTCAACCAGAACGTGAGCGACACGGAGGTAGCCAGCACACTCGGCGATCTCGCCGGACGCCCCGTGCCGATCATCGAGCCGCGCTTGACAATGCACAAGGTCTGGGTGGAGATGGCTGAACAGAATGCCAAGCTGGCAATTCTTGCACGGCGAGCGACGCTCTCGAGACAATCGGCTCGGCTCGATGCCTTGCGTGAAGTGATTGGCCTCGAGACTGACGCCACGGGCGAGACCCGTATCGAGTGCTTCGATATCAGTCACACCCAGGGCGAATCGACGGTCGCTTCGTGCGTTGTGTATCAAGGCAACGGCATGCAGAAATCCGAATATCGCCGATTCAATATCAAGGACATTCAAGCCGGCGACGACTATGCGGCAATCCGTCAGGCCGTGTTAAGGCGGTACGAGAAAGTCGCTAGCGGCGAGAGTGTTGCGCCCGGCCTCATCCTGATCGACGGCGGAAAAGGGCAGGTCGGTATGGCTGCCTCGGCGCTCGAAGAACTGGGGCTATCGCATCTTCCCATGCTGGGTGTTGCCAAAGGTGAAGGTCGCAAGCCTGGGCTCGAAGTGCTGGTTTTCGCCGACGGTCGCGAACCGGTACAATTGCCGGCAGATCATCCCGCGCTCCATCTGATCCAGGAAATACGTGACGAAGCGCACCGTTTTGCGGTTTCCGGGCATCGCGCGCAACGCAGCAAGACGCGTCGGGTTTCTCGACTGGAAGAGATTGCGGGCATCGGACCAAAGCGGCGCAAAGCACTGATATCGCACTTCGGCGGCTTGCAAGGGATCACCAATGCAGGCGTTGACCAACTGACAGCCGTTCCCGGAATCAGCAGGGATTTGGCAGAGACAATTTACTCGGCGTTACATTGATGCCCTTCAACATCCCGATTCTCCTGACATGGATGCGAATCGTTTTGATTCCCTTACTAATCGCCATCTACTACGTGCCCGACTCGTGGGTAGTCGAAGTCGGTCGCGATCTTGCCGCGATGCTTGTATTTGTCGTCGCCAGTCTTACTGACTGGCTGGATGGATACCTTGCGAGGCGCTGGAACGAGACCTCAGCATTCGGCGCATTTCTCGACCCGGTCGCCGACAAGTTGGTCGTAGCCGCCGCGCTGATCATGCTCGTGCAATTGGGGCGACTGGATGCCATTTTCGCCGCCATCATCATCGGCCGTGAAATCACGATCTCCGCATTGCGCGAATGGATGGCGCAGATCGGTGCCCACAAGAGCGTTGCGGTCTCCATGGTCGGCAAGATCAAAACTGCAGCACAGATGGTATCGATCCCAATGCTGCTCTATCACAACCCGATTAACGGATTCGACGTCCAGACGATCGGGACATGGCTCATTTACGTCGCTGCCGTCCTTACACTCTGGTCGATGGGCTATTACATGCGCATGGCTTGGCCGCATCTCGAGGAACAGAAGAAAGGGAAGTGAAGAACTGCAAATTTCGGTTTTTGCGTTGACAGGTCTTTTTTAGTCTTTATAATGCGCACTCGCTTCACGCGGGAGTAGCTCAGTTGGTAGAGCGATACCTTGCCAAGGTATAGGTCGAGAGTTCGAGACTCTTCTCCCGCTCCAAGTAATTCCCGAAGCCCATGGCTTCGTAGTTGTGTCTGCAGTACCTATCGTGAGGTAGGCGCGGCGCGATAGCAAAGCGGTTATGCACCGGATTGCAAATCCGTGTAGGTCGGTTCGACTCCGGCTCGCGCCTCCAGTTTCTCGCGGCAGTAGCTCAGTTGGTAGAGCGATACCTTGCCAAGGTATAGGTCGAGAGTTCGAGACTCTTCTGCCGCTCCAGTAAAAAAAGGGAAAGCGTTTTTGCGCTTTCCCTTTTTTCGTTTGATGCCGCACAGGTATAATCGCGACCCTCAGCCCGGATGGTGAAATAGGTAGACACAAGAGACTTAAAATCTCTCGGCCTTACGGCCGTACCGGTTCGATTCCGGTTCCGGGCACCATCGAAACTTGCTTCCTGAAGCGTATCGACTCCCCTATTAGTCAAACATCGCTTCAAGGGTAGCGACTTCCGCAGCGGTGTCACGGTAATGTCTCGCGAGGGTGTCGGCAAGTAATCCAGGCTCTGAGTTCAGTGTATTAGACGCATCCCCAGACGCCAGAACATCAAGCATTTCGCACGATAATGGTGTCTTGCGCGTATTGATGACGGATGGACGCCATGTGCCAATTGCTCGGAATGAACTGCAATGTACCGACGGATATCTGCTTCTCCTTTACCGGTTTTCAGGCGAGGGGAGGGGCGACAGATGTCCATCGTGACGGCTGGGGTATCGCTTTTTTCGAAGGCCGCGGTGTCCGCGTTTTTCTCGACCCGGAACCATCATGTGAGTCACCGATTGCCGAATTGGTACGAAATTATCCGATTCGCTCGCGCAACGTCATCGCCCACATTCGCAAAGCGACGCAAGGGGCAACCGGGCTGGAGAACACGCATCCGTTCATGCGCGAACTCTGGGGACGCTATTGGATCTTCGCGCACAACGGCAATCTGATCGACTACACCCCGATCCTTGACGGCGATTTCCTGCCGGTCGGACAGACCGACAGCGAACGTGCTTTTTGTCATCTCCTGCAAACGCTGCGTACGCGCTTCCCGAACGGTGCTCCGCCATACAGTGCGTTGCGCGACACACTCGATGACTTCGCCGCTCAGGTATGTGCTCACGGCCCATTCAACTTCATGTTGTCGAACGGCGATTGCCTGTTTGCACATCGGACGACCGAGCTTCACTACATCATCCGGAAATCGCCGTTTTCCGTGGCGCACCTTAGCGATCAGGATGTGGCCGTCGATTTCAATGCTGTGACAACGCCGAATGACCGCGTCGCGGTGATCGTAACCGAGCCATTGACCGACAACGAGGTCTGGACGCCGCTCCCCGTCGGCCGGGTGGTGATGTTTTCCGAAGGCGAGTATCTGGGCGACTAGAAAGGGAGTTCTGCCTGCGCGGACGCTGGATCGCGTTCGATTTCTCCCTCGCGGATCAAACCGCTCGCGCGGACACCAAGCAGTCGGATTTTCTTCGTAAGCGGCACGCGTTTCAGGCATTCGCCGGCGGCTTGACGAATCCGGGCACCATCGTTCACGCCGTAACCCAGCGTAATGTCCCGCGTGACGGAACGAAAGTCGGCGTAACGCAGCTTGATTCCGACGGTGCGGCATGCATACCCTTTTCGCTTGAGGTCGTCGGCAACGCGCATGCAGAGTGCAGTGAAGATTCCGCTCAGCTCCGAACGGTCCTGCCGGGCATGCAAATCACGCTCAAACGTGCTCTCTCGGCTGATCGACTTGGGGTTTGACTCAACGACAATCGGTCGATGAGGGTCGGCCGGGATTACGGTAATTTTGGCAGGAAACCCATTAACTGCATGAGTTAAAAGGAAAAAGAGATTCTATAGTCCAATGGCTCCGCTGCTCTTTCGAGATTCAGCGGATATTCGCCGAAGCGATTGATGTGCGCTCGCCTGTAGGGCGCCATGCCCCGCAGGATTTCCTCCGTCAGTACGTATCCCTTACCCTGCAGCCGCTTCAGAATCTTCGACATCGTGTGGACGTTGTGCAGGATCACCATGTTGGCCACCAGTTGGTTGTACTTGATCACCTTGCGTTGTTCGTGGCGAATGTTCTCGGCGATGATTCCGTCTCCACCAAAGAACAGCCACTTCACGAAGTCGTTGAATTCTTCGCTCTTGTTCGTGGCGGCATTGATCGTCTTGCGAAGTTCGGCATCGTTGATGTACTTCAGGAGGAATATCGTGCGCACTGCCCTTCCAAGCTCCCGGAACGCGTAATACAGCCGATTCTTGCGGCTGGCGGTGCCAAGGCGGCGCAGGATAGTGGACGGTGCAATCTTGCCGGCCTTGATGGAAATGACAACGCGCAGCATGTCTTTCAAGTGGCGAGCGATCAGCGCCCAGTCGATGTTGCCGCGGAACAAACTACCGATGTGCTCGTATTGATCCCCGCGGTCGCCTCGGAAAAACACCAGATCTTTGATGTTCCGAATTCTGGGCATCAAATTGATGCCCAAGAGATGCGCCAGGGCAAAAACGGGCGTGCTCTGGGCTTGCGTGTCGCCATGCAAGGTATCCGGCTGAATGTCCGACTGGTTGTAAATCAGCCCGTCCAGGATGTAGACAGCTTCATAAACGCCACATGGGATGAAATGGCTGAACAACGCAATGTATTTGTCCGACACATGGTAATAGCCAATTCCACCGTAGCCACCGTAGCGGATGTGATACTCGGAAAGCAGGTTTTGCTCGAAGACGTTCCATTTCGTGCCGTCTGCCGAGGCGCTCTTGCCGCTTCCCCAGTACCGCGGCAATGCGAAGCGATTGTAGGCGTTGACCACCTTGACGATGGCCTTGTCCAGGCGCTGCTCGGTGATGTGCTTGAGATTTAGCCATGCAACCTGCTTGCGACTGAGCCCTTTCACTGAGCGCGCCGTTTGCACCGGCCCGAGGTTGCATCCGTAACAAAACAACGTGGTGATGAAACGCTTCCTTGGGTCGTCAATCTTGGCTTCAAATCCTGAGAGCGGCCCGAAGAATTTGTGCAGATCCAGCCACTTCTCCGTTTCTGTCAGGACGTCCAGGATACTGGCTTCGCTCATTTCCGAGGTGATCGCTTGATCGATCGTATCGATGCCCTCGGGCGGCTTCGGACGCTCCGGACGTCGGATCACGATACCGGTTTGGTCCAAATCGACGTAGCCGTTTTCCGGGAAGCGCTCGTCGACCAGCCGGGCCAGACTGCGCAGTTGCTCCTTCAGTTCCGCCACAAAGGCCTCCGGGTCAACAGGCAGGCCCACCATGTCACCGTAGGCCTGAACCTCGTTTTCGTACTCGTCCCACGACACCAGGTGGCTGCGATAATCATCATATTCGCCGCTATGTTCCACGTACAGGTCGCCGGACTTCAGTTCGTCCATGACCGCGCTGAATACGGCTAGCTCGAAGTATTTACGATGAAAATGTGGCTCGGAATCGTTCTGCCGCTTACCAAAGACCAAGCTGTGCCACTTGTCAGGCATCCATTCGAGATCCAGATTCTCGATCCCGGACTCGGCGCACGGCAGCTGTGCCCGATGGCTTGTTCGGTACTTCCGGATGAAAGCGATCGCGTCGAGCAAACTGCTGTCCTGCGAGCTGGAGCACAAGCTCAGCGCTTCCAGACATTTGAAGAGTAAGCTGCGTTTTGAGCCGTAGCCGCTCAACATGAAGGGGTAGTAGTTGTTACCGGCGAAGGCCATGTGCTCATCGCACTGATTGATCCATCTTTCGTAGTCCCCGTGCAGGGACTCATCGACCCGCGCAAGCTTTTGATCCCCGCTTCCATCCTCGTTTAGGACGCTCAGCACCTCTCTAAATTGCCCGATCAACCGTTCCGTTTGCTCAGCGTGCTGCAGGTGGTACTGGCGCAACCTTTCGTCGGCCGTATTGTGAAGGTTGCGTAAGGATTTGACGAAGATGTCGGCAATGTCGTCCATCGCCTTTTCCAGTTGCGTCTGGATTAGCAGGACCGCCAGTGTGTAACGCTTCAACGGTTTCATGGCGCGCATTTCAGCGAGATCCAAGGCGCGGGCCTCCAGAGTCATTTGCTCGCGCTTGGTGGCCGCAATCTGCTGAGTGCTCGGCAATCCTCGCGCCATCTCCATCATCTGATCGACGTGCTGAAGGAAATCTGTCACCTCCCGCACGTTGGGCTGCTTGGGCTCGCGCTTAAGACCATCCCAAACACTACGCCCTTGTTGCGAGGAAAGCATCGCATCGAGCCGCTCAATGGCGCCTTGGTCCAGGGCGCCGCCAACACTTTTGTATATCTGTTCGTTGACGGTATTTCGGCAACGGCGCGCCAAGCGAAACAGGATCGTAAACCCGGGCAACTCATACTTGCGCTGCACCAGCTCCTCGATCAGGACGTTGATGATGTCAGGCAGCTCCTGCTTGGTGCGCGCGGCATGGGTTGCTGCGTTCTCCAGCCACTTTTCCGCTTTCTGATCGACCAGCTGCAAGCCAAGGTAGGCGCGCAGGCGTTGATGCTGCAGCGCTCTTGTTCCGGATTGATCGTATAGGGTGATGGCCCGCTTCGCAGGCTTGCGTAAGTTCGCCTGGCTGCAAATATGCTCGATGATCTCTTCGGGCACCGTCGCTAGCGGCACGAAGTAACCAAGCCGCTGCAGCAGCTTCAGTTTGACCAGCATGAAGGTTCTCGGCCCAACCTGGCGGTACAGATTGAAAACGTATTCGATCTCGGCGGTGGATGGCGTGTAGACCGCTGTCAGCTCTTCGAGGCTATATTCTGTCTTCAGGCGCGGATACGCCGTTTCATGGATGGCGGTCATGCTGAGCTGCCTTCGCCGCTAGGATTCTCTGATCGTTCTTGTTTGTCGCCGGCGCCGGCTCGTTCTCGTTCAGGCGCTCGTCCTCTGGATCATAAAGACAGGAAATTGACCGCGTTACCGCCCAGGTCGCGATGTCAGTGCCGGAACACCGATATCGGGAACGACGCTCAAGCAGCCTTTTTCTTGAACGGTAGCTGGAGTTCCTCGACGTCGTACGTGAAGTCCAAGGGCATCTGGATCATCTTTTGTGTCGGATGCTTGCCGTTGTAGACGTCGATATCGGTTTTCAACTGGAAGCAGTCACCGACGATCTGCTGGCGCCGCTGCGAGAAGGAGCGCACGAAGTGTTCCCGGGGCGCCCGGTCGTCGTCAATGTCCGCCCACAACGACAGGTTCTTGTTTCCCTGCTTGGAGCGTACCGCATGCTTGGCGCGATAGCGTTGGCCGAGCGCATCGGTACGGTACTCCTCGCGAAGTACCTGCGCGATGTCAGCGGCAATAACGTCGATTACCGTCTTCAGGCTCGGTTTGTGAAAACCGTGGTGGTAGGCCCAGGCCGCCACGGCGTGCGGGTCGATCAGGCCATCATCGCCGACCTCTGTCTGGTAACGTTCAAGATAGTCCTTCACTTGATTTGCGTAAGCAGTCATTGCTTCCCCTTACTCGGAAAATGAACCCCAACCGTCGGCATCGGCTGCCGGCAGCACGCACGTTCGTACCTTGACTTGATGCTTGCGGAGAAAGTCATGCCGTCCCAGCTTGCGCTGGAGCTGCCCGACAACCAAACCTGGATGCACATTGATGCGCTGCGCGAACAGCAAAACCTTTTGCTCGGAGAAGTACGGTTGTACTCGATCGATGAAATTCTCCAACTGGTCCGTCGGTACACAGAAATCCGCCCCGGCCGCGTTGGCCAGAACCTCGCATTCCGGCAGGCCCTCCCGGTCATCGCCGATCTCGACATCGATGACCGGTTCGCCCACTTTCCCGTCTTCTCTCAATACGTGTTCGATCTCATGGCGAAGAACGAACCAGAAATTGTCGATGCGATCGAACCGTAGCGCCATGCCAATGACCGGCTTGTCGTCGGCGAGCCAAAAGCAGGCGCCGTCCAGCTTCGAACCCGGCATCGGTTCTACGAAGACCAAACGGACGCCGGCTTCCGCCAGAATGCGCGGCACATGTCGGGTTTCTTCGGGAGCCAGAATCAGGTTCTTCAGTTGTTCGACTGCGGCCAACAATTTCTCACGGGCATAAGCGGGGACACGTTGCTGAGCCGCCATGCCGCGCACCCGAAACAGCCAAGCGAGCTGCAATGGCGTGGCATCCAGGGTCACATCGGTCTTTTTGGCACGATGCAGAAGTGCAGGTTCTTCGTCCATCGAACGGATGCAGAAGAACTCGCAAAAGCGCTGCTCCAGCACGTCGAGATTCTCGCTCGCCCGAATCCAACCACGGCGCAGCATCTCGCGTACCGGAAACTTGCTGTACAGACGGGCTTTCCGGGCTACGTGATCGTTGGCAACCTTGACTTTGGAAAGTTGATATTGGCTCTCCAGGGTCATCCAATATTCGGCCGACGTACCAAATGCGTCCGCCAGACCTCGAGCGGTCTCGGGGGTGATGGCGCGCTTGCCGGAAATCAGTTCGCTAACCAGGCGCGCGGGGCGATCCAGGATGTCCGCGAGCTCCTGTTGACTCCATTCCCGCGCTTCCAGCTCTTCCCGCAGGAATTCTCCTGGCGGGAAGACCTCAGCAGGCATACGTGCGTTCATGGTCTCTCCATTCCTAGTGATAATCGACAATCTCAACAATCCCGACGACCTTACAGGGATGCTCGCCTCGAATCTCCAGGATGAGACGCCACTGTAAATTCAGCCGGATCGACTGCTGTCCTTCTCGGTCGCCTTTCAACCGTTCGAAGTGCAGCGCTTTTACCGCGTAAAAGTCTCGCTCATCACGAAAAGCGCGAACCTGCTGCATGCGTTTTCGGTAAGCACGCACAACTTCCTGGGAAAACCCGGCGGTGAACTGCGCATCGGTCTCCAGGCGGTCCAAATCGTCGTCGTCGAATTCAACTTCCATAGGTAAATTATAGAGACATTTTTATAATTTACAAACACCATCTTTACACGTGGTGTAAAGATGGTTTTCTACTTTCGATAAACTGCTAGCAGTAGCGCTCGGTTGAAAGGCTCATAGGTTCAATTGTCTGTCATTGCCAAGTTGTTCTGAAGTGTAGCTGCTTCCGGCAAACGCTTGCTGGATGGGCATTTTATCGAACAGGGTATTCTGCCCGCATCTCAGCTTGCTTCCATGAAGATGACAAGAATGTAATCCGTGGGAAAGCGTTCTGTCAGGAAGCCTTCGGTAGTCTCCCGGCGGTCAATTCCGGTTGCCCGACCGCTCGTCTGAATCAGGCAATCCTCCAAAAACGCCTTTCAAGCCTGTCGATGTTTGCCGATGAACGTTCTTCGAGTCCTATTTCTTGCCTGCGTGTTGTTGTTTTCCCAGACAAAGGTCAGCTATGCATCAGAGATGCCGGTATCAACAGGTTTAAGCAGTGATAGTAGCAACGAACACCTGCTACAACTACTGGTCGAGAGCGCGCAAGCGGCCAAGGTGACGACCTCGGCCGGAATTGCCGCGTCGATCGAACTTGTCTCTGATTCTTGGGTGCGCGTTTTCTGCGGCTTGCGGAATTCAATACTTGCCCTATAGAATCCCACGCCGATGAAACGCCTTCTTCTGATTCTCTATATGTTGATGCTGCCTCTCCAGGTTTCCTGGGCGGCAGCGCTGCCCTATTCGCAGCATGACATGTTCGGAAATCACTCGGAGCGCTGCGCCCACGCGGTGAAGTCGGCGTCCGTCGGCAGCGAATCGCGCAATAACGAGCAAGGAACAGCGTCACCCCATGGCGACTGTGCGTTTTGTCATCTTGGGCATTGCACCATCACGAACGGCGGGGTGAGCCTGTCGGCTTTGTCAGCTGTGTCGTCTCAGGCCGCTGCACCTGTCAAACCAGACTTTTCCGCATTTTCCATTCCTCCCGATCGGCCCAAGTGGCCGCTGCACGCCTAATTCGGCGCGCAGTTCATCCCTGACCAGCGGTCGTCCACTGCTGGCTTAGCGAAATCCTGGCCATAGAGTGGCCCGGGGTCTCCACATGAGTTGCCCGCCGTGCTGGTGTGCATTGATGCCACCAGCGATTTCGTGTTGCCGGTCTCTCCCGCTATTGACTGGCAGCCCTTGAAATATCGTTACGGCTAGCATCCATTTGTCCATGAACTTAATCACCAGTGTTCTTGTTCCTTTTGTCCTGTCCTTAAGCCTGACCCAAGTAGTGATGGCACAAGTACCGACAGGCACCCCTGAACCCATCACAACGACCGATCGCGAACTTCTGCTGCAGCGAGTTGCTTCCGGCACCAAGACGGCAATTTCATCAACATCGGACAGCATCGCGTCGCTGATCGATACAGGACTCAGCTATCTTGGCATCCGCTATAGGAGGGGCGGAAACGGTCCCGAAACCGGTGGTTTCGATTGCAGCGGATTGGTCAAAAAGGTCTTCGGCACATCAATGGGACTGTCTTTGCCAAGAACCGCCGGCGAGATGGCCAAAGTTGGCGAAAAGGTCAGCAAGCAAGGACTGATTCCTGGCGATCTGGTCTTTTTCAATACGATGAACCGAGCCTTCTCACACGTCGGAATCTATCTGGGTAATAGCCGATTCCTTCATTCTCCCGCTGCCGGGGGAGTGGTTCGCATCGAAAGCATGGACGTCAACTATTGGCGCAAGCGCTTCAATGGTGGCCGACGTGTGGTTCAGAAGACGGACGAAGACTATTCAGCAGCATTCTGGTGAGGGCGACCATGGCGTTGATCGTTCTTCGATTCAAGACTGCATTGCTTGGGTTTTCTGGGCTCGTCGGAAAGTGGCGTCACTGGCGGCCTATGCTACGTACGGAGACCTTGGCCCTTGTAGCCAGTCTGTACTTTTCCATCGCATCTAACGGCCTATTTTGGCGGTCGTCGCTTGCCGGTCGCTCGTTTGATCAAATGGATACCTGGGTGTTCGCTGTAGGGTCGTTCATCGTTTTGACAGTAATTCACTTTCTCCTGCTCTGCCTGCTCCTCACCCGCTGGACGGCGAAACCCCTGCTGGCGCTGCTCATCTTCATCACAGCCTTCGCGGTGTATTACATGAACACCTTTACCGTTTTCCTAGACCCGAGCATGTTGCGCAACGTGTTGCGCACCGACGCCAAGGAAGCCGGAGAACTGTTCAGTATCGGCATGTTGCCGCAGTTGCTGCTTGTCGCGGGACTCCCCATGCTGTTGTTGTCGCGCGTCCGCCTGCATAACGAAACCATTCAGCGGGCTCTCCGGATGCGCATGTTGGTGCTTCTTCTGGCGGTGCTTGCAGGCGCCGCATCGTTGATGGTGGTATTCCATGACCTTGCGCCCTTGATGCGCAACAACAAGGAGATTCGCTACCTGATCACGCCAGGCAACCTTCTCTACTCGCTGGCGCGTGTCCTGAGTGCGGACGCCAAGGCTGCAACGCGGGTACGCGAACCCGTCGGTGTCGATGCCGTAAAAGCCACAAGCTGGCAGCAACGGAAAAAGCCCGCGCTCTTTGTCATCGTTGTCGGCGAAACGGCACGTGCGGCCAATTGGGGTTTGTCGGGCTACGCCCGGCAGACCACGCCCAAATTGGCGCAACTTGATGTCATCAACTTCAGCCGGCTGACCAGTTGCGGCTCGAATACGGAGGTTTCGCTACCCTGCATGTTCTCGGTGTATGGACGGCGCAATTACGACGAGGGAAAGATTCGTAACAGTGAATCGCTGCTGAACGTGCTGGATCGGGCCGGCATGAAAGTCATCTGGCGGGACAATCAATCGGGCTGCAAAGGCGTTTGTAACGGCGTGGAGGAGCAACGGCTCGGTGCCTCAACAATTCCCGGACTGTGTGAAGGCGGTCGTTGCCTGGATGAGATCCTGTTGAACGGGCTTGACAGCCTTCTGGCGGATAACAAGGGAAATCTGGTGCTGGTCATGCATCAGCTCGGAAATCATGGCCCCGCCTACTACAAACGTTATCCACCCGCGTTCAGGAAATTCGAGCCTGTCTGCGAAACGGCGGATCTGGCCACCCAATGTTCGCCGCAGGCAGTCATCAATACCTACGACAACGCCTTGCTCTATACCGACCACACGCTGGCGCAGACCATTGATTTCCTTAAAAAGCAGAACGAAAAATACGATACGGCGATGATCTACATCTCCGACCATGGCGAGTCGCTTGGTGAAAAAGGTCTGTATTTGCATGGCGTGCCGTATGCCATAGCACCCAAAGTCCAGGTCGAGGTTCCTATGGTCATGTGGTTTTCACCAGAGTACGCCCAAAGTTTTTCACTGAATACCGATTGTCTGCGCCGTCGTGCCGCATTGCCGGCAACCCACGACAATTTATTCCATTCGGTTCTCGGACTACTTGACGTGCAAACCGAGACTTACGACCGGACTATGGACCTGGCCGCGACATGCCGAGGGAACATGTGAATAGCTTGCTTCCGTACTTTATTGTTTACGGTTGGTTCGCGTGATTTGTCTGATGACACGAACAACCGTCTCCTTCTGCCGCTTGGGCCAGATTGCGCATGATGCCGCACTCGCTGGCGCTCTGCGTCGCATGGCAGGTGTCGCGCAACGCGTGCAATTGGCGTTCAAGCAACCGAAGCGTCTCGACTTGCTGGTGAATTCGTCCGATCTGCCGGTCAATCAACTGATTGATCTCTTCGCACGCCAATTCCGGCCGGGCTTGAAAGCTGCGCAAGATACGCACCTCCGGCAGTCCAATGCCCAGCGAGCGGCAATGACGGATGAAGTTGAGTTGCACCAGATGGGTTTCAGTGTAGTTGCGGTAGCCGTTGGCTTCCCGCGCGGGGACATCGAGCAAGGTCTCCCGCTCGTAAAAACGCACCGTCTCGACGTCGCAGCCACTCAATTTCGCCAGTTCTCCGATTCGCATACGTTTCCTTCCACAAAAAGCCTTGACCCTGTAGCAACTACAGACTGTTAAATGGTGCCATTGTTCCCCGAGCAACACCAGCATGCATCGCTGGCGTACTCATTTTTTTTGCAATTTTCATCCTTCAAGGAACTGTAAATGATCGTGATAAACACCCGAGTCCTCTTGGCCAGCGCAGTATCGCTGCTGGTTCTTAGCGCCTGCAACTCGGACCAACAGGTGAAATCCGCTGCGCCGGCGGTGAAAGCCACCGTCGAGGCAACGGTCAACGGTATCGCCATCAGCAAAAGCCGTGTCGACCTGATCGCCAATCAAAATGCCGGCGCCGGCCAACCCGACAGCCCAGGCGTGCGAAAAGGCATTGTCGACCAATTGATCTTGCAAACACTGGCGACTGAGGAGGCGGTCAAGAAAGGACTGGACAAATCGGCCGAGGTCGCCGAGCAGATCGAGTTGAGCCGCCAGACCGTCCTGGCCGATGCATATGTACAGGATTTTATGAAGAACAACCCAGTCAACGACGACACTCTGAAAACCGAGTACGAACGCTTCAAGAGCAACCTCGGCAACGAATACAAAGCCCGCCATATCCTGGTGGAGAAAGAGGCCGAGGCCAAGGACATCATCGCCACGCTGCAAAAAGATCCCGGAGCCTTTGCCAAACTGGCCCAGGATAAATCGAAAGATACCGCCACCAAGGCAAAAGGCGGCGACCTGGGATGGTTCGATCCGCGCCGAATGACACCGGAATTCGGTGCTGCCGTCAAATTGCTGGAGAAAGGCAAATTCACCGATGAACCGGTGCTAACGTCGTTCGGCTATCACGTCATCTTGCAGGAAGACTCCCGGCCGCTTGAGGCGCCATCCCTCGATCGGATCAAGGATGGGCTGACGCAGCAGATTCAGCAGCAGAGCCTGATGAAGCATCTGGACGATCTCAAAGCCAAAGCCAAGATCGAGATCACCAAGACGTCCGAAGCCGAGGCCAAATCGGACGAGACCAAAACCCCGGCGGCTCAGACCAAGTAAGCGTGTTCTTGGCACCCTCGTAGCAAACCAGACCCTGCGTTGAAAATCGCGATGACGAAATCGTTGCAGGATGAGAGGTTGTTGATCACCACTGCGGCTGAGGCTATCCGTTTCAGCCTGGTGGTCTTGGCGACGGGCATGACGCTCTACGGTGTCAGCCTGTCCCCGGCTTTAGCACAATCTGCTCCGAATGAGTTGCCATCCATTTCCGCTTCCGCCAATACAGAAACTGAATCGGTTGATGCGGCCCCGATAGCAACGGAGGGGCAGCCCGTTGAGGCGATTTCGGAGCGCGACGCAGTATTCTTCTCGCTCGGATCCTTCTCGGTAGGCGACGAAGAGAAAGAAAAACTCCGCCAGTACGGCGCCTACCTGAAAGCAAATCCGAGGAGAACCGTAACGCTCGTTGGCAATGGCGAAGTACAGGGAAGTCGTTCCTACAGTCTGGCCGATGCCGAAGCGCGCCTCGCGGCAGTCAGCAAATGGCTGCGTGCTTATGGAGCCTCCCTCGGGCAGATCCGGCGCAATCTCGTTGATAGCGTCAAGCGCTCAGCGACGTGCCGATCGACAGACTGTGGCCCGCAATCGCGCCGGGTCGAACTGGAGTTCTCGCCATGACGTTTCCGCATGCTCAAACGCACGATTATGCGAAATCACTGCGAACTCCTCGGGGTTTGTTGCTTTCGTAAAAAAAAGCACTTGACCCTGTAGTAACTAAAGACAGTTAAATGGGAGCACCGCTTCACGAAGGAGTCCACCATGAACCAGCCAACTCTGCCCAACGCTGCATTGGATCGTCACCTGCAGGAAGAAAAAGCCTGTTGCGGGTCGCGCCATGATCCACGGCCCGAACAAACCCCTGCGCCGACTCTCGATGCGTGCTGTGCGTCAGTTGCAGCGGATAGCGCGAGCATGGCGCAGGAAAAGAAGCAACAGTCACCCGACGGCACCAGCCGGGTCCGCTACCGTATTGACAACATGGATTGCCCAAGCGACGAGCAGCTGATTCGCGCCTACCTCAGCCCGATGTCGGAGATTGCACGCCTCGATTTCGATCTAAAGGCTCGGGAGCTGACGGCATACCACCGTTTTGACAACCCGAACCCGATTGCAGCAGCCTTGGACAGCCTCGGTCTGATGCCCCACCTGCTGGAGAATGAGGGTTCCAGACTGGCAACGCCTCCGTCTTCGGGGTCTGCGGCGGAAACCAAACTGGAATCTCCGCTTAAGGTTCTGGAGAAAGGGACGTGCTGCGGATCGGGCCACGCCCATGGGCAAGCGTCCGATGTCTGCTGCTCATCGGCTACAGAATCCAGTCGGAGCCTCGTGCGGGACAAGCAGATTGCGCCTCCCCAAGACGCCAGCCGGGTGCGTTACCGTATCGACAAGATGGATTGTCCGACCGAGGAACGGCTGATTCGCAATCGTCTGGAACCTATGCCAAAGGTTGTCCGCCTTGACTTTGATCTGATGGCGCGGGAACTGACGGTTTACCACCGGCTCGACGATCCGCAACCGATTGCCGCGGCATTGAACGGCCTGGATATGGCGCCCAGCCTGCTGGAAGCGGGAGCCCCGGCTGCAGCCGTGCCACCCGCCTTGAGCGCCAGGATGAAGGTATTGCTGGCCGTCAGCGGCGCCACCGCGGTCGGCGCAGAAGTGGTGGCCTGGACCACCGGGCAGGAAACCTCCGAGCGCGTCATGATTCTGGCGGCGCTGTCCATTCTGAGTGCGGGGCTGCCCACCTTGAAGAAAGGCTGGATCGCCCTCAAGAACCGGACGCTCAACATCTACTTCTTGATGTCCCTGGCGGTCATCGGCGCGGTCATTATCGGCAAATGGCCGGAAGCATCGATGGTGGTGTTTCTCTTCGCCGTTGCCGAGGCGATCGAAGCGCTGTCGTTGGAACGGGCGCGTAATGCCATCCGGTCGTTGACTGCTCTTGCCCCGGAAACCGCCGAGGTGCAAACGGCCGACGGCTGGCAGGCGCAACCGCTGGCCAGCGTCGCTCTTGGCGCGCGCATCCGGGTGCGTACCGGCACCCGTGTGCCGCTCGATGCCCGCGTCGATGCCGGCCAGGCAGCGCTCGATCAGGCGCCCATTACCGGCGAGAGCCTGCCGGTAGACAAGCAGGTGGGTGATCCGCTTTACGCAGGCAGTATCGTCACCGACGGCGTGGTGGAGGCGATCGTCACCGCCGAGGCGGGGCATAGCACCTTGGCGCGCATCGCCGCGGCCATCCAGGAAGCGCAAGCCCAGCGGGCGCCGACGCAGCGCTTCGTTGACCAGTTCGCTCATTACTACACGCCGGCCGTGGTGGCCCTCGCGGTCCTGATGGCCGGGCTTGGTCCTCTATTGTTTGGCGGGACGTGGGGCGAGTGGGTTTATCAGGCGCTGGTCATTCTGGTCATCGCCTGCCCGTGCGCCCTGGTCGTTTCCACCCCGGTGACGGTGGTCAGTGGCTTAGCGGCCGCGGCCAGACACGGCATCCTCATCAAGGGCGGCGTATTCCTCGAAGGTGGCCGGAAACTGAAAGCAGTGGCGCTCGACAAGACGGGCACGTTGACCTTGGGCAAACCCGCGTTGACCGATGTCGTTCCTCTTGGCGACATGCCCATCGCGCGTGTCTTGCTGATCGCCGCCAGCCTGGACGATCACAGTACCCATCCGGTGGCGCGTGCCCTGGTCAATGGCTGGCGCGAACGGCAACCGGAAGCCTCACTACTGCCTGTCGATGACTTTCGTGTACTCCAGGGACGCGGCGTCCGGGGCGTCATCGAAGAGCAGGAGTGGGTGTTGGGCAATCATCGTCTGGTTGAAGAGCTGGGCGTCTGTTCCGCGGCATTGGAAAAGCAGCTTGAAGCACTTGAGCAGACCGGCAAGACAGCCGTTGTCCTGATCGCACCTGCCGGGCCGGTGGCGATCTTGGCTGTGGCCGATACGCTGCGCCCGGAAAGCGCACAAGCCGTCGCTGAACTCAAGGCGTTGCACGTCGAAGCGGTCATGCTGACCGGTGACAATCCAGCCACTGCACGGGTGATTGCCGATCAACTCGGCATCGAGGACGCTCGGGGCAACCTGATGCCGGAGGACAAGCAGGCCCTCATCGCCGAACTGAAGGAGCGGCATGGCGCGGTCGGCATGGTCGGCGACGGCGTAAACGATGCGCCGGCCCTGGCACGCGCCGACATCGGGTTTGCCATGGGAGCGGCCGGTACGGCCACTGCGTTGGAAACGGCGGACGTCGCCATCATGGACGACGACCCGCGCAAACTGGCGCGCTTCATCGACCTGAGCCGCCATACGGCAGCTGTCCTGAAACAGAACATCACCTTGGCGCTGGGCATCAAGGTCGTCTTCCTCGGCTTGGCCTTGAGTGGACATGCCACTCTGTGGATGGCCGTATTTGCCGACATGGGGGCCAGCCTGCTGGTCGTTTTCAACGGATTGCGCTTGTTGCGCAAGTAATAGCCCTGTCCGGCATGAGTCCGCTCCTGCCGTTTTTGGATTCTGCAAAGGAGAGTGATTATGGGTTTATTTGACATGTTGTTGGGTGGTCACCACGGAAGCCGTCGCCATGGCGGGCATCATGACGATGACGATCATCACCGCCCACGTCATGACTATGGTCATGGCTGGGGGCATAGCGGTGGAGTCCCCGGCAATTGTGGCAACGGCACGCCTTCCGGAAACAACGAAGGTAGAAGTGCCGGTGGTCTCGCGGGGACGGTCAACTGCTCCAACTGCCAGACGGCAAACGGCAGTGGTGCGCGATTCTGCCAACAATGCGGCACCTCGCTGGTGCCGCTCAAGTGTGCCCAATGCGGAGCTTCCGTGGCGGGTGGCAGCAAGTTTTGCGGCCAGTGCGGCAAGGCGTGCTAACCAATCTGAATTTTCCACCGCAAAGACTTTCGTGAAAGGTAGTTTGCGCGGGGAAAAGACTTGCCTGGGACTTCGCCTATTACCTCATGTTTAAAACCTTTTCTTCAAAACCTCTTGTCGGTATCTGGTACCTGTTCGCTGCATCGTTGGTCGGCCTCGACCAAGCTACCAAATACGCTATTCAGGTGTTGTTGCCGTTACGCGGCAGCATCGAAGTCACCCCGTTTTTCAATCTGGTTCATGTCTTGAACCCTGGGGCAGCCTTTTCGTTTCTGTCCGATGCTGGCGGATGGCAACGCTACCTCTTCGTCGGACTGGGAACGGCGGTCAGTGCATTCCTGGCGGTCGCCCTGTGGCGCGGCGTGCGCGGCCGGTTCGAAACGGTGGCTTACATCGGACTCATCAGCGGCGCGTTGGGCAACGTCATCGATCGCTTGCGCATCGGCGCGGTGGTGGACTACCTGGATTTCCATTGGCTGGGCTGGCACTGGCCGGCGTTCAACCTCGCGGACATGTTTGTCGTCGGCGGTGTGGCGCTGCTTCTTCTGGCTGGCGTTATGGAACCACGGGTCATCGAGATAAAACAACACCCGAACAAGGAATCGAAATCATGAATTCTCTCCGTTTGCGCTTGGTTCTTGTTACCGGGCTGGTCACGAGCATGGGCGCTCAGGGCGATATACTGAATAAGCCAGTGTCGCTCAAAACGGAGGGCGATCTCATTCAGGCCGTATCCACCACGCTGCAACACGCCGTCGCCACGTCGGAACAGTACCGCGGGACGGAACCTCGCCTGCAACGCTTCGCCCGCAAGGAAATCAGCGCGCGGCGCAAACCCATCGAGCAACTGAACAAATTGGGGCGCATTCAACCCACTTCAGTGAAGCAACTGGCCGTCGTTCCCAAGGACGATGCCGGCTACCTGAATGCCATGCTGCGCAACCACGCCTGGCTCATCGAGCTAATCGAATTCGGTGGCGGATTGCCGCTATCGTCGAATACCAAACGCCTAATGACTGCGCTGTCGCGTGACGCAGCATCGGAACTTGCAATGCTCAGCAAACTGGAAAAATCATGACTTCGGAAACGACCAAGCCCGTGCTCTGGAACATGCTTTTTCTGTGTTGGCTGATTGCCGGCGTAGCCACCCTGGGTAGCCTGTTCTTCAGCGAGGTGATGGACCGCGTTCCCTGTGTGCTGTGCTGGTACCAGCGCATCTTCATGTTCCCGTTGCTGTTCATCTTTACCGTCGGACTGTTTCCCTTCGACGCCCGCTGTGCACGATATGCCTTGCCGATCGCAATCACCGGCTGGGGCTTCGCGTTGTACCACTGCCTGCTCTATCTGGGCTTCATTCCGAAGAGCATGCAGCCCTGCACACAAGGGGTGTCGTGTGCCGACGTGAAACTGGAACTGTTCAGTTTTGTCACGATTCCGCTGTTGTCACTCATCGCATTCACCCTCATCGTTGCACTGCTGCTGGCGGTGCGGAAAGGTCTCAAATCATGAAGAAACCCACCATTGTTATCGCATCGGCCGTTGTCGTTGCACTGGCATTCGGCGGTGGCGCCTTCTATTACAAGGCCCAGCAAGCGCAGGAAATCAGCGCGTTGGCAGGCGCGGAAGAATCGGTGTTTGTTCGCGCCGCTTCTCCTTCGCTGGGTGCGGAATCCGCCATAGTCCAGCTCGTGGAGTTCTTCGATCCCGCCTGCGAATCCTGCCGGATGATGTATCCCTACGTGAAATCGCTCATGCGCGCTAATGATGGCAAGGTGCGCTTGACGTTGCGCTATGCAACCTTTCACGAAGGTTCCGATTACGTGGTCAAGGTATTGGAGGCCGCACGCATGCAGGGGCCGGATATGTACTGGAAATCTCTTGAAGCCATCCTGGCCAACCAGGCGACCTGGGCCGAGCACGGGCGTCCAAATCCCCAGTTGGTTTGGGACTACCTTGGTGGCATCGGGCTGGATATCCAAAAGGCCAAACAGGACATGAATGATGCACGTATCGCAGACTTGCTGAAACAGGATGCCAAGGATCTGGCGACGTTGAAGGTCAACAAGACGCCCTCGTTCTTTATCAATGGAAAACCACTAAAGGAGTTTGGCCCCAACGGACTGAGAGCTCAGGTGGAGAACGAAATTGGTAGTCTGTATCAGTAGTGTCTAGTCAGAACGCACCCCATGCTCTTGAAACCAAGAAGTGGAGCAACTTTCGGAGGTGTCCGCCTGAACGGTGCTGTGTCAATCGTCCAGTCTGTCAAGCAGCATCTTCGTATCAAAAAGTTCTACGGCACATCTGAGAATGCGTGAAGTCGCAAATCTGGATTGCCGTGTCGGTCTATGTCCTCGTTGCCATTGTAAAGAAGCGGCTGAACCTCTCGACACTTTGCTACAGATTCTTTCACCTACCGATCATTCGATTTCGTCTTTTGGAGCACAGCGATGAAGATTCTTGTCGTAGAAGACGAACTGAAGACCGGGAACTATCTGAAACAAGGGTTGATGGAAGCCGATTTTGTCGTCGATCTGGTCAGCGATGGCGAGGACGGACTGCCCCCCCATAAACGCATTCGCTTCGGCTGCAAGAGTGAATCTTTCTCCCCTGAGCAACGCGTTCGCTTATCGAAGCCAGCGATGAAGATAGTGCCCCCATCGACGCCGAACTGGAACAACAGCAGAAAGCCAAGCAGGTGGTTGAATTGAAAGATGGCTCGACCGTCTATGTGTTCGACGGTGGAAAAATGGCGATGGAGTCCAAATATGGACGGAGCCGTGCGCATGGATCCGGGCATGGTGATGAAAACAAATGACGGACAGAAGATCTCCATGGTCGGCGATGGGGAGGTGGCGCGGTTGAGTTCGCAGCTATGGCAGGACTATCTTAGAAACAGGCAATTTACCGTCCTCCGATATCATCTCACCTCACTGGCGTGGCCGCCGAAACACCGTTCGACAACTGATTGTCCCTATGATCCGTCGCTTATTGCTTTGCTTCTTCCTGCTGTGTTCCTTCGCGAATGCTGAGGATTTGCTGCCTCCTTCGGTCGCCTTCAAACCGACGGCCCGTGCACTTGATGGCCAGACCATCGAAATGCGCTTCGAGATCGCCAAGGGTTATTACCTGTATCGCGACAAGTTTCGCTTTACCGCCGAGCCGGCCAGCGTTCAGCTCGGAACGCCTGTTCTTCCCGAAGGTAAGGAGAAGGACGACCTCAATTTCGGCAAGGTAGCAGTTTTCTACAAAGAGGTACGAATTCGCTTGCCGGTTGAACGTAACAGTTCCGGTGTGTTGCCTCTGGTCTTGCACATCACTTCACAGGGATGTGCTGACATTGGGGTTTGCTATCCGCCGCAAAAGCAGACCGTCAGCCTTGAATTGCCCGATCCGGCATCCGCCCCGGTCGCGGCGCCGTTACCGGCCACTGGCAACGATGAGTCTGGTCGCATCGCGCAGTTGCTTAAAAACTCCAATCTGTGGGCGATCGCAGCCAGTTTTTTTGGTTTTGGCCTGCTGCTTTCGTTGACGCCCTGCGTTTTTCCGATGATCCCGATCATCTCTGGAATCATCGTTGGTTCCGGCCGCGGCGGTCATGGCGTCTCGCATGCCCGCGGCTTTGCCCTCTCATTGGCCTACGTCCTCGGCATGGCAACGACTTACGCCGCGGCCGGTGTGGCCGCCGGACTTACCGGCACGCTGCTTTCAGTGGCGCTGCAAAACCCGTGGGTACTCGGTGGCTTTGCGCTGATTTTTGTTGTGCTGTCGTTTTCGATGTTCGGCTTCTACGAATTGCAGCTGCCGACCTTCCTGCAAAGCAAGGTGTCGGAGGAGGCGTCCCATCTCAAAGGCGGCTCGCTGCCGGGAGTCGCCATTATGGGTACCCTGTCGGCGATCATCGTCGGCCCCTGCGTTGCCGCACCGCTGGCTGGTGCGCTGCTCTATATCGGACAGACTGGCGATGCGCTGCTCGGTGGAATTGCTCTGTTTTGTATGGCGCTGGGCATGGGCGCGCCTTTGCTGGCTGTCGGGCTCTCGGCCGGAACACTGCTGCCCAAATCCGGTGCCTGGATGGAGGCCGTGAAGAAAGCCTTCGGCGTCCTCCTGTTGGCCACAGCGTTGTGGATCATTGCACCGGTCATTCCAACGGCCGTGCAGATGGGGGCATGGTCACTGCTGTTGATTGTGTCGGCCGTTTACCTGCATGCCGCGGATCCGTTGCCAACGCACGCCAAGGCGTGGTCGCGTTTCTGGAAAGGCATCGGTCTCGTCATGCTGATTGCCGGCGCGGCCATGCTGGTCGGCGCGCTTTCAGGCGGCAAGGACCCACTGCAGCCGCTGGCCGGCTTGCACAGCGGCGCAAGCAGCGAGGTGGCCCGTTTGCCCTTCGTGCGAATCCGTTCGGTGGCCGAACTTGACGCGCGCCTCAAGGCCGCCGACAGACCCGTAATGCTCGACTTCTACGCCGATTGGTGCGTCTCCTGCAAGGAAATGGAGCGGTTCACCTTCTCCGATGCGCGCGTACGGCAGACGCTGGCTGGCTGGACCCTGCTGCAGGCGGATGTGACTTCCAACTCGGACGAGGACAAGGCGCTTCTTGCGCGTTTCAAACTCTTCGGACCGCCCGGAATCATCTTCTTTGATAGCCAGGGAAAAGAACTTGGCGACGTACGCGTCATCGGCTTTCAGGGCGCCGAGCAGTTTCTGCGGACGTTGATGTCAGTCAAGCCATGAGCAACGGCTGAATCGAAGCGGTAGAGTCCAACAACAGAAAAGGCAACATCGTCCGCGCAGGTTCGGCCATTTTCCGACCGAGGCTGGTCAGGCACCTACTATCAGAGATACCTCAAATTGACGTTTATACATCATGGCTGTTCATTTGGAGAAATCGATGTTGAAACAACTCTTACCAATCGTGTTCGCTGCCATGCTTGGCGCACCGACTCTAGCAGCGACTGCTGCCTCGAAGACGCCAGCCAAGGCCGAAGACAAGTCAGCCAGCATCAAAGAGGCGATGGAGGTCAAGCTGGGTACCAAGATCACCAGCGTCATCAAGAGTCCGTACCTCGGGCTTTACGAGATCTATGCCGATGGTCAGTTTCTCTACACCGATGAGAAACTGACCGTGATCGTTGCGGGCACGCTGATCGACGGTCAAACCATGAAGAACTATTCGGCGGAACGTCTGCAGAAGCTGACCGCGATCCGATTCTCGGACCTTCCGCTTGATCTTGCCGTCAGACAGGTGCGCGGCGACGGCAAGCGTATCCTGGCCACGTTTGAGGATCCGAACTGTGGCTATTGCAAGAAATTGGCCAAGGAGATGGCCAAGCTCGATAACGTGACTCTCTACACTTTCCTTTACCCGATTCTCTCGCCTGATTCGCTGGATAAGTCAAACCTGATCTGGTGTTCATCAGACAAGGCTAAAGCGTGGAACGAGTGGATGCAGGACGGCAAGCCACCGACCGGAAAAGGGGATTGCGACACGACGGCGGTGAAGAATTCAATTGATCTGGGTCACAAACTGGCGATCACCGGCACGCCGACGCTGTTCTTCGCCGATGGCGAGCGGATACAGGGAGTAATTCCTCTGGCTCAGATCGAGAAGAAGCTGGATCAGATCAGCCCGTAAAGGTGCCTATGAATGCCCTCAAAGGCGATCAGTTATGCACTTTGATCAGGATGAGTTGGCGGGCGCAAAATGGATCCTAGGATGAGCATTACCTTCCGGTAGTCTGCACATGCCGTTGATCATCTTCCGCGTGGAGGTAGATTGCAGTGGTTTCAATCGAGGCGTGCCGCAAGTTCTTCTGGATGAAACGGATGTCGTTGCCAGCATCCGCTTGGTGTGTTGCTGCGGTATGTCGCAGCCAATGAGTTGAGGCTCGGCGAAGAGTGTCCGCCTTGCCTGGATCGGTCGCTTCCAAACTATCAGCGGCACGCCGAAAGACTTCTTTCACGATCAAGTAAATCGCCGTGGGCGTCAGGAAGCGATCGATTCGACCGGTGACACTCATGACGAGTGGTGTTTTCTCCTGCGCGGCCGGTACCGCGGGCAGTCCGTAGAATTGTCGATAACGCGCCAGATCGACCATCAGTTCATCGCTGACGGGCACGTCGCCCTCGACATCCCCTTTGCCGATAACGCACAACCACCATTTCCCGCGCCGTAGTTCCAGGTCACACGATTTGGCCTGAGCGACCTCGGAAGCGCGCAATGCAGCACCGTAAAGCAAACGAAACAGCCAGCGCACTCGCTCGTTGTGTTGCCTTTCTCTCACTGAGTCCTGCGGCATGGTGTCAATGTAGTCGAGCACGGATTGCCACAGTGCATGATCCAGGTAGCGCTCGACTACTGACCGGCGACTGCTTTTCGACTCGCTTCTACGGCGACGCAGGGCGAGCGGGTTACCTGCGAGATAGCCCGCCGCAACGAGAGGGTCGGCCGGGATTCATGTAAAAATCAGCAGAATCTCACCTAACCTACGGAATTGTCGTAGAAATCCCATAGTATTTTCGCTGCGCTACTGCTCCGGCCTGTCGTCGAATAGCTGCCCCTCTTGAAGGTTGGCGTTGTCCTTCTTCTTGGCTCCGATACCCTTTCCTGCCGCGGGCGCCGGTGCCCTTTGAAGGATTTGTTCTTGAGCGGCGATGACAGCCTTCGCGGCAGCCAATTCCGTTTCAAGTTTCTGAGATGCTTCCAACGCGGCTTGCAGCCGATCAATCTTGTCCTGATTCTCCTTGCCTAATGCCACTTCTCGTCGCTCCGCTTCTCCGAGTTTCTCGCTCAGATGCTGATTATTCACTTCAGCGACGCCCAACTGTTCTTTGGCAGTCCGTAACGACCTGACTTCGGTTTCGAGGCGATGCGCGTCGCTTCGCGCGTGCGCGAGTTCGTTCGAGAGTCTGGCGTTGTCTTCGTGGCTCTGGATGAGTTCTTGCTGCTTCGTATTCAGGCCGTCCTTGGCGGCTCTCAGTTCGCTCTGCAAGAACTGGATTTGTTGTTCGAATTGCCGCTGATCCTGATCACGTTGCTCCTTGGCGGCAACGCGGAAATGATCCAGCGCTTCACGCGCGTGGCGATGTTTTTCTTCCAGAGACAGCCGATGTGCTTCTGCCTTGCCGAACTGCTCTTCCATGTCCTGGATGCGCTGGGTGATGCGCGCGCTCGCCAGCCGTTCTTCTTGAAGGCGATTCCGGGTTTCCTCATGCGTGGTTCGCTCGCTGGCGAGTTCGGTAGCCAATCTTTCGACTTGGCTGCGAAAACCATCGACCTCGTTACGTAATGCCGCAATGACATTATTCAGATCGGTCAACTGGGCGTTGTGCTTGTCCGTCAGAGCGGCGATTCGCTGTTCGGCTTCCTCGTGCAGCCGTTCAGCCAAGCGTGCGGAAAGGTCTTGGATCGCTTCGCTGACGGCGACCTTGGCACCTGACCTGCCGCCTTCTTCCTCGTCGATTTCCCGAAGGTAGCGATGGATCGTTCCCTTCGATCCCGTATTTCCCAATTCGATCCGGATTGCGTCCACGGAGGGGTAGCGCCCTACCGCCAACAGGTTGTTACGTGCGCGAACGACTTCTGATTTGTAGATTCCGGCTCTGGCCATGGCTTCCTCGTATTTCGTAACGTGGTACGTAATACGATATTACATAACAAACAGAATGCATGCAATGATAGACAATCTGTTTTTATAACACTTGATAATTGATGATTATGTCGTGTTATAGCCTCCGAATTTGCAAAAGCATGGTGCCCAAACCCATTTCGCCAAAAAGCCGCCATATCCCACGAAACCACCGAACACACGCGCGCCCAAAGTCGGGCAGAGAGTTTTTATCGGTTTTACGCGCAAAAAATCTCGGCTACGCAGCGGCCCCTGTCAGTATGGCGCAGCTCTACGCCAGTCAAATTGAGAGAAGCGGGCGTTCGTGTCGAAAACGCGCCGACAAGCACTCGCTATTGAGCGGTCGTTGACCTGATGGGTCGTGTCGGTTCGCAATGCGTCGATTACCTGCCGCTCAGCCGCATAACGCGCGGAACGCGCTGTTTCGGCAGACGGCGAATTCACACTCTCGACCCTAAGCGGTCCTACGCAGCGTCCTGGGTTCTATGGCCGTTGATTGAGTAGACCGGCCGTTCGTGACGACCGATCACCGATAAGTCGTCGGCCTGACCGGGCGTTGAGCAACTAATCGGTGTCGGGCGGCAACGTGGCAGTAAGCCACCCTTTAGTATTTGGCAGTTGAACGGCCGCGTCGTCATCACTGCTACAGCCGGACCCGACCCACAGGTGACACACACCGTCTCGGTGGCCTTGGGCCAGTCTCTGAGCGGGGCTGCCATTCAACGCGAAGGATGGTCGAAGTTCATCCAGACAGCACGAAGAATGCGACGCGGGAGGCCCGCGGACGGGTTTGTCATTCCGAGCTCATTGTGAATTACTCTCCCAGAGCATATTCACGCTCAAACCTTGTAGCTGCTGACAATGCGCCGCATGTCCGTCGCCAACCGATCAAGATCGTGGGCTGTATCGGCACTATTGGCCGCCGCGGCGCTACTTTCTTCCGACATCTGAGCAATACGCTCCACTTGCGTCGCGATGTTGTTCATCGCCGTCGCTTGCTCCCGGATAGCCTCTGTAATCTCGCCCACCATACCAACGGCGTTGCGACTTCCTTCACCTATTCGCTTAATGGTGCTACTCGCTTCCTGTGCGCTTTCTACGCCTATCCCGACCTTGATTACTACGCCTTCCATGCTGCTTACTGCATTGCCGGCGCAGGTTCGCATCACATCGATTGTTTCCGAGATTTCCTTTGTTGACACGGCAGTGCGTTCCGCCAGTTTTCGCACTTCATCGGCAACGACGGCGAAGCCCCTCCCTTGCTCGCCTGCGCGGGCAGCTTCAATGGCCGCGTTCAACGCCAGGAGGTTCGTCTGGTCGGCGACTTCCTTGATGACCGCTACAACGTTTGAAATCTCTTGGCTATGTTTCTCCAGGCTATGGATAAGTTCTGCGGCTTCTCTCACGGTGGTCGCGATGTCCTGAATATCCGTGACCGTCTGCCCGATTACCATTTCCCCGGAGGTCGCCAATGTTCCGGACTCGCTGGAAATACGGTTGGCTTCCTGCGCTCGATCGCCCACATGATTGATGCTGACCGTCAATTCTTCGACGGTTGCCGACATGTCGGAGGCCGATTCGCTCTGCTGTTGTGATGCCTTTGCCACCTGCGTCGAGGTAGTCGACATCAGGCTCGCTGCCGATGCCACCGAGTGAGATCCGTCGGTGATGGACTTCAGGTTGGATTGCAGCCGACTCAACAATCTGTTGATTGCGGTGGCAACTTCGGCGATTTCGTCCTTGCCAATGACTTCGGCCTTGACCGTAAAGTCGAGTTCTCCCTCAATCCGCGTCACAGCGTTGCGCATCGCAGCGAGCGACCGATTGATTCCCCGGTTGGTAAACAGGCTGATCGCGGCTACCAGGATTGATCCAATGAGGATCAATGCCACCGACAGATAGAATCCGCGTTGTGCCGTTGCATGACTTTCCTCTGCACGGACGTCCGAGTTATTCACGTTGACGGCAATGTGCTCATCAATGAGTTTCGTGACCTTTGCTTGGCTGGCCGACATTTTTGCCACGGTCTCGAGTGCGCCCGCCGTGTCGCTTGCTCGGGATTTTTCCAGTACGGCCGGAATGATTCCAACGTATTCCGCGAGCGCCTGCCGTTCCGCCTTGGCCATTTCCTTTCCTTTGGCCGACCGGGCGACCGCCTCATAGGCTTTCAGGCTTTCGTCGATGCCTTTCTTCTCATTTTCAATGGTTTTTTCGTACTCGGTCTTCTGTTCGGGAGTGTTGCTCAGGATGTGCCCAAGGAGACTGAGGGCGAGCTGTTGTTGATGGCCTTTCAGTACATAGATGCTTCGCATGCCGGGTATGCCACGATTGTTGACATCCGACAATGACCCATCAAGTCCGTTTGATACATAAAGCCCGGCACCTCCAATCAAGAGCAAAGTAGCGGTGGAGCAGATCGCTATGGCCGTCAGTTTTCTTGAAATATTCATAACGTGCTCCTTTATCAAAGACACAATCGACAAAGCATCGTCTGCCTGGTCAGCACACTGGTTATCAGCAAGTACGGGCGGTCAAGTAAGGGAGATTCGAGGCAAGTCTATGCCCACGGGTCCGTGCCCAATAGTTGAGCAACCAGAATTAACCCTTTCCGACCATCGACATAGGGCAGTTATCCAGCGGTTGTCCACAGAGTTTCACTGTCGTTCTGTGGGAAACCGGCAAAGGGAATCCGTCGGTGAATCCTCAGTCGTCCAGATGGGACAACTTTTCAAACCCCTCGAGCTCGGAGTCGGACACCTCCCAGTCGGGATCATAGACGTCATCCTCTCCCTCGCCCGATTGACGGGGCTTCACCTGCCGCGTTGCGGTCACTGGCAACTTCGTGGATTTGGATGGCTTTGGATCGGAAGCGCTTTTACTCTTGTGCTGAACACGCATGACTGTTCTCCTCATCGAGTATTTGAGGGCAACCTAATCCAGCATAGCTCAATCCATCGCTCGACGAACAGGCACGATGATTCCATCTGCGACTCAATTTCGGGGAGACGTCGTCGCAGCAATCTGACCGCCGGTTGTTTTGCGACTTGATCCGATAGTCACGGCTACCTGACGACCACCGACCCTCAAGAGGCCGTCGCCATTTTTGTGCATCCATCGTTCGGAGCCGAGCGGTCGCTATTTCCTGCCTCTACCAGACGGCCACTGGCTCACGAAATCTGATTGTTCAGACCTCTGCCGCAAGCTCCACACCACCAAACACACTGTGGATCTTGGCCCTTGCCTCAACTTCCGCTAGACGGCAGGCCGCCTCTTCGCTGGTAAGGATATCGAGAGTCATGACGACATTCTCTCCTCTGAGCACACGACCATCCTTGTCGAGGATGTCGTAATAGGCGTCCCAGACGACGCCGTGCGGGTCCCGCTTCTTTGCATAAACGCGATAGGAATAGAACCCACATTTACATTTGACTGCCTCCCTATCCATGATGGTCTCCCTTGCAAAAACCTTGAAAATACGACGCGCTTTAAAGAGTCATAGGACTATGCGCGCCGCCTAGCGGCGGCAGCTCTAATTTGCATGGAATTGACGCGATAGTAAACAGCGCGAACGGTGGGAATGACACTGCCTAGCAGCCTGTCGGACTGGCGCTGGACCGACGGTGGATAATTGAACTGCGGGGC